>Ga0181521_10005264_pt1 | contig 14475 bp, 14 predicted proteins | sample PEATcosm2014_Bin_32_FD_119764 | JGI IMG/M metagenome (GOLD analysis project Ga0181521, IMG submission 119764) | Peatland microbial communities from MTU Mesocosm Facility, Houghton, MI, USA - PEATcosm2014_Bin02_60_metaG | ecosystem: Environmental > Terrestrial > Soil > Wetlands > Peat | place...
CCGGCCGACTCGACCAAAGCAGGGCCCCTTCCCTCCAGCGCGTTCTGCTGCACGCCTTCATCGGTAGTACGAGCCCCTCGGACTCCCTCCCGGCTCCGTGCGACTTCAGCCGTCCGGCCTTATACGCCCGGTCTTTGCCCGACTTGGCTGCCAGGTAGGGTCTCTCCTGTTCCGCCTTGCTCCGTCCCAACGTGCCCCCGGGCCCAGAGGGCACCCCGACCCCGGAGAGGTCCAGCACCCGTTCCGGTCCAGGATGCTGTCTGTTGCCTTCGCCGCGACATGATCGGCTCGGCCCTCCCAAACACCTTTCGGCTGATAATGTGTCGAGGCTGCAGCGTTCACTGGTTGTTGCGGCCCGCTGGTTTGCTCCCCTCTGTTTCAAGGGCTTTTGACACTCCGCTCGGCTCGGGCGGATCTCTCCGCTCGGCTGGAGTCTGCTACCGGGCGCTCCGGCGCTTACCCGGACAGGACTTCCACCTGCTAGGTCCTCGACCGCCTGAAAAGGTTCTATAAAACACTTCCATTAGGAAATGGTTTGGGGCATACTGGTGGTATGTCGCGGCGCCCCATTCCGATCAAAGTCAAGTCTACGGACCTCACGCAGATCGGCGAGATACTGCGCGGAGGCATTCAACAGGTTGGCGTCGTCATGCGAGCGCTTTCGCTACGCCAGCTTGCCGACGGTTTCACCGCACCTGAAGTCGCTCAGGCTCTCCCCCTTACTTCGAAGGCGGTCCGCCAGATCGCCCATCGCTACATGAGCGACGGCTTGGATGCCGCCGTCTACGCCAAACAGCGGCCGGGAGCCCGGGAGATTCTCGACGGCCCACAGAAGCAGCGTATTGTCGCCATGGTCTGCAGCAAACCGCCGGAAGGACGTGCTCGATGGACCGTCCGCTTGATCGCCGCAGAGTCCGTCAAACGGAAGCTGGTTCCCAAGGTGGGCCGAGAGACAATCCGAGTTTTGCTGCAAAGCCACGAATTGAAGCCGTGGCGGGAAAAAAATGTGGTGCATCGCCGAGTTGGACCAGGCGTACATCCAAAAGATGGAAGACGTGCTGGCGATCTACGAGAAGCCCTACAATCCCGCCCAACCCGTCCTCTGCCTGGATGAGAAACCGATCTCGCTGCATGCCGACGTGCGAGCGCCGATCCCGGCCCAGCCTGGTAAGGTAGCCAAGCAAGACAACGAGTATAAACGGTGCGGCACGGCGAACACATTTGGCGTCGTGGAACCGAAGGGCGGCCGGCACTTCACCACCGCCACCCCCAACCGTTCCGGCGCGGAGTTCGCACGCATGGTGGAGCACGTTGTGAAACAGTACCCCAGCGCCGATACGATCCACCTCGTCATGGACAACCTCAACATACACTGCCGGAAGTCGTTGACCGACCATTTCGGCGAACGGAAGGGTGGGGACATCTGGGATCGGCTCAGCGTGCATTACACGCCGAAGCACGGAAGTTGGCTCGATCAGGCAGAGATTGAACTCAGCTTGTACTCGCGGCAATGTCTGGGCACGCGAAGGATTCCGGATCTGGAAACGCTGAAGCGGGAAACCAAGGCCTGGAACCGGCAGGCCAACCGGAAACGGACCAGGATCAACTGGCGGTTCACGCGAAAGAAGGCCAGGAAGTTGTTCAAGTACGATTCACCCGGCCGGCGAGGCTGAAACCCGAACCGCCGTAGCGAGGCGCCCGAACCGGCACATAAGCAGCAAAGGCCGGGCGGGGTGTGCCCCAAAACCACCGCGGCGAGGCATAAACCGTGTTCACGAAAGCCTCCCCGCACAAATCGGTATGACCAGAAGCGGACGAACTGCCCAGGGCGAAACTCAACTAATACAGGATGGTTTAATCGCACCTTTTCAGGCGGTCAGAGACCTAGAACAATGCGTCATTCAGGACGTACCATGGCTATATTATACGTGTTCAGTTTACGTATCGTCAAGAACTTTTCCCCTTGATTTCGTAGTCCGTTTACGTATAGAATTAGAGCATGGCAAAGCGGCTATCGAAGGAAGTTCGGGCGTACTTTTCGAAGATGGGCAAGAAGGGCGGCAAGATCGGGGGCGCTGTACGATCAGCCAATATGACGCCGGAACAGCGTACCGAAAGCGCCAGAAACGCCGTGATGGCACGATGGGCCAAGGCTATAAAGCCTTCCGATCCATAGCGTTGCAAATCTTATATGCATGGATCAAAAGTCTTGTATGATTGGTTTATGAGTGGAGGATCTTTGTGCCTGAAAGAAAAGTCAAGCTAACCATACCAAATCTCGGCCCCGTGGAAGGAACCGAAGTGCAAATTCTAGAGAGCACGGAGCGCTGGAGCGACATCAAGCTTGCGGATGGCACCACGCTGCATCTCAAGCCAGTCGTACTGTCGGTGGCTCGGATCGATGGGCGTTACGATCCACAGGACAACCCGATGTACGCAGTAAGCGCCGGGCAAGCGATGACCTCCGATGCGCCAGACCATCTGCGCCGGGGAGCCGAATCCGGAAAGGTTCAATGAAATGTCCACAACCATCGTAGTTCAGTCCCCCATGGCACCACCATCGCTCGCCGAGTGGGGAAAAAGATGGCACTTGTCCGAATCTCCGGAGCAGCAGGAACCTGAAGACGTAGGTTGGTCTTTTGAGACCCCTGCGGAGGTCGCCTATCAGTATGATCTATTTGAGCGGCATGGCGTCGAATCGGAGGAATTTCAGGAACTTGTTGAAGGGTGGCATATAGAGAGAGGTACGAGATCTTCGACAACCGAAATCGTGCTCTGCGCGGCATACCAAGCGATTATTGGGATGGGCCCACGGGCAATTCCTCTCATCTTGGCTCAGATGGAGGCTGAAGGGGAGCATCCGGACCAGTGGTTCTGGGCGCTCCAAGTGCTGACCAAAGCTGATCCGGTGAAAGAAGAGGACGAGGGCAACTTCCGAAAGATGGCTAGAGCTTGGCTTGAATGGGCCAGATGGCGATATGTGTGGTAGTTGGAGCCCCAGCGATCACCCGCACTTGACCGACTTCAATTGCGTCAAGACCAGCGAACAGGATGCAATATACAATTGCATCGCATGGGCTGCCGGGGATGCGACTCGCTGGTGGTGGCCGTTCCCGTATCGCGGCGTCAGCTACTGGCCCCGAGGAGTGCCCCGCAAAGAAACCATAGACGCATTCATCGCCGCTTATGCGACCGTGGGCTTTCACGAGTGCGGAGATGGCACGATGGAATCCGGAATCGAAAAGATTGTGATCTTCGCGAAGACCACACGTGGTATTCTGATTCCAACCCACGCCGCTCGTCAGCTAGACTCCGGAGAATGGACTAGCAAGATGGGGCCGTTAGAAGACATAAGGCACACCACAGCCGATGCCCCTCGGGGACCTCTGTATGGGGAACCAGTCTGCTATTTGGCTCGCCTGCGAGAGTAGCCCCAGCAAGCTTCAACCAACTTTTTGCGCACATTTTGCGCACTACCACGCGGCGGCCCCGGCCAGTCGCGTATAATAAATAAGTAACGGAGAGGACTTGTGTCGTTGCGTGCGTATTTTCGTCTTTTCACCCAGATCCAGTTGATGCCCATTATGGAAAATGGCGAGGAGATCCTCGTCGGCGGGCAGGCCGTGCTGGAAGGCGTCATGATGCGCGCCCCCCATAGCTACTGCGTGGCGGTCCGCAAGCCGGATGGCGAAATCGTCACCGAAGAGGCGCCGCTCGCCCGTATGTCCGAAAAATACAAGATCTTCAAGTACCCGGTCTTCCGCGGCGTGGGGACCCTGTGGCAGGCCATGACCCTGGGGATCAGGGCCCTGCGATTCTCCAGCAACGTGGCGCTCCAGGACCCACAACCAGCCGCGGCCAACCAGCCGCCAAAAGAAATCCCCGGTTGGGCCATTGCAGCCAACCTGATTTTCACGTTCGGCATGTTCATTTTCATGTACAAGTTCGTGCCGCTCTTGCTGGTGACGAAGCTGCAGAAACTGTATCCGGAGCTGGCCGGCCGGGTGGCGTTCAACGTGGCCGATGGCTTGATCCGCATGGCCATCTTTCTGGGATTCATGTTCGCCATTTCTCTCCTGAAGGACATCCGGCGCGTGTTTGAGTATCACGGCGCGGAGCACAAGGTGGTTTTCAATTTTGAATCGGGCCAGCCGGTGACGGTCGCCAACGCGCAGCGGTTCACCACGTTCCACCCGCGGTGCGGCACCAGTTTCCTGTTCGTCGTATTGATCCTGTGCATCCCCATCTACACGCTCATCCCCTTCGATGGGTTCCTGCCGAGACTGCTCTCGCGCATCGCGCTGCTGCCGCTCCTCGCGGGCCTGAGCTACGAGGTGATCCGCTTCGCGGCCAAGCGGCGCGGCTCGCTGCTGGCCACGCTCGCGGCGCCGGGCTTGTGGCTCCAGCGCATCACCACCAAACCGCCGGCCGACGACCAGACGGCGGTGGCCATCCGGGCGCTCGAAGGCGCCATGGCCCTCGAAAAGGCGCAAGGCGGACAACTGGTCATCGCCTGACGATCCATGCAATTCGTTTCCAAACTCGATCAGCTCGAAGAACGCTTCGAGGCTCTCACCCGGCAGATGGCCGACCCCGCCGTGATCGGCGACGCCGATCAGTACCGCAAAGTGGCCAAGGCGCACAGCGAACTGTCGGAGGTGGTTTCCGCCTACCGGGAGTGGAAGAAGAACGAGGATGCGCTTTCGCAGGCGCGCCCCATGCTCGCGGACGGCGACCCCGATTTGCGCGCCATGGCGCAGGAAGAAATCACCAGCCTCGAGCCGGAACTGGCCCGCCTGGAAGAGCATCTCAAGGTGCTCCTGCTGCCCAAGGACCCCAACGACGACCGCAACGTGGTGCTCGAAATCCGCGCCGGCACGGGCGGCGATGAAGCCACGCTGTTTGCGGCCGAGATCTTCCGCATGTATTCGCGCTATGGGGAGTCGCAGGGCTGGAAGATCGAGGTGACCTCCGCCAGCGAGTCTGCCGTGGGCGGGCTGAAGGAAGTCATCGCCCTGGTGAGCGGCGACAACGTCTACAGCAAGCTCAAGTACGAAAGCGGCGTGCATCGCGTGCAGCGCGTGCCCGTCACCGAGCAGCAGGGGCGGGTGCACACTTCCGCCATCACCGTCGCGGTGCTGCCGGAGGCGGACGAAGTCGAGGTCAAGATCGACCCCAAGGACGTTCGTATCGATACCTTCTGTTCCTCGGGCCCCGGCGGCCAGTCGGTCAACACCACGTACTCGGCCGTGCGCCTCACCCACTTGCCGACGGGCCTGGTGGTCTCCTGCCAGGACGAAAAATCGCAGATCAAGAACCGCTCCAAGGCGGAGCGCGTGCTGCGCTCGCGGCTGTACGAGCTGGAGCTCGAAAAACAGCAGGCGGCGCTGGGCGCGGAGCGGCGCAGCATGGTGGGAACCGGCGATCGCAGCGAGAAGATCCGCACCTACAACTTCCCGCAGAACCGCGTGACGGATCACCGCATCGGCCTCACGCTGCATCAACTGGATTTCGTGATGGAGGGGAAGATGGACGCCATCTTCGACGCCCTGATTACCTATTACCAGGCCGAAAAACTGAAGCAGCAGACCGAGCAGGGTGTGGTGGTCTGAAGCCCTCATGACGCTGCACACGGCATTGCTCCAGGGTGCTCGCCTGCTGGAGGATGCCGGTATCGCGGCGCCACGGCTGACCGCCGAGGTGCTGCTGGCGCACGCCATTCGCCAGGAGCGGGCCTGGCTCTACGCCCACCCCGAGCGGGAATTGCAAGAGGTGGAGTGGCTGCACTTTGGCCGCTACCTGCATGAGCGTCTCAATGGTAAACCCACGCAGTACATCACCGGGCGGCAGGAGTTCTACGGGCGCGAGTTTCGGGTGACGCCGGACGTCCTGATTCCGCGGCCGGAGACCGAGCACGTGGTGGAGGCCGCGCTCCGGACCGCGCCGGCGGCCGCGCGGGTGCTCGATGTCGGAACCGGATCGGGCGCGCTGGCGGTGACGCTGCAACTGGAAACCGGCGCCCAGGCATGGGCCACGGACATCTCGCCGGCGGCCGCAGCCGTCGCCGCCGGGAATGCCCGCAGGCTCGGTGCGCCGGTCAACGTGGTGGTCTGCGACCTGATGGAAGCCATGGCCGCCGGCGCCATGGACCTGATCGTTTGCAACCCGCCTTATGTGCCGATCGCCCAGCGGCAGGGCTTGCAGCGGGAGGTCCGGGACTGGGAGCCCTATGTAGCGCTCTTCGCCGGCGAGACCGGGTTTGAAATCTACGGCCGCATCGTGGCCGATGCTCCGCGGGTCCTCGGTCCCGGCGGTTGGCTCGTCATGGAGCTGGGCTTCGGCAGCCGCGACTACGTCGCCGGCCTGCTCAGTGGATGGCGGGACGTGCGCATCGAGCCCGACTTGGCCGGCATTCCAAGGGTGATCGCGGCGCGGCGGATCGCTGAGAGCCTGCTCTAGAAGATGAAGCTAAGGCCGCCGCGGAAACTGCGGGGGGTCTCGACCAGCAGCACGCTCTGGCCATCGGCCATGGCCAGCGGCAGATAACCCTGCGCCAGCATGTTGCGCAGATCGGCGGTGGCTTCCATGCGCCAGGGCAGCATGGAGAAGCCCGGAATCGGCTGCCGGATGTAAACGTTCAACCCCGGCAAGGGGGCGACGGGCTGGGTGCTGTAGAGGTGGCCGGGCATGGCCCAGCGGTGGCTGTCGGTCCACTGATAGCTGGCGATCATGTGCGTGCCGGTCCGGGGCAAGGTGGCGGTGACGCGGGTGGTGGCCGCCTGCTTGCGGCCCGAGCGGATCATGGAGCGCAGCTCATCGGGGCTGTCGCTGACGAGCTCGCGGTTCTGCGCGGTGAGCGCGCCCATGGAACCATACATCAGAGTGGCGCTCAGATGCTCGCCCAGATTCTGCGTGACGGCGGCCGTGTATCCCACGCTGTGATAATCGCCGGCATCGAAAATCGAGTTGTCGGAGAAGAGGTCGGGGAGGATGTCGCCGCCGCTGTACATACCGGCGGGCGCCACCAGCGAGAGCGCGGCATTGGTCACCGATTCGCGGTAGGCGGAAACCTGATAGGTCCGGGAGCGGGCCTTGAGAGAATACGTCAATTCGTACTCTTCGCCGCGCTGGATTTTCGGCCGCGCGCCCAGCAAAGAGATGCGCGGGAACAGGCCGAGGGTGCCGAGATCGCGCTGGAGATCCCCATCCTGGGAGACCACGCCAGCGAGGTCGGGCCGCCCGTTGCCGGAGGTGTAGGCGAAATCCACTTCGGCGTTGTTCCCGGCCTTGTAGCTCAGGCGCGCGTAGGGGCTGAAATAGTTCAGGTGATCGAAGAACGAGACCGAATCGAGCGTGAATCCATACTGGAGCGCGACGTCTTCGGTAAGCTGCGAACGGTCGTTGAAGGCGGCGGACATGGAGCGCAGCATGGGCAAAGCCGAATCTGTTCCCGCCGCTGCCGCACCCAGGCGCTCGGGCAGGAACAATTGCCGCATGGTGAGCGAAACCTCGGGGCTGCCGCCGGCGATGTCGCGGCTGTAGCTGGTGCGGAAGGCCGCGGTGGGCACGCCCGTCTGCGAGCCGTATCCCACGTTGCCGCTCACCTGGACGAGGTTGGCGCCGTAAAGCGAAGTAGCCAGCGCAAAAGCCGTGCCGAGATCCGCCTCGTTGCCGATACCCGTGACCAGCGGGCCATCTCCAGCGGAAACTCTCAGGATGCCGCGCGTGTCCGAGAACATCGAGCTGCGCGCGCTGGTTGCCGGGTTGCCAGCCAGTGGATCGGCGGCGAATCGCAGCACCGGCCGGGTGGCTGAGGCGGTGCGCAGAACCCACTTCCACTCGTCGCTCATGAGACTGCCGCTTTCGACCGATGGATAGGAGAGCTGGATGGTGCTGAACAGCGTGTTCAGGTTGACGTTCAGCACGCTCCGCATGCCGGGCTGCACCAGGATGTTCCTCTTGAGCGCTGGAACAAAAGTGGCGAGCGTCACTTTGACGGAGTAGAGGTCGGGGAACAGCCCCAGGAACTTGAATTGGCCGAGGTCGTCGGTCTGGACCTTCCCATAGACGCGGTCCTGGCGGTTGTAGAGCAGGACGATAGCGCCCATCTGCGGGATGCCCATGGAGTCGCTGACCACTCCGCTGATGACACCGGAGAGCCGGATCGGTCCGGCCGCCGGCGAAACACAAGGCGCCGCCAGACAGGCAATCCCTATTGCCAGAAACGCGGCCGTCTTGTGCGTCTTCGTGCTAAACATCCGCGACGCTCATTTGGGGAGCGGGGGCACCCGCTCATATCAGGTTACCGTAAATTGGACCGAAGGGGTGAGGGTTTGGTTGCGATTTTTATCGGTTACCTTCAGCCGGAGAGTGTACTGGCCCGGAACCAGGGTATTCAGGGGAAGGAGTTTTTCAATTGTGACCTGGCTGGTGGAGGCGCCTGGAATCTGCCCCACGTCCTCGGTGAAATTGAAAATCCTCTCGTTGGTGCCGTTTTTCAGCACTTCATACTCCACCTGCCCGGACGGCAAATGGGTTCCCTCTTCCGCCCCGAAGTTGTAGAGCTTCATGTAGATACCCATCTTTTCATCGTGCTTGAAAACGTCATCCATGCGCGGCCGCACCTTGGAGTCGCCAATCACGAACTGGCCGGTGCCGATGTTCTTGGAGGGGACCTTTTCAATCACGTCGGCCAGAATCAGGGTGCTCGAAGAGAGCTTATCAGGATCCAGGCGGGGCACCGTAACGGCCACCTCGTAAACGCTGAGGTTGCCGCCCACGACGTCCTTGGCATTGACGTTCAACCGGTAGGTGCCGGGGGCCAGCGGGATCGTCTTCTGATAAATGGACCTGCCCTTGGTGAACTCTTGCAGATACTCGGGCGGTGTGGTGGCCGTGACGGTGTCTTCGAATACGTTCACCACGCGCCGGGTCATGGTGCTGAACTTCGCGTAGATGTCGACCACCGCCTTCTGCACGCCGTCCTTGAACTGGAATTGCAGGTCTTTTCTGTCGAACTGGAGCGTGACGTTGGTGAGCACCGAGGCGTCCGTGACGGGGAAGAAGTCGACGCGCACCTTCATCGGCAGGATGTTGTAGCTGAGGCGCGAGGTAACGGCGGATTCCAGGTCCTTGAACTTGATCTGCGGCGGCTTCTGAAGATTGGCGAACTGCTCCAGGCGTGTGAACTCGTTCATGCTCTCGGGCGTACCGCCGAATGGGGTGCCGAGGTGAGTGCCGTCGGTGTTGTTGAAGCGCTGGGTCTTGCTGGAGAGCCCCATCGACTCCATGAGGGTGAGGCCGGCGCCCGGCACGTAAAGCAGCGCGTCCTTCTCGGACGGGTCCATGGTCATGTGATACTCGCCCGACATGGTGGGGTCGACGAACTCGATAATGATGTTGGTGCCGACGCCTTCGATCCAGCGGTAGCGCCACTGTTCGAAGGGGTAAGTGGAGGTTTCGCCGCCGCCCTCTTCGGGAGGCCGCTCGTAACTGCCGCCGGAGGGGTGGGCTTCGATTTCGTCGGGCGGGCCGTAGGTAATGTAGATGCGCCCGCGGTCGGTCTTCCAGCCGGGGATGCCCGAAGCGTAATGCTCGTTGGCGTAAGCGATGCGCCGGTAATGTTCTTCCTTGAACTCGTTTTCGACGGTATCCGGGGTGGGATCGCGGCGCAGCCAGAACTGCTCGATGAACTGCTCGCGCTCTTCATCGGTCTGTAGGCGCTTGAACGCGGCGCGTTCCTCGTCGGTGATGATGTAGGCGACGTCCTCGTTCAGCCATTTGCGGTAGGGCGTTTCGAGCTCCTTGCGGAGCTTCTCCTCGCGCTTCTTCTTCTCCTTTTCCGACAAGGGCCGGGAGATGGTCTCGCGCTGGGGCGCGGTGGAGGCCTTCTTGGTCTCCGGCGGATTCTGATCCGTCTGCTGTGCCACGGCGAAGAGGCCGACGACAATGGACAAGGAAACGCAGGCAATCGAAAGACGTGTGGCGTTCATACGGCTCACCGTTTCCTCAGGACATGGCTCAATTAGCTTAAATCTATTCTAGATCGGGCGGCTCAGCACGGTCAATCCCGTGAATGGGGGGCACAGGTGTGCGGAGGAGGGGCAAAGGCGTGGAACGTTTTTCATTCACAGAAATCTTCGAATTCTTTTCTCTTTATTTGCAGCGAGTTACGCGGCCGAAACGAAGATACGGAGGTGACGCGGCACTAACGTGGGAGACGGAAGAGGGAGTTCGGCCGCCAGCATCCGCCTTTAAGTTCCCCATACCCTCCCCATTACCCTCACCGCTCCCTAGTGGGAGCGTTCCTCTCCACTTCCGGATTCCCTCTCTCTCCAAAGCGGCGGACGGAACCCCGTCTCCAGTCTATCTACGCTCCTTCTCCACAGCCACCTTCCCGCTGAGATTCAGGTCCGACAAAACCTGCTGGATTTCCATCTCAAGTGAAGCCAAGGCCGAGGCTTGAACCTCGACGCTCAGTTCGACCCGTGCTTGAAGCTGCTCGGCGGACCGCAGCTTGGGAATAATCTTCGACCCGAACCGGTTCCACAACTCCGCGGGCACCACACCCCTGATACGCAGCAGCGTCTTCCCGGAGGCCTCCGACACGCCGGAACCCGCCGGCGGCTCGTTCGGTTGGGGGCTGACCAGGGTGAATGTGAGAGGCGCCGGGCTCGTTCCCGGCAGGGTTGCCTGCACCGCAGCCGTGCCAGGAACCGTCATGCTGTCGCGGAGCGCCTTGGCCCGATCCTTCCTTACAACAAATACGTCGTAGACGAAATCAATGTCTTCGGGAAAAAGCTTCTCGTTGAACCACAGGCGATTGAACCCGCCTTCCGGCCGCTCACCGGCGGCGAAGCCCAGGTCTCCGCGAGCTACCAGTTCCGGGATCTTCTCGCGCAACACCTTGTCAGGATCCACCAGGCGCGTCAGCGAACCATCCAGAAAACACTTTCTCAGGCTTGCCAACGGCCACGCGCCCGTCTCCTTAAATGCGGCCGGCCAGTTGCGCTCGAGGTAGCCGGCTCCAACGCTGTCATTCAACCGGCTCTCGGATTTCAGGGCGGCAAGAATCCGCCCGCCCAGCGTCTCCCCGCTGCTGGCGTGACCGGAGCCCAAGTCGATGATATGGAGGCCATCGCCCGTGGAGGAATCGGCAATGACAACAAACCGGTAACTAGCCCACACCTCCTCCACCAGCCCGTCCTCTGCATCAAGGACGCTGTCCTTGACGCCTCTCAAATCCGCCGCCTGGACATCCGTGCCGAGCGTCCCTTCTTGCAGCTCCTTCTGAACGCGCCGCCAGGCCAAGACAAGTTCAGCCTTCTCCCGCAACTCCTTGCCCGGCTTCTTTACACACCAGACGAGCGCGGCCGGATAGTCGCGCGATGATTCACCCCGCTTCTCGGTCCAATCGCGAATCATGTCGCGCGTCGCGCCGGTAGGTGTCCATTCCCGGTCTGGATCGACCACAACCACCTGTAGCCGCGGCGAGTTGTCGATATCGGCGGAGGCGGCCGGGAAGGGTTCAATCCGAATGGGGGTGTCCTTCTCGAATTGTTCCCGCACTATCCTCTGCATCAGCGGGCGGACATCCTTCTCGAAATCCAACGACGCCTTGCGGTCATTCACGACCTTCTTCAAAGTCGGCTGATGGTGGATGCGGAAACCGTCGTTGGAAACCTTGCGGATGTAGAATGCCTTCGCCTCTAAATTCAGAGCCGCCGAATCGATGGATGTGGTATCAACCGCGGGGCCGCCCAAGGCGAAGCGGAGTTCCGGCAGGTGCGCGATCCGTTCGCGCTGGCCACCACAGGATTCAAAGAAAATGGCCGTCGCAACCCGCCGGTGAATATCCTTGAGCGGTCCCTTGGTATCGGCGTCCAAGGCCCGCGCGCGCGCCATAGGACCCGCAATATCGGTTTCGATCGCGGTACTCAGCCGTGATTCTCCGACTTGGCCCAGGACTGCGCCGCGGAATCCCATCACGTGCAGCGGTGCCGATCCCAGCGTCAAGAGCGGTTCAACGGTCTGCTCCCGATGCTGTTTGGCGAACGCCCACGACACCCACTGCGCCAGCATCGCGAGCGTTCCGCGGGTCTGCTGATACTGCGGCAGCGCCTGCCATTTTCGCTGGAAGACCGATAGCGTCGCCGGATGGAAGGGAAAACACGTCTCAAACCGTCCGCGCAGAAACTCCCGCGCCTTCGCCCCGGTCGACGCCGAGTCCACCGCCGTCCACTCCGAAGGCAATTGCGCTCGCCGCTCAAAGCACCAGTCGGCATAGATGGTGGCGACCTGGCGCCGGTGCTTCTCCGGCCCCAAGTCCTCGAACAAGCGGCGGCGAACCACTTCGCTGATTTCGCCCTCGTCGTTGGCGATCAGGTCCTTGGCGACGCGCCGGACCACCTTGGTGATCTTGTCCTGCCACTGCATGTCCCAATCCGTCATTTCCACTTGGCTTCGGGGCAGGCTGATCACCGCCGCGCTGTGCGTCGTTCCAGTCATTGCGACCGTCAGATTCTGTAGAAATGCATAGAAACCATCGGCCAGGTTTCGGTGCCGATTGCAGAAGTTCAGCACCTCATCGCAGAGGATCAAGACCTGTCCGCCGGCGGCCTCAAAGAGCCGGCCTAAGGCTTCCGTGCCGGGCGCGGATTGCTGCGCGGCCGGGCCCAGTACCGCGATCCCTTCAGGGCCGGCCAGTTGGCCGGCGATGTCCAGCCAGGGCGTCTCACGCCCAGGCCGCGGGTCCCAAGCGTTCCCTACGAACGCCGCCACCTTTGCCGTGGGGCACACCGACAGACCGGCTGAATCGAGAAGGTCCTTGACGCCCGAGTACGCCGCCGCCGCCTTTCCCGAGGTCGCAAGATGGTACAACGTCGCCAGGGTGTGGGTCTTGCCGCCGCCAAACTGCGTCACCAATGTCAGCACCGGAGCCGCGTTTTGCGTTGCACCGCTCAGCCGCTGGAGCACCATTCCCGCGTGCTCTTTCAGCGCTCGGGTGAAAACATTTCTCAGAAAGAACTTGGCGGGATCGCGATAGTCCTCGGTTCCCTTGTTGGCGACTACCTGCTCCAGGTGGATCGCGAACTCATCCGGGTTGAATGACCGCCCTTGGCGCACTTCGTCGCGCGGGATGGCGATTCTGTACCAGGGATCTAACTCTGCCATGAGCTAATCTTCCCAGAAAACAATTGCCAAGTTGCAGCGGCGTATCATCTGAAAAAGTTCAGAGGCGGAACGCGGCTTCCGAAAAGCGCCCCCAGATCTCGATCCGAAGTCCATCCGGACCCGTGCCGATCGGCCGCCGCAAGGAAGCACCGGTCTCCCAGGGACACACCCTTGCGTACATAGCGGGCCGAGACGATAACCATGGCCGCCTCGAACGGCGTCGTCTCAAGATGGAGCGCGTCGAAAGCGGCCTGCGCTTCCGCTGCCGGTACACCGCAACTGACCAGTTTCGCCAGGACTTCGGCTGCATTCACCGCGTTGACAAGCGCGTCCGGCTGGAGATCTTTGAGCTTATCGGCGCCCGGTTCGCCCTGCATCAGAGCCAGAACCGCGGATGCATCGAACACCGGCCTACCGGCGTTTTTTGGATTCACGCGCCGCCTCCGCCCGCCGATCGGCGATCAACTCGTCCGATAGATTCACGCCTTCGGGGATGTACTTACGCAGGAGTACCCTGGCGCGGCGCAGTCCCTGTTCCCTGGTTTCCACGACCAATGCGCCCTCCTCGGTCACGGCGACACACAACTCGGTTGAAGGGGCCACTCCCTCCTTCCTCCGCCACCAGGCTGGAAGCATCACCCTGCCCTGATTATCAATATGTAAGGTGAAATGTTCCATATTCACCAGTATTGCACGATTCAAGGGGAAACTGCCTTCACGCCGCCACCCTTGGCAGCAGGTGCTTCAGTTCCACCCACGGCGCTTCGGGATCTTGAAACAGATGGCTGGCGCCAAGCACCTCTATGCCCACGAGCTGTTCTCCGGCCGCGAAATCGAGTGAAATATCGTCCGTCACTCGAACCGAACGGCACTGGAAGTCTCCGCCCACCAACTGGATATACAGGGCGTCGGCCTCTTTGTCATAGGTGATCTGCATTTTGGCTCCCTCTCTTCAAAAGTAATACGTATAGACCGTCACCACAACAAACCGGTCCGCCTCTTCCTCCACTACCGGCGTCACCTGTTGGACCGCATACCATTTACCAGCCCATTCGCGCTGGTATTCGAGATTCAGGCGATACAGCCAAAGCCCACGCTGGGCCGGCTCCCGCTTGCCGCTGCGAATCGCCCTGGTCACGTCCGCTTCGGTGGTTCCCCGCTGCGCGCACCGGTCCCGAGCATGGCGGGTGAATGCAATCGGCTTGGCTTGTTCGCTCATCGTGGCGCCGCCAGCAGCATGGCATCCAGCAGCCGCTTTTCCTCGCTCTCCTTCGGATACAGCGCCGAGAGCGCGTTCGCCAG
>Ga0181521_10005266_pt1 | contig 14473 bp, 13 predicted proteins | sample PEATcosm2014_Bin_32_FD_119764 | JGI IMG/M metagenome (GOLD analysis project Ga0181521, IMG submission 119764) | Peatland microbial communities from MTU Mesocosm Facility, Houghton, MI, USA - PEATcosm2014_Bin02_60_metaG | ecosystem: Environmental > Terrestrial > Soil > Wetlands > Peat | place...
GCGTTAACACGATCGTAGGTAACCGCCCGCATGATCCGGCGCCATGCGGATCGGCTGGAAGGTTGCTGCCCTGGCGCTCGGCTGCGGCTTCGTTGGCGGCGGCGCCGCGGCCGACTGGCTCGACACGCTGTTCCCCCCGGGCGTGCCCGGCTACGGCGCCGAGCCGGGCGTCACCGTGGCCTCGCGCCTGCGGCCCGAAACCCAGCCCGAGGGCGTGCGCGACGGCGCCTTCCTGCTGCGCCCCGCCTGGGAGCAATCGATCGGCTACGACAGCAACGTGCTGGGCGGGCCGGCGCCTGTGGGGAGCTGGGTGGTTGGCACACGGCCGTCGCTGCTGGTCTCCAGCGACTGGCCGCGCGATGCGCTCGGGGCCTATGTCGCGGCGGATGACCGGCGCGATCTCGGCGCACCGGGGCAAAGCCGCACCGACTGGACGGCCTCGCTCGGCGGCAGCCTGGATATCGGAAGCGACCGGCTGACCCTGGCGGTCGCCCATATCGACAGCCACGAGGACCGCACCGAGCTCGATGCGCTGCCGACCGACCGGCCAGTGCCCTTTCAGGTGCAGGATGTGCGGACCTCCTACGCCTGGCTGTCGGGCCGTTGGACGGTGACGCCGGCGTTGGAGGCGTCATCCTGGCACTACGACGCCACCAGCATCCTGGGCGTGCCGGCCGGCCAGGCCTATCGCGACCGGACGGTGCTGCTGGGGGGTACCACCGTCAGCTACGAACTGGCCCCGCAACGCAGCCTGGTGTTCGTGACGCGGGCGATCGGGCAGGACTATCCGCACCCGTCCCCGGGCGGGGCGACGCTGAATTCCACTGGCTACCAGGCGCTGGGCGGCTTCGACTACGACGACGATGCGGTGTGGCGGTATCGGGCGTTGCTCGGCGCCGAGCATCGCGCGTTTGCCGCCGCTGCGTATCCGGCCCGCACCGCCGCCATCGCCGAGGGCGAGGTGGCCTGGATGCCGAGCGGCCTGACGACCGTGACCGCGTCCTTCACCCGCAGCATGGAGGATGCGGCACAGGAGGGCGTCGCCGGCTTCACTGAAACCACCGCGAAGCTGACGGTGGACCACGAACTGCGGCGCGATCTGCTGCTGCATGGCTATGCCGGGCTGCAACGCGCCGACTTCCTGCAAGGCGGCACGCAACAGACCAGTGCCACGTTCGGCTTGGGCGCCACCTGGCTGGTGAACCGGCGGGTGCAGCTTTCCGCTACCTACGATTTCACCGGGCAGCAGGGGTCGGGCATCGCCGCGCTGCCGCTCTCCGGGGACTACACGCGCAGCCTGGCGCTGCTGACGCTGCGGTTCGGGCTGTGAGCCGGGGCAGGCGGAGGGACGAAGGAAGGGCAGGGCTCTGCCCTGGAACCCGCCAAGGGGGCTTTGCCCCCCTGGACCCCCCAGCAAAGGCTGAGCCTTTGCAATCCATCCGTTTGGAGAGGTTGGACGGGAGGGGGCCTGCACCACCGCTGCCGTGTCAGATCGGCGATCGCCGATCTGACACGGCAGCGGTGGTGCAAGCCCCCTCCCGTCCAACCTCTCCAACTGAAGGGTCCCAAGGGCTCCGCCCTTGGCGGGGATCCAAGGGGCAGAGCCCCTTGGTGGGGTTCCAGGGGCAAAGCCCCTGGCCTTACTTCGGTCCGCCCGATTGCCCCGGCCCATGACCCCGCCCGTCCGTCTGCTGGGCCTGGACTTCGCCGACCTCGACGCGGCGGCGGCGGCGGCACTGCTGGCGGCGCGGCCGGCGGACGCGCGGTTCGGCTACGTGGTAACGCCAAACGCCGATCATCTCGTGCGGCTGGCGCGCGATCCCGCTCTGGCCGCGATCTATCGCAATGCCTGTCTGCGCCTGCTGGATTCGCGCGTGGTTGCCGCAGCGGCGGCGGCCCTGCGCCTGCCGGTGCCGCGCGTGGCGCCCGGCAGCGACGTGACGGCGCGGTTGCTGGCGCGGCATCTGCGACCGGGCGAGCGCATCGCCATCGTCGGTCTGCGCCCGATATGGTTGCCGGCGCTGGTGGCGCGGTGCGGCTTGGAGTCGCCGGCGCATTACGACCCGCCGCTGGGGTTCGCGACGGATTCCGCCGCGCTCGCCGCAACGGTGGCGTTCGTGCTGGCGCACCCGGCGCGGTTCGTGTTCCTGGCCGTCGGTTCGCCGCAGCAGGAGGTGCTGGCCGCTGCCATCGCGGCGACCGGCCGCGCGACCGGGATCGGCCTGTGTATCGGCGCCAGCCTGGAGTTCCTCGCCGGCGCCTCGCGCCGTGCACCCGCCTGGATGCAGCGCGCCGGGCTGGAATGGCTGTTCCGGCTGGGCGGCGATCCGCGCCGCCTGGCGCGCCGCTACCTGTTGCACAGCCCCGCCGTGTTCCGGCTGCTGCTGCGGGCGAGATTTGCGCCGCCGGCTTAGGCGGCGTGCGGGGAGCCCGCCATCCGCCGCGGGGACCAAGCAGGGGCGCCGAGGCCGGGCGCGATGCGACCGCATGCAGCGCGACAGGCGCATGCGACCTGCTCACCAGTCGTTAATATTGGCCGCAATATCCTCGCACGAGCCGCCGCTGCTGGAGGTTGCCCATGCTGGTACTCGAAACCCCAAAAGGCAAACTGGAATATCCTGATATCACGGACGCCTTCTTCGCCGACATCGCCCAGAAGGTGAGGCCGCATACACGGACCTTTGGCGCCGGCGTGGAGGCTCCCTGGGCGCTGTACCGTTCGATCGAGTACATCGTGCGCAACCGGATTCCGGGCGATATCGTGGAATGCGGTGTCTGGTCCGGCGGCTCGGTGCTGCTTGCCGCGCATGCCTTGATGCATTTCGGCGATACATCGCGGCGGATCTATCTGTACGACACGTTTGCGGGCATGCCCAAGCCGGATGCCATCGACGCCCGCTGGGACGGGGTCCCGGCCTTGCCGACCTGGGAGCACCACCAGCGGAACGGCAGTCGCTGGTGCTACGGCGGGACGCAAGACCACGTCAGGAGCGTGGTGGCTTCCTCCGGTTATCCGGAGGAAAAATTCGTGTTCGTCGAAGGCATGGTGGAGGATACCCTGCCGGCGACACGGCCCGCACAGATCAGCCTGCTGCGACTGGATACCGACCTCTATCGTTCGACCTATCACGAGCTGGTTCATCTGTATCCGTTGCTCGCGGTCGGCGGCATTCTGATCATCGACGACTACGGCGCGTTTCAGGGCGCCAGGATCGCGACTGACCGGTTCATCGAGGAGCACCGGTTGCCGCTCTTTCTGTCGCGTATCGACGGGTCGGTTCGGCTCGCCGTCAAGCCGCTTTTGTAATGGCGTCCGGCAAATGCGCGGCCGGAACGGAACCAGTCTCGGCTGGTTGCGTGGGGCCGCTCCCATAGGCGTCAGGATAAGCGCTCGACGGAGCAAAATTTCACTCCCCCTCCCCTTGAGGGAAGGGGTTGGGGGGAGGGGTTAGTCGGGGATTCGCACCGACCAACCCCTCCCCCCAACCTTGGTCCGCTTCGCGGCCCAAGCCCTCAAGGGGAGGGGGAGAATACACCGTGCGCCCGGCCTCAGCTTGATGCGATCCGGCCAGGCCCCTGTTACGCCAACAAGCCTACGTCATCGCCTGCTCGAAGAATCCGGTATATCCGAACAGCCCGACCGCGCCGCCGGTGTGCAGGAACACCACCCGCTCGTGCTTGCCGAACGTCCCCTTGCGGATCAGGTCGATCAGCCCCGCCATCGCCTTGCCGGAATACACCGGGTCGAGCAAGACGCCCTCCAACCGCGCCAGCAGCAGCACCGCCTCACCCATGCCCTCGGTCGGTTGGCCGTAGCCGGGGCCGATGTAGTCGCAGTTCGCCTCCACCGCGGCGCGGGGAATGCCGCCGCGCACACCGACATAGTCGGCGGTCGCCTCGGCCAGGGTGTGCACCATCGTCTCCTGCCGGTCTTTAGGATTGCGCACGCCGATGCCCAGCACCGGGATGCCCGCGTTGCAGCCTTGCAGCCCGACCAGCAGCCCGGCATGCGTGCCGGCGCTGCCGGTGGCACTGACGATGCGGTCGATCCGCAGCCCCATCTCGTCGGCCTGCTGCAACAGTTCCTGCGCGCAGGATACGTAACCCAGCGCGCCGACCCGGTTCGAGCCGCCGCCGGGAATGACATACGGCTTGCCGCCCGCGGCCTTCAGTGCCTCGCCCTTGGCCACCGCCTCGGCGTTCATGTCCAGGCCGGAGGGACGATACTCGATGGCGCAGTCGAACAGCTTGTCGAGCAGCACGTTGCCGCTGTTCAGGTAGTCGCGGTCGTTGGTGACCACCCGGTGCTCCAGCAGCGCGGTGCATTTCAGGCCGAAGCGCGCCGCCACCGCCGCGGTCTGCCGCACGTGGTTGGACTGCACCGCCCCCTGGGTCACCAGGTGGTCGGCGCCCTGGGCGAGCGCCTCGCCGGCCAGGAACTCCAGTTTCCGAATTTTGTTGCCGCCGGTGGCCACCACCGTGCAGTCGTCGCGCTTGATCCAGATCTCCGGCCCGTCCAGGTGCCGCGAGAGATTCGCCAGCTTTTCCAGCGGGGTCGGCGTCGGGAACATCCGGACGCGGGGAAAACGGGCGAGATGCATGGCGGGCCTCCAGGAGAAATATTCTGCCGCGGACGCGGACGGCGTGTAATGTCTCCGATCCTGATGCGTCCGACAATTGCCGCCGGAGCCCGTGGCCGGCTCTCACGTTCGGGTGAGCGCGACAGCGGGGAGCCTCCGGCAACGCTACAACGGGAAGATGGAGACAAGGATGCGCATCATGCGACGCCGCGGCTGGGAAATCGCGGAACGGCTTGCCACCCCGGAGGCGCTTGCCCGCCGGCGCGGCGTGCTGGCCGGCGCTCTGGCGTTGACGGCGGGAGCGGCGGTCGCGCGCTCCGCCCTGGCGGCGGATGACGCGCCGGCTGCCGCGGCGGGGACCGCCCTACCGGGTGCAATCGGGCCGCGCAACGACAAATACCCGCCCGGCCGCGCCGTGACCGAGGAAAAATACGCCACCACCTATAACAATTATTACGAATTCGACGAGAGCAAGAACCTCTGGCGGGCGGCGCAGAAACTGCCGCAGCGGCCGTGGAGCATCAGCATCGGCGGGATGGTCGCCAAGCCGCGCACCATCGACATCGACGATCTGCTGAAGCAGGTCCAGCTCGAGGAGCGGGTCTACCGCCACCGCTGTGTCGAAGCCTGGGCGATGACCGTGCCGTGGACCGGCTTCCCGCTCAGCCAGTTGGTCAAGCTGGCGGAGCCGCTGGGTTCGGCGAAATACGTTGTGTTCCAGACGGCGCAGGACAAGAAGGCGATGCCGGGGCTGGACAGTCCGTTCTACCCGTGGCCCTACATCGAGGGGGTGACGATGGACGAGGCGGCGAACGACCTCGCGTTCATCTCCACCGGGATGTACGGCAAGCCGCTGCCGCCGCAGGACGGCGGGCCGATCCGCCTGACGTTGCCGTGGAAGTATGGCTTCAAGTCGGCCAAGGCGCTGGCCAAGGTCAGCTTCACCGACAAGCGTCCGGTCAACTTCTGGCAGGCCATCGCCCCGGACGAGTACGGCTTCTGGGCCAACGTGAATCCGGACGTGTCGCATCCCCGCTGGAGCCAGGCGCGCGAGCGATTGCTCGGGTCTGACGAAATGGTGCCCACCGTGATCTACAACGGCTATGGTGATTTCGTCGCCAGCCTCTATGGTGGCCTCAAGGACGAGAAGTTGTTCATGTGACCCTGCAACGCATCCTGGCGGTCATCTCGGCCATTCTGCTGGTGGGCTCGGTTGCGCTGGCAACTCTGGGCCCGCCCTCGGTGCCGCTTGGCCAGTTGCTGCTGATGCTGGACCATGACCTGACCGAAGCGCTGCGCAGCGGCATGGAGCAGCATCTGGCCGCCTGGATCTGGTTGGACATCGTCGCGCCGCTGCTGGTGCGGCCGGCTTGGCTGGTGCCGGCGGCGCTCGGGTTGATCTGTGCCGGCGCCGCGTTCTCGGTGCCCGCACGCAAGCCGGCCGGGCGTCCGCACCGGCGTAGCCAGCGGTAACCTTGGCGTAGCCGGGACCGGCGCATGTCGATGGCCAGCCGACGCCGGTGACCCTTATGCCCCACGCGCCGTCCGCCGCCGCCAGCAACGAGCCGCCCGCGCGCATCGGGCGGTGGCTCATGCTGACCTGTGCCGGCCTGATCGCGCTCGCCGTCGGGGCGGCGGCGCTGGCGATCTGGGACGCGCGGCGCGAGGCGCTCGCCCGCTATCAGCAGACCGAGACCAATCTGGGCTTCGTGCTGGCAGAGCAAACGGCGCGCTCGATCCAGGGCGTCGACCTGGTATTGCAGGCGGTCCGCGCCCAGGTGCTGTCCGGCGGCGCCGCCACCCCGGCGGCGTTCGAGGCGGCCCTCGGCAATCAGACGACCGCGCAGACCTTGGGTGACCGCTTGCGCAACCTGCCGCAGGCGGCCGCGATCACCGCGGTCAGCGCCGACGGGCGGGTTGTGGTCTCGTCCCGTGGTCTGCTGGGGGCGACGGTCGATGTGTCGGATCGCGAGTTCTTCGGCTGGTTTCGCGACCATAAGGAAGACGCCGCGTTCATCGGCCGGCCGGTGCAGGGCCGCCTGACCCCGGGCTGGACGGCCTATGTCGTTCGCCGCGTCGTCGGCCCGGATGGGCAGACGCTCGGCTTCGTGGCCGGTGCGCTCGCTTTGTCGTATTTCGAGGACTTCTACCACGCCATCGCGCACGACGACGCGACGGCGATCACCTTGATGCGGCGCGGCGGCACCATACTCACGCGCTATCCGGGGTTTGACAGGTATGTCGGCAGGCACATGCCGGCGCAGTCGCATTGGTTTGACGTGGCGGCGCGCGGCGGCGGGATGTATCGGTCCAACGGCGAACTGACCGGCCGCCCCCGCTGGGTCTCGGTGCACCCGCTGGCCGACTACAACCTTGCGGTGGACGTCAGCTTCTCCGAGGCAACGGCGCTGCGCGACTGGCGACGGCAGAGCAGTGCGATCGCCGGCGGCACGCTCGCGGTGGTGGCAACGCTGCTGCTGTTGTTCCGTGCCCTGGTCATCCAGTTCCGCCGCCTCACGCGTTCGGAAGCCTCGCTCGCGCAGCGCAATGCCGAGCAAGAGGCGACGCGGGTGCGGCTGGAGAGCCAGGCCGAGGCGTTGCGTCACAGCGAGGCCGACGCGGAGGAAAAGTCGGCGGCACTACAGACCACCCTGGAGTTCATGGACCAGGGCATCATGATGGTGAACGCCGACCGCGTGGTGGAGGTGTGCAACGCCCACGCGATGCAAATGCTCGACCTGCCGGCCGCGCTGATGACGGGGCGGCCGCATTTCGCCGACGTGGTCGCGCATCAGTGGAAGTCGCAGGAGTTTGCGGTCACGCCGGAGGCGATTCAAAGGTTCATCCGCTCCGGTGGCATCCTCGACCAGCCGCATGTCTATGAGCGCCGGCGGCCGAATGGGACGGTGCTGGAAATCCGCTCCACGCCGCTGCCCGGCGGTGGCGTGGTGCGCACCTACACCGACGTGACCGAGCGCAAGGCCGCCGAGGAGCGGGTTACCGCGGCGCACGCGCAGGCCGAGGCGGCGCGCGCCGCGGCGGAACAGGCGAACCAGGCGAAGACCGAGTTCCTGGCCAATATATCGCATGAAATCCGCACGCCGATGAATGGCATCATCGGCATGAACGAGCTGCTATTGCGCAGCACGCTGACCGATGTCCAGCGCGACTGCGCGCTGACCGTGCGCGACAGTGCCGCGGCGCTGCTGCGGGTCATCGACGACGTGCTGGACATCTCCAAGCTGGAAGCCGGGCGGATGGAGCTGGACCCGGTCGATTTCGACCTGGGCGAGACGGTCGCGGCGACCGTCGCGCTGCTGGTGCCGCGGGCCCGCGAGAAGGGCATCGCGCTGACCACGCAGATCGCGCCGGACGCCCGCCAGCGCTTCCACGCCGATGCCATCCGCCTGCGCCAGGTGTTGCTCAACCTGATCAGCAACGCCATCAAGTTCACCGAACGCGGCAGCGTGGCGGTGACGGTGACTCTGGAGCCCGAGGCGGCGGTTGCCCGGGCCGCGGCCGCGGCGACGGCATCCGACGGCATGCGGCGCGTGGCGATCGAGGTGACCGATACCGGCATCGGCATGACCGAGGAGACCCAGGCACGGCTGTTCCAGAAGTTCACCCAGGCGGACAGTTCGATCTCCCGCCGGTTCGGCGGCACCGGGCTGGGACTGGCGATCACCCGCGAATTGCTCGCGCTGATGGGCGGCACGATCGCGGTGACCAGTCAGCCGGGGCAGGGCAGCCGGTTCGTGGTGACATTGCCGCTGCTGCCGCCGGTCGGTACGGCGCCGGTCGGCGGAACGGATGCGCCGGGGGTTGGCGGGGCCGCGGGACGCTCGCTGCGCGTGCTGGTGGCGGACGACAACCAGACCAATCAGCGGCTGGTCGCGGCGTTGCTGGAATCCGCCGGCCATACGGCGGACCTGGTGACCAACGGCCGTGAGGCGGTCGAGGCGGTGCTGCGCACGCAGTACGACGTGGTGCTGATGGACGTGCAGATGCCGGTGCTGGACGGGGTGCAGGCGACCCGCCGCATCCGCGCCCTGCCGCCTCCGGCTGGCGCCGTGCCGATCGTGGCGCTGACCGCGGATGCGGTGGCCGGGGCGGAAGACCGCTATCGCGGGGCGGGTATGGACGCCTATCTCAGCAAGCCGCTGTCGCCGGATACGCTGGTGGCGACGCTGGACGCCATCGTGCGCGGCGAGCGGGGGGAAACCGGCACGGGGCCGGCGGTGGATCGGACGGCGATCACCGGGCTGCGCGGGTTCCTGGACGGCGCACAGTTCAGCGCATTCATCGCGGAGTCGGTGCGTGACCTGGCGGCGCGGATCGACAGCCTGGGGACGCGGGTGGCCGCGGGGGAGCTGGGATTGGCGGCGCGCGAGGCGCACGACCTGGTCTCGGTGGCAGGCAATTGCGGCGCCTGCGCCGTGAGCGCCCTGGCACGGTCCGTAGAGCAGGCGGCGCGGCGCGGCGATGCGGTCGAGGCGGGGCGGTTGTTCGCAGCGATGCGCGGCGCGGGCGGCCAGGCGGCGGAGGCGCTGGAGGAGCTGCTGGGGGCGTAGCAACGTCGAACAGGAAGCATGGCTTCAGGCCGGAACAGGCGCTGACGGCGGTGCCGCGATCGGTGTCGCCTCGATGGCGGTGGCCGGTTGCTCGGCGTACCGGGCATCGTGGTGTACCTGGGGACTCCGTTGCAATACGGAGCGCACGCCGTGGTTTACGACGCAGCACGGGCACTGGCGACGGCAGCCGGCAACGTTTTCGAACCAAGCAGGGGACATCATGAGTGACCTCTATGACGAGGCCATCCTTACCTGGTCGGAGCGGCAAGCCGAGCTGCTGCGCCGGCTCGCTGCCGGCGAACGGGTCAACGACCAGGTGGATTGGGAGAACGTCGTCGAGGAGGTCGAGAGCGTGGGTCGCAGCGAACTGCATCGGACCGAGTCGCTGCTGACCCAGGCGCTTCGTCACCGGCTCAAGGTCACGGCCTGGCCCAACTCGGCGGAGGTGCCGCATTGGCAGGAGGCGGCGACGCTGTTTCAGATGGATGCGGCGCGGGCGTTGCAAGAACCGATGCGGCAGCGTCTGGACCTGGCGCTGATTTACCGGCGCGCGCGCCATCGCCTGCCGCAGCGGATCGATGGCCAGCCGCCGCTGCCGCTGCCGGAAACCTGCCCGGTTACGCTGGATGAGTTGCTGGCCGGGCCATAAAATGCTCGACCGCCTTCGGTTCAAGCGCGTCCTCTCGGGCGTGGCGATAGCGCTGTCTCTCGCAGCGTGCACGACGTCGGCGACCCAGGCTCCCACTGCCGAGGCCTGTCCCGAGTTGCCCGGCGATGCGGATCTCACAGCTCTTGAATCGCAGCCGGGGATGAAAATCCGTCGTTGGCACCAAGGCAATTGCGATTACATTGTCGTCCAGCGCAACGGGGTATCGATCTCCCCGGTGCGCACAGGCGATCAGTGGGGGACCGTCGGGCAGGACGACAGCGGCCATGGCGCTGTGCTGTGCGTGTGGCACATCTACATAAGCGCAAGGCAGACGCTCGACGGCTGCTTTCCTGGCGCCTACCCGGAGCTGAGGCAGGATCTCAGCGACGGGATCGCAGCGATGAACGGCTTCATCGTTGCCAACAGCCTTCACCCGACGTCCACCGCGGAGGTCGAAGCCAGTGTCGCTGCCAGTGATCGCGACGCTCGCCTGAAGTGGTCGGAGACGATCCAGTCGTTGAGGCCGACCAAGGAACAAATCCAGGCGGCTTGTCACAACGATGAGGCGGGCCGGATGATCATTGCAATGGCAAACCAGCCTCGCGAGCAACGCAGGCAGATGATCCGCGATCTGTTGTCCGTGCCGCGGCCGCCGGTGATGAATCCGTGCATGTAGGCTGACCGGCGGGCAGTTCGCTTCCGCCCTCCGCCGCCCTATCTTACCCGAGTGCCCACGAAAGCCGCCCCCGCCTCCGACCTGTTCGGCCCCGCCGCCCCGCCGGAACCCGCCGGCGCGTCCACCGCTGCGCGCCCGCTGGCCGACCGCCTGCGTCCCCGCACCCTCGACGAGGTCGTCGGCCAGGACCACCTGCTCGGCCCCGATGGCACGCTTACCCGCATGCTGGCACGCGGCTCGCTCGCCTCGCTGGTCCTGTGGGGGCCGCCCGGTGTCGGCAAGACCACCATCGCCCGGCTGCTCTCGGCCCGCGCCGGGCTGCATTTCGTGCAGATCTCCGCGGTGTTCTCCGGCGTCGCCGAGCTCAAGCGCGTGTTCGAGGAAGCCGCGCGCCGGCGCCGCCTCGGCGAGGGCACGCTGCTGTTCGTCGATGAGATCCACCGCTTCAACCGTGCCCAGCAGGACGGTTTTTTGCCCGTGGTGGAGGACGGCACGATCACCCTGATCGGCGCCACCACCGAAAACCCCTCTTTCGAGCTGAACGGTGCCTTGCTGTCGCGCTGCCAGGTCCTGGTGCTGCGCCGGCTCGACGACGCCGCGCTGGAGCAACTGCTGGCCCGCGCCGAGACCGAACTCGGCCGCGCCATGCCGCTCGACCTCGAGGCGCGGATCGCGCTGCGCGCCATGGCCGACGGCGACGGCCGCTACATCCTCAACATGGCGGAACAGATTGCCGCGCTGCCGGCGGATACGGCGGTGCTGGACCCGGCGGGGCTGTCGGTGTTGTTGGCCCGCCGCGCCGCGCTGTACGACAAGGATCGCGAGGAGCACTACAATCTTATTTCCGCGCTACATAAGTCGCTGCGCGGCTCGGACCCGGATGCGGCGCTGTACTGGTTCGCGCGCATGCTGGCCGGCGGCGAGGACCCGCGCTACATCGCCCGCCGCCTGACCCGCTTCGCCGCCGAGGACATCGGCATGGCCGACCCCAACGCACTGACCCAGGCGCTGGCCGGCTGGGAGACATACGAAAGGCTCGGCTCGCCGGAGGGCGAACTGGCGATCGCACAGGTGGTCGTCTATCTCGGCACCGCACCGAAATCCAATGCGATCTACACCGCGTTCGGCGCGGCGAAGGCGGCGGCCAAGGCGACCGGCTCGCTGATGCCGCCGGCGCATATCCTGAACGCGCCGACCCGGCTGATGCAGGACCTCGGCTACGGCGCCGGCTACGCCTACGACCACGCGACGGAGGACGCGTTCTCCGGCCAGAACTATTTTCCGCCCGGTATGGAGCGCCAGCGCTTCTACCAGCCACGCGACCGCGGCTTCGAACGCGAGATCGCCAGGCGGCTGGAGTACTGGGACAAGCTGCGCCAGGAGCGGCAGGGGGAGTAGGGCAAGGGGATGCCGCGGGGAGGCGCGAGCCGTCGCGCCGCATCGCTCGTCATGGCCGGGCATGACCCGGCCATCTTCGCAACGGCAACCGGGCCGCCTTGGCACCATTCCCGATCCACCAGGGGAGATGGCCGGGTTGATCCCCGGGTCAAGCCCCTACTGCATTCACACATGTGATGTCCGTCCCGGAATATTCCACTGACCCGAAACGAGAATGCGAGTCTTATGAGTCGGTTGGAATTTCGATCCCGACACAGGGGCGCCATGTGGAACGAACGGATAATCCATTGGAAAATCACACGATTCCTGACTTGTGCGAATCTCGTAGGGTCAAGCCCGGGGACGGCCATGGCGAGCAATTCGGCGCTTGTGCCGCCAATTTAACGCCCATGGGACCTTCGCCCGCCACGATGAGGATGGTAGCGCCAGTGAGTCAGCGCTCCGGCGGGCTGGGTAGCGGATCAGTTTGCATGGGTGCAAAGGGTTGGATGCGGCGGCTTACGCCAGTGGACACTGCTACCGCCGCTTTGGGTGGAAAGCACACCTCAGGTTCCGCTGCCTCAGATCCTGTTTGTCGGCTGCGCCGCCAGCAACAGGCGTCGCCTGATCGAATTCAAAATGCCATCGAACGTGAAGCAAGACATCCTGAACTGACCGAGAGAAGTATGATTCGCGCGCCACCGGAGTCTCGTCAGGTCGTCCTTTCCCAAGTCAGCATCACGTCCAACTACAAGGAGGAGATGGATGGCAGGGTTGTCGTCGCCAAATATTCTGCGGAAGGCGGCAGACGACTCTCCCTCTGACGAAATTCTCCATGCCCAGTCTACGAGTTGGGAGAATCCATGCTCGAAGCGCGGTGACCAGCGCCGCATCGATTTTCTCGCCTGTAACTTCATGAAGATGCTATATTCAAGGGCAGGCTCGAATTCTATCAAGGTGTAGGCGTTCGCTTCGCTATCACCGGCAGCCACATCGCACGTGAAGTCACCAAACAGATCCAACTCTGTTGCCCATCGATTCGGCAATTCGACAGAGCTGTTCGTCAGCCCAAGCGCGGCACAGAGATGTTGTCGGCCCTGAAAGAACGGGAGTATTTGAGCGCGCTCTTTCAGATGAATTTCCGCAGCGAGGCGCGTTTCCAACGCAGCGAGATCCGAGGCCAGAATATCGGTATCGAGCGTCAGAGCCTCAAATGACTTCATTCAGCAGCGCTTTGGCCTTGCTTATGAAGCCTGCGCAAGCCCTCCACCTGGCTCCGTCGGACCACGTCGACCACGGTAATGGACTCATTACGCTTACGAACGAGAACCCGTAGATCGCCGCCTACTCGGAGCGAATACAGATCGTTTTGGATACCAGCCAATTTCTCCAGTTGGGTCTCATTCGAACCGTCTGGGGCCGTAGACAGTCTTTGAACGGCGTGAACTACCTTTGCCCGCTCCTGCGAGGGAAGCTGGTCGAGGAAAGCCTCTGCCGTGAAATCCCAATCTACTTTCATGTCCAGCCTTGCAATCAGATAGCCGGCGGCCGCAGTCGCCTGTGCATCAGACTAGGTGCCTTCTGCCATCCATTCAATGGCCGCTTCGGATCGAGTCCGGCTGTTAAGCCCAAGCGGCCGGCCTACCCCTGTTTTGGGTCGGCAGGTGGCGTTCAAACTGACCCCCCTACCGCGGGCTGGCATGAGATCTGTGGTTTGGTACCGCAACGAACCACGTGTCCCTCCCGGTCGCCCTCGCCCGCCGCCGCTCCCCGCCCGGCCGCACGCCTGCGGCCGGCCCCATCCGCGGCCGGCCCGGGAGCCCCATAAATCCTCTTGATAATATTCCTCTATCATGCTTTCATTCCTACAAATGTCCGCCGCGCTCTCCCTCCCCGAGCCTGCCCCCCACCCCGATCCCGATCGGGCCGCCACCGCCGCGCCCAGCCCACAGCGCCTGGCCGGCCTGCTCCGCCGCGTGTTCGACTACGGCAAGCAGCTCCTCGTCGCCGTGCGGCTGCGTGCCGCCTGCCCGGAATTCCCCCGTCTCGCCAAACCCTTCGGCACCGCGGACCTCCGGCGCATCCTCGCCCGCATCAACGCTGCCATGGGCCGCGCCCTCTTGCTCGAGGATGGGTTCCTCCGCCAAGCCGGCCTCGGCCTCTACGCCGTCGCCCCGCGCATCCGCACTCCCGCCGCGCGCCAGCCACGCGCCGCCCGGCCGGATACCGCGCCGCGCGACGCCCCGGCGCCTGCCCAACCTGCCCGCCGGAGGGACGTTTCGCTGGTCCCCACCACCGCGCAGCTCACCGCCGAACTCCGCCGCCACCCGGTCGGCGTCGTGCTCGCCGGCATCTGCCGCGACCTCGGCATCACGCCGCACCATCCGCTGTGGGAGGAAGTGTCCCGCGCCATCGTCGCCTGTGGCGGCAGCATCGCGGAGCTGGAGCAGGACGCGGATACCCGGTGGTGTTCGCAGCGGTGGCTGGGGATTCCCGTCGCCCGCCCGGCCTCCATCCCGGCCTGCCTATGGCCGAAATGGTGGCCGCAACCGGCGCCACAAGCCGCCGCAGCCAGCGCCACCGGCCCGCCCTGAAGGGCGGCACCGGAGGAGCATGCAAC
>Ga0181521_10005268_pt1 | contig 14471 bp, 12 predicted proteins | sample PEATcosm2014_Bin_32_FD_119764 | JGI IMG/M metagenome (GOLD analysis project Ga0181521, IMG submission 119764) | Peatland microbial communities from MTU Mesocosm Facility, Houghton, MI, USA - PEATcosm2014_Bin02_60_metaG | ecosystem: Environmental > Terrestrial > Soil > Wetlands > Peat | place...
CGGTTTCCCCGGAGCGAATTGGTAAGCGTGCTCGAATGCGCCGGAAATGGCCGCAGTTTCTACAGCCCTCCAGTGGCGGGCGCGCAATGGCGCTTCGGCAGCGTTGGAAATGCCCGGTGGTCGGGCGTGCGTCTCCGCGACGTGCTGCAAAAGGCGGGGCTGAAGCCCGGCGCTACGCAGTTGTTGCTGGACGGAGCGGACGTCCCGCTGGGCAGGATGCCGGATTTTCAGCGGACGCTGGCCGTAGAAAAGGGACTTCATGAAGATACCCTGCTGGCGTGGGAGATGAACGGAAAGCCTCTGACATCCCAACACGGGTTCCCTTTACGCGTGATAGCTCCGGGATGGGCCGGCGATTCGTGGGTCAAGTGGCTTCAGCACATCGAAGTGCTCGATCACGAGTTCGACGGTTTCTGGATGAAGACCGCCTACCGCCATCCGGCCAACCCCGTGCCGCCCGGGACTGCCGTCGATCCAAAGGATATGGTTCCCGTTACAGATCTCAATGTGAAGTCCGTCATCGCGCGGCCCGGCGATTGGGCTACGCCAGGCTTCGTGACGGTCGAAGGCGTCGCGTGGTCAAACGCCGCGCCGGTGACTAAGGTTGAGGTTTCCGTCGATTCGGACGGCAACTGGAAACCAGCTACCCTGGCTGGGAAGGCGACTCAGTATGGCTTTCGCCGCTGGACTTATAACTGGCGGGCTGAAGAAGGGAGCCACACCCTGATTTCGCGGGCGACTAATGCCGCGGGACAGACTCAGCCTTTGCAGCAGGAGTGGAATCCCAACGGATATCTCTGGAACGTGGCGCAACCGCGGCCTGTACTTGTCGCCACCGCCAAGCCCCCGGCTCCTGCGATCGCGCAGCCTTCCGAGCCGACGCCTCCCGGCGCCTACAGAACGGCGTGCTTTGGATGCCATGACGACCACATGATGCGCCAGCAGCATCTCACCCGTGCGCAATGGGATCGGGAGGTAACCAAGATGTCCGGCTGGGGCGCAGGCGTCAGGCCGGAAAATCGAGATGCGCTTCTCGACTACCTTTCGTCGGTTTTCAAACCATAGATAGGCCTTGTAATAAACTACGGCCATAATGCTGGCACGTATCATCCCTATCGTCCCCATCGTGTTCCTGAGTGTTCCCCTCGCGGTGGGCCAACAGCCACGCGGCCCGCGGCAACCCATGACTTTCTTCGTGACAAGCGAAGGTTCCGGCAAAGGAGCCGATCTCGGCGGCCTCAAGGGCGCCGACCAGCGATGCCAAATGCTCGCCGCTGCTGTCGGAGCCGGCAACCGCACCTGGCACGCTTACCTCAGCACACAGGCTGCGGACGGCCAGCCCGCGGTGAATGCGCGCGACCGCATCGGTACAGGTCCCTGGTACAACTCGAAGGGATCTCGTATCGCGAAGGACCTCGGCGATCTGCACGGAGACACTCTCGAGCAGGCCCGCATTGGCAGCAGCCTGACCAAGATCACGGCACTGACCGAAAAAGGCGATATGATCGCCGGACCCCCGGACGATAATCAGCGCCACGACATTCTGACTGGTTCCCAAACCGACGGCAGAGCGTTTACCGACGCCGCCGACCATACCTGTCACAACTGGACGAGCAGCGGTGAAGGCTCCGCCCAGATCGGACATCCCGACCACACCGGTGGCCCCAACACGTCATGGAACTCGGCGCACGCCAGCCGGGGCTGTAGTCAGGAGAGCCTGAAGAGCATGGGCGGTGCGGGACTGTTCTACTGTTTCGCCGCGGAATGACAGGTCGTCACGACGTCGGCAGCACGCAGGGCGGCACCAGCCCGTAATAGCCCTGACGCCAGTACGCGCGCAGTTGCGGAAATCCGAACGGCTGTGTGACTTCAACGGTGATCTTGCGGTACAACCCGTTCCAGTTCTGGTTCTCCGGCCGGTACTCGATCAGATATTGATTGCGCAGTTCGAACCCTATGCGGATCGCGGCGTCCACAATGTCGGTCGGCCTCCGCACCGGGAAACTCCTGCCGCCGGTTGTTTCCGAGATCTCGGCGAGAAGGTCGGGGCCGGTCAGCTCCTCCGCCGTGCGATGGCGGACCGCGGGTGCTTCATACGTCCCCAGCGCGTACACCTGCGCATCCGCTTCGAGCGCCATACGCCGGATGTCCGATTTCGTTGCGCGGCTGTGATTGTCGCCGCCGTCGGAAACGATGACGATGGCCCGCCGCGCATTGTGCGCTTTTCGGATATTCAGGAATGCCCGCTGCACGGCGTCGAGCAACGCGGTTGTCCCAAAAGGTTTCACGCGCGCCAGCTGTTCCACGATGTCTTCGGAACGGCTGGTGAATCCGGTCACCGCGCCGGGCTTCGAATCGAAGGGCAGAAGGAAGAATTCGTCCGCGGGATTGGCGAATCTCAGGAATGCCGCGACGGCCTGCCGCGACAGGTCGAGCTTGGCGCCCATGCTCAGGCTCGTGTCGAAAACGAATCCGACCGAGGCGGGAGTGTCGTCCTCACCGACCGCCGCGATGCGCTGCTCGATGCCGTCTTCGAAAACCCGGAAATACTTCGGGTCCAGATGATTCACCACTCGATTCTGGGAGTCGAAAACGTTGACGGGGACGATGACCAAGTTGGTGTCGGAGCGGAAATTCGCGCAGCCCGGAAGATTAAGATCCGCTGCCGGCCCGCCGGCAGCGGCCCGCCATGGCAGAACCGCGCCGCAGCAAACGACCGTCATTAAAACCCGGCGATATATTCCGTTCCGGCTGCGTAAACTCATGGGACGCTTCCTCGCGTCTTCGCGGGAGGCACGGCGGGCGCGGCCACAACTCCCAATACAATCTTACCGTAACGCTGTTTGCGAAGATTTGTGATCTAATACCAGACCGAGGGTTTCAACCGATGTACAAAGCCGGGCTGCTGCTTTTTGTTCTGTGTTCCGCCGTCTCGGCGCAGTGGTTGAGCGTTCCCGCTAAGGCGACTCCGCGGACCAAAGACGGCAAGCCGGATCTGGCTGCCGCCGCACCGCGGAAAGCCGACGGCAAGCCGGACCTCGCGGGCATCTGGGGAACGGCCAGCGCGAAATATCTGATCAACATTGCCGCCGATTTCAAGCCGGGCGAATTTCCGCTCCAGCCGTGGGCCGACGCGCTCACCAAAGAGCGGATGACCGGGATTCACGCCAGTGAGGAATCGAACGCCAACTGCGAGCCTCCGGGTGTTCCCAGAATCGATAACACGCCCAATCCGTTCAAGATCGTGCAGGAGCCGGATATGGTTGTCATCCTCTATGAAGCTTTCGGCCAGTTCCGCCAGATCTTCCTCGACGGACGCAGGCTTCCGGTGGACGCGAATCCCACCTGGCTGGGATATTCGGTGGGCCGGTGGGATGGAGACACGTTGGTTGTCGACACGACCGGCTTCAACGGCAAGACCTGGCTCGACCAGACGGGGCATCCCATCACGGACGCGGCGCATGTGACCGAGCGCTTCCACCGCCGCGATTTCGGCCACATGGACCTTCAGTTCACGATCGACGACCCCAAGGCGTACACGAAACCGTGGACCGTTACGGAGCCGATGGTGCTGCTCCCAGACACCGACCTGATCGAGTATGTCTGTAATGAAAATGAGAAGGACCTGAAGCACCTGGGCAAGAAATAAGGCGCAGGACTGCCGGCCGGCCCTATTTAACCGCCACCGTGACACCCGCCTGCGTCGACATACCACTCGCAGCCAGCACAATCGCCACACCCGGCCCCGGCGTAATCCCCGTCGGCACCTGAATGTTGATCTGCTGCAGGCCGGGCGTCTCGCCCGGCGCCTGGCCCGCATAGGTCACATTCGCGTTCGCTCCGCCTATGGTCGCGGTCACCGTCGCCGCAAGATGCTGCAATCCATCCGCACCCGCCGGATTGAGGGAACCGAATCCGGTTCCGTACGCAGAAATATAGCTGCCCTGCGCGATGGGATTGGCGGCGGAGTTAATCGTACCGTCGGCATTCACGATGCTGCCCTGGCCCGTCCCCGTCCCGGTCTGCGTGAACAGGGATGGATTCACCGCCGCCGCGGGGACTGTCAAAGTTACCGCCGCGCTGCCGTTGCAGACCACCTGAATCGAGGCGAAGCTTCCCGCAATCGATGCCGGCGATACGAAGTTGATCTGCGCCGCATTGGCAAACAGGATCGAAGCCGCGGCCCCGTTGACCAGTACCTGCTCATTCGGCAGACAACCCACCGGCCCGAAGTAAGCCAGAATCCCATTCGGTACGACCGCGCCCTGCCCGAACGAAGCGCCGTTGGAAACAGCCGCGCTCCCCTTCACCGTGATATCGGCCAGGGTAAACCAATTCGCCGGCTGACCGCCGCTTACCAAATCCGCCACGGTGCTGTATTGCACGCCCGCGGTCACCGCGGCCACGCTGACTGCAAACGTACACGTGGCGCCGGGAGCCAGGTCCACTCCCGAGGCAGTCATACCGCGGCCGCCCGAAACCGCAGCGACCGTTCCGCACGAGCCACTCAACCCGTTCGGCGTTGCCACCACCAGACCGAAAGAGAGCGCGGAGCTGAAACCCACGCCGTTGGCCGCGTGTTCCGGGTCCGTATTTGTTATAGGGAAGGAGAGAATCGTGGTGGCGCCCACCGGTACCGACGAACCTCCGGCGAACGACGGGGACACGACCGGGCGCGGATTCGCGGCCGCCGGCCCGGGGACCGCGCGGATGCGATTGTTGAGTGTGTCGGCCACATAGATGCGACCGCTGGAGCTTACGGCAACACCAAAAGGATCTGCCAGTTCGGCGCCTGCCGCCGGTCCGCCGTCGCCGCTGAAACCGTAGGCGCCTCCGTCCCCCGCGACTGTGGAGACGATGCCGGTGGCCGCGGTAACCTTCCGGATTACCTGGTTGCCCTGATCGGCGATGTAAAGGTCGCCCGCGGCATCCACGGCAACACCAGAGGGCTCATACAACTGGGCGCTGGCCGCTGGTCCGCCATCGCCGCTGTAGCCGTGCGTGGCGGTCCCGGCGACTGTGCTGATGATGCCGGTGGCTGCCGCAACCTTGCGGATTACGTTGTTTCCCTGATCCGCGATATACAGGTTGCCGGTGGAATCCACCGCGACGCCGGTAGGTTCGTGCAGCTGGGCGTTGGCCGCTGGTCCGCCATCGCCACCGTAGCTGAACGAACCGTTACCGGCGACGGTGCCGATAATGCCGGTGGCCGCCGTGACCTTGCGGATTACGCTGTTGTAGGTGTCGGCGATGTAAATGTTGCCGCTGGAATCGACCGCAACGCCTTCGGGGTCATACAGGCGAGCGCTGGTCGCTGGTCCGCCGTCGCCGCTGTAATTTACGCCGAAGCCGCTGTAGGTCCCGGCGACGGTGCCGATCATGCCGGTGGCCGCCGCGACTTTGCGGATTCTGCCGCCCTCCGCGATGTACAGATTGCCGCTGGAATCGAAAGCCACACCATGGGGCTGATTCAGTTGGGCGCTGGCCGCCGGTCCGCCGTCGCCAACAGGGAGGAGACTGTTACTGATGCCATTCCCGGCGAAAGTACTTATGGTGCCGGTGGCCGCCGTAACCTTGCGGATTACGTTATTGTCAGTGTCGGCGATGTACAGGTTGCCACTGGAATCCACGGCAACGCCGTAGGGTTCATTGAGTTGGGCGCTGATCGCGGGCCTGCCATCGCCACTGTAACCGAACACGCCGTTGCCGACGACGGTACCGATGATGCCGGTGGCCGCTGTAACCTGGCGGATAGCGCTGTTTGCCTGATCGGCGATATACAGGTTGCCTTCGGAATCCACCGCGACACCGGTGGCGAAATTCAGCTGTGCGGCGACCGCCTGCCCCCCGTCGCCACTGTAGCCGAACACGCCGTTCCCGGCGACGGTATTAATGATGCCTGTAGCCGCTGCAACCATGCGGATTCTGGTGTCATCGGCGATGTACAGATTGCCAATGGAATCCAGCGCGATGCCATAAGGTTCACTCAGTTCGGCGCTGGCCGCGGGTCCGCCATCGCCATCGGCATTGAAAACTACCGGGGCGCCGGTCCCCACAATGGTACTGATGATGCCGGTGGCCGCCGTAACCTTGCGGATTACGTTATTGTCGCTATCGGCGATGTACAGATTGCCAATCGAATCCACCGCAACGCCGATGGGGTGATTCAGCCCGGCGCTGGTGGCGGGTCCGCCGTCGCCGGTATAACTGTACATGCCGTTGGCGACGTTCCCTGCGACGGTACTGATGATGCCGGTGGCGGCTGCAACCTGGCGGATTACGTTGTTTCCCTGATCGGCGATGTACAGGTTGCCGGTGGAATCCAGCGCAACGCCGGAGGGGGCACTGAGCCCGGCGTTGGTGGCGGGCCCGCCATCGCCGCTATAACCGCTGGCGGTGGAGGTCAGCCCGGGTTTGGCCCCAGGCCCGATACCGCCGTTGTAAGTGCCGGGCCCGTTCCCGATCACTTCCGTGACTGCGCCACCGGGACTGACGATCCAGACCTGATTGAGGCCGCTCACCGCGACATATAAGTTGCCGCTGGCGTCGACAGCCACCGCGGTTGATGCGGGAGCGCTGTACGCCGTCGCTGCCGAACCGGGGTTGCCGCCCCCTGCGACGGTGCCGATGGTCTGCGCCTGTGCCGAACCGCAGACGGCTGCCGCGGCGGCGCAGGCCGGAAGAAACAATCTGCCTCGGAACATGATTACTTCGCCTCCGCGATTCGCAGGTTGCCGCCGTTCCCCCGCCGAATTCACATTGCCGGGTATCCTGAGGGCAATACTGCCGCTCCGACCAGGAAAGTGGGTCAGGCTGGAACTGTATGATACAACGGTCGCACCTGGCTATCGAACGAAGTGTTTGATGTCCTTGTTATTTTCCTGGCACATGAAATCGATCATTTCGGTGTCAACCAGGGACCTCATGTGCAGGGCCACGGTCCATGGCCTGGTGAATACTTTGGCGTCATTTACGGTCACATCGATGTCAAGGCTGCCGAAGTTGGGGCGGCGGATGCGCTCCGTGACGCGAGCTTCGCTCGAGAAGAAATTACCGGCCGTGTCGAGCCAGGAATCGTCGCGATAGCCCGCGGATTCAACCACCAGCGTGTCGCCTTCCCAGTGGGCGACCGAGTAACCGTTCCAGGTCGGCAGCATGTCTTCGGGGAGTTTGCGGCCGTCGAAAAAGATCTGCCGGTAACTGGCGTTGAACTCGTGAAGGATGACGAGCTGGGCGGGCGTCTGGAAAATCTTTTCGGATTCCGGAAAGGCCCAGGCGCGCGGGAAGTTGGGGGGCATGCAGTACACGTGGGGGTCGAGGTATGCGGCGTCCCTGGCGCGGCTCTTGACCAGATCCGCCGCCCAGGGCTGGTACGGAAGGCCGCTTTTGAGGCCCGCCGCGAAGTTCAACAGCTGGGGCGTCAGGGGGAGTTCGGTACATTGCACCCCCCGCTCGGTGGGGTCGCAGGTCACAACATCGCGCGGGACCCACATGCCGGAGAAGTCGGGCTTACCGCCGGAAGTCCTGGGCGCGGGGGCGGAGAAGTCCGGTTTATTATCGAGCGTGCGGGGGATTCCCTGCGCGGGTAAGTTTAGCCACTGAGCGGCAGCGGGAAGCGCAAGGAAAACCATGAGCTTGATAACGCGCATCGGTGCCATGATACGCGAAGGGCAAGCCCAACGCCAACGGGAGCGGGATACGGGGGGATACGGGGGATACGGGAGGGCTGGCAGCGGGAACACCTTCGGGTTCGATACAATGTTCGCGATGCTCAGGAAGCCGGCCGCGAACACAACTCCCCGTCTATTGAACCGGCGCGATTTTCTAAGGTCCGCGGGCGCGGTTTCAGCCAGTCTTGCATTTGCAGAAGGCGCGACTCCCGACGGTTGGCGCACCTTCGAAGTGAAGACGCGCGTCGAGCTGCTGAAATCGTCAGGCGTAACGCGCGTATGGCTGCCGGCGGCGCTCATCGGCGAGACACCCTTCCAGAAGACGCTTTCCAATGCGTTCGACGCCGAGGGCGGCACGGCGAAATTCGTCGAAGGCAAAGCCGACGCCCTCGGAATCGTTGCCGCCGAATTCCCGAACGGCGTGAAGCCGGTGGTGACCCTTACAAGCCGGATCGCGACAAAGAACTATGCGGTCGATGTTTCCGCGCCGGGTAAAGCTCCCAAGGCGGGCCGCGCGGAGTTGGAGCATTTTCTCCGGCCGACGAAGCTCCTGCCGACCGACGGCATCGTGAAGGCCACGGCAACCGAAATCACCAGCGGCGCCGGGACCGATCTCGAAAAGGCCCGCGCCATTTACGAGTGGGTCGTCGCTAACACGTTCCGGAATCCGAAAACACGCGGCTGCGGCATCGGCGACATCCGCTTCATACTGGAGTCGAGAGACTTGGGCGGGAAATGCGCCGACCTCAACGCGCTCTATGTCGGCCTCGCCCGCGCGGTCGGCCTCCCGGCGCGCGACGTTTATGGTATCCGCGTCGCCAAATCGGAACTGGGATACAAGAGTCTCGGCGCTTCGTCCGAAAACATCACAAAAGCGCAGCACTGCCGCGCCGAAGTGCATATCGGCGGTTACGGGTGGGTCCCCGTCGATCCCGCCGATGTGCGGAAGGTTGTGCTCGAGGAACCGCCCGGAAACCGGCCGCTGGACGACGAGATGGTTAAGAAGGCGCGCGCAAGGCTGTTCGGGTCCTGGGAGATGAACTGGATGGCCTACAACTTCGCGCACGATGTCGCGCTGCCCGGTTCGACCGAAAAGCCGGTCGGCTTCCTCATGTATCCGCAGGCGGAAACGGCGGACGGACGGCTCGACAGTCTCGATCCGGACAGCTTCAGGTACGAGATCACGTCGCGGGAGATCCCGTCCTAACGGCGCTTTTTCACGGACGTTCCGGGCACTGGCGATTACCGGACGGCGGCGAGCATTTCCGACGCGGCATCGGCAACGCGGTTGAACTGCTCCGGCCCAATATCGGAGATGTTGGCAACCACGGACCGGTCAACGGTGACCAGGAACGTATTCGCCACGGCGGGGTTCAGATTGTAAACTCGAGCCGCGACGTCCTTCGGTCCTTTCGTGAAGAACGTAAGCGGGATTTCGAGATGCGTCGTGCGATTGAGGTCCTCAAGCCATTTTTTCGAGCTTTCGCCGGCGACGATCATCACGACGGTCTTGAAGTTGCGGGACTTGTTCTTCACATACAGCTCGTTGAGCTGGACGATCTCTTTCGCCGTGGCATCGGAAGTGTCGCGGAAGAACGCGAGGACGTTCGGCGCCTTATCGAAATCACAGACGTAACAAATGCGTTCACCCTTATAGGGCCCCGTGACATCCGTAACGGGAATCGTTTGCGTGGTGGCGCCGATGGCGAGGCCGGAAACAATGTCAGCCGCAAACGCGCTTGCTCCAAACAGAGCGGAGCCGACGATCGCCAACCTGCACAGAAGGTTCATACGCATCATTTCGAAGCCTTCGCGTCGTCCTTGCTCTCGGTCTTATACTTCAGGTCGACCCACTTAAACCAGCCGCCTTTGAGAACCTTAACGTTACGGTAGCCAAGAAGACTCAGCTGGCGCGCCACGTCGGTCGAATCTTCGTGATCCTTGCAGGCGCAATAAATCACGAGCATTTTATCGCGAGGCAGAGGCACGGGGGCGGTAATGTTCTTTGAGTACGGGAAGTTAACCGCGCCGGGGATGTGTTCGTCTTCCCAAACCGGAGGAGCTGCCGTGTCGACAATTACCATGCCGGGCGCATGCGCATCGATGCTCTTTTTCACCTCTTCGGGCGTGATGAAATCCGGGACGTATACATAATCCTCGACGTATTCGCCGTCTATGAAAGCGCCCTTCTTCTCTTGTTGAGCAAATCCGGACGCGGGCGCAAGCAGACAGACCACCAGCGCAGCTCCCAGCAAGGCCGGCCCGAGGAGCCGTTCATGGCCGTAAGACGATCTGTGCCTCATGGAACCTCCCACTAAATAGTGTAACTCTCAGAACAACGAATCAATTTCGCGCTCGAACTGTTCCTTCGGCGTCAAACCGTCATGTTTGGCGCATATCCTGCCGTCGCGGGCAATGACGAATGCCGTAGGGAGCGGGAGCGGTCCAAAGGCTGGTTCCAGGTCGTCACGCCCGGCGCCCACCAGGATCGGATAATTCATCTTGTATCGCCTGGCAAATCGTTTAATATCCGCAGTGGAGTCATCCATCGAAACACCGATCACGACAAAGCCGCGCGATCTGTAGCTGTTATACAACTCGATGAATCCGGGAATCTCCTTCCTGCAGGGAGGGCACCAGGTCGCCCAGAAATCCAACAAAACAATCTTCCCTTTATAATCGGACAACGCGAAGGGCTTGCCATGGATGTCCTTGAAGGTGAAATTGAGATTCGCGACTTGCGCATCGGCGCCGCAGACTGTCTCCCTGGTTTCGGACCTGGCGGGCTCCAATACCGTTCCCACCAACAGCGCCAGGCCGATTGCCAATCGGCCGCAGATGATCAATCTGCCCCACATGCCTATCTCCAATCGTCGACCTTGACGCTTTTCCGATAAGCGCATTCGTTCACACTCCACCGGATGTTGCCGCTTCCGCCGACCACCACTACTTCGACGTTGTCGAGATACGGAATGGGTGCGTCCCCGGGAAGTTTCAACCACGTGGCGTATGGCTCGCGTCCGGCGCGGGCCGGTCCCAGCTTATAGTTGATGACCTCCTGGTCGAGCCAATAGTCGACCTGGGGCATTGTCACGTTCTCTTTCACCCACTTGATCAGTTTTTCCTTGGTGTCGAAGCCGAACCGAAGCAAAGGGGGCGTCACCGAGGGGTCGATCAGCAGCAGCTTGCCGCCGCGCTGTGGAGAACCGAGGCCGCCGATGAACCGCTTCAGCGCGTATTGCCAATCCTCGTCCTGCAGGACCATCATCGTGTTTTGGCTCTGGCAGCCGTCGAACGTGCTGACCACGCTGGCGTCCATGGGGAAGCCCTTCTGAACGTGCAGCGGTTTCCAACCCGAGGGCAGGCCGGCGACATTTTCCGCGAATACAGCAGGGATGTCCGCCATGGGATTGCCCTGAACGCCTTCGTAAGTATGGCCCGGCACCGATCCGCCGGTGGCGTTCATCGACAACAAGCTCCACGAGCGCCCAATGAGCGCGCCGGCGTTGTTGTAGAGTCCGAGGGCGCCGGTGCTGGAGTTCAGGTCCAGCTCGTGAACGATTTGGCCGTTGAAAACCGCCATTGCGGCCATGGATGATGTGGAACTGGAATGCGCGTCCGTCTGCGAGGCGGCCAAGGCGAGGATGGCGGGGAACATTTCGGGCTTGGCGCCCGCCATCACGGCATTGACGGCGACGGTCTCCACGGTGTATTCCCACGCCTCCCTTTCTCCGGTGACCCGCATCTTTCCGACAATTTCATCGGGCTTGTGATGGGTGGCCTTGAGCATCGCCGCGACCCGCTCTTCCGTCGGCATGACGATCGGAAGCTGATCGGTCCAGAAACGCTCGTCAAAGTAGTTTTGGATATGATCGGCGGTGTCCGGACCGATGAAGCGTTTTTTCTCCCGCTTCACGATACCCGTCTTTTTCTCCTCGTCGTTAAGCGGCCGCGTCAGATCGCCGACAATTTCCTCCATGAAAGGCTGCTTCGTGACAGGATCTTCGCCGGCAATATACGCGTCGAGCTCTTTCCGCGTCTTCCCACCAACGGGAGTATGCGTGAAGGCCAGCCGGAGAGCCGGCATGCCCTCTTCGAAGGCTTTGTCGTGAACCAGATCGACTAACGCGTCAATGATCACGCCTACCGCTGGTATCCCATAATTCGCCTCAACATCCGCAACATGGCCGACGACCGCCGGCGCGCAGGTGCTTCAATGGCCTATGGCCATTACCATCAGGCCGTCTACGGACTTGATCTCCTTCCACAGATCCGGATCATCGGCGGCGTACGAGCCTTTCTTCGCCCGGAATACCGTTTTGACGTCGGGCATGTGGACGGCCATCCACGCCTGCATCTGCTGCAGGAACTTGTCGCCGCCATCGAAGGTTTCATCCACCAGGTAAACGGTCTTGCCTTTCAGACTCGCGGGGCGCGGCGCCATGGACCTCCGCTCGATCGGCGGGGGATTGCCGGTCGGATTCATCACCCTGTACAAGGGTTCCTCGGCGGCTCGAACTGTCCCGGCACAAGCCACTGCGATGCCGACAAGAGTGAGCCCATAGATAGCCTGCGGAAAATGGACAGCCTGCGGAACACTGTGTGCGCGTCTGGTTAGCCACATACTCGTCTCTCCTGCCCCTGAATTCTACAGCGCCGCGCCCCGCGAAGCAACCGCGCGAATTTGGTCCACTTGCTTGTTTGTCACGCCGTCGATGTGTTTGCAGTCGCGACCTCAGTGCAGTTGGTAGTTCGCCGCGATGGCGTCAAATACGGCCAGTTGACGCGACTTCCATGCTTCTCCAGCGCCAAATTCGCGCGCCATTAATTCCGCCACCGCAGGGGCCATTTTCAGCGCCGCGCGCGTGTTCAGAAAGAGCGCGCGCAGGCGGCGCGCGAGCACATCTTCCACCGTGCGCGCCATTTCCGCCCGCACGGCCCACACCACCTCGGCGGCGATATAGGGCAGATCGGGGTGCAGGCGCGCGGCGAGAGAGGGGTCCCTGTCGGCCAGCTTGCGGATTTCGGGCGCGTCCGAGCCGTAGACTGCGAGGCCGCCGAACTGCTCGGATGAATTGTGGAATCCGTGAATAGGGAGATGGCCGGTGACGGAGTGACGTTCCTCCAGTTGGGCGAGCGTGGCGGCCTGGTTCACGCAATCCTCCGCCATCTTCCGGTAGGTGGTCCATTTCCCACCGCAGACGGTGACCAGGCCCGATTTATCGATGTGGACCACATGGTCGCGCGAGAGCGCCGCTGTTTTGGATCCTTCGCTCCCGTGCACCAGGGGCCGGATGCCGGCGAACACGCTCAGCACGTCGGCGCGCGCGGGTTTCGTGGCCAGATATCTTGAGGAGGTGGAGAGCAGGAAATCCACTTCCTGTTCCATGGCCACCGGTTCGAGCGTTGGCTGCGCAACCGGCGTATCGGTGGTTCCCACCAACGTGTGGCCATGCCACGGAATGGCAAACATCACGCGCCCGTCGCTGGTGTGCGGGACCATGATCGCCGTTGTGCCCGGCAGAAAACGGCCGTTGAAGACGAGGTGGATGCCCTGACTCGGCGCGATCATGGGCACGGCATCCGCATCCGCCTGACGGCGCAGATTGTCGCCAAATGCGCCCGTGGCGTTGACCACTACTTTCGCGGTGGCGAGAAGCTCTTCACCCGTCTCGGCATCAAGCGAGACTACACCGGTGACGTAGCCGTGGGCATCCTTCGTCAACGCGGTGACTGCCGCGTAGTTCAGCAGCGTTGCGCCCTGCTCGAGCGCGGTGGCGGCCATGTCGATCAATAGCCGCGCGTCGTCGAATTGCCCGTCGTAATAGATGATGCCGCCGCGCAATCCTTCGAGTTCGATGGTGGGAAGGTATTCGCGGGTCTGCTCCAGTGAGAGGATCTGTGAAGCGCCGAATCCGTACTTGCCGGCCAGCAGATCGTAGAGCTTCAGGCCGATGCCGTAGAACGGCGCTTCCCACCAGTCGTAACGCGGAACTACGAAGCCGAGATTATGCACCAGGTGGGGCGCATTGCGCAGCAGGAGTCCGCGTTCCTTCAGCGCTTCCATCACCAGCGACAGGTTGCCCTGCTCGAGATAGCGGACGCCGCCATGCACCAGCTTGGTGCTGCGGCTGGAAGCGCCCTTGCCGAAATCGCTCTGATCGAGGAGCAGCACATCGTAGCCGCGCGCGGCGGCGTCAATGGCCACGCCTACGCCTGTCGCGCCGCCGCCGACTACGATGATGTCCCAGGGGCCCTGGTGCGAACGGATTCGGCTGAGGATACCGGCGCGGTTCATGTCACGGACGACGCCGGGAGGAAGCCCGGCGGCAGCGCGGAAGCGCCGGCCCCACGAAAATACTCAGGCGAGGGCGGCTTTGTACAAAGCCAGCAGTTCGCCCCAGGCGCGTTCGGCGTCCGCCTTGTTATAGGTCGGCATGCCGTTCGCCTGCGGCGGCATGTCCGAGATGCACCAGCCGTGCATGGCGTCCGCATACACTTCGATCTTGGCGGCCGGGAAGGCTACTTTCAGCTTGTCTTTCGCGTCCGGCTGCTGCTTGTCGTCACTCGATGCGATACCGAAATACAGGCGCGCTTTGATCTTCGGAGCGAGCAGATGCGGACTGTCGGGATTGGCGGTGACCAGGCCCCCGCCGTGGAACGAAGCGCCGGCGCCGATGCGATCGGGCACAGTCGCGGCGGCCCGCAACGTGAGCGGCCCGCCCATGCAATAGCCCTGGACACCGATCTTCTTTTTCTTATCCACCTGCTTTTGCGCGTCCAGGAAGCCTATGTAAGCGA
>Ga0181521_10005271_pt1 | contig 14465 bp, 13 predicted proteins | sample PEATcosm2014_Bin_32_FD_119764 | JGI IMG/M metagenome (GOLD analysis project Ga0181521, IMG submission 119764) | Peatland microbial communities from MTU Mesocosm Facility, Houghton, MI, USA - PEATcosm2014_Bin02_60_metaG | ecosystem: Environmental > Terrestrial > Soil > Wetlands > Peat | place...
AATGCGGGTTGAAAACGGCTAGCCGGTTCGCTGGCGGCAGGGGAGTTAAGAAACGCCGCGTTGAGACCTGCATTCGGCGTTACGAGCAGCCCGAATCGTTTAAAGTGACGGAGAGGAGTTCCACATGAAGAGGATTCTGACTCAGTACGGAGTGTGCGCGCTTGCGGCCGCTCTGATGGTGCCGATGGCGCAGGCGCAGCCGGCAGGAATGCAGGCCGCCTTCGGAAAAGATGCCGGAACGCTTTCCGACAAATTCACCGGACTCGCGCGCGTTATGTCGGGCAAGTACGACTGGAAGCCCGGCCAGGGCGTTCGCTCCGTCGGCGACGTGTTCAACCTGATCGTTATGGAGAACGGCATGCTCGTCAGCGTGCTCTCGGACACACCGAATACGGGGGCACGGCCCGCGCCCATCACCGATCCGGTGAAATTGCAGGAAGCGCTGAAGGCTTCTTACGTCAATCTGCAAAAAGCGATTACGGGACTTTCCGACACCGACCTGCAGGCGCCGGTGAAACTGTTCGGAAGAGACATGACGAAGCAGGGCGCGCTGATGCTGCTTCTCGAAGATCAACACGAGCATCTGGGGCAGTCGATCGCGTACGCGCGCAGCAACGGCGTGGTTCCGCCCTGGTCTAAGTAGGAGCGCCGCGGGGTGATCCGCGCCGATGCGATAACGATCCTTCGCATCCAACGCAACCTGGCACAGGCGGGCAGGACGGCCAACCGCAAAAGGAGAATCGGGTCCTTATGAGCGGAATTTGGATTAGCGCAGCGACGATCGCAAGGATCGCGGCCGCTGGTAGCCCGATGACGCCGATGGCTGGCGGACAGAGCGCTCCCAAAGCGGCCAGGACCATCGTCGCAAACCTCGTATTTCGCGTTGCCCGGCAAGGCGGAAGAGGTCTACCGGGTAAGACTTCACGCCTCCGATGTTCTCGAAAAACCCGGTCTCCCGCGAGGCCATGTTCTTCGCCGCCAGGGAAACTCGGACACGCTTCCCGACGTGATGTGGCTGATGGAATATCCGGACGAAGCCGGGCACGAGCGGAGTTTGAAGACCAGACTTGAGTCGCCGGAATCCCCAGCGGTGCGGGATGAGATGAAAACCTTGATCAGTCACGCTGATTTGGGTATTTGGGAGCAGAACTGACCGGCCATGGAACCAGATTTTGTCGAAGAATGCCTGTCAGTATTGACCCGCACGCCCGCAACGCTCGACGCGTTGTTGGGTGATTTGCCGGACGCGTGGACTGCCGCCACCGAGGGCCCCGGAACATGGAGTCCCTTCGTCGTCATCGGCCATTTGATTCACGCAGAGAAAGCCGACTGGATTCCGCGTCTAGCGATCATTCTGGAGTATGGCGCCAGCCGCCCCTTTGAGCCTTTTGATCGCGAGGCGCAGCTCCGCGAGCGTGATGGGAAATCGCTCCCGGCCTTGTTGCAGGAATTCGCGGATTCGCGACTGGATAGTATCGCGAGACTTCGGGCAATGCACCTGACGCCAGAGAAACTGGAATTGAAGGGGATGCATCCAGGACTTGGCATTGTAACCGCCCGGCAGTTGATGGCGACGTGGACCGCGCACGATTTGGGTCACCTTTTGCAAATCAGTCGCGTAATGGCCAAGCGCTATAAGCAGGAGGTTGGCCCGTGGGCGGCGTATCTGTCGGTGATGAAATGAGTCCGCGACAGAACGCGCAAACCCACACTCGGTTCTTACGGCGTGAGGCAGGTCCTACATTCAAAACTTCCCCCAACGAATGGCAGCATCGTGCGGAGACGTCAATATCATTGTGACAATAATGAACTTGTGGAATTGTCGGTTCTCCCTTATAAAGAGTAAGGAGTTTGTGCTTTTGTGGAAGCCCTGATGGCTCATGCGATTCAAATTCGGCAGACTGGCGGCCCCGAGGTTCTGAACTGGATACCGATCGAGGTCGGTGAGCCCGGGTCGGGTCAGGTGCGCCTGCGCCAGGCAGCGGCGGGCCTCAACTACATCGATGTTTATCACCGCACGGGCTACTACTCGCAGCCGCTTCCCTTTATTCCGGGTCTCGAAGGCGCCGGAACCGTCGAGGCGATCGGGCAGGATGTGCGTGATCTGAAAGTCGGCGATCGGGTGGCCTATGCCGGTCCCGCCGGTGGCTATTCCGAAGTGCGGCTCATCGAGGCCGATCGACTGGTGCGATTGCCCGATGCGATCTCCTTCGATCAAGCAGCCGCGATGATGCTCCAGGGTATGACCGCTCAGGTGCTGATCCGGCAGGTTTATCCCGTCAAGGCGGGTGACTTGATCCTCGTGCACGCCGCAGCCGGCGGGACCGGGCTCATTCTCTGTCAGTGGGCGGCTGCACTCGGCGCGACGGTCATTGGCGCCGTTTCGACAGAAGCCAAGGCCGAATTGGCCCACGCCCACGGCTGCAAACACACCATCCTCTATTCCAAACAGGATTTCGTCGCGGAGGTTTCTCGTATCTCCGGCGGCGAGAAACTGCCGGTGGTCTTCGATTCCGTCGGCAAGGACACCTTCTTACGCTCGCTCGATTGCCTAAGACCGCGTGGATTGATGGTGACGTTCGGACAATCCTCCGGTCCAATCGACCCTATTGCACCCGTTCTACTGTCGCAGAAGGGTTCGCTCTTTCTGACACGGCCTGTCCTCTTCCACTACATCGAGCGGCGAGAAGAGCTTGAAGCCTCCACTAGCGAGTTGTTCCATGTGGTGGCTTCAGGGAAGGTGCGCATTAACGTCAATCAGCGTTTTGCGCTCGAGGATGCCGCTGACGCCCACAAAGCCTTGGAAGCGCGCGCCACCTCCGGCTCCACCGTCCTGATCATCGAACCCACTGTCCACAGGAGTTTTCCATGAGCAAGACCACAATTACCTCGCCGGAACTCGCCCCGCCGGTCGGCCCGTTTTCCCAGGCCGTTGAAGCCGGCGGTTTCATCTATTTCAGCGGTCAGGTCGGCCAAGACCCCACGACGGGCAAGCTGGTGGCGGGAGGTATTGCGGCCGAGACGGAGCGCGTCTTCCAGAATCTCTCGGCGCTTCTCAAGGCGGCCGGCAAGAGTTTCGATGATGTCGTGCGCGTCGGTGTGTTTCTCACGAGCATGAGTGACTACGCGGCGCTCAATGGCGTTTACGCCAAGCATTTCAGGCAGCCCTTCCCCGCCCGTACGACGATCGGAGCTGCCGCCCTGCCACTGGGGGCCTGCGTTGAGATGGACCTCGTCGTGAAGGCTTGAGCTGGCGCAAGCAGGATGATCTTATGAAATATCCCTTTCACCTCGTCGATGTGTTCAGCTCAACGCCGTTCGGCGGCAACCAACTCGCGATTCTGCCGGACGCCACCGGCATTTCGACCGAGGGCATGCAGAAAATCGCTCGCGAGTTCAACTTTCCTGAATCGACCTTCGTCCTACCGAAGAACGATCCCGCGAACTCCTGTCGAGTGCGTATCTTCACGCCTCGGGCAGAGCTCAACTTCGCGGGACATCCCACGATCGGGACCGCCTGTGCGCTGGTGATGAAACAGCATGCCCGGACTGTTGATCCCATCCGACTGATTCTGGAGGAGAATATCGGTCCCGTGATGGTCGATGTCGCTCAGCGAAACGGGGGGTATCACGGCACATTGACGTTGTCAGGGAAGATCGACGCGCCTACCGGCGCACCTGCTCCGGCCGATCTCGCCGCAGTCCTCTCCATCGAGCCTGCCGAGGTGAGTCAGTCCTTTTTCGCGGGCGTCGGTCTTCCACTCTGTTTTGCCCAACTGAAATCGAACGAGGCTGTCGATCGGGCGGCGGTCAATCGTGCCGCCTGGACAGCAACGCTCTCGCGAGCGTGGTCCTCCAACCTCTTTTTCTTCGCCGGAGATCTGCGGGACGGCGGCAACCTCTATGCTCGCATGTGCGCACCCGCGCTGGGCGTCGAAGAGGATCCCGCGACGGGCAGCGCCTGTGCCGCCCTCGTCGGCGCCATGGCATCCAAGCATGATTTTGGCGGGACGGCCTATCGCCTTTCGATCCAGCAAGGTGTCTCGATGGGGCGCCGAAGCGAAATCGAAGCGGAGGCGCGTAAGAGCGGAGGCGTCGTGACCTCTGTCAGCGTTGGTGGCGCCACGGCCTACATCGCTAGCGGCGAAATCGAGGTTCCGCCGTCCGCGCTTGTGTCTTATACCGTCGAGGGCGCCCCCATGCGTGTAAACCGGCGGTAATGAGTGACCAGACGTGCGGGTTCAGGGAAGTCGCCGGCGTTTGCCTCGATGATCGTCAACTTCACGCTGATTCTGTACGGGTCAACGCGACCTACAAGTAGTCCACGCGGCAAGCGGCCGCGTCGCGGGCATTGCCCGCTATTCACGAGGGGAAAAAAATGCTGCGGACACTATTTTCAGCGATGATTCTGGCTGGCGCGCTCGCCGGAAGTGCGATGGCGCCGGATGCCGGCTGTGTGTTGCCTTCGGAACCCAAGGGCATTCCCGCCGCGCTTGATGCCGCAATCACCGGGCCCGCGGACAAGGATCGAGCCTGCATGAAGGCCCTGTTAATACCCGAAGCGCGCATGATGTTCGTTTCACTCGGCGCGGACGGAGAGCCAACCTATACGCTCCAGACCTTGGACGATTGGATCGCCCGCGTCAAAGCCCGTGGCCACACCAGGTTGGAAGAAAAGCAGCTGAAGTTTCACATTGAGAGCTACGGCAACATCGCGCACATGTGGAGCAGCTACGCGCTGTCGAGCGACGGCAAGCAAGTCGCGCGCGGCATCAACAGCATTCAAGCGATCAAAGAAGCCGGCGGCTGGCGAGTTACGAGCATCATGGTGCAGGCCGAGTCGGCCACTGCGCCGCTGCCCAAGGAATATCTGCCGTAAGGGAGGCAAGCCTAAGAGCAGCGGGCCCGGCAATCCCACGGTGATTGTTGCCGCAAAAAGATAAAGCGGCAGTCGATCGCGGATGGCTTGGTTTAGCGGGCCTGAAAACTCTCAAGGGTGTGGAGAGCGAGTCCTTCTGCGTGTTCCTGTTTACGCCAACGCCTGGGGGTGCCTATTCCCGGATGTTTGCGCCTGAATACGGGATCGCCGAAGACCCGGCGACCGGTAGCTCCACCGGACCCCGGTGACATACATGATCCGGCACAAGCTGGTGTCCGGCCAGGCCGGTACGCGCTTCGTGAGCGGGCAGGGAACGAAAATGGGCCGTCGCAGCTTGCTGCATGTCGAGGTACAGGGAGAGGATGACGGAATATATATCGGTGGTCATGTCACGCCGGTTGCCGAGGCTGTCATGACACTAGAGTCTTTCGAAGGAGAACTATGTCGAGCAGGGTAATCCGCCGCCGGGACTGCCACTTTAGAGACCAAACCACGCGGTGTGTTCTCTTAGGTGCCGGGCGGCGCGTTAAGGCGAGCAACGCAGTCAAGAATCGGTATTGAAGGAGACTGGGTAATGAACGTCGAATTTCTGGGAAATGATTTACGCTATGCGGCACGCAGGTTACGGCGAAATCCGGGCTTCACGGCTGTGGCGATATTGACCCTCGCGCTTGGGATCGGCGCGAACGTGGCCGCATTTACTGTCGTTCGGGCGGTGCTGCTGAATCCCTTGCCCTATCCGCATCCCGAACAACTCGTGCGCGTCTTCGATGACTTGCGTGGCTCGAACAGCCGCGATGTCGGGATGTCGGCGCCGGAATTATGGGATCTACGGGACAGGTCGGGGATTTTCCAGGACCTCTCGGCGCTGTGGCCCACCAATGCAAATCTTACCGGCGCCGACCAGCCGGAGCGCATCGAGGGGCTTGCAACGAGCACGAATTATTTCAGTATGCTGGGGGCGCGACCCCAGCTAGGTCGCCTGTATACCGAAAACGATGAGCGGCCGGGGTTCATCGATGGGGTTGTACTCAGCGACGGTTTCTGGCGGCGAACGTTCGGGGGCGACCCAAATACCATCGGTAAGAAAATCCGTCTCGACAATGATCTCTACACGATCATCGGTGTCATGCCGCCGGAATTCCGGCACCCGGGCCGCTCCTTGGCAAGCCAGGTCGACGCATGGTTGGCCGCGGGGTTCAAGGCGCCGCCATTTCCCGCGCCGGCGCTGAGGTCGTTCAGGATGTTGCCGGGAGCGATGGGCCGGTTGAAGCCCGGTTTGTCGGTCGCGCAGGCGCAAACCCGCCTGAATGCATTTTCCGGCCAGCTAAGCCGGCAGTATCCAAACGATTATCCGGCGCCCGCCCGATGGGCTTTGCGCCTGGTTCCGGTCGAGGAAGATCTCGTCGGCAATATGCGGACGGAGCTGTTCGTGCTGTTCGGCGCGGTCGCGTTCGTTCTGCTGATCTCTTGCGTGAATCTCGCAAATTTGCTGCTGGCGCGCTCGGCCGGACGTCAACGCGAGATAGCAGTGCGGCTCGCGCTGGGCGCCGGAAAAGCGCGGCTGATCGGACAGTTGCTTGCCGAGAGCATTTTACTCTCAGCCGTCTCGGGCGCCGTCGCGTTGATTAGCGTGGCGCTTATGAAAACGGCGCTGTTGAAACTGGCCCCGTCCGATCTTCCGCGAGTCAATGAGGTCGCCTTAAGTCCGGGCGTTCTGTTATTCGCATTCTTCGTCTCGATCCTGACAGGCGTTATTTTCGGCCTGGTGCCCGCGCTGCAGACGGTGCGTCCGAACCAGGCAGACAATCTCCGGGAAGGCAGCCGGGGCTCCGGATCGAGCAAGCACCAGATAAGAATCTCGCGCATTCTGGTTTCCTCGGAAATCGCTCTCTCCCTCGTGCTGCTTATCGGCGCCGGGCTGCTCTTGCGAAGCTTCCGGCATCTGCTTGAGGTGCGTCCGGGGTTCGAACCGCACCGGCTCATGACGGCAAAAATACCACTGCCGCTCCCGAATGATCCCGCGTTGGATGCTTATCGCGTGACCGAGAAGCGCGCGGCGTTTTATCAGGAAGTCTTGCGCCGCGTCAGGGCTCTCGCCGGCGTCGAGCAGGCGGCTATCGGAAGCGATGCAAGTCTTCCCTTGAACAACTCCCGGAATCAAACCGTTTTCGTTATCGAAAATCGCGCCACGGAATCGGAGCGCGTGCCGGTCGCTGAAGCGGCCAGCGTAAGTTCGAGCTACTTCGATGTCCTGAAGACTCCTCTGAAGAGAGGGCGGGTGTTCACCGAGTTGGACAACTCCACGGGTCAGCAGGTCGCCGTCATTAATGAGGCGCTGGCACGCCGGTACTGGCCCGACGCAGATCCTGTCGGACAGCGTATTAAGCTTGGGCGAACGGTAGCATTTCGTTCTTCATCGGATCTGACCATTGTCGGGGTCGTCGGTGACATTCGATCGGACGGCTTCGATACGGCGAGCGCGCCGTGTATCTACGTTTCTGAACCTCAAGCTCCACCTTATGTATCGGTGGTATACCTGCGTACGGGCGGCGATCCGGGTACATTGGGCGAGGCGATTCGCCACGAGGTGCAAGCGGTGGACCCCGGCGTCCCGGTCTACGGCATCCGAACGATGGACGAGGTCGTCGGCAAAAATCTGGCGGCGCGCCGGTTTGCTCTGGAACTCCTCGGCGTATTCGCGGCGGTCGCCTTTCTTATTGCCGCCATCGGTATCTACGGCCTCATGGCTTATACCTTTAGCCGTCGTATCGGTGAAATCGGCCTTCGCATGGCGCTCGGGGCGCAGCGCAGCGACATTCTGAAAATCGTGCTAGGAGAGGGGGCGGTGATGGTCGTGTTCGGAGTGGCGGCGGGGCTGATCGGATCTGTGATCTTGACGCGATTCCTGCAGACGTTGCTCTTCGAGATCAAACCTACCGACCCGATCACGTTTGGCGTCCTCACGGCGCTCCTCGTATCGGTGGCGCTATTGGCCTGTCTCATTCCCGCTCAGAGGGCCAGCCGCGTTGACCCGCTCGTCGCACTGCGCCATGAGTGAGGAGCTACCGGGGAGTGATGGGGATCGAGGTTCAGAGAGAGGATGACGGAATTTATATCGGTGGTCAGGTCACGCCGTTTGCAGAGGCTGTCATGACGCTAAAGTCTTTCGAAGGAGAACTGGCGCTTCGCCGTTCCTGATTCAGCCCGAAAATCAGGCAGTTTGGATGCGTGAAACGCTGATTCGATCGGTCGTATTTCCTGACTGACTAATGCAGATAAACCCGCAAAGGCGGCCGACGCACTGATCGAAAACGAATTTGCGAATATCGAGGCTCACGTGACCTCCTCCCAGGCGATGAACGCCTGGTGTCGAGGAGGTTGGCATTAGATGAACGCGACAGCTCACCGTGATCGCGGTGGTCCGGTTCAGCGGCCTGCTTGGGTTTTGGCCAGTCCTCACCGTCGGCGGAATTCGAGGTTGCATCAGTCAGGCCAGCCGACGAGCCGGCGCCTCGGCCGCCAGCAGGCCCGTCACGTTCGCCACTGCAAAGCTAAGCCCCTTCAGATTGCGCTCGGGAGGCACGCCTGGGATAGGCCGGGGATACCCGCAAGCCCGGTAGATCATCCGCCCACCCGCCTCGGTGCACGTGCGGTATTCCCCGCGCGGGCAGTCCCAATCCAGCTTCACTGCGATCACGCCTTCGATCGCGCCCGGCAGCCAGCACACGCCCGCTTCTTCGCCCGCTGCTACGATCAGGCAGTGCCGCTCGGCCGCGCTTGCCACCGCGTCCCGAAGCGCCGCCCGATGCTGCGGGTTGCTTGTCCCCAGACTGAGGTTGATCAGGTCCATGCCGTTCCGCACGGACCACTCGATCCCGCGCAGCAACGGACCGATCCGCGCCGCCAGAGAATCGTGGAAGATCTTCACCGCGAATACCTGCGCGTCCGGCGTCTTCTCCCGGATTACCGCCGTCACCGCCGTGCCGTGCCCCAACCGGTCCGTGTAGTCGGCGCCTTCGCCCCCGTCCGGCAGGATCGCGACACCGCCTGCCACTCCGTTCACGTGCGGGTGCGAGGCGTGCACGCCGCTATCGATGACTGCAATCCTCATGACGCCGCCGCGGCGCGGCCGAACAGCAGCGAAAATGCGCCGCCCCGCGACCGCAACTCGCCCGGCGTGCCCTCCTCCATGATCCGCGATCCATCCAGCACGATCACGCGGTCTGCGCACGCAGCCAGGTCTTCGCGATGGGAAATCAGCACGGTCGTCCGGCCTCTCATGATGGCCCGGTATCCGGCCACCACATGCCGCTCGTTCACCGGATCGAGCGAACCCGTGGGCTCGTCCAGCACCAGCACCGCGGGATCGGCCAGAAACGCACGGGCGATCGCGATCCGCTGCCTTTCGCCCGCCGAGAGCGTGGCTCCCCGCTCCCCCAGTTGCGTTTCGTACCCAAGCGGCAGCCCCGCGATGAACTCGTGGATTCCGGCGGCGCGCGCCGCCTCCTCGATCTGCCTCCGGCTGGCGTCCGGGCGCGCGTAGCGCAGGTTCTCCTCGACGGTGGCGTGGAAGAGGAACGGTTCCTGATCCACCAGCACAACCCGCCGCCGCAGGTCCGCCAGTCGCAGGTCCCGCACATCGCGCCCGTCCAGCCGGACCGAGCCCGCGTCGGGATCGAGCAGGCGCAGCAGCAGATCCGCGATCGTCGATTTCCCGCTCCCGCTCGGCCCTACGATCGCCAGCGTCTGCCCCGCGGCCAGGCGGAAGCTGACCTCGTCCAACACCGGGCCGTTGCGGTCGAAGGTGAGGGAGACGCAGTCGAACTCCAGGTCGCCGCGCACCTCGTCGAGCGCCGCCGCGTCCGCGGCCTCCACTACCTCCGGCGGGGTGTTGAAGATCTGGTCCACGCGCGCCAGCGAAACGCGCGCGGAGGCGATGGAAGCATACAGCCCCATCAGGGCCTGCACCGGCGGGAACAATCGCATCTGGTAGCTCAGGAACGCCACGAAGGTCCCCAGCGTGAGCGCGCGTTCGATCACCAGGTGGCCGCCATAGAGAAACACCAGCAGCGTGCCGCCGGAGAGAATCAGTCCGGGCAACCCGCCCGAAAGGTAGCTCAACAGTTGCATGGACATCAGCGCGTCGACGAACGTCCCGTTCCTGCGGCGGAAGCGCTCCACCTCACGCTCCTGCGCGTTGCACGTCACTACCAGTTTCATTCCCTGCAGCGTTTCGATGAGGAAACTCCCGATATCGGCGCTCGCCTGCCGCATCGCCGACACCTTGCCCTCCAGGCGTTTCCGGTAGTGCGTCAGCGCCCACACGCTGGCCGGCAGCAGCGCCACGCTGAGCAGAAACAGGCGCGCATCCAGCCATAACAGCGCCGCCACGCTGCCCGCCAGGAACAAGACGTTCCCCACCCACGCCAGCGCGGTCTCCGCCGCGATCCGCTGAATCTCCCCGATATCGTTGTTGATTCGGCTGACGATCTCGCCCATGCGGGTGCGCGCGTAAAAGCGCGGGGAGAGCTGCTGCAGGTGCTGGTAGAGTTCCACCCGCATATCGAACAGGATCTCCGCCGAAACCCGCGTATACCGCAGGCCGCTCACCATGTTGAGGACAAAACTGGCCGCCGTAATTCCCACGAACATCCCCATGATCTGGAGCAGCGCGCGAGGATCGCGCCCCAGCAGCGCGCGATCCACCAGGCTTTTCGAAAGGTACGGCAGCACCAGCGAAAGCCCGGTGCTCACCACGCTCAGCGCCAGCACCAGGATGAGTTTGCGCCAGTAGGGAACCGCGTACGCGAGGAGCTTTCTTCTACCGGGCGGGCATGACATACAGATTGGTCGACATGTCCGCGTCCAATGAGATGGTGCGCAGGTACTGGAAGGTGGCCGCATCGTACAGGTCGATGGTGTTGCCGGCCACGTGGATGTAGAGCACCGTGCCGTTGGAACTGACCTTCAAGCCCATGCGCGGGCGGCCCTTGAATTCCATGCGCGGCCCGAGTTTGCGATTCTCCAGGTCGAACGACCAGAACTCGTACTTGCCGATCTCCGAATGCAGCCCGTACGCCATCTTTCGTCCCGGCGCCAGTGCGAATCTGCCTACTCCGGATGCCGGACCGAGCGGGTAGAAATCCACGTCCTTCTTCGCCAGATTGACGCGCGCGATTCCCATGAGGGATCGGTGCTGCACCGCGTCCTGCACGTTGAAAATGCCCGTGTAGAATCCAGGTTCCTCATTCAGGTCCTGCCCCAGCCCGAAATCGATATGGCCGAAGCCGTCCTCGATGGGCCGCGAGATCTCCCACTTGTCCACCTGCTTGAAGTCCGTGGTGTCATACACCAGGATGTCCTCGCCGAGGAAGTACATCAGTTTACCGTCCGGCGAAAACCGCACATCGGCGAATTCCCGCTCCTCTCCGTTAGGCCAGGGAATGGTGCGAGTCACCTTGTGTTCCTTGAGATCGTACTGGTAGAGCACCGGCGCCCCGATTTCGAACCGGTCCGACAGCTTGGTTACCGGCTTCACCATCAGCAGCACAAAGCGGTCCAGCGGATCCGGCTCGAGGCCGAAGATCCGCATCTTCTTGTTGCCCTCGCTGAGCTTGAAGGAATCGATGGACTTGCGCGACGCGATATCGATGATCTCGATGTTCTCGTAGGTGGTGTCCGCGACGTAAAAGCGCTTGCGGTCGGCGGAGAGAATCAGGTCCACCGGCGTGCCGGTCTTGCATTCGATCTGCCCGGTAACTTTCTCCGTGGCCTCGTCGACGATAAAGATCTTGTTCGGCCGCCCACCCACGTACAACTGGCCATTGCCGCCGGTGATCTTCTCCGCGCCCGCGGTGGTCAGCGCCGCCGCCGCAATCAGCAGCCAGAGCTTGCGCATCACGGAAACACCAGGTCGATCTTGCGCCAGTCCTTCTGCGCGGAGGCGCACTTGGCCGTCCAGTTCGGAGCGTGGTTCAACTGGTCGGGAACCTGCGCGGGCCAGAAGCAGCCTTCGTGGCAATCGAACAGGTCGCGCTCCACCGGCGTGCACAGTCCCGCCGTCCCGCCCTTCGAATCCGCCTCCCAGCCTGGCGAAAACACCATCGTGCAGCCCAGCGGAATGTGAGGCGCGGGTGGCGTCTGTTGCGGCGGACCCTGCTGCAGCGCCACCACGTCTTCGCCTTCCACGTGCTGCACGATCCGCCCTGCCTTGCGATTAACTGACTTGAGATGCTTCATACTTTTCCCCATCGTCGAACTGTTCCAGGAACCCGGGATTGCGCGCCGAAAGCTCGCCGTAAATCCTCAAACACGTATCGGTCCACGCGCGGATCCACTCGCAGTAATGGAGGTTGGGCCGCGACGTGTCCCCGTAGCGCGTGTGCGCTTCGTGATAGCATCCGCCGGCGCACAGGGGACGCGCCCAGCAGCGGCTGCAGTCCGTCTTGTCCGCAATGTGATGCTTCTCCAGAAAGCCGATTTGCACCAGCCGGTCGATCCCCGTACGCACCGTGCCCATCTTGTGCTCGTCGCTGCCCGCGAACCGGTGGCACAGCGCTACGTCGCCGTCCGTCGAGACTCCAAGCAGCCCTAGACCCGCCCCGCATGGAAATGGCTTGCTGACCCCCTTGTGGATCTCCTCCAGCGTGTCTTTCACGTTGGAGAAGCCGTGGTGCCGCCCGGCGAGCGCGGCGTCCAGAAAATCCGCCGCCAACGATTGGAACTGCCGCAGCATGCTGTCGAAACCGGACTCCGCGATGGCGTAGTCGCGGTTCGGCGACGTGGTCACCGGGGCGAACCCCACTTCCCAAAACCCGACCTCTTCCGTGAGGTGCCGGAAAATCCGGTGGATATCCAGATGGTTGGTCGTTAGCGTGACCCGCGCGCCCACCGGACGCGTGCGATGCCGGCGCAGCAGTTCGCGGATCTTCGGCATTACGATGTCGTAGCTGCCGGTCCCGTTGGAGAATACGCGGAACTGGTCCTGCACCTCCTTCGGCCCGTCGATCGAGATGGTCACGCCCACCCGGTTCTCCGCCAGGAACTCGATCACGTCCGGCTTGAGCAAGGTTGCGTTCGTGGTCAGGCTGAAATCCACTTCCTTACCCACTTCCGCCGCGCGCCGCCGTGCGTACTCGATGGTGGATTTCAGCACCGGCAGATTCAGCAACGTCTCCCCGCCGAAAAACGTCAGGTGCGCCAGCGGGTTGTCGCCCGACTCCCGCAGCATGAACTCCACGCTTTCCCGGGCGGTCTGCTCGCTCATGAACTTGGGTTTGCGTCCGTTTTCCGTGTCTACGATCTTGTCCTCGCCGTACTCGTAGCAGTACGTGCAGCTCAGGTTGCACTGGTTGGTGACGTTCAGCACCATGGTGGTCAGCGGGAAGTTCGCTGGCGGCATCTGTCGCGTCGGCTCCGGCTCGGGGACGCCCGACGCGCCGATGGCCCGCACGCGCATCAGCTCGTTCACGGTCTCCCGCAACTCCGCCGGCGGAAACTGCGTGCTCAGTTCCTCCACCAGTTCGCCCGGGGCCATCTCGCCCCGCCCGAGACGCGCCAGAATCGCCGACGCGGCATCGTCGAGCTCGAACACCGCGGCGCTCGGCACCAGGTACAGAAACTCCCGGCCCGACGCTGCGAACGAATGGAACTCGCGCAGCCCGACAGTGGTCACTGCGCCACCTCCGGCTGGTCGTATCGCATGTACAGCGGCACCGTGACCAGCAGGTGCGCCCGTGCGCGCAGCGTGCGGCCGTCCGCCGTCTTATAGCTCGCGAGCACCCACACATCGCCGGTGTTGTTGGCATTGCGCGGCCGCTTGGGGTTGGGGCCGTCCACGTTCGGCGTGAACAGACCCTTGTCGTCGATATGGCCGACGTACTCCTTGTCGGTATCGTCGAACGTGGCGGTGAACTCCTCGATCGTCCACGCCACCTCGACCGGCCCCAGGATCAGATCGTCAGCCGTGTCAGGCTTGCCGTCCGCGCCGTTGTGGTAGGCAATCGCTTCGAACTGCTGTAACTGCTTCGGATACTGAATCCCGCCGACCCGCGCCATGCCCGCGATGGGCGTCACCTTGATGGCGTCGATCTTGTCGTATACGATGACCGCCGCGGGCTTCACCGTGCCCGCCACGGTGACGTCGCGCGGCCCCGTGGCGGCGTCCTTCGCCACTTCCACTTCCAGGCGGACGCGATCCGCCGCGGCGCTGACCACGCGCTTTACCGTGACCCCGCGCCCTAACTCGATGGCCGAGGCATCCAGCCCCGCCGGGAAGTTCGCGCCGAAGATGGATATTTCTCGCGTTCCGCCGCTAACCAGGGATACCGTGTCCAACCCCGAGACCACCGGGTCCGCGCCCATCCGGGTGATGGTTACGTCCATCCCGATCTCGTCGTAGCCGCCGGTGAACCATCGCCCCGAAAGCTCGCGCCGCTCCCGGTCGAGGAACATCACTTCGCGCCATCCTTCCTTGCTGGCACCTTCGAAGGAGCGCCCGCGCCACTGAAATCCCGTATAAAGGATGGCTTTGCCCTGCCGCGTGAGCGTCTCTCCCGTCCTGGCGCTGACGTACCGGGTCTCG
>Ga0181521_10005274_pt1 | contig 14450 bp, 10 predicted proteins | sample PEATcosm2014_Bin_32_FD_119764 | JGI IMG/M metagenome (GOLD analysis project Ga0181521, IMG submission 119764) | Peatland microbial communities from MTU Mesocosm Facility, Houghton, MI, USA - PEATcosm2014_Bin02_60_metaG | ecosystem: Environmental > Terrestrial > Soil > Wetlands > Peat | place...
ACCCTGTGGCCCGATGGCGCACCTCAGCCGTACGTTTCCACGCTGAATGCCTATGACGGCTTCATCACCTCGAATATGGCGATCGTGCCGGCAAACATAAACGATGGCTCGATCGACGCCTACGCCTATGCGCTAACGCAACTGATCCTGGACATCTCCGGCTACTTCGCGCCCTAGACCGGTTACGACTAGCTTCGGCACCTGGGTTCTGTTCTTGCGAGGCTGATTTAGGTACGATCTCTAGTTCTTACCCTCAGCGATTTGCAGATCGAGGGCCGAGCGTTCGCCGTTAATCACTATCGTTCCCGAGTCGAGCAGTTGCTGTCCAGTACAGTCGTAGGTGGAGAGGCAGCGCATTACGCGGAACGGGAAGAAAAACTCCACCGACTCAGCCTGAGAGCCGTCGCTGACGCGGATCGTGCTGCTGAAGTCCACTCCGTCGAAGTCGACTTCCTGGGGAAAATAATCCAGCAACGGCCGTATGAGATGAGATACGTGCTCATCAAAAGCGAGTGCCGCGAGTTTATAGCGCGAAACTCCGGGCGGGGCTTCGAGCACAGTACGGAAAGATAGTTGCAGGTAAGCCCCTTGGCGGAAGCCGATGAAAGTAGGCACCGCGTAGGCAATGAAGTGTGCCTGGTCATCGAGACCCTTCACCAGGCGGTCAATCGCATCTTGGTTCTGGTGCTGAAGTATCGCCAGCGACTGTGGGCTGAAGATCGTCATGGGCGTCGCCGATGTCCGCATCAACTTAGCAGACACGGTTGGATTGTTCGACGGTGTCTTGCTCGCAGGAGCATTCGCCGTTCCCGCAGATTGCTTATTAGCGGCGGGCAGCGGCGCGAACTTCTCCTTCCACTCCTCCGAAGGAGCACCCTCTTGCAGCCATAACGAGTAAGGCTGTCCGTTGAGGAATACTTGTGCATCCAAAACGGCGGCCTGCTTCGCGTCGTCGTTCTTCGCATCCACCAACTTTTGCGCAACTGGAACCGGAATGATCACCGTTATGTTCTCCGGCTGTTCGGAACTCACGCCCATCATCTTCTGGCGCACGTGGTGGGAAACCTCTATGGCAAACGCCGAAAACTCCGAATCATCCGGGAAATGTGGCACCTCCGCTTGCAATATCGGCAGGACTACTCGCTCGAAGGTTTCCTTCAGTCGTGCGTAGGAATCCATACGGTCCGCTGAATAAGCCGCATAGTAGTTGCCGGTAATCTCCAGCACAGTTTGACCCTTGTACGTATCGAAGCGGATGGAGCGTTGGTCAGCGAGCTGCATCTTGGCGAGGTCAACATCGAGAACACGGCTGAAATAGAAGGGATATGGGAACTTGTGCGCTTCGATCTCGGCGCCAATCGCCATTAAGGTCTGGAGATGGCGCTGCTGCAGGTGCTGCGTCTTAGGGTCGGGCAATTCTACGGGGGTGATAACTTGACCCTGCAGAGACAACACGGCTCCCAGTACAACCACCAAAAGCGCAACACCACTGAGGGCTTTTTTCATGGCAACCCCTTGTCGTTGTTTACTTCGAGAGTGCAAAATCAACCTTACTTGCGCCGGCCACGGTTACCGATTTCGTCTGCTTCATGCCTTCGTGCCAGGCGACGACGTTGTACGTACCATCGGGAACGTTGTCGATTTTGTAGTTACCACCGGCGTCGCTTTCAGCAAAGTATGGCGTCGGACTAACGATGATGTAGCCCGACATTTCCGGGTGAACATTGCATAGCAGTGGCACTACGCCAGGGTTATCGAACTTGAAAGGGCGCTTATCACCCTTGGGCCAAGTGCCGAGGTTGTGGCTGAGCTTCTTGTTGCCGCCGACGGATGGCCAGAACACATTGTGCTGCACCGAGTCGTCGTTCTGAAACTCCACGGTTGTCCCTGCTTGCACGATTAGTAGCCGCGGGTTGAACATCAGACTCTTCTGATCCATCATCGGCTTCTGGGTAGGCGACGGAAATGTTTTGCCCTGGATGGTGTCCACATAGACGACCGATTTCCCGGGCGAAACGGTGCCCTCGATTGTTCCCGCGGCAGCGGTCGCTGCCACGGCGGCGATGAGGAAAAGCATCAATAGAAAACTGCGCACCATGAACACTCCTTTCTTTGTTTGTTGCATCCTTAACAACGAAGTAACTAATACACCCACTCCAAACCGGCCACGGCGGTATTAGTGTGGAAGGGATTTAATGCGACCGGCAATCCGGTCACTGGATTGGTGGCGATCACTACCGATTGCGACGGACGGAACTGGTACTCAAACGACGCCTTGATATTGGGGTGAATGAGAAACTGCACTCCTGGGGTAATGCGATTTCGGGTCGAAGCAAATGGCGCGTTGAACGGAGCCCCGGTAAACGAAGGGTTGGTTTGCAGTCCATTGATGCGATCGGAGGTCGAGTTTACGCCGTCATAGCGGATCATCACGTACATCCAGGGATAGGCAAGCCATTCAGCGTCCACGAAGCCACCGCTGAAAGTCGCAGGCGTGCTATGGATGAAGCCCACCGGCACGGCAGTGCCCAGGCTTTGCAAGGGAATGAGATCGCCAGCGGCATCGATGGGCAAGAGATTGTAGTCGTGCCCGTACATGTATAGGGCATTGAACTGTAGGCAGCAGCGATAGTTGAAGGTCATGTTGCCGCCCACGCGATAGAACGGTTCCCGCGCCGTGACGACGGCCGCTGTGCCGTCAGAATTTGCGCCCAACAACCGCTGCACCGAACGTCCATAGAAATAGTAGGTGCCGAAATTCACATAAGTGTGATCGCGGGGGCCGGTGGGACCGGCCGCCTGGATGGCGTCACGGCTTTCCTTGTTGTGCTCCAGGTGCAAGCGATAGTTGAAACTGGCGTAGATGTCCTTGAAGTTTGCATCCGAGGCCACGCCGAGACCACCATTGTTGCTGCCCGTCGCCTGAGGCACATAAGGGCTGCCGGGATTCTGGCTCTGCGGAACTCCACTGGTGTTCTGATCGATGATCGCAATCGAGTAGTTATACCCGCCGGTGTGCAGCCCGCCGCTGAACTCAACCCCTTGTCCGACATTCGCCAGGTTGAATTTGTTATTCACAAACTGCTGCAGCGGAACCAGAGAGTTCATCGCGCCAATATTGGCTTGCGAATAGATGTCGTAGGGACTGATCCAGATACTCCGGGCCTGCGTGAAAGGTAATTCCAGTTCGAACTGGCCGACTTTGAGATTGAGAGAATTCCTGGGTAGCTTCATCAGGCGGCTGATATTGACGAATCTGAGATAGCCATCACCCAGTTGGCCATTCGCGTTCGCTCCGCTAACGCTGATGTCGTCGTCGACCCAGAAAGCGATGTCGCTGCCAAAATTGCCAGCGGTGAAAATGCTAAAGAAGCCAGTCTCAAAGTCTGTGGTGGGTACAAACGGGGGTAGCGTTCCGGCAGGGGTGAGCGCGGCAAACCTTCCACTACTGGTGCCCGTGTACTGGAAGTAGGTGTTCATGCGCAGCCCGATCGGCGGAATGCCGGGGATCGTTCCTGGCCAAATAGCCTTCGGCCACAGTTCTGCATTGGCCGGCGCTCCCAGCATTACCGGCGGAATTTTGAGCATCGACTCATCGTCTTTGGGAAACTTAAAACCGGCATCTTTGAAGGCCTTGCCGAAATCGTTGAGCTTGGGAAAGTCAATATGACATGTGCTGCAACTGGTGCCGTACATGCGCGCGAAAGCCGGAATCGCATAGCTGGCGCTCGGAAATACCAGTGAAAGCACGATCAACAGTAGAAAGAAACTCAGCTTAGGAAACCTTTTGTAATGTTGCCCGGCCATCCTTAGTCCTCCCTGTAGGTTTTGTTTGCATAACCACACCGCAGACTTGCCTTTTTGTCGACAGCCTACGAAACTCAAACATCGTGAATCCGAGGCCTCCTGCCAGGAGGAGGATCACCAATGCGACAACAGCGCTCAGCACCGCGACGGTTTGTACGTCAGCGGGTCGGCTTGGTTGCTCAACTTCCGATAGCTTGTTGTCCGCAACCACCGATGCGCCTGGAGCTTTCTGCGGTGGAAGCGTTCCCCCGCCTCCTAATGGACCTTGTTGTGACAGGGCGATCGTCGTGTCGGGGCTGGCTGAGTCCAAAGGGGGATAGAGTGTGAGATACAAGTAGACATCCGCCGCTTCAGCCTCACTCAAGTAATAAAAAACCGGCATCCTGCCGCGATAGAGCATAGGCGGAGCGCCCATCAAAATCGGCGCTCCGCGAGTGATTTTGCGGATGAACTCGGACCGGCTCTTGCGTTTCGTGAGAACACTCAGGGGTGGGATCGCCCCGTCCCAAAGTTGTTCGGCGCTGGGGTCTGGCCCGGTTGCCCCGTGGCAAGTGTGACAAGTGGACTTCACAATGTGCTCGCCGATGCGGATCGGCGACTCCTTGACCGCCGCTTGTTCACTTTTCGCTCCGGGAACGCCAGCAAGTTGTTTGAGATAAGCGAAGAGCGAAGGGATCTCGCCCTCGTTCAAGTGGGGGAACGGCGGCATGTCCTGGCCGCCATTGTGAAGCCGTTGCAACAATGCGGAATTCGATTGCTGCGCAAGCTTAACTGCATCCGCGCGGCTGATGTCCATGCCGGCGGTCTTCATCCGTTCCATCACCAGCGCGACGGAAGTCGCCCGCACCGGATTGATAACCGAGTTAATCTCTGGCGGAGCGCCCTGGCCGGATTCGCCGTGACATCCCTGACAATTCAGGCGGTAGAGGTCTGAACCATGCAGCATCAGAGTTTGCGATGCGACGTTGGATGCCAGGTCGGCCTTAAACCGCGAAGTCGTCTCTCCCGGCTCTGACGCAGGTGGGCCCAGGCGCCCCGTCTTGCCCATACTGGTTTCGTTGAACGACCGATTAAGGTGTGCGAGCCAGCTTTCTCCGGAGACGGCCGTCACCGGAACATCTTTGCTCCCGATTGTCTTTTGTGCCGGGGCACTCGGGCCGTTCGTCTGCGCAAAAGCGCAGTGCCACGTCAGGAAAGTCAACGTGGCGATCGCCAGAGATCGCGAGCTATTCAGAAAATACATATCCATACCAACGCTTGATCTGAACGCAAGCATACGGGGATGCAAGGATGATGCTGTCAGGGAATTGTCAACGTCCTGTCAGAAGTTGCTGACTATGTGCGATGCCTTGTTCCCCTACCCCGTTCCGGCGTCGCAAAATCGGGCATTTGCAATTACCGATTTGCTAGGGTGATTGGGCAAGCCGTAGGAAGCTTGTTGGGCGGTCTCCTTGGTGTGCTCGGTCATCAACCACGAACAGACCCGGCGATCGTCTGACGCGCGGGCTTTAATCAGGCAGCAGAAGTCAAGTGGGATTCGCGCTAGGTTCGTCTTTCCGTGACCCGATCAGCCCAGAGAAACGACTTCGATAATTTCCCTGCGGCATCTTCGGCCATCACTCCGGAAGTGACAGCGGTCACCGACAGACGAGTACCAACAAGTTGACTATAGGCTTGGGGATTAGCTGAGCGAGGCATTCCCCGGCCCTCTTTCCTGTGCTTCCAAGGATGGGACTGCTGCTATGCGGGGACGGCCGGAGAAGCTTGCTGATGTCACCAACTTTGCCACGCATCTCCTGAGAGCGTGGAAAGCGTCATCTGAAGGAAAACCAACCGTATGCTACTCGCCGAAGGCGAAAGGAGAAGTATCGAATGATCAGAACGCTAGCCGAGGTACTGGAGCAGTCCGGTACTCCGATCCGATTGCAGGCTGGCGGCAAGGCTCCCGACACAGTGGTTGATCGCGAAGTCAAGAAGGAACCCTGCCCACGCGCGAAAAAGCTTCGGGATTTGTATTTCCAAACGCTTTCATCTGCGACCAATGAGTTTCCCTATTGGTATACCCGCAAGTATTTCGAACTCGACGGCGAGGTCCCGGTAGTCCGCCGGGCTGCAGCGCTGAAGGAAGCGTTCTCCCATCTGACGCCGACGATCCTGCCGGGAGAACTGCTGGTAATGGGTAAAGCGCACTATTACCGCGGTTCCTTTCCAATGCCGTGGCTTTCGGAAGCTTATTACATGGCCAAAGAGGACGAGCTCTACCAAGCCGCATTGGCGAAGGGCAGCTCCAGCGTTGACGAACTTTCGAAGTTCGGCGCTGGCGGCGGCAACGTCACCGAGAGTTTTGGCAATGTCGTTTCCATCGCGGGCAAGTTTGGCATGCGGCGGGAGGAGGTTCCAGCCCTGCTGCACACTGCCAGGGAATGGGTGGGCAGGTCGGTGGACGATGTCGGACACAGATACGAGCAAATGGTGCCCGAGTATCCCATGAAAGAAGCCATCATGCGCGGCATCGTCTGCATGTTTGACTCGGGGTACACGCTGCCGCAGGGTCGTGAGGTCGTTAATTACTACTATCTGCTGGAAAATGGGTTCGATGGTTTGATCCAGATCGCCAAGGAGCAAAAAGCGAAGGTAGCAGGACGAGCCAGTGGCGACGGGTTGGCCGGCATGAATCGCCTTTACAACTACGAAGCGGTCATCCTGATTCTGGAGGGCATTCAGGCCTGGATCCTGAACTATGCGAAAGAAGCGCGCCGGCTCGCAGACTTCGAGAGCGAGCCGCAGCAGAAGAGAGAGTATCAGGAGATTGCTCAGCGACTGGAATCGGTAGCGCACAACAAGCCAGCGACGTTCCCCGAAGCCATTCAGATGATCTGGACAATCCATGTTGCCGTTCTGAATGAAGATGCCATCTCCGGCTTGTCGCCGGGTCGCGTGGGCCAGGTCCTCTATCCGTACTACGAGCAGGACAAGGCTGCGGGCCGCATTACGGATGACGAGGTCCTGGAATGGCTGCAGTTGCAGCGGGTGAAATTCACCTGTATCGACTGCTTTGCTTCGACGGGTGTCGTGGGTGGTGTGCTCTCCGGCAACACATTCAACAACCTAAGCCTGGGCGGACTAACCAAGGAAGGCCGATCAGCAGCTAATGATTTGGAAAAACTGATCATCGAGGCTGCCATCTGCTGCACCAGCACCCAGCCTACTCTCACCGTACTGTACGACGACAAGCTGGCTGAGGACTTCCTGCTCAAGGCAACCGAATGCAATAAGACCGGCACGGGATATCCGGCATGGGTGAACAATCGGGGCGCGATCGATTTCCTCCTGAATCAGTACGGGCCGGAAGGCATGACAGTCGAAGAAGGGCGCGCCGTGGCGATCGGCGGATGCCTGGAAACGTCGCCGTGCTCATGGTTGCCGCTGCACTTGGATGACAAGGAGTACTGGATTCCGGGCGGCTCCGGCCAGCCGACCAGCGTCGGCGTACACTTCATTTCGCTGCCGAAGATTCTTGAACTGGTATTGTTCGACGGTGTCGACCAGAGGACCGGGCAGCCAGTCTATCCGCCGCACGGCAAGAAACTGGAAACCTATGAGGAAATTGTTGAGGTCTTCGAAGACTACTTTCGCAAGACGGTAGATTGCCTGGTCGCTACCAACAACATCCAGCACGATATCTGGCGAAAGCAGAACATGGCGGTTTTCAACTCGCTGCTCAAGCCCGATTGTCTGCTCAAAGGCCACCTGATCAACGAACTTGGTTACCGCTATAACGGTACCTACAGCGTCGAATCTTGCGGAACGATTAACCTGATCAACAGCCTGGCCGCAATCAAGAAGGTCGTGTTCGACGACCGTACGGCCGGCCTAGAGAATCTCAAGCTAGCGTTAAAGGACAACTTTGGCTTCAAGGAAGCCTCGGAAGTTCGCTCGTTCTCACTCGCCGACCAGAGGAAGAAAGATGAAAGCGGCAAGTGGGACTACATCCACTATCTCTGCCTCACAGCGCCAAAGTACGGCAACGACGATCCCTATGTGGACACGATCCTGAAGAACTGGGAAGACTGGTTCTGCGGAATGTGTCACGACTATGAATCGCTGAATGCGAAGCCCCTGTATGCATGCCAGATCTCGGTTTCGACCCACGCGCCCATGGGCATGGCGACGATCGCTACCGCAGATGGCCGGCTGGCCGGGACCACGTTCGCGGACGCGTCCATGTCGGCGTATCCCGGCACGGACCGCAACGGCCCCTATGCGCTGTTCGAATCGGCGACTGTGTGGGACCACTCCCTGTCGCAGAACTCACAGATGAACCTGAAGCTGCATCCCACCGCGGTGGGTGGCATGCAGGGATGCAAGAAATTATTGGCACTCACTCAGGCTTACATGCGGAAGGGCGGTTTCCATATCCAGTACAACGTAGTGGACAGCAAAATGCTCCGCGACGCGCAACAGAACCCGGACAACTACCGCGACCTGATGGTCCGCGTGGCCGGTTTCACGCAGTACTGGGTGGAAATCGGCAAGCCGATCCAGGACGAAGTGATTGCCAGAACCGAATACGAGGGAGTGTGACCGATGAACACCGTGCTGAAACACATGGACTGCCGCAACTTCGCCCCAGTGGATGTGGCGAAAGGTATTTGCCATCACACGAAGGAGTTGGTCCTGGCGGATGTAGAGCACTGCGAGCATTTCGTCGCCACCCAGAAATGTAAGCTTTGTGATCACTTTGTTGCGGGTGCCCAGTACCTAGGTACTTGCAATGCGGTCCCCCAGAAGCCGATGACGTATCCCGACCTGATCACGGTGACTTGCGAGATGTTCATGGCCGCCGCCGCGAAGGCGTAGGCAGCGGGGAGGCCCGAGATTCTTGATCTGAAGGTGGGCTGGGCGAAGGTACTAACGTGTAGTTGATGGTTGTTGGTGAGGGGGCAGATGCATGAAGGTGTAAGCAGGGGCCTGATCTTTGATATCCAAGGCCACTCCATTCACGACGGACCAGGCACGCGCACCCTGGTCTTCCTAAGCGGGTGTCCGCTTCGCTGTGCCTGGTGTTCAAACCCGGAAGGCCTTGTATTGCGGCAGCAGCTCATGTACAAGGCGCAGCTCTGCAAGGACTGCCCAGCACGCTGCGTACCCGGATGTCCCAAAGGGGCGGCGCGGCGGTCGGAGAATGGCGGTTCGCCCATCCTCTTTGATCGCATGCAATGCGATAGCTGCGACACCATGGAGTGCGTCAACGTCTGCTACATGCGCGCGCTTCAGACCAGTGGCAGATGGTACGCGGTTGACGAACTGATGCGGCTTTTCAAGCGCGATCGCTGCTATTGGGGTCCGGAGGGTGGCATCACGTTAACCGGCGGGGAACCGCTTCTGCAACAGGAGTTCGTTCTCAATCTACTCGCGCGCTGCCACGAGGACTGCATCGCAGCTTGCGTTGAAACCAGCGCCTATGTTCCTCGAACCGTACTGCTGGCCGCGTTGCCGTATATCCAATGGCTGTTCATCGACATCAAGCACATGGATTCTGGCCGGCACAGGGAAGGCACGGGCGTCCCGAACGAACCTATTCTCGACAACATTCGCTGGATCAGGCGCACCAACTGGCCAGGACGAATGGTGGTACGGACGCCTGTTGTTCCTGGCTTCAACGATACTGTCGCCAACGCGGAAGCAACCGCTGAGTTTTTGACGGAGGTGGGTCTGAGCGAGATCAACTTGCTGCCGTTCCACCGTTTGGGCGCGTCAAAGTATGAGCAACTGGGAATGAATTACGAATATGCGGAGCAGGCCGCTGTGGGTCAAGAAGCTCTTGAGGCTCTGGCTGCGGTCTATCGTGAGAAGGCTATAACCTGCCACCTGAGCGCGGACACGCCATTTTAGTTGTGCGCCTCAGCGCTTCCAGCGTGGAGAGGGCTTGGTCAAAGCGATTAAGTTCGGCCTCCAGGTCTAAAAGCAAGCTTTGGGCGGCGTAGCTGGTAGTGAGGGCCTGCCCGAGGCGGCTCTAAGTGTAATCGGAGCTTGGGGCGTGGGGAAAATAGTGATGACGGTGGCAGCAATTGTTTTGCAAGCAAGGGGCGCGTTCCTGCAATTATTCTTGATTTACCTGATCTTGTGTACCGTGCCGCTTGGCTTGGGTGTCTTTCTACTTTTTGCACCGCGCCGAGGTGGAAACTTTCTGAATGACGCTTTCGCGATCTTCCCGCATGTGGAGCAGGGAGACACATTCAAGAAGTTGTTTTACCGCATCCTTGGGATAGGATTTATGTTGGTGTCGCTCTTCTACGGCCGGCAAACTTACGGGAACCTCGTTAGACCCATAGCGCGATACTTGATGCGAAACTAGGAACGGGATCGAACTCTGAGGACAATGGCTGAATCTTCTCGCTCGCCGTAACCTCACTGAAGGGAGATAAAGGGGAAAGGCAGTCTCCGACGCTGATGGTCCGGAACCAGATCGGAATCGACATTGGCTGCCCACGCGGCTGTTTCGTAAAGTCGTCTTCCATTCGACTACCTGAGCCTTGAGCGCCTCTCCAGTGATCGGTGCATCGTCATGGTCACCCGATAACGAATAATGACACCACTCTGCCCGCGCAATTGCCCGGCGCCTGGCTCGCTACTATTCGTCAATGGCCATTCTCTTTGCCAAGCGCGCTGCTAAGTGATCCCGACCACTTTTCACAGAGCTCAAGAATCGGCGGGCCAACTCGCCAATCCGATCCCCCTGGCGAAGCCGTATCGCTTCCGCGGGAAGCAGTTCACGGCCTACGCCGAGTGCTAAAGCCCCGGCGATGATAAACCTGGATGCGTTTTGTTGATTCACGCCCCCGGAGGCGATCAGTGGAATGTTCGGGAACATGCTATGAAGGGACCCAATGTAAGTTTCACCACCGATCTGGGCGCACGGGACCACCTTGACGAAATCCGAACTTGCCCCCCATGCGGTGATAACCTCCGTAGGGGTCAGCGCTCCTGGAATCACGACCACTCCCTGCTTTGCAGCGAACTCAATCACCGCTGGATGGAATCCATCGCTGGTCAAGAACTGGGCTCCCGCATCGAGGCACTGCAGAGCAGCTGCCGCATGAGTCACTCCGCCCGCTCCAACAACTATCCCTGGAATGTTCTTCAGAAGGTGCGAGATGACCTTAATAGCCTGGGGCACGGTTAAGGTAATTTCGACGACCGGAATCCCATTGCCGGCGACCGCCTCGGCGGCGAAAAGAGCATCCTCCTCGGAGTACACGCGAACTGCGGCAACGATGCCCGTTTCCTCAATCCACCTCCGCACCTCGTGTTTCTTCACCTGGTCATCTCCTTAACGCGCATGGTGTCGGTTGGACACATGATTTGTCACGCGCTCTTCCCGGACTCACGGCGCCACACATCGGGACTACGGGAGGCTCCTGGTGCCCACAGCCTCGCGCAGTTGCTCCTCAGCCAGAAGGCCGGAGGCAATCGCCTGCCGATAGGCAAGCTGGGTTGCCCGATAGCTACGCTCGGCATCCAGAAAATCGAGCAGGCTGACCGCACCTCGCTGGTACGCGTATTCACTGATATCGCGGTCTTTCTTCGCCCGTTCGAGATATCCCGAACGGTAGAGTTGCACGATCCGGTCGCTCGTCTGCAGGCCTTCATAGGCATCCCGTACGTCGGTCAAGACTTGATTGTTCGCCGCTTCCTCTTGCTGCTGAGACTGCGTAATGACGAAATGAGTGCGAGCGATCTCGCCCTGGTTACGATTGAAAATTGCGAGTGGAACACTCACCAGGAAAGACGCGGCATTGAGCGCGTTTACGTGCGAGTAGTTGGCCTGAACGGTGACGTCCTGTTTCCCATTCGCCTTGGCCAGCAGGTACTGACTGTTTGCACTGGTAACGCCCTGCTGCGCAGCGCGATAGTCCGGGCGCGTTTGCAGGGCTTTCGCTTGAAAATCCTCAAGTTTGCCTGGCAAGGGGCTGTAATCGAATAGCCCGGCGACATCGTAGTCGGCGGGTACGGATTCGTACCCCAGCAGATTCCGCAGGTCGGAAAGAGCCTGAACCGTGGCGAGCTCCGCCTGCGCCACGTCATTCTGGAATTGGAGCAGTTGCAGGTCGATCTTCAGGTAGTCATCTTCGCTTATGGCGCCCTTTTTGTAGCGCAGTTCGCTAAGCTCGACGGTACTCTGATAACTTTTCAGATCTTCCCGGGCCAGGTCCAAGGTCGATTCAGCGAGTTGCACATTGATGAACCCGGAAGCGACCTGAAAGGTCAGTGTGCGCTCGTTGTCGGTTACCAGCGAGCGCGTCACGGCGGTCACGTCCTTGGCTGCCTGAAAGCGGCGCGCCCGCTTCCCGCCGCGCTCAAACAGGTAACTAAGGCCGGCGTCGGCTTCGGTCGAGTCGTGGAGGTAGGTGGAACTCCAGGCGCTGGGCGTGAAGAGCGGCAGATATTCCCAGTCGGTAAAGAACGCGGGGTTCGGGCGTAAATTCGCCGTAACCTCCTGGGCCTCGCTCTGCTGGATGGTCGTCCGAGCGGCGAGCAGGTTGTGGTTGTGCTGAAGCGCAAGTTGAATGGCATCGTCCAAAGTGATCTTGACAGGGCTTTGACCGAACACCCTGCCCGGCGCCATGGCGAAGCACACGCAACCCAACACAAAGCAACACGCCTTCCGTGCACGGAGGCTCATAGGTTTATGTTTCAAGCGATTTCTCCGGCTCCGGCAGCGTATCCGAGTCTTTCGCGATCCATACATAGAAGGTCGGCAAAATGAAAATGCTCAGAGCCAAGTCGGCAATCAGGCCGCCCACAATGACGATCGCAAATGGACGCTGTGAGTCAGATCCGATGGCGTGCGACAACGCTGCCGGCAGTAACCCCAGAGTCGCCACCAGCATCGTCATCATGATGGGGCGCAGTCTCAGGACGGCCCCCTCAACCGCAGACTCCACAATGGTATGGCCGCGAGAACGGAGTTGGTTGATGTATTCGACCATGATGACGCCGGTCTGCACCGATACCCCAAACAGAGCCAACATGCCAACGCCGGAGGACACGCTGAAGTAGGTTCCGGTAACCAGCAGCGCCAGGAAACCTCCGATTCGGGCCAGGAGGACGCTTACCAGAATGAGCAAAGCCCATTTGTAGGAGCGAAACATGGTGTAAAGAATGATGAAGATGACCAGTACCGTCAGCGGAACAATAACGGCCAGCCGCGCCTCGGCCCGCTTTTCGCTTTCATATTCGCCGGACCAACCGACGCTGTAGCCCGGCGGCATCTTCACTTTGTCTTTGATATTTCGGATTGCTTCCTCAACCGTGGTCCCCAAGTCCCGGTCTCGGACGTTGAAGGTCACCGCTACGTAGCGGGTGCTGCCTTCCCGGTAAATGTCGTACGCGCCATCTTTGACCTCTACATGAGTTAACTGCGCCAGAGATACCCGCTCTCCGGTGGGGGAAAGCAGACGAATTCTGGCGATCGCCTCGGCCGTGTTCCGATAGGGCGATTGGTAGCGCGCCACTACGTCGTATCGCGCCTCACCCTGGAGTACTTGACTGACAGCATTGCCGCCGATCGCAGTCTGCACTGCGTCCTGGATGTCGGCCACGTTGATTCCAAACCGGGCAGCGTGGCGGCGGTCCACGATGAGGTCGAGATTCGGCTGGCCGAAGTCGCGCAGGAGCTTCACGTCATGCATGCCCGGAATGCTTGCCATAACGGCGGTGACTTCTTCGCCCTTCTGTTCAAGGGTCTTCAGGTCATCTCCAAAAATCTTGAGCGCCAGCGAACCCTTGGTGCCGGTGAGCGTTTCTCCGACGTTGTCCTCAATTGGCTGGGAGAAGTTCCATATTGCCCCGGGATACTTTTTCAGTGCCCGGTTCATGGCGGCGATGAGCTCGTCTTTGTTTTCATGGAATATGGGGCGCCATTGGTCTTTTGGCTTTAGATCGATGAAGTATTCGGTATTGCCGAACCCGCCGGTGTCGGTTCCGTCATCGGGCCGTCCGGCCTGGGAGACGACCTTGGTCACCTCGGGAAACGACGCGAAAACGTAGCGACAGTTGGTGGCGAATTTCTCGCCTTCCGAAAGACTTGTGCTATTGGCCAGAGTGCCACGTGCCCAAATCGCACCTTCGTCCAGATGGGGCAAAAATTCGGCGCCAATGACGCCACTAAAGCCGAGAAAAATCGTTCCAACCAATGCAGCTACAGCAACCCCGGCGACGACCCCCCGATGCTGAATGGCCCAGTGCAGGTGCCTGCGGTAGAGCTCTGTCAGATCATCCATCACCGGGTTGCGCCGCTCATGAACCCCCTTGCGGAAAAATAGGTTGGCCAGCACAGGTGCGACGAGAATCGAGAAGGTCAAAGCGCCGAGAAGAGCAAAGGCAACCGTCCAGGCCATGGGCCGGAATAATCTGCCTTCCACCCGCTGGAGGGTGAAAATCGGCAAATAGGCGGTGATGATGATGGCGATGGCATAGAACACGGGGCGTTGCACCTCGTGGGCCGCCTCCCGGATGGTTTCGCCGATGGTTTTCGCTCCGCTGCCGTTCTTGCGCCGGCTCATGTGGCGAACGATGTTTTCCACCATCACCACCGCGCCGTCCACCACCATTCCGAAATCCAGGGCGCCCAGCGAAAG
>Ga0181521_10005275_pt1 | contig 14447 bp, 15 predicted proteins | sample PEATcosm2014_Bin_32_FD_119764 | JGI IMG/M metagenome (GOLD analysis project Ga0181521, IMG submission 119764) | Peatland microbial communities from MTU Mesocosm Facility, Houghton, MI, USA - PEATcosm2014_Bin02_60_metaG | ecosystem: Environmental > Terrestrial > Soil > Wetlands > Peat | place...
TCGAGTTCCATCACGAGCTCGACCAAGTCGAGGCTGTCGGCGTCAAGGTCGTTGGCGAAGTTTGCCTCAAGGGTCACCTTTTCACTGGGCACGTTCAGTATCTCGACCGCGCAGGCCTTGAACTTCTCGAACGTTTCTTCGTTGTCCATGCGTGGGCTGCTTTCTCTCGTCGGTTGTTCGGTTGCGATGAGTCAGTGGCCCATACCGAGACCACCGTCCACGGCCAGCACGGCGCCAGTCACATAAGTGGCACCGTCTGAGGCTAGGAACTCGACGGCCGAGGCAATCTCGTCCGGGACGGCTTGCCGTCCCAGCGGCACCATGGCTGTCAGGGCCGCGACGCGATCTTTTCCTAACACAGCGATCATATCTGTGGCCACGAACCCAGGGGTAACCACGTTGACCGTGATGTTGCGGGTCGCCACCTCCCTCGCCAGCGATCGGGCGAATCCCACCAGCGCGGCCTTGGAGGCGCCATAGTTGGTCTGGCCCGCCGAACCCAGGAACGCGACGACCGACGAGATCAGGACGATGCGGCCCCGCCGTGCCCGGACCATGGGCCCGAGCGCCCGTTTCGTCGTCCGGTAGACGGCGGTCAGGTTGGTTTGGATCACGTTGTCCCACCGCTCCTCGGACATGCGCAGGAGCAGGGTGTCGTCGGTGATGCCGGCGGCGCAGACGAGGACCTGAACAGGCCCGAGGGCCTGTTCGACCGCCGCGAAAGCTCGCTCCACGTCCGCCGGCGAAGTGACGTCGCAACACACCGGCAGGAGTTGATGTGTCCCGTCCGGCCCGTTGATCTCCGCTGGGGGTCTGGTGCGCCATGTGACCGCAACGCGGTCGCCCCCGGTCTGGAACCGCCGCGCACAAGCCAGCCCGATGCCGCGCGAACCACCGGTCACAAGGATCACCCGCCCCGGGCCCGAGCCGGTCGTGTCGCGGGGAGCGGCGTTGTCCTGCTCGGGTGTCACCTGCGCGCCCCGGCGTCGTCGGCCCCGGTCAAAGCCTCCGGAGCCCCGCCCCATCGCACAACGGCGCTTGCCCAGGTCATCCCGGCCCCGAAACCGGAGAACAGGACCAGGTCCCCCTCCTTGAGCCGCCCGGCGTCGGCCGCTTCGGCGAGCGCGATCCCGCAAGACGCAGCCGAGGTGTTCCCGGTGTGGTCGAGGCAAACCGCATAACGGGCCGGATCGATCCCGAGTCGCTCGCCCATGGCGTTGATGATCCTGATGTTGGCTTGATGCGGGATGAAAAGGGCGATGTCCTCGGCTTTGACGTCTGCCTGCTTGAGCACGCGCTGCGCAGACTCGACGGTCACGCGCACGGCCTTGCGGAAGACCTCACGTCCCTCCATCACGATGTAGCCCCCCCTGTCGCAGTACAGGATCGAGGTCAAGGAGCCGTCCAGGCCGAGATCGTGCGCCAGTATCAGCGGTTCGCCCTCGGTGGCCTCGACGACGATGGCGCCGGCACCGTCGCCGAACAGCACCGCCGTGTTCCGGTCGTTCTGGTCAGTTATCTGCGAAAGCGTGTCCGCACCGACGACGAGGGCACGTTCGTGTCCCGCGTTGAGCAGCGCGACCGCGGTTACGAGCCCGTACACGAAGCCCGCACAGGCGGCATTCAGGTCGAAAGCGGCCCCGCGGCAGCCGAGCTGGTGGTGGACCCAGGCGGAGGTCGCGGGCACCGTCTGGTCCGGGGTCGTCGTCGCGAGCACGAGAAGATCGATCTCCCGGCCACGGCGTCCCGCGCGGTCAAGAGCGCGCTTTGCCGATTCGATCGCGAGCTCGGAGCTCGTGCCTCCGTGGCGCCGCTCCTTGATGCCCGTCCGCTCGACGATCCATTGGTCAGTTGTGTCGAGGTGCGCCGCGAAGTCAGCGTTGGTGACGACCTTGTCCGGCAGAGAAAGACCCCAACCGGTGATCTGTGCGCCTCTCATCATGTCCTCTCGTCCTGGATCGGGGCTCGCAACCAGGCAATGGGCTGCCCCCGCGTCACCCGCTCCCCCGCCAGTACGAGCACACCTTCGAGGCTGCCCGCGAACGCGGACCGCACTTCGGTCGTGCCGACACTACCGAGCAGTCCTCCGACCTGGATCAGGACCGGCTCTGGGGAGCGCCCGGCCGCGCCGGGGAGATACCCGTCCAGACCTGCCGCAGGCTCGAAGAGGCCCACCGCCGGCGCGACCACGAGGCGTTCGGTCATGTGGAAACGCTCGCCGGTCGGCGCCGCGCCCACGATGCCGTCAGCGAGGATCTCGACCAGACGATCGAGATCATCCGGAGTCGAAACGGACACCCCGATGGCGTCAGTCGTCGGAGCCACGCGCCGTAACAACCCCGTCAGCACGCCCCCGGGGCCGAGCTCGACGAAGGTCTGCATACCATCGCTGAGCAGGGTCTCGAGGCTCTGGCGCCAGCGGACGGGGCTGCAGAGCTGGGCGGACAAAAGCTGCGGCCACTCGTCTGGGTCACCGTGCGGTCGGGCGTCCACGTTCGCCACTACGACCGGGTCGAGGGCGTGGAAGCTGGTGGCTGCGACGGCTTTGCGGAGCCGGTCGCGGGCGGGGGCCATGAGAGGGGTGTGGAAGGCACCTCCGACGGGCATCGAGAGCACGCGTTTGGCGCCGAGCTGTTTGGCGATCGCGCTGAACTCGGCCAGCGCCTCGGCGGTCCCGGCAACTATCACCTGGCCGGGAGCGTTGAAATTCGCTATCCAGGCTTCACCGTCGACACGACGACAAGCCGCCTCGACGGCTTCATCCTCGAGGCCGAGGACGGCGATCATCGTCCCGGGGGCACATTCGGCGGCTTCCTGCATCGCCGCACCACGTTCCGAGACGAGGCGGAGCCCGTCCTCGAAATCGAGAGAACCTGCAGCTACGAGAGCCGTGTACTCGCCGAGGCTGTGGCCGGCGGCCGCCGAGGGTTCGATGCCGATCCTTTCGGCCGCGTCGAGGACAATGAGGCTCTGGACGAAGGTGGCGATCTGGGCGTTGTCGGTGCGGGTCAGGGTCTCCTGGTCGGCCTCGAGGAGGAGATGGGCCAGGTCGCGGCCGGTGATCTCAGAGGCCAGGGCCACGAGCTCGAACGACGGGTGGTCAACCCAGGCGGCGCCCATGCCCGGTCGCTGGGAACCTTGGCCGGGAAACGTGAACGCCAGCAACTCTCGCCCCTTTCCCCCTCCGGGCCGGGCCCGCTGCCCGACCTGCCTCTCCTCAAGTGAGACTTCGCGAGGCTCGGATTGGTTACATCCTCGTCAGTCAAGGGCGAGCCGTGTCCGCACCGCCAGGTGGTCCGAGCGGCCCACCGCGACCGGCCCCCCCGAGATCACCGCGACCGCTCCCGTCACGAAGATGTGGTCGATCTGGCTGTGTGCGCGCCAGCTCGGGTAAGTGCGGGCCCGCACTGCTCTCCGCCAGCCGGGGAGCCCGAGCGACAGCGGCGGTCCCCAGAAATTCATGTCACCCGCCAGCACACCCGGTTGCCCCGCCCTCGGGAGCTCGCGACGCAGGCGCTCCAACAGGATCGGCGATCCGTGCGTGAAGTGCGCCAGGTGCGTGCCGACGACGGTGATCGCGCTGCCGTCGACCGCGACCTCGGCAAGGACGGCCGAGCGCCGTTGCGCCGGGTCCCGGCGGAGCCGGCCCAGCTCAATGGCTCTGACACCCCTGACCGGCAGGCGTGACAAAAGGGCGATGCCCCAGGTGCCTCGGCGCGCCTGGTCCCAGCGCGGGCGAGACCGGCGAGCGAGGTTCTCGGCGTCGCCGACCCAGAGGGAACGGTCGCGACGCGGGTTTCTGGGACCCCAGCGCCTGTCAGGCCCTGTGACCGACTTGAGGAAGAGGGCATCGGCCAGGGGAACCTCGTGCGCCTCGTAGCCGAGCGAGCTCGCGACCTGCGCGGCCAGCCCCTCACCGCCCTCGGGAGTCCAGGTCTCCTGCAGCAACAGCACGTCCGCGTCGAGCGCGTCGCAAGACGCCACGACGTCGAAAGGCGTGCCCCAACCGTCGGTTCCAGCATGAATGTTGAAGGTCGCGACCACGAGTTGCGGCATCGCCGAGCGACGCTACCGGGTCGGCCGTGCCGGCCGAGACCGGCGCGGGGTGCGAGCCTGCCCGATGATCCATCGCGGCCGCGTCTCAAGATGCCGCTACGAGCCGGCCCTCATGTGCCTTCGAAGAGGGCACGCAAGTCGAGCGAGGGCACGTGTTCGTGGCTCGCGAGCGAAACGTAGGTCCGCGCCAGCGCGTCCTTGCCGGCGCCGAGGACCGTCGAGAGCAGGCCGAGCGATTCCACCAGCTCGTGGGTCGGAACTCCGGCGACAACGTGGTGCCACATCGACTCCTCCAGGACGTTGAACGCCGTCTGGACCTCACCAATCCCGAACCCGCTCGTGAAACGATCGCGGCCGAGGTATTCCGCGTACTTGACCACCTGATCGAGATTCCGGGATCGCAGGCAGCCGAGGACGATGTCGAAGAGGGCCTCGAGGCGGGACCGTAGCTCCTCAGCGCCGACTGTCTTGTAACGGCCCAGGTGGGATCTGAGGACGGCTTTGGACGCGTCGTCCAGGATCTCGGCCCGGGCGTCGTTGAGCACGGCAATCAGTTCCATGGCATCTTCCGATCGGGCGGCTCCCGGGGCCGCGTTGGTCACTAGCTTCCTGACATGAGACTAAGCGCAAGGAACCAGCTCGACGGCGTGGTCGTCAGCGTCCAGCCCGGCGTGGTCATGTCGACCGTCGTTGTCCGGCTGGCCGGGGGTCAACAAGTCGTCGCGGCGATCACCAGGGACTCCGCGGAGAGCCTGGACCTTGGGGAAGGCGACGCGGTCAAGGCCGTCATCAAGGCCACCGAGGTCATAATCGGCAAGGACTGACCTCTTGGGCTCAGATTCTCGCGTCCGACCTCGGCTGGTTTTTCGGGTCAGCACCCTGGACAGCGGCGATCGGCCAAGTGCGAACCCCGACTCCAGGCCGACTCCGGCCCAGCTCAGGCAACCGCCTTGCGGAACACGCGTGTCGCCCAGAACACGACCAGGGCGCACAGCGAGGCGAGGACGACGAAGCCCTGCCACACGGCCGGAGCACCGAAGCTGCCGGCGGCCAGGAAGCGCGAAGCCTGCACGGCGTAATAGAGGGGGTTGAAGTGCGCGACGACGCGCATCCACAAAGGTCCGAACGAGATCGGGAGCAGCACGCCGGCCAGAAGCAGGATGGGCAGGTTGATCCCGTTGATGATCGCGGCGAAGCTGCTGATGTCCTTGGTCACGAGGGCCGTTGCCGTCGAGAAGGCGGCGGTCAGCGCGGCGAGCAGGCCGAGCAGGACAGCGAGGGCCGCCAGCCCTAGCCAGTGCATCTGAAACCCGACTCCGACCGCGATCGCCACGACGACCGCGTCGAACACGACCATCATCATGAGCCCCGAAAGGATGGGGCCGATGAGGATCGCGAAGCGACTCGCCGGGGTGACACGAAAGCGCTCGACCACTCCAGCCTGGAGCTCGAAGATGGTGTTGAAGCCCATGCCGCTCCCGCTCGCGAACGCGAGCAGGCAGAGGATCCCGGGCAGGAAGATCTCGAGCACGCCGCCGCCCCGCACGCCGAGGCTCGGAGCGATGTGCTTGAGCATCGGGGTGAACAGGGCGAGATAGAGAACCGGCGAAGAGAAGCCCACGAACAGCCAGACGGGATTGCGCAACATCTGCATGGTGTAGCGCTGGAAGAGGAGGCCGATGTCCCGGAGGGTCTTCATGCCGCGGTCTCGGTCGTGCCGGCGCCGGCGTCTCGAAGGGAGTGGCCGGTCTGGTGCAAGAACACGTCGTCGAGGGTCGGCTCGGAGAGGCTGATCGACTTGAGCGTGATGCCTTCGGCGTCCAGCAGGCGCAAGAGGCCGGGGAGGGCCGCGCTCCCGTCCTCGATGTAGAGGCGGAGCTGATCGCCGTCGGTGGTCAGCTCCCGCACGTAAGGCTGGGCGGAGATGAGCAGTCGCGCCCGGGCCAGGGCACCGTCCTCGTCGTGCAGACTGAGGAGGACGGAATCGCCCGAAACCTGTCGCTTCAGGTCGCGCGGGGTCCCTTCTGCGACGATCCGACCGTGGTCCATGATCATGATGCGATCGCAGAGCGTGTCGGCCTCCTCGAGGTAGTGCGTCGTGAGGAAGATCGTCGTGCCGCGTGAGCGCAGCGAGCGAACGTGCTCCCAGAGATTCGCCCGGTTCTGCGGATCGAGCCCGGTGCTCGGCTCATCGAGGAACAGCACTTCGGGCTCGTGCACGATCCCGAGCGCGACGTCGAGGCGACGGCGCTGTCCCCCGGAATAGGTCTTCACGCGGCGATCCGCGAACTCGTTCAGGTCGAGGATCTCCATCAGGAGTTTCGCCCGCGAGGTGACAGAGACGCGGTCGCCGCCGTAGAGGCGCCCCTGCAGGATGAGGTTCTCGCGTCCGGTGGCGAGTTCGTCGGCGCCCCCAAGCTGGCTCACGTACCCGATGCGCTGGCGTACCTGCTTGGGCTTGCGGGCGACGTCGAGGCCGGCCACCAGGGCGCGCCCGCTGTCGATCGGGAGCAGCGTGGTCAGCATGCGCAGTGTCGTCGTCTTGCCGGCTCCGTTCGGGCCGAGGAAGCCGAAGATCTCTCCTTGCCCGACCTCGATGCTGACGCCCCGCACCGCCTCGACGGGCCCGCGCCTCGAGGGGAACTGCTTGCGCAGGTCGGTGGTCGAGATGATCGCTTCCACGTGGTTCTCCTCCGTGTGATCCCTGGTTCGCGTCGTTGTCCGCCGGGTCGTCGGGGAACAAGGGTGGGGGCGCCACGATATCGCCGGCGTCGCCGGGGGCGTCCCGCCACCACCCGAGACCTTCGCGCGTTCCGGCTTCTATCTCACGAACGAGCCTTGGGACGTAATCGAGCTCGGCTTCCCGCCCTGGTTCGTGAAGCTGGGCCCCGATCCAATACAGCCCTGGGATGCCTAGGTCTTCGACGCGCGCACGTGCCGAGGTGGTAGAAACCGGAACGGGCTACGCGGTCTTGGGGGATCAGCTCGAGGCTTGGGCGTCGTCCTCGAGGCGCTTGCCGAAGCTCATAGCCTCGTCGACGCGGTAGCCGATCTGCCGGTAGAACTCTCTTGCGGCGTCGTTGGAGGTCCGCACCTGGAGGTTGACTTTCGGGCAGCCGAGATCGCGCAGTCGTCTCTCTGCGTCGTCCATGAGCAGGCGCCCGAGTCCCTGCCGCCGGCGATCGGGGTGCACCGCGAGGTAGTTGATCCAGCCGCGGTGACCTTCGTAGCCGACCATCACAGACCCGATCAGCCGGCCATCGTCCTCGAGCACGAGCAGGTTCTCGGCGTCCCAGGCCAACTTGCGGTCGATGTCGCGGTTCGGGTCGTTCCACGGTCGCGTGAGCTCGCAGATCGACCAGAGCGAGACGAGGGCGACGCGATCGCCCGGCCGGTATGACCGAAGCACAAGTTCCACGGCACCTGTCTACCAGCCAGCACCAGCGTCTCGACGAAGCCTCGGTGGGGTCCCGGCCCCCTGTGGGCGCCGAGCCAGGGCCTATATTGAATCCATGACCCGATCTTGCTACCGCCTTGTCGCTGGAGGGTTCGCCGGAGCTCTTGCCCTGGGTTCAGTTTCCGCCCTGCCCTCGCTGGCCAACCTCCGCCGGCTTCCCGGTGGTGCGTCCTCGGTCGTCGCCGAGGCGAAGGCCATCAACATGAAGGTGGCGGACCTGCCGACAAGCATCAAGTGGGCGACCGCCCAGCCAACTTCCTCACCGAAGGGCGAGGCGGCGCTCGGCAAGCAGGCCGTCGCGTGTATTGCCAGGGCTGGGCCGGTGAGCCTTGATCCGTTCGGCACGAGCGGAGTGGTCGCCGGCACCGTCCTCGGGGACGTCTCGTCGCCGACCTATTTCGAGAAGAGCTCGACGCTCACGCACCTGCCGAGCGCGAACTCGGAGGTGGTCTTCGTGAAGACCGCTCCCGGCGCGCTCGCCGACCTGGCCGGTATCGGCCGCAAGTCATCGATCGCCTGCCTGGCGACCCAGACGGCGGCCGAGAGCTCCCTCCAGGGAGCCGGGAAGGGGGTAAAGGCGAGCGGGAGCTTCCTGCCTGCCCCGCGCTACGGCGGGGGCAGTGGGGGAGTCCACATCCGCTTTCTGGAGACAGGCGGCAACTTCGCCTTGCTCAAAGAGACGCTCTACGACGACGAGTACTTCTACGTGCAGGGCTCAGCCGAGGTCTTCTTGTCGTTCGTCAACCTGGGCACGGCCTTCAACCCGAGCGGGGCCGTCTCGGCCATTTCCAAGGTGATGGCGCGGGCGAAGGCGGAGGTCGGCTGAGCCTGCTGGCTTCCGCTAGTTCGAAGCGGGGGGCAGGATCTCCACGTCATCGGGGACTCTTCTCGCGTGCCAGAACCCGAAGGCGACGAGGATGAGCATGAGGCCGGCAAGGATGAAGGCGGCGATCCCGGCCCAAAGTGAGATCGTCCCGAAGGTGCCGAAGGCATAGGCCTCGAGCAGCAGGCCGCGCAGCGTCGTGCCCTCGAAGGCGGTCTGCGCCTCTGCCTTGAGGGCGGCGTTGTTCGGGTTGGCCAAAGCGGCGGCGCTGATCTTCGCGTAGACGCCGCCGTAGGGCATTCCGGCCACGTCGCTGGCGATCTTCTGCGCGTAGGCATTGGCCTGAGCACCGGTCAATACCTGCTGGCCGGCGTACTGGAGGAGGTACGGCCTCTGCGCCGGGGTGATGTCAGCCTTGGCAGGGAAGAAGATGTCCTGCTGGGCCAGCTGGTTGTGCACGCTCGAGTTCGTGAAGCTCTGCGCCCACATCAAGAGCGCTCCGGCCACCACGAGGACGGCGACGACCAGCAGGCCGCCTGCGCTGACCAGGACATCGAAGACTTTGCGTCGCATCGGACGTACCCTCCCGCTTCAATTGTGAATGAGACTAAGTTGGCCGGGCATTATCACGGACGAAGCTCGCAGGGGCCGGCTGCAAGCACCGCTCCATCAGGCTGCGAAGACGCGGCCGGGGATCTCCTAAGCCGGGCGGCTGTCGGCAAAACTGGATCCCATCAGGTCTTTCGCGGCTTCTCTCAGCAGGTCCGCCAGCACCTGCGACGGGACCGTTGCGAAGACGTCACCCACCAGGTCCAGCAAGCCCATGACGGCTTTGAAGGCGCACGCCATGCGCACGCGATCGCGAAGGTCGATCTCCTGATCCGAGAGCGCCGTGTGGAACCAGTCCTCCAGCAGGTCGTGCTCGGACACGTGGCGTTCGTGGTGCAGGTGGGAGATGGCAGCCCGGTTGCGCTCTTGGAGGATGAACAGGTCGTGGTACTCGAGAATCTCGTTGATCAGCTGGTCCAGCAGCGCCATCCAGGTTTCCGGCGAGCTCGCCGGCATCTGCACGGCACTCAGCGCCTCACGCCCTACCTCGTGCAGCTTGTAGTGCAGCGCCATCAAGATGTCCTGTTTGCTGGCGAAGTGGTAGTAGATCGACGCCTTCGAGAACCCCAGCCTCTCGGCGATCTGGCGGATGGATGTGGCGTCGTAGCCCTGGGAGATGAAGAGATCCAGCGCTATGTCGAGGATCCGCTGGCGCGTGTTGGGATGGCCTGCCGAGCCGACCTCGGTAGGCCGCGTTAAGCCCGCTTCGCTGTTCCCGGCGTAAGACAAGCCCTGGTCATCCCTTCTTTACTTGACGGTCGGTCAGATCCGACTTACTATCCGTTCGGTAAGTATAGCGAACCACCGACTGGCAGGAAGAGGATGAAGAAGCGAATTCCAGGTGTCGTGCTCGTGGCAGTTCTGAGCACCGGGCTGTTGGCAGGTCCCGTGTTCTCGGCTGTACCGGCAGTGAAGCACGTGACGTTTTCCAGCAGCTACATCGGCAAGGCCTCGTTGCTCATCAACAACGGCCAGGCCACTATCTCGTCGGTGACGGGTTCGGGGAAGAACTCGCTCTTCGGTGCCAGCAAGGTCAGCGGCAGCGGCTCGGCCGCCGCCTCACAGCAGTGTGACCCGTTCGGCGGCAAGGGCAGCATCGCCGGCGGCGCCAACAAGATCATGTTCACCGTCACCCGGTCGAGCTCGCAACAGGGCTGCGCCAACGGTGACAGCGGGCCGGTGACGGTCACGTTCCACGGTGTTGCCGTGGCCACCGGAGGGGTCGGCGCAGCCAAGGGCGCGTCGGGCAGCCTCAAGTTCAAGGGCACCCTCAAGCTCGGCGGAACAAGCGGATCCCAAGACGGCTCTTTCACGGTCACCCTCAGCGGGACGCTGAGCGTGAAGGCCTGAGACAGAACCCAGACGTGACAAGAGGGAGGATGGCATGAAAAAGCTCATAATCACGGTCGCCGCAGGGCTTGTTGCGATCGGAGGTGTCGTGGGCGTCGCCATCATCGGTGCCGGTGCGGGAGCGGCCACCGGTCACGCCGGAGCTGCCACGACAACGACGACCACGACGCTGGCCCCGCCGGTCCAAGGGGTCGGACCACACAAGGTGTTCTTCTCCGTGGACACGGTTCAAGGCGGGGGTGGAACTGTGAAGCTGCCGGCCGACGCGGCGTGCTCGATGACGAACCTGTTCCAGCGTGGCGATGTCGTCGTGTTCCGCATGTGGGGCGTCCACGTGACCACCGGCGGGAACGACCTGTCCAACGTGACGGTGAAGAAGGCCTTTGTGAAGGTGCCAGGGCTGCCCGCAATCCCTCTGGTGTACGGCACTCACCCGACAAAGCCGGCGGTGTCGTACTGGACGGCCGCTTGGCCCGTCGCGAAGAGCTATCCGCTTGGCGTAGTGAACTTCAGCGTCACGGTCGTCACCAATCCGGTGCCGGATGGACTTTCCGCGGCGGTCCCGTCCGAGACCGGCGTCTTCACCCAGCAGGACTCGCCCCAGGTGGCGTCGCCACTCACAATCGAGCCCAGCAGCTAGCAAAGCGGGACAACGACTTTCTTAACCGAGAGGTTGCTTGCCGTTCGGTCAACCGGCGACGGGCGACCTCTCGGGTCTTTTGGGGCTACTTCTCGGGCCTTTCGCGGCGACTCTCGGGTCCTTTGGACCTGTGCGCGATCAGACCTTCGCGTTTACGGTCGTCACCAAGACCTGGAGCGACAAGGCCAGTTCCCAATGGCAGTCGACAGACGACATATTAGGTGAGAGGAAAGTTGACTATGAGGTACTTGAGAGAACGGCTACCCCGAAGCGTGTTGACCGGGTTGTTGGTAGGGGCTTTGGTCCTGTTTTCTTGCGTTGCGACCGCCAGCGCCGCGACTGCGGGCAAGAGTTCTGTCCGCCCGTCGTCCGCGCACGGCGTCCCCGGGGCCGTGAGCTTCACAACGCTGCGTTCACCTGCCATCCCGGGCGTGAGCCCGCTCCCCGGTCCGGTCGCGGGCCTGGCAAAGGCGAGCCCCAACATGGGGATCCTCCAGGTGAACCCCGATGAGGGTGTCGCCGGGGCTCCGCTGACGATCTCCGGTGCGCACCTGGCTGCGAACGCGGACGTGGAGCTGACATGGTCAACCGCCGATGCCACGTGGCTGGTTCAGGCCAAGCCAGACACGGTGAACTACCTCGGCCGCTCCGACACCGATTTCACAGTCGTGCTCGCCAAGACGACCACTGATGCCCACGGGTCGTTCCGCCTGTCGCTCACGGTGCCCCAGGATTGGGGTGGCCTGCACGACATCTATGCCGTCGTCAACGGCGTCCAGGTCGCTCACGGCGGGTTCATCATGCTGCGAACCGTCACCGTCACGCCGACGAGCGGCCCCATCGGGACGCCGATCACGATCACTTACAGCGGCCTCGGTGCGACCCTGTACACGGGCGGGGCATCCCTGCTCTGGGACAACCACTATGTGGGCGAGATGATGGCCAACTGGACGCGCGGCGTGGCGCGGGCGACCATCCGTGCCGCCGGGCCGGTCGGCGAGCACACGATCCAGATCGGCAACGCCATCAGCTACCTGTACCTGAACGTGCCGCAGTCGCCAATTCCGTACACGAACGGCGCCACGGTCACCTTCACCGTGACAAAGGACGACGGCCCGCCGCCTGCCTCCGTCGACTGGCCGGTCAACGTCGCTCCGACGCTGAGCGCCCGGACCACGCTGCAGACAATCGCGGCCGCGAGCGGGCTACAGGCCACACTCGCGACCACGAGCGGCCGGGTGAACACCAAGGTGCAGCTCTCGGCGACGGGGCTGTCGTCGGGATCGCCAGTGCAACTGGTCTGGTCCACGGTGGTCGGAAACCGCGTCAACTGCGCGAGCACGTGCTGGGTCTTCGTGTCGCAGCCGTTGGGATCGGCGACCCCGTCGGGCGGATCGCTCCGCGCGAAGATCACGGTTCCGAACGGCCTCGGCGGCTGGCACGTTGTGCAGCTCGTGCAGAAGGGCAAGATCCTCGCCGAGGTGCCCTTCTACGTGATGGAGAGCATCGTTGGCAAAGGCGTGTCCTCGGTCGTCGTCAAAGAGGGCCAGTCGTTCACCATCCACCTGCAGGGCGTCGGCTGGACCCAGCTCGACAACACTGTCACCGTCGACTACGACAACAGCTACATCGGCTACGGATGCGGTTTCAACTCCAACGGGGACGTCCTTTTGCACCTGAACGCCACAGGCGGGCCCGGTACGCACCTAATCGACCTCTACCCGATGCTCTACTCGCTGTCGCCGTCGTTCGCGTCGACCCCGTACGGCATGGTGCCGGTTCTCACCTACGCCCAGGATGAGCCCGCCCTGGCGCTCGGCTACCACCTGCCTGCGTTCCGGTTCGCCATCACCGTCGTCAAGTAACCGTCGGTCACGCCCTTGTCTGTAGGTCTCGCCTCTCGTGCCCAGCGAGAGGCGAGACCTTCACCCCGGCGAGCCGGGCGATGGGCGCCGGGAGCCACCAGTTCCAGCGTCCGAGCAGTGTCATGAGACTCGGCATCAACAGGCCGCGCACGATCGTCGCGTCGATGAGGACCCCGAGCGCGAGCCCGGCGCCGATCTCCTGCAACCCGGCCACACGTCCGGCCACCAGCCCCGAGAGTGCCCCGACCATGATCAAGGCCGCGGCGCTGACGACCCGCCCGGTGTGGATGAGCCCGTCTGACACGGCGCGCCGGTTGTCGCCCCCGGCGTCCCACGACTCGCGCATGCGCGTGACGAAGAAGACCTCGTAGTCCATCGAGAGGCCGAAGAGCATCGCGAAGAGGAAGATCGGCACCCAGCCCTCTATCTGAGAGACGCGATAGAGGCCGAGCACGTCGGCCCCGACCCCGAAGCGGAAGATCACGACGAGCAGTCCGTAGGTGGCGGCAACGGAGACCGCGTCGAGGGCCACGGCCATCAACGGCAGCACGAGGGACCGGAACGCGCGCAGCAGCACGAGATAGGCGAGCGCGAGCACGAGTAGGACGATCCAGGGAAAGGTTCCGTAGACGCGGGTGAGGAAGTCGGCCCCCTGCGCCGGCGCGCCGCCGACGTAGACGCCGAGGCCGGGCGGGAAGTGAGCTCCGGGAAGGAACCTGGAGTGGATCTGGTGCACGAGCAACTGGGTAGCTTCCTCGCCGAAGTCGTGCCGCCCGACGATGATCATCTGGCGGTACCGGTCAGAAGCGTCGACGTAGGGCGCGCGGGAGCCGATGGCAACGACGAAGACCTCAGGATCGTTCAAGAGCTCGTGGGCGAGCCGGAGCGTGGCGGCGGAGATGGCCGGTGCGTCCGCTTTGTCCGCCGCGCCCGCGTCGAGCACGACCTCGATCGGTGTGATCACTCCGGGTCCGATCCGATCGCGAAGCATGCTCAGCGCGCGGGCCGACTGGATGCTTTGCGGGATAGCCACGACAGACCCAGGGGTGAGCTCGAGCCAGAGGGCCGGCGTGGCCGCGGCGAAGAGCACGCCAGCCGAGCATGCCAACACGACGATGGGCCGCCGCATGACCAAGGCCGCCAGTCGCGACCAGAGGCGGCGTTGGAGCTCGCGGTCGGCCTTGGGACGCGAGAGGCGAACGCTGCCCATGCCGCGTCGCCCGAGCAGCGACAAGAGCGCCGGTTGCAACGTGAGGGCGGCGACGATCGACACGAGCGGAACCACCAGGCCCGCAAAGCCGAGCGAGCGGACGAAAGGCACCGGGACGACGAGGACCGCCGAGAGCCCGACCGCGACGGCGATGCCGGAGAAGACCACCGTGCGCCCTGCCGTCGCCATCGTGGCCGCGATCGCGTCCTCGACGGCCCGTTCCTCGTCGGAAAGCTCGTGTCTGAACCGGTGCACGACCAAGAGCGAGTAGTCGACCGCGATCCCGAGTCCGATGAGCTCGACGAGGTTCGGGACATAGAGCACCATCAGGAACTCGTGTGCCAGGGCGAAGATGATCGCGAGCGCGGCCGTCGTCGTGCCGGCGGCCAGAGCAAGTGGGATCAGGAGGGCGACCGAGGGACCGAGGACGAAGGTCA
>Ga0181521_10005276_pt1 | contig 14447 bp, 10 predicted proteins | sample PEATcosm2014_Bin_32_FD_119764 | JGI IMG/M metagenome (GOLD analysis project Ga0181521, IMG submission 119764) | Peatland microbial communities from MTU Mesocosm Facility, Houghton, MI, USA - PEATcosm2014_Bin02_60_metaG | ecosystem: Environmental > Terrestrial > Soil > Wetlands > Peat | place...
GCCGCGGGCGGCGCGGCGGAAGAGGGCCCGGGCGCGGGCGCGGGCGCGGGTCCGGCCATGTACACCATCAACGAAGACGGCACGGGCCTGGCGCGGCTCAATACCACCCCCACCGATACCGCGGCCGGCGCCGGCCGGGGGCGCGGCGGACGCGGCGGTTTCGGCGGCGGCGCCGAGCCTCAATGGGCGCGCGACGGGCGCAGCATTTACTATCTGCAAGGCGGCGGCATTTACAACCTGGCCGTGAACGCCGGCGCGGCTCCGGCGGCCGAGGCCGCTTCCACGGCCGGCCGCGGAGGCCGCGGAGGCCGCGGCGCCGGGGCGGCCGCCGCCACGCCATCCACCAGCGCGCCGGCCGGGGCGTCGCCGCGCCGCATCGCCTTCACGGTGCGGATGGAGATCGATATCCCCGCCGAGCGCAAGCAGGTCTTCGAAGAAGCCTGGCGCGTGATGAAGAACCGTTTCTACGATCCCAAAATGCACGGCGCCAACTGGGCCGCCGCCAAGGATACCTACGAACCGCTGCTCGGCTACGTGGCCGATACCGAAGAGCTGCATAACGTGATCATGGAGATGATCGGCGATATGAACGCCTCCCATACGGGCATTTCCGGCGGCACGCGCCTGCCGGGTGAAGCGCAGGAACCGCCCATCGCGACCCGCTATCCGGGCTTCGATCTGGAGCCGGATGCCTCCGGCTATTACAAAGTTTCCTACATCTACCGCAAGGGGCCGGCCGACCACGATTACGTAAAGCTCGCGGTGGGCAATTACATCCTGGCGGTAAACGACAAAGACCTTAAAACTTCCGGCAACTATTGGAAGCTCTTCAACATTCTTCCCGGCCGCAAATTCGAATTCCTGGTGAACTCGAAGCCTGCGGTGGATGGCGCCTGGACCATTACGCTGGAGCCGCTCACCGCCGTGGCGTTCGGCAACCTGCAATACGACCGTTGGGTGGAAGACCGCAAACAGATGGTGGCGCGGCTGACCAATGGCGAAATCGGCTACCTGCACATCCGGGCCATGGACGCTCCCTCGCTGGCGAAGTTCCAGGCGGACCTGCTGGAGAACCAGGACAAGAAGGCGCTGATCATCGACGAGCGCTTCAACGGCGGCGGCGGAATCGACCAGGAGCTGCTGGAAATTCTCAGCCAGCGCAAGCCGTATCAATCCACGCGCGGCCGCGATTCGCTGGACGTCAAGCGTCCCGGCCAGGCTTTCTTCGGACCCATGGTGGTGCTGCAGAACGAACGCTCCGCCAGCGACGCGGAAATGTTCCCCGATGGGTTCCGCGCGCTGGGCCTGGGCAAGCTGGTCGGCATGCCCACCTCGGCCCAGGTGATCGGCACCGGCGCCTTCACGCTGCTGGATGGGTCTTCGCTGCGCACTCCCGGCGCGGCTGTTTTCACGGCCAGCGGGGTGGATATGGAGAATTACGGCGTGCCGCCGGACTTCACCGTGGATAATACTCCGGCGGATTTCCTGACGGGTCACGACCGGCAGATCGAAAAAGCCATCGAGGTGATCAGGGCCGGGATGAAGTAGCGTCCCGGCACTGGTTGCGCTGCACGACATTCCACCGCGGTTTCACGCCCGGCGCGCGCTCGATGCACCGGGCTTTCATTTTCCAGCCGGTGATCTGGTTGCCCACCACGCGATTGCCCCTGGCGGGCTCCGGCCACAAAAAGCCCTTGCCCAGATAAATGCCCGCCTGCAAGGCATCCGGTTCGCCGGCCGGCTCGTAGCAGCCATAACGCGCGGCATCCTCGTTGCAATGCGCCAGGTTGACGTTGAGCAGTTGGTTATTGGCGATGGTGTGTCCCGTGCCGAACGCGAAGATGCCGGTGAACTTCACGCCGTCCAGCACGTTCCCGATCACGCGGATGTTCTTGGAGCGCGTGTGCGGATTACTGTCGTTGAACAGGATTCCCACATTGCCGAACGGATACAGCGCCGCGTCCGCGCGATTGAGGCACTGGTTCTCGATCACCTCGCCGTCGTGAAATCCATCCAGGTCGATGCACTTGCCATCGACCTCGCGGAATTGGTTGCGCGCGTAAGAACTGGCGTCCACGTCTCCCGCGGTATCGATGGCCACCGGGACGGCCTGGTTCTCGATATCCACTTCCTCCGCCGGATAACCGATCCGCTCACCTATGTTGTCTGCGACGCGCACGGCCGTGGCATGGCCCACCTGGATGGCGTCGCGCGCCAGTCCCTCCAGGCGGTTGAGCGCGATCAGCCCGCGCGCGTTGCGCGGCGAGGTGAACAGGGAGTGCGTCCAGATGCCGTTGCCGCGAATGCCCGTCAACTGGCAGTGCCGCACGCGGAAATCGGCGGCGCCTTCCTCGAGGAGAATGCCGCCCGTCGCGTTGTTGCGTCCCAGGGGATTGCGGGAACCGCTATCCGAAACGCGCACGCGCTCGATGGTCACGTCTTTGGAGGCGCTCACCAGAATGGCGAAGCCCGCGATATGGCGAAATTGCAGGCGCTCGATGGTGAGGCTGGACGCGCCTTCCGCCAGGATTCCGTTGGCGCGCGTGTATCGCGCGAAGGGCAGGTTGGAGGGCGGCAGGGGGGCGCGGAGTTCCAGCGCATCGCGATTGCCGTCGATGGTGAAATCGTGCAGGCGCACACCGGGCCCGTTGATGACGAATACCGCGCGGCCTTGGAAATCGGGGGCCAGATGCAGGGTCGTGCCGGCGGGAGCTCCGCGCACTTCGGCGCCGGGGTTGAGGACGGTTTCCCGATGGACGTCTATGACGCCGGGGGGAAGTTGCAGGACGGAAGCGCCGGTTGGCAACCGGCGCGCAGGATAACATCCTGCCCCACAGGCTAGCGTGAACACCAGCGCCATGCGCCGCAACTAGGCCACCTCGATGGCTAGGGGCGCGAACGCCCGCCGCCCCATGGCGATGGCGATGTGGTGCGGGCCGGCCGGCACATCTTGCGGCAGACGGAAATTGTACTCGTAGCGCAGCATGGCGGGATCGGTGCAGAAGGACTCCAATTCCAGCACTTCGCGCCCGTCCACGCGCGCGGCGAACTGTTCGGGATGCGCCACCTGCACCATCGTTACCTTCACCGAACCGGTCAGGATCCGGGTTCCGGAAAGCAAATTGACGCCATCGGTGATGGCCGTAATGCGCGGCACGGTGGGCGGCGCGGGAATCACCCGCACCCATCCGGGCGCGCACAAGGGCCGACCCGCCCAATTCACTTCGATCGGCACGAGGCCCGTGCGAATTCCCGGCGGCAGCGCCGCATTCACCTGCGAAACGCCGTCCGCTTCGGGTTCGCCGATATAGGTGACGGCGCAGGGCGCGCCTTCCGCGGTGATCCGCAAATGGTTCAGATCGCAATCGGCCGGCAGATTTTCCATCCACAAGGAGATCGCCGCCATCACGCCCGAGGCCGGCGCGACGGTTTCGCCGGTGAGCGCGTTGCCGATATTGCGGATTGGGGCGCGCCCCGGCGATAAATTTCGCGCCCAACCTTCGGGCTGTTTGCGGCAGGTGATCCACATGTACTGCGTGCGCGCCTGCTCGAGCGCCAGCAATTGCCAATGGTTGTCGCGCGCGAAGCGGGCGATCTCTTCCGCCGAAATGCGCACGCCGCTCCAGGTATCGTATTGGCGCGCGGTGGCCGGGAGGCCATTGATCTGGCAGCGCAGAATCCCGCCGGTTTTCAACACGCGCCGCGCCTCGCGCAAATAGTTCAACACCACTTCGCGGCTGGGAATGTGCTGAAAGACGGCGTAGGAATAAACGAAATCGAAATGCCCGGAGGGAAACAGGGCCAGGTCGCTGCCCGAGCTATGGTGGGCGTGCGCGTTGGGCGTGGCGCGCAATCGCTGGCCGGCCAGCCGCACCATTTCGTCGGAGACGTCCACGCCGTGGATCTGGCCGAAATGGCGGCTCATGGGCCGCATCAATCGACCCGGCCCGCAGCCGATTTCGAGCGCCGCGCCGCGCCCCGGCAGGCGCTTCAGCTCGGCTTCCAGGCTGCGCACCATGCCGGCGCCGCTGGCGAAGAATTCTTCGTCAGCCTGCTCGCGGCGTCCGAAGGCCACGTAATAGTAAGCGTCTTCGCCGGCGCGCCGATTCCAATCGGCGCGCATGCGCTCCAGCACTTTGGGGTCATCCATCTTGCATTGCTATTCTAACGTCATATGTCGATCGCATTTCGCCGTGTGACCAGCGCCCCTCTCAGAGACTTCGCAGCCGCGGCTCCGGATGGCGCGGTGATCGGCATCCTGGGCGAAAACGGTTCCGGCAAACGCCAACTGCTGCGCGTGGCCGCCGGTTTGGAAACGCCCGCGTCCGGTTCGGTGGAACGCTCCGGCGAAGCGCGGCTGCTGGGTCCGCTGGATGAGCTGAATCTTGCGCCGGTTCCCGTACTGCTGCTAGAACACACTTTCGCCATGCACGACGCGCTGGCCCGCGAGCGCGCCGCCATGGGCCTGGATGGCCTGCGGCGCGCCGGCTCGACCATCCTGGTGGTTTCCCACGAAGAGGACCTGCTGCGGCGCCTGAGCGACGAAATCTGGTGGCTGCGCGAAGGCCGACTGGCGGGCCGCGGCGACCCCCAGGAAATGCTGGCCGCGTACCGCCAGCACATCGCGGCCGGGGTACGCGCCTGGGGCGAAACGGGAAGCGCGCCGCTCAGCCCGCGCGTGCGCCGCGGCGATGGCCGGGCGGAAGTGCTGCGCGTGGAGACCATGGGCGAAAACGGCCAGCCCACCATGGTGTGGCGCAGCGGAGAGCTGGCCACCGTGCGGGTGACCGTGCGCTACCGGGAAGCCGTGGCCGATCCGGTTGTCGGCATGATGATCCGCACGCGCATCGGCCTCAACGTCTACGGCACCAATACGGAGCTGGAGCGGCTGGCGCTGGGCCCCTGCGCGGCCGGCGACACGCTGGAAATCGCGTTCGCGTTCCGCTGCGAATTGTGCCCGGAAGAATATACCTTGACGGTGGCTTCGCACGATCCCGACGGCGTGTGGCACGATTGGCTGGAGGATGCCGTGGCTTTTACCGTCGGGGATACGCGTTACACCGCGGGCGTGGCCAATCTGCGCGCCACCGCCAGGGTGAAGCGCGTTACGGCTTAGGGTCGAGAATGAAAGTGGGAACGATTCCCTCGGCCGTCGAGAATCCCGTCTTGCCGGCCGAAACCCAGCTCGAGCAGCCCTGCACCTTGCCCAGGTAAGCGTGCGGGTGAACGTCCACCTGCATTTCGCGGAACTCCAGTTGGCCGAACGTCGTGAGCGGGAATACCGAGCGCACCGGCTCGACGCGCTCCTGCACCACGTAGGGCGCGCGCATGGCCTGCTTCAAGGCGCGGTCCCAATCGCCGGCTTCCATTTCCCAGCCGAAATAAGTGTGCTGGTCGCTGTAATCGTCGTTGGGCTTGAGCGCCAGACGCTGGCGATTCTCCGTGATGAATTCCGGCAGATCCACGGTTTTCTCGTCGTAGGTGGTCCTGGTGGCCGAGACCAGCCGCGTCCACGGCACGTGCTCGCGAATGGCCTTGCGTTCCACGGCGGGGAATTTGGCGGTGAGGGCTTCGTCGGTCAACAGGCCGAACATGGCCTTCTTGTGCGCCAACTCGGAACGGAAGCTGTTCACCACGCACACCGCGCGGTCTCTATATGCCTGCACCAGCGGGTGCGCCAAGTCGAAGCGCAGCAGAAACTCCTGCACGCCCAGGCGCCGGTACACCACGTCGATTTCGAAATTGCCCTTGCGCAGAATGCGGTTGCGGTATTCGAGCTGCTCGGGGGAAACAATCTCCACCGCGTAGCCTTCCTCGCGGAAATAATCGCGGAACAGCTCGTATTCGCTTTGCCCCGAATGGTAAGCCGGGCGGAATTCCACGATCGCGATATTGGGTTTCTTGACGCCGCCAAACTGTTTGTAGGATTTCAGCAGAGCGTGCAACAAATACTTGCGGCTGCCCACTTTCGAGAGCGTGTATTTTTTGCGAAAATCGCGCACGGGCGGGACGTCGTAAAAAAGATCCGCCAAGGCGTCCGCGTAGCCCGCGCCGGTGGGCGAATCGGCATTGTATTGGACGAAGTGCAAATGTCCGTTCACCAGGTGCGTATCCAGCCGCGCCGCCACTTCCAGAGCCTGGTATCCGGGATCGATGGCCGCCAGCATCTTCTCCGCCGGCAGCAACTCGAGGCGGTTCAGCAGGAGAGGACTCGCCAGCACCATCTGCTCCATGCGGTCGATGGCGCAGATGAGCGATTCGCCGGTCTTCACCAGCGAGTCGTACTGGCGCCGCGAAATAAAGTTCGGCCGCAAAAAAGGACAGATCAACCTTCCGCCTGAAGAGAGATTGCTGCTCTCCATGCGCTCGTGCAGCGCCTCCGCCCACGCAAGATCGCGGTACGGTCCGCTTTCCAATGACTTGTTATATCTGGCTACTGCTTCGTCCAACTGGGACATTCTTGGGTTGAAACCTGTTCTATAATTGAGTATCCCACAGAAGTGCGCAAAACGATAGGTTCCAGAAGTTTTTCCAATAAATAAACCTTATTAAATCAGTAGGATAGGATTGTTTGTAACGTTATCTTAAGCATCTGGCAAAAAGCGCGCGAGGGCGCGGATTTCGGGTTTGGCGGGCTTTTTCGCGGTTTTTGTACGCTCCCGAACGGAGGCTGTGTGGTAGGCGGAATGCGCGGCACTGAAGTGGTGTAGGGCGGACGCCCTCGTCCGCGCGGGACGCCCCGTCCCGCGGGTCCGCCCTACGGTTTCACTTCTCTTTGGCGAGCTTGGTCTGGGCTTCGTCCAGCTTGCGGTTCACCTTGTCCATCTCTTCCTGGTCCAGGTCGGCCGCCGATTGCTTGCGGAACTCCGCCATGGACGCCTCCCACTGCGTGATGGCGTCCCTGGTGCGGCCCAGCTTGGCGTAGACTTCGCCCAGGTGGTCGTGCACGGTCGGATCGGGCATCTGCTGAATGGCCCGCAGCAGCAACCCCTCGGCCTCGTTATATTTCCCCTGCCGGTAATACACCCAGCCCAGGCTGTCCAGGTAGGCCGGGTTGTCGGGATCCAGATCCACGGCCTTCTTGATCAGCTCGTAGGCTTCGTCCAGCCGCACATTGCGGTCGGCCAGCATGTAGCCCAGGTAGTTCAGCGCCCCCGCGTAATCCGGGTCGATCGCCAGCACTTTGCGAAACTCGGTTTCCGAGGGATCGAATTTCTTCTGCCGCTCCAGCATGGCGCCGCGCATGAAGTAGACGGCCACCTTTTCCTTGTCGCTGGTGGAGAGCTTCTCGGCATCGTTCAGCGCCTTGGCCATTTCGTTCCAGTGCTTGCCTTTTTCGTAAGCCTGGGCGATTTCCAGGTAAATGCCCCGATCCTGCAGGGTGTCGCCTTTGTCGGCCGCGGCCGTGCCCAGCAGGCTCTTCAATTCGTTGACGGCCGGTTCAATCTTGCCTTCGTCGGACAGCACCTGGGCGTGCTCCACGGTCAACATGCGCGACGCTTTGGGATACTTTTTCAGGGCCGTATCCGCTTCCTTTATAGCCTCGGTGTAATCCTTCTCGGCGCGATACACGTCGATAATATTCGCCTCGGCATCGGCTCCCTGATCGGGATCCACGGTGGTCATCTGGCGGAACGTGTCGATGGCTTGCGGATACTGCTGGGTAACCTGGTAATCGTTGGCCAACTGGCGCAGGAAGAGCACCCGGTTGCTGCGTTCGAATTCCGAATAGCTGTGCTTGGCGGTATCGTCCAGAATGGCCTTCAACACGGTGATGGCTTCGGCGCGCTTGCCCTCATGCTCCAGCAGGCCGGCTTCGTCGTAGCGCACTACAATGCTGTCGGGCTGCGCCTGCTTGGCTTTGTTCAAAGCCGCGCGCGCCTTGGTCAGTTCGCCGCGCGAAACATAGATCTCCGACAGCTTCAACTGGTACTCGGGGTTTTGCGGATCGTTGGCGGCCAGCTCTTCGTAGAGGTGCAGGGCCTCGTCCACCTGGTGGCTTTGCAGCAAATCCTTGCCCAGTTCCCCGGCCAGTTCGTCGCTGTTTTCGCCGCCCATGGAGAGGGCGCGCTTCAGGGCGTCCGCCGCATCCTTGTAATCCTGCACGTCCTCGTACGCCTTGGCCAGCGTGGCCAGGGTGCGTTCGGTGGGATTCTTTTCGGTGATGGCCTTCAGCTTGGCGATGGCGCTCTTGGTATCGCCCAGGTCCATGTAGAGCATGGCCAGGCCGCTCAGCGCGTCTTCGTTTTCGGGCTCCAGCTTGAGCGCCGTGTTGAAGCTCTTTTCGGCGTCCTGCGAATTGTGGGCGTAAAGATAGAGGCGCCCCAGAACCACCCAGCTATCGGCGTCCTTGGGATCTTTCTCGGTGATCTTCTGGTATTGCTCGGTAGCCTGCCGCAGAAAATTCTCGTCGATGTGTCCGTTCTGCGTATTGGGGACCATGATCCGCATGTAGATGCGGCCCAGCATGCGGCGCGCGGCGAGGTTATCGGGATTCTGCTTGAGCATGTCCTGCGCCTGCGTCATGGCGTCGCGCAGGCGGCCGGTCTGGATATAAAGATCGGTGAGCTCTTCGAAAATCACCGGAGCGGTGGGGTCCAGCTTGAGCGCTTCCTGGTAATTCTCAATCGCTTTGTCGATGTCTTCCCGGCTGCCTTCGGCCTGCCCCAGTTCGTTATAAAGCCGGCCCATGGCAAAGTGGTAGTAGGCTCCGGCCTGGTCCTTATCCGGAGCGGTGGGCGCCGCGGGCTGCGGACTGGCCGCCTGCGCGAAGCAGGAGCCAGCCACGGCGGCGGCAAGGAGAAGCGCATTGGCTGAGCGAATCATGGGGTGTTTACTTTCTTTCGACCGGATGGCGGGCCCAAATGGCCAAAGATCACCTTTTTATTGTATAACGGGGTCCCGGCGCAAGCGTCCCGCGGGCGAACCGCATTCCCGAAAACGCACGAATTGACTTTCATGAACCCTTTAGCCCCAGACGCGCCCACCCACCGGTTGGTTGCGGTCGCCGGTCCCACCGGCTCCGGAAAAAGCGATCTCGCGCTTTTTGTAGCTGAAAATTTCAACGGCGAAGTCGTCAACTGCGATTCGTTACAGGTCTTCCGTCACTTCGATATCGGCACCGCCAAACTGCCCGTCGCCCAGCGCCGTGGCATTCCCCACCACCTGATCGATATCGTTAGCCCCAATGAGCTATTCACCGCGGGCGATTACGCCCGCCGCGCGCGCGCCGTCCTGGCCGATATCTCGGCTCGCGGAAAACTTCCCGTGGTGGCGGGCGGCACGGGTTTTTACCTGCGTGCTTTATTGGACGGGCTGTTCGAAGGTCCGTCCCGCGACGCCGCTTTGCGGGAGCGCCTGGCCGCCCGCGAAGCGCGCCGTCCCGGTTCTCTGCATGGCCTGCTGCGCCGCTTCGACGGGGCCACCGCCGCGCGCATCCATGCCCACGACGTTCCCAAAGTCACGCGCGCCCTGGAAGTGTGCCTGCTCACGCGCCGCCCCGCCGCCGAACTGTTCGCCGCCGGGCGCAGCGCGCTCGCCGGGTACCGGGTTTTGAAACTGGGGCTGCTGCCCGATCGCGACGAACTCTACCGGCGGCTGGACGAACGCTGCGCGCGCATGTTTGCAGAGGGGCTGGTGGAAGAGGTCCGCCACATTCTCGCGCTGGGTTTCGCGCCCACGTGCAAGCCTTTCGAATCGCATGGATACCGCCAGGCGCTGCAACTGATCGCGGGGGAGCTCTCGCCGCGCGACGCGGTTTTCTACGCGCAGCGCAACACGCGCAACTACGCCAAGCGCCAGATCACCTGGTTTCGCCGCGAGCCCGGCCTGGAATGGGTCCGCGCGTTCGGAGACACCGCGGAAGCGCGCGCCGCGGCTTGGGCGAGTGTCAATTCTTCGGAACGTTTTTAAAGTTCGTTCGTACTAACTGGTGTAGACGAAATCGTCGCACAAACCAAAAATCAAAAATAGTTTAAGGGGAAGAAATCGTATGAAGAGGAAAGTTGCGCTCTGTTTCGCCGTCATCGCGCTGGCCGTCGCCAGCGCCAAATCCTATAACGTCACGCTGGCCGAAAAGGCCGAAACCGGCAACACCGAACTGAAGCCGGGCGATTACAAAGTGGAAGTGAAGGGCGATAAAGCCTTCCTCACGAGCGGCAAAATCAACGCCGAGAGCCCCGTCAAAGTGGAGACCGCGGACCGCAAGTACGACTCCACCAGCGTCAAGTACAGCACCGCCGATGGGAAAATGCGCATCCAGGAAATTCACCTCGGCGGCACCAGAACCAAGCTGGTCTTCACCGGGACCGCGCCGTAGTGCCCGCCGGTAGGGCATGCTTGAGCTTGCCGGCCGTTCGCCGGGCGGCTTCGGCCGCCTGGCGGGCTAAGGCTCGGCTAAAGCCTGCCCTACCTATGCCACACTAAGAAAGGATGCTCCGTTTTTTACCCCTGGTATTGTTTTTCTGCGCCGCGCTGCGCGCCGAAACCTCCGTGGTCCTTCCCTTCTTCAACCATTCCACATCGGCCAATCTCGACTGGATCGGCGAAAGCATCGCGGAAAGCGTTCGCGATTCGCTGGTCTCCGAAGGCTTGCTGGTGCTCAATCGCGAAGACCGCCTGGAGGCCTATCGCCGCCTCTCGCTGCGCCCCGGCGCCGAATTGACGCACGCGTCCATTATTAAAATCGGGCAGGTGCTGGATGCCTCCAGCGTGGTCTACGGATTTTACGAGTTGCTGCCGGCGGACCCCGCCAAGGATCAATCCAAAGGGTCGCTGCGCATCACGGCGCGCATTCTCGATCTGAAAAACATCGGCCAGGGCAGCCCTTTTAGCGAGGTGGGCGCGCTGGAAGACCTGGCCGCCCTGGAAAGCCATCTCGGCTGGCAGACGCTGCACCAGTTGTCTCCGCGCTCGGCTTCCTCCGAGCAGGAGTTTCTGCGGGCGCGCCCGCCGGTGCGCATCGACGCGGTGGAGAACTACATTCGCGGACTGCTCTCCGGCGACCCCGCACAGCGCCACCGTTTCTTCACGCAGGCGGCGCGCCTGGACGAGCACTATTCCCCGCCGTGTTTCCAACTGGGAAAAATCGCCTGGGAGCAGAAGGATTACAAAGTGGCCGCCGGATGGCTGGAGCGCGTGGCGCGCAGCGATCCGCGCTATTTCGAAGCGCAGTTCTACCTGGGCCTGTGCCGCTACCATCTGGGCGATTTCTCCGCCGCCGGCAAGGCGTTGCAGGGCGTGGCCGCGGCCGTCCCGCTGAACGAAGTCTATAACGATCTGGGCGCCGCCCAGGCGCGCGGCGAAGACCCCGCGGCGGCCATGGCGAGCTTTCAAAAAGCGCTGGACGGCGACGACACCGACCCCGATTATCACTTCAATCTCGCCTATGTCCTGTGGCGCGCCGGCAAATACGAAGAAGCCGCCGCCGGCTTTCGCGCGGTGCTGGCGCGCAATCCCAACGACGCCGAAGCCACCGCCCTGTTGGGACACGCGCTGCGAAAAGAGGGCCCCAGCCGGAGCGATCCCAAGCTGGCAGGCCGCGAACGCCTCAAGACCGACTACGAAGAAACCGCCTACCGCGAGCTGCAAGCCGAGCTGAAGAAGAAGTAGGAACCATGCGCCGGCGCGAGTGGCCGGCGCGGCGTGCACGGGTGCCAACGCACGAGTGCGTGCGCCACAAAGGTCTATCCGGCTTTCTGCGCGTAGTCCCGTTGGATCTCCGGGCCGCTGCGGAGGACCGGGTCGCCCAGGATTTCGGCCAGCAGCTCGGGGATCTCGAAAACCGCCTGGTTCCGCATGGCGGCGGCGCGGGCGTGGAAGCGGGCGTAGGTGGAGGGTTCGAGCAGGCGCTGCACCGCATCGAAAACACTGCCGAAGTTTCCTACCACCATCCCGGCGCCCTGTTCTTCCACCCACCGGGCGTTGTAGCGCTCGTGGGCCAGCGTCCAGGCGTTGCGCCGCACGATGACGGGCAGGCCCTTGGCGAGCGCTTCGCTGATGCAGCCGGGGCCCGGTTTGCCGATGAAGAGGTCGGCCAGCTCCATATAGAAGGGCACTTCGCGCGTGAAGCCTTCCACGAACATGGGGATGTGACGCGGCATGGCGGCGAGTTCGCGCCGCGCCCGCTGGTGCTTGCCGCAAAGCAGAATCAACTGGACGCCGCTATCGGGGCGATTCAAGACGCGGGCGATGCGCACCAGGTCCATGGAGCCTTCGCCGCCGAACAGTGCCAGCGCGGTGGGCAGATCCGGCCGCAAGCCCAGGCGGGCGCGTTCGGCGGCGCGATCGGCGGGCCGCGCCGAGTAAAATCGCGGGTTGAGAATCATTCCGGAAGTCCGCAGAATGCGCGATGCCGGCAAGCCGATCTGCCGCGCCTGTTCGGCCGCGCGAAGCGATCCGCACACCACGTACTGGTCCTGCTTTTCGATCCAGAAGTGCGGCGGATAATCGGCGATATCGGTGAGGATGGTCACGTACGGCGTGCCGGGGCAGACGCGCTCCAGGGCTTCCTTCATGGCGCGGTTGTAGTGCGGGATGGTGGAGACGACCAGGTCCGGCCGCGAGCGCGCCCAGTGCTCCGCGAGGACGCGCACCTGGCGCGCGTGCGAGAGGCGAATCACCAGGTGCATCAGCGGGATCAATTGCGCCGAGCCCAGCGTCCAGCCGCGGCGCAGCATGATGTTGTACACGTCCTGGAAAGGGATGCCCGTGTATTTGCGGATGAAGTCGATGGAATCCAGCAGGTCCTGGATGGAGCGCATTTCGACGCGCCACGGGCGATTCTGCCGCTCGATGGTTTCGCGCAGCGCGTTGGCGGCGGCGCGGTGGCCGCCGCCCGAATCGATATAGATCAGCGCAATTTTTCGCATTGGTTGAATTGGGCTTCGGCTTGGGCCGCGGTTGGCTCGTTGCCTTCGGAGGGTTGCGCCAGGTAAATGCGCAGGTAACGCCGCACTCGCTCCGGCTGGCTGGCGCCGGCCATGAGTTGTTCGGCCGCCCGGTAAAAAGGGGTTGCGTCGCCGGGCACTTCGCGGGAAGCGGCCGCCAGCGTGGAATCCAGTTCGCTCCAAGCGCCGCGCCGAGCGTAAATGGATGCGAGCAGCGAGTATGCGTCGACGCGGCCGGGGTCCAGCTCGAGCGCCGCGCGGGCATCTTCCTCCGCGCGGGTAAGCCTCGCCAGAAGCATGCGCGCGCGGTAGTTTTGGGGTTGCGCTTCGACGGCGCGCCGCGCGAACGCTTGCCGCGCGGCCGCGTCTTTGCGGACTTCGGCCAGACGGGCTTGCGCCATCCAGCCTTCGCAAGCGTCGATGGCGGCGAGGCGCGCGGCGATTTCAGCGGCTTTGCGCGCGTCGCCGCCGGCCACCCCGGGAGCGAGCAGGTAGTACTCCATCAGGTCGCGCAAGGCTTGCGGGTCGCGGCCATCGAGCGCCAGGGCGGTATCGAGTTCCTTGCGGAACCGGCGCGCCAGCACGAGCTGCTGCAACAGGTTGGAATGCTGCGCCAGGATGCCCAGAACTTCGGCCGCCTGGCGGTGGTATTTGGCCGTGGCGGGGTCCAGCGCGACGGCCTTTTCGGCGAGCGGCAAGGGCGACTCGCGATCGCCAAACGCGGCGCGAATCTGCGAGAGGAGAAAAGTAGAGAGCGCGTCCTCCGGCGCTTCGTGCAGGCGCGCCTCCACGAGGGCCCGCGCTCTCTTCCAATGGCCGGCGTCGATCAGCTTTTCGGCGAGTGTCGGCTGGGCGGATGCAAGGGGCAGCGCATAGAGGGTCCAGGTTAAGACGGCCGATGGGATGAGACGCGCCGCAAGCATGCCATTCCAGCTTGGAATACGGAGGGTTTCAAGCGCGTCAATGTTGTGTGAAGATTTCGCGCGGGACGAACCGTCTGTTACAAATGCGTCAAGGCGGTTCTCTCCGGCGGCCCGCCGCGCCGCGCTACTGCACCGTCACCGAAACGCCCGCCGGCGAGGAGACTCCCCCAATCGTAGCGATCACGGCCGCATCGCCAGCGGCGAGATTCGGCACGGTCACGTTGAATTGATACAGCCCCGGCCCCACTAACCCGGCATAAGTCACGTTCGCGGCAACTCCCCCGATGGTAATTTGAACCGGATTCGCCAACACGGCCGCCGTGGCGGCTAACTGCCCGGTAGGCGCCGCCGGATTCGCCGGGCCAAATCCAGTCCCATAGATCTGGATCGTCTCGCCCGGTTGCGCCGGAGTGGATGTCACGCCCGCGAGCAGGTTGGCGCTCGCCACCAGCGAGTAATCCAAATGCTGCGCGGCCACATAAAGGCCGTTGTCGATGGTGAAGAAGGCCGGCGCGAACTGGTTTTTTTGCGCCGTGAAACTGTTGCTGGCCTGCTGCGCCGCCGTAACCTGAACCTGCACCGGTCCGGTAGTGGCATCGTCCGGGGCCAGCACGTTGATCTGCGAGGGGCTGATGTA
>Ga0181521_10005277_pt1 | contig 14447 bp, 8 predicted proteins | sample PEATcosm2014_Bin_32_FD_119764 | JGI IMG/M metagenome (GOLD analysis project Ga0181521, IMG submission 119764) | Peatland microbial communities from MTU Mesocosm Facility, Houghton, MI, USA - PEATcosm2014_Bin02_60_metaG | ecosystem: Environmental > Terrestrial > Soil > Wetlands > Peat | place...
CTCGACTACCCTCGCATGGCTCGGGGCCCGGGTGGCTCGCTAGACCTTCCCTGTACGACTCTTTCATTCGCTACTCCATGCCGGTTTATCCCGGCGCTATCCGGACCAGGGGGTCCGCCCTACCGCGTCAGTCCTTTTCCGCCGACCAGTACAACGCATTGAACAGCAGCGGCAGGGTGGCGTGGGTCTGCGCCCGGTGCTGCGGCCGGATGCCGAACAGCACCACCTTGCCCGGATTCATTTCTATCGCGACCACCGCCGCGCGCCCATACATCAGTTCTTCGCCGCGCAGCCATCCCGAAGCGTTCACCGCCGTGTTGGGATAGCGCGCCACCACGCTCACTTTCTGCGACGAAAACGCTTCCGTCAACTGGAAAAACGGCGAGTTGATGTAGAAGCCATAGGTGTCCGGCGCCACTCCCCAACCCATGGGGTGGGCCGTGTCCACTTGCAAATTCACAATCGTTCCCGGCGCGAAATGCTGGTCGCGCGTGGCGGCGCGCTTCAGGTCCTTCACGCCCAGCGGCAGCCTGTCCAGCAACAGGCTGGTGGCGTCGCCCAGCGCGATCAGCGTGCCGCCACCGGAAACGAACTGGCGCAGCGCGTCCCACCCTGTTTCGCCCAGACCGCCGCGATATTCGGGAACGATGGTTTTGTAGTCCAACCCCTGGAGAATCGAGTTCTCGCGCTGGTCCGGCAAAATAATGGCGTCGAACTTGTCGCGCAGCTTGCCGGCTTGCACGTCGGCGTTGTGCAGCTTGCTATAGGGAAATTCGTACTGGTCCAGAATGAAGCGCGTCCAACCTTCGTCCATGCTGGGATCGAACGATTGGTAAATGCCCACGCGCGGCTGGTTCAGGGCGGTGGCGATTTCTCCGGGGTGCGGCGGAGCGGCGCCGCCATCGCGGACCTCCAGACCTTCCATGGCTTTGCTCCACGCATCCGGCCGGGCCGTCGCGATGGCGGTGGAAACGCCATTGGCATCGGGGCGCGTGAGGCTCACTTTGGCTCCCGCGCGTAGTAAGCGGTTCACAACCATGGCGCTCACCGCGCCATTGTAGGGGAAGCGGCGCGACGCGCCATCGGTACTCACCGCCAAACTGCGCAGGGGAGGGGTGGTGAGGCGATCCAGCTCGAGGCCGGCGGCGAGTGCGGTTTTGGCGAATTCCGTTTTCACGCCGAACTGCATGCCCAGCGACCACGCCGAAACATCGTAGGGCGCCTCCGCCGGCGCTCCCGGAGCGCGCCGCACCTCCGGGTAGGTCTGCTTCTCCAGCATGTCTTTGGCATAACGCGCGAATACCTGCGTGAAGGGAATCACGTAAGTCCCCGCGGCATAGGGTTTCCCATCCTGCTGGAAGGCCTGTTTGGCGCGATAGACTTCCACTCCGCCCATCATTAACTTATCCACCAGGTCCACGGCTTCGTTGGGGTCGTGCTGATCGAGCGCGGGAATCAGCACCGCGAAACTCTTTTCGCCCGTGCCGATCTCGCCGTTCCTGCCGGCCTCGATGGTGTTGCGGTTCACCTGGTAAATTTCGCGCAGCAGGGTTTCGCGATTGTCCGCGGCCGCGTCCAGCAGCGCGAAGGTCGCAGTCAATTCGTAGTCCACAATGTCGCGCAGGGTCCATTTTCCGCCCAGCCAGGGACGCGGATACTCGGTGCGCGCATTGAGATCGCGCGGCGCCGGCAGCGGGTCGCCAGGATGCTCGAACTGCCTGCGCCGCTCGCCTTCGAAATCCGTCGCCGCGCCGGCCGGCCCGGTAGCGGCGCTGCGAGCCGCGGGCGCGGGCTCCGAGCCGGCGCGCGCGGGGTCGGCCTTCTGCTGCACCACCGGGGTGGCGATGCGCGCGCTGGCCACTTCCGTCAACAGCCCCACTTGGTTGTGCCACCAGCCGGCCCACGCCATGGCGCCTTCCCAGAAATTGGTGTACGTGGAATTGAAAATGATGCCCGTCTTGCCTTCGGCCTCCAGCGCCGCCGCCTGCGTCTGGCCGTAGATGGCGTTCAGCCGGTAAATCAAGGGATCCACGTTGGGGTTGATGGGGTCCGTGGCCGGCATGGTGAAGATGCGCGGACCGCCGGCGCCCTGCTGGTGCTCGTCCAGCCAGATGGCCGGAAACCATTCGCGCCACAGCACGCGCGCCGCCATCTGGCTCTCTTTCTGCGAGAACAGATACATGTCGCGATTGTTATCGTGCCCGCTATAAGGATGGTATAAGTACGGCAGCGGCGACGCCTCGTAAGGCGTATCCACCACCTTGTTGTACCAGTCGGTCACCATGATCTGGCCATCCGGATTGAGCGAGGGAATCAGCAGGAAAATCACGTTGTCCAGGATCTTGCGCACTTCGGGCGAATTCTCCGTGGCCATGCGATAGGCGCATTCCACCGCCATCTGCGAAGCGCCGATCTCCGTCGAGTGAATGTTGTTGGTTATCAGCACCACGGATTTTCCGTCGCGGAAAATTTCGTCGCGCTCGGCGTCGGTGGGCGCGCCCCCTTGAAAATACAGCTTGCGTTCCAGGGCCTGAAAATGGCCGCGATTCTTGAGGTTCTCGGGCGAGCTGATCTCGATCATCACGAAGGGATTGCCGCTGGTGGTCGGCCCCAGGTTGCGATAGCGAACGCGGTCCGATTCCGCCGCCAGCTTTTGGAAATACTCGGCGATCTTGTCGTAGCGCGCCAGCTTTTTGTCGGTCCCCATGCGGAAGCCGAAGAATTCCTGCGGGGTGGGAACCGCCGCCCCAGCCGCCAGCGCGCCGGCCGCCGCCAGCACCAACAATCGTCGTCCAAGGAACATGGATGAATTGTATATCGCCGGCGGGGCTGCGCTTCACGGCGCTATAATCGCGTGCGGCGGCAGGCCGGGAGGCCTGTCGTACGAAAATGAAATCCTCGCTGCTGCTGCTCGTCTCGCTGGCCGCGCTGGCCGCCGCGCCGGCCCTCGAGATTAAGATCGACCAGGCCGGCTATCTGCCGGGCGCGCCCAAAATCGCCCTGGTGGCTTTTTCCCGTCCCGCCGCGGATTTCGTGATCCGCAAATCCGCCAACAACGCGATTGCGTTCCGCGGCACGCTCTCCGCGCCGGTGAGCGACGCCGATTCCGGCGATACCCTCCAGGCCGCCGATTTTTCCAGGCTCACGCGCACCGGCGCCTACTATCTGGAAGTCCCCGGGCTTGGCCGAAGCTGGAATTTTTCCATCGCGCCGGACGTCTATCGCCGCGTCTACTATCTGGCGATGCGGTCCTATTACGGCCAGCGCTGCGGCACGGCGGTCGATCTGGGTCCGGACTTCCCCGGCTATCGGCACCCCGCCTGCCACCTGGCGGGCGCATACCATTCATCCAGCGGCAAGAGCGGCCCGCGCGAATCCCAAGGCGGCTGGCACGATGCCGGCGACTACGGCCGCTACGTGGTCAACAGCGGGATCACCACCGGAACGCTGCTCTGGACGTGGGAAATCTTCGGCCCGCGTATCCAGAAGGTGGATCTGAAAATTCCCGAATCGGGCAGCCGGACGCCTTCCATTCTGAGCGAAATCCGCTGGAACCTGGACTGGCTCCTGACGATGCAGGATGGCGATGGCGGGGTGTGGCACAAACAGACCAGCGACCGCTTTTGCGGTTTCGTCATGCCGGATAAAGATACGCTGGTCAGCTACGTGATCGGTTCCGGCCAGAGCCCTTTCAAAACCTCCTGCGCCACCGCCGATTTCGCCGCCGTGATGGCCATCGCGGCGCGCGTCTATCGGCGCTTCGACCCGGCTTTCGCCGCCGCCGCTCTACGCGCCGCGCAAAAAGCCTGGACGTGGCTCGACCGGTTTCCCAACGCGATTTTCCGCAATCCTCCCGGCATTTCCACCGGCGAATATGGCGATCGCGACTGCGCCGACGAGCGCCTCTGGGCAGCCGCCGAACTGTGGCGCACCACGCGCGACGCCGCTTTCGAACGGTATTTCCTGGACCACTACGAGGCGTTCCGCAGCCAGCTTCGCCCCATCGGCCCGCAAGGCTGGGCCAACCTGTCGAACCTGGCGCTGTGGACCTACGCGCTGGGAGGCGGCGCGGATCGCGGCGCGGTGGACGCCATCCGCCAGGACTCCCTGGCCGCCGCCGATCGCATCTGCGAACGCACCGCCGCCAACCCCTACCACGTCAGCCTGGCTGCGCGCGATTACATCTGGGGATCCAACAGCGTGGCCGCCAATTACGCCATGCAACTGCTCATCGCCAACGAGATGCGCAAGGATCCGCGCTACGTCACCACCGCGCTCGACGACCTGCACTACCTGCTGGGCCGCAATACATTTTCGCTGTCGTTCGTTACGCGCGTGGGCGATAACCCGGTGCGCCATCCGCACCATCGCCCCAGCGGGGCCGACAACAACCCCGAACCCTGGCCGGGCCTGTTAGCCGGCGGTCCCAACCGCGGCCGGCAGGACGCGGCGATGCAAAAGCTCAGCCCCACCCTGCCGCCGGCCCGCATGTATCTGGATGAGCAGGCAGCCTACTCCGCCAACGAAGTCGCCATCAACTGGAACGCTCCCCTGGTGTTTCTGCTGGCCGCCGTCCAACCGCCGCGCTGAGAGAGCGGCATTTTGAATCCGGCCCGGACAGGCCGGGAGGCCTGTCCTACCTACGCCGAGCTGCGTGCCGTGCCGCCATTCCTGGCGATGCCCTTCGGCGCGCGGTGGGACGTAAGGAAGGGTGCCGGGATGCCGTCGCACTGAGAACGCGGGTTAGACTACCCGCCGGACGCCGCGCATGCGGCGCGAGCTGAACAGCAGCCGGCGCCCGCTGCCGGGATTCGACGAAGGCATCCGCAACACCGCCGCGGGCCTTTGCCCCGGCTGCAGGAGCTGGATGGAAAGCGTGCGTTCGATGTGCGCCACTTCGCTGCGTTCGCTGCGCGTGCCGAAGGTGGAAGCGGTTCCGCGAGCGCCCGCGCGGCCGGTGCGGCCCACGCGGTGGATGAAGTCTTCGGGAACCTGCGGCAGGTCGTAGTTCACCACGTGCGCGATGCCTTCCACGTGAATTCCGCGCGCCGCCACGTCGGTGGCCACCAGCACGCGGTAATACCCGCGCTGGAATCCCTGCAATGCCTGGATGCGCTGGTTCTGGCTGCGGTCGCCGTGAATCGCGGCCGCCTTCACGCCTTCCTCCGCCAGCCGCTTGGAAAGCCGCTCGGCTCCGCGCTTGGTGCGCGCGAACACCAGGAAGCTGCCTTCCTGCTCCCGCAGCATGTTTTGCAGCAGCGCCAGTTTGCCGGCCTGCTCCACTTCGTAATAGCGCAGGTCCACCTGCTCGGAAGGCTTGCTGATGGAACCCAGCTCCACCCGCACGGGGTTGCGCACCTGCGCATCCACCAGTTCTTTCACGGACGATTCGATGGTGGCCGAGAAGAACAGCGTCTGCCGCTCGGCGGGGAGCGCCGCCGTAATCCGTTTGATGGTGGGCAGGAAGCCCATGTCCAGCATGCGGTCGGCTTCGTCCAGCACCAGCATGCCGGTCTGGCTCAGGTCGATCAGCCCGCGGCTCAGGAAGTCGTACAGGCGTCCGGGCGTCGCCACCACGATGGAAGCGCCGTTGCGAATGGCCTGGAGCTGCGGGCGTTCGCCCAGCCCGCCCACCGCGACCGCGGCTTGCAGCCCGGTGCCCTTGGCCATCTGGACCAGGGCCTGGTTGATTTGCAGCGCCAGCTCGCGCGTAGGGCTTAGAATCAGCGCGCGAATGCCGCGGCGGCGTTCGCCGGTGGAAAGGAGTTGTAACATCGGCAGCACGAAGGCGAGGGTTTTGCCCGTGCCCGTTTGCGCCGTTGCGACCAGGTCGCGCCCGGCGAGCGCCGGAGCGATGGTCATGGTTTGAATCGGAGTCGGTTGCGTGAAGCCGTTCTTAGCGAGGTTGTTCTGCAACAGAGTGGAGAGTGGAAATTCGGAAAAAGTTTTCATTCAGTCGTTTTGGAGAAGGAATCGACAGCCGGCTGCCAAGTAAGGAAGGTAGGATGGCGGATTTACTTCAGACTTGAGTATAGCAGAAACGCCGGGCGCAATCCGCGCCGATAGCACGGGTTGGCGAATCGCGGGTCGTGCGGCACCGCGTCGTCCGTCAACGGTGATGGCGATGTTGCGCAGCGTGGGCGCCTTGAACTTTCCCACGTCCGCGGCAACCCCGGTGTATTCGTAGATGCCCACGTTGAGAACAGAATCTCGCCGCGCTTGGCGGCCGGCCGGTGGAAGGCTGGCGCCGGCGCCGGCGCGATTACAACCGCACAATCTTCGCCGACTTGAAATTCTTCAACGCGTTGCGCGTGTCGACAATCAGCCGCGCGCGATCCACCAGGCCCTGGTAATCGAACGCCGAGTGGTCCGTTACGATCACCACGCAATCCGCGTCGGCGGCCGCGGATTCGGGAGCCGAAGTCAGGTCCAATCCGTCCACGCGCAGCACGGGAACGTGCGGATCGCTATAAGTGACGGTTCCGCCGCGGCGCTCCAGCAGCATCATCACGTCCAGCGCCGGAGATTCGCGCACGTCGTCGATATCGCGCTTATACGCCACTCCCATCACGTGAATGCGCGAGCCCTTCACCGGCTTGCCCGCTTCGTTGAGCGCATTCTGCACCTTATCCGCCACGAAGTGCGGCATCTGGCCGTTGATGTACCCCGCCAGTTCGATGAAGCGCGCCTCGATGCCGGCCTGCTTGGTTTTCCAGGACAGGTAGAAGGGGTCGATCGGAATGCAGTGGCCTCCCAAACCGGGCCCCGGATAAAACGGCATGAAGCCGAACGGCTTGGTGGCGGCCGCGTCGATTACTTCCCACACGTTGATCCCCATGCGGTCGCACATCAGCGCAATCTCGTTCGCCAACCCGATATTGATCATGCGGAAGGTGTTTTCCAGCAGCTTCACCATTTCCGCTACCTGCGTCGAACTTACCGGAACCACCGTCTGGAGCGCCTGCGAATAGAACAGCCGCCCCATTTCCGTGCAGGCCGCCGTCACCCCTCCCACCACCTTGGGGATGTTGGCCGTCTGGTACTTGGGGTTGCCCGGATCCACGCGCTCCGGCGAAAAGCACAGGAAGAAATCGCTGCCCACTTCGAGCCCGCTCTTCGCCAGCATGGGAAGCACCACTTCGTCGGTGGTTCCCGGGTAAGTGGTCGATTCCAGAATCACCAGCGTTCCGGCGTGAAAATGGCGGGTGATCTCCTGGCACGCGGACACGATATAGCTCATGTCCGGATCCTTGGTTTTGCGCAGCGGAGTGGGCACGCAGATGTTGATGGTGTCGAGCTCGAGCACCGCCGAAAAATCTCCGGTCGCGCGAATCTTTCCCGCTTCCACCAGCGGCGCCAGGGTGGAACTGGCGATATCGCCCACGTAGGAGTCGCCCGCATTCACGCGGCGGGTCTTTTCTTCGTTGAGATCGATTCCCGTGACCGCGAACCCCGCCTTGGCGAATTCCACCGCCAGGGGGAGGCCTACGTAACCAAGCCCTACGATCCCCACGCGGGCCGTGCGCGACTGGATCTTCTGCCGCAAAACCTGCGCGGTGACTGCGGATGCGAGCTGCGCTTCAGTCATACGACGCCATTCTCCCACACAAAACGGGAGCCCATTTTCTGCGCACCGCGGGGTGGCCAACCTGGTTGCCGCTTTGTGGCGCACGCACCCTGCGTGCCGCATCGACAAAAATGGATCCGCGGGAGCGCGGACACGGCGCGTTGAGAACGTGCGCCCCAGCGCGGCCAAGCGCTAAATGCGTCAGTCCGCTTTTTCCGCCAGGCCGCGGATCACCAGGTCCGCCAGCTCCTCGGCGTACTTTTGCGAAGGAGCCTCGTTTTTCACCAGCATGCGGTAATACAGCGGGCCGTACAAGGCATCCAGCACCAGGTCCAGGTCGGCATCCTGGCGCAATTGTCCGCTGGCCTGCTTGCGGCGCAGCACCTCTTTGGCTTCCTTGCGCCGCGGGTCGCTCCAAATGGAACGCCAGGCCGCCGCCACATCCGCGTCGCTGCGCGCCGCCACCACGAAGGAGAGCAGCATGCGCCCGCCGCGCCCCGTCAGAACCCGCGCGAAGTTCCGCATCTGCGCCGTCAGATCGCCGTGCAGCGATCCGGTGTCGCGCAACGGCAGCTCGGGCGCGATGGCTTCCCGGAAGGCTTCGATCACCACCGCCGCTTTATTGGGCCACCAGCGGTATACCGTGGCTTTGCTGGTCCCCGCGCGCTCGGCAATGGCTTCGCTGGTGACCTGCGCGAAGCTGGTTTCCTCCATCAGCCCGAGCGCCGCCTTCAGAATCCGCCGCCGCGCGGATTCGTCCCGCGGCCGGCCTCTTCCGCGCGCGCGCTTTGGTGACGGGCCCATATCGTGCGACAATTTGAATATACCGAATTTCGAAACGCTTGTGTCTGTTATTTCGGTGCTTGCGAACCCTTTGGAGTAACCCCGGATGTGGATAGTCCGACTTGCGCTGGCGCGTCCCTACACGTTCATCGTGCTGGCCCTGTTGATTTTGATTCTCGCCCCCGTCGTCATTCTGCGCACTCCCACCGACATCTTTCCCAATATCGATATCCCGGTGATCGCCGCGGCTTTCAACTATACCGGCCTCAGCGCCGAGGAGATGGAAGAGCGCATCACTTCGATTTACGAGCGTTCGCTCACCACCACGGTCAACGATATCGAGCACATGGAATCGCAGTCCATCGACGGCCGCGCCATCATCAAAGTCTTCTTCCAGCCGGGCGCCGATATCAACGCCGCGGTGGCCCAGGTGAGCGCCATTTCGCAGGCGGTCCTCAAGCAGTTGCCGCCCGGCACCACCGCGCCGTTTCTCCTCACCTACAACGCCTCCAGCGTCCCCATCATTCAGCTCGGCCTGGGCGGAGAGGGGCTCAGCGAGCAGGCGCTGTTCGATTACGGCGTCAACTTCATCCGCACCCGCCTAGTGACCATTCCCGGCTGCGCCATCCCTTACCCGTACGGCGGCAAGCAGCGCCAGATCATGGTCGATATCAACCCCGCGGCCCTGCAGTCCAAGGGGCTCTCCCCGGCCGATATCACCAATGCCATCGCCAACCAGAACCTCATCATCCCGGCCGGCACTTCCAAGATCGGCCAGTTCGAATACGACGTCGATCTCAACTCCAGCCCCACCACCGTGGAGGCCTTCAACGACTTTCCCATTAAAGTCGTGGACGGATCCCCCGTCTACATCCGCGATATCGGCCACGTGCGCGACGGCTATTCGCCGCAGACCAATATCGTGCGCCAGGATGGCCGCCGCGCGGTGCTGCTCACGGTCATGAAGGGCGGCAACGCTTCCACCCTGGCGGTGGTGGACGGCGTGCGCAAGATGCTGCCGGTGGTCTCCGCCACGCTGCCGCCGCAATTGAAAATCCAGCCGCTGGCCGATCAATCCATCTTCGTGCGCGCTTCCATCAACGGCGTCATCCGCGAAGCCGTCATCGCCGCCGGCCTTACCGGCTTGATGATCCTGCTGTTCCTGGGCAGTTGGCGCAGCACGTTGATCATCGCCGTCTCCATCCCGCTCTCCATCCTGACGTCCATCATTGTGCTCAGCCTTCTGCACGAAACCATCAACATCATGACGCTCGGAGGGCTGGCGCTGGCGGTGGGAATCCTGGTGGACGACGCCACGGTTGAAATGGAAAACGTGAATCGCAACCTGGACCAGGGCAAGGAAATCGAGCGCGCCATCCTGGACGGCGCTTCGCAGATCGCCGTTCCCGCCCTGGTATCCACGCTGTGCATCTGCATCGTTTTCCTGCCCATGTTCTTTTTGAGCGGCGTGGCGCGCTACCTCTTCGTGCCCCTCGCCGAGGCCGTGGTGTTCGCCATGCTGGCCTCCTACGGCCTCTCGCGAACGCTGGTCCCGACCCTGGCGAAATACCTGTTGAAGCTGCAGCACCACTATCCCACCCGCAATCCCGTGGTGCTGTTTCAGCGCAGCTTCGAACACGGCTTCGATCGGCTCCGCGGCGGCTACTACGCCATTCTCAACGTGCTGGTTCGCCGCCGCGCCATCTTCGTTCCGCTCTTCCTGGCGGCCTGCCTTTCCGGCTTTCTGCTGTTCCCGTGGATCGGCCAGGATTTCTTCCCGGTGTCGGATACCGGCCAGTTCAAGCTGCATCTGCGCGCCAAAACCGGAACCCGGATCGAAGAGACGGCCCGCATCTGCGACCTGGTCGAGCAGTCCATCCGCCGCCAGATCCCCCGCGATCAACTGCTCAACATCCTGGATGAAATCGGCTTGCCCTACAGCAGCATCAATACGATTTACAGCAACTCGGCGCCGGTGGGGACGGCCGATGCCGATATCATGGTGTCGCTCACCCCGGAGCACCGCCCCACCGAAGAATTCGTGCGCCGGCTGCGCGCCTCTCTGCCGCGCGAATTTCCAGGCACCGAATTTTATTTCCTGCCGGACGATATCGTCAGCCAGATTCTCAACTTCGGCCTGCCCGCCCCCATCGACGTCCAGGTGATCGGCAAGGACGTCGACTCCAACCGCAAACTGGCCGACCGCATCATGTCGCAAATGCGCCGCATCCCCGGCATCGCCGACCTGCGCATCCAGCAGACCTTCGACATGCCCAAACTGCATATCTTCACCGACCGCACCAAGGCCGCCGAGAGCGGCTACACCCAGAACGACGTGGCGCAGAGCCTGCTGATCTCCCTCAGCGGCAGTTTCCAGACGCAGCCCACTTTCTGGCTCAACCCGCAAAACGGCGTCAGCTATAACGTGGTCACGCAAGCCCCGCAATACGACATCCAATCCTTGCAGGCTCTGCGCAACCTGCCGCTCAGCGCGCCACGCGCAACGCCCGAGATCCTCAACGACATCACCTCCATCAGCCGCGGCAACGGCATGGCCGTGGTGAACCATTACGATATCCAGCGCACCATCGATATTTTCGGCGCGGTGGATGGGCGCGATCTGGCCAGCGTGGGCGCGCAGGTGGACCGCATCGTCGACGGCAATCGCAAGCTCCTGGTGCGCGGCTCGGAAATGCTGGTGCGCGGGCAGGTGGACACCATGCGAAAATCGTTCACCGGCCTGGTCGCGGGACTGGTTTTCGCGATTGTCCTGGTGTATCTTTTGATCGTCGTCAATTTTCAATCCTGGCTCGATCCGTTCATTATCATTACGGCGCTGCCGGCCGCCCTTTGCGGAATTCTCCTTATGCTTTTTGTCACCCGCACGACGCTCAGCGTGCCCGCCATGATGGGCGCCATCATGTGCATGGGGGTCGCCACCGCCAACAGCATCCTGGTGATCAGTTTCGCCAAGGAAACCTGGGAGCAGGTGCAAGACCCCGTCAACGCCGCGCTGGTGGCCGGCTTCACGCGCTTCCGCCCGGTCATCATGACGGCCCTCGCCATGATCATCGGGATGGTCCCCATGGCCCTGGGGATGGGCGAGGGCGGCGAGCAGAACGCGCCCCTGGGCCGCGCCGTCATCGGCGGATTGCTGTTCGCCACCGTCGCCACTCTCACGTTCGTTCCCTCGGTTTTCGCCTGGCTCCATGGCGGCCGCAGTCCGGGGGCGCCGGAGGTTCCCGTTAATGAATAGCAAGGAAGCTCCGCCGCGCGTCTCGGCGGTTTTCTGGGTCGCCATCGCGGTGATCCTCTGCGGCGCGGCCGGCGCCATCGCCTACGCCATTGTCACGGGGATTGCCGCGCGCGTCCACGCCGCCACCGCGCTCGAGCAGGAGACGTTGCAGATGGCCGTCCCCACCGTGACCGTGGTCCATCCCCAGCGCGGCGCGCCCGCCGAGGAAGTGATGCTTCCCGGCAACGCCCAGGCTTACATGGCCACTCCCATTTACGCCCGCACCAACGGATATTTGAGGGCGTGGTACTTCGATATCGGCGCGCGCGTCAAAGCCGGCCAGCTCCTGGCCGATATCGATACGCCCGAAGTGGACCGCCAGCTCGATCAGGCGCGCGCCGACCTGGCTACCGCGCAGGCCAATTACGAGCTCGCCCGCACCACCGCCGCGCGCTATCAATCGCTCTTCAAAAGCGATTCGGTGGCCAAGCAGGACGTGGACGACCGGGTCGGCGACCTCCAGGCCAAAAAGGCCATGGTGGATTCCGCCAGCTTCAACGTGCGCCGCCTGGAAGAGATGCAGCACTTCCAAAAGGTCTACGCTCCCTTCGACGGCGTCGTCACCGCGCGCAACATCGATATCGGCGCGTTGATCGACGCCGGAGCCAACGCTCCCGGCAAGGAGCTGTTCGATATGGCCGCCACCAGCCAGCTCCGCGTCTATGTCAACGTGCCCCAGCAGTACTCCCGCGACGTGCGGCCCGGCGGCGCGGCCATCTTGACCCTGGCGGAATTCCCGGGACGTAAATTTGCCGGCAAGATCGTGCGCAGTGCCGATTCCATCGACCCCGCATCGCGCACCCTGCTCACCGAAGTGGACGTCGACAATCCCACCGGCGAGCTGCTCCCCGGCGCATTTGTATCGGTGCACCTCAAGCTGACTACCAAAATCGGCGCCGCCATCATCCCCGTCAACACCGTGATTTTCCGCTCCGAAGGCATGCAGGTGGCCGTCGTCCGCGGCAATAAGGCGGAGCTGGTGCCCATCGCCATCGGCCGCGATTACGGCACGCAACTGGAAGTGGTTTCGGGCATCACTCCGCAGGACGAGATCATCGAAAACCCCTCGGATTCGCTGATTTCCGGTACGGAAGTGCGCGTGGCCGGGAGTTCGGGGAAGTGAGGAAGCGGGGCATGGTAGATCAGGATGGCATCCTGCGCGCCGGTTGCATACCGGCGCCGGCAGGCGGGTTGCCAGCCCGCCGCAGGTTGGCGACCTGCTTCACCGCCCTCGCTCTTCTCCTTTCCGGTTGCATGGTCGGCCCCAAGTACACCAAGCCCGCTGTCCCCGCCGCTCCCGCGTTCACCGAATCGGCCGGCTGGAAACAGGCGCAGCCCGCCGACGCCACTCTCCGCATGGATTGGTGGCAGCTCTTCGGCAGCCCCGAGCTCAACGGCCTGGAGGATCAGGTGAACCTCTCCAACCAGACCCTGAAAGCCGCCGAAGCCCGCTTTCGCGAAGCGCGCGCGCTCATTCAACTCAACCGCGCGGGCCTCTATCCCACCATCTCGACCGCGCCATCTATCACCACCAACCGCGAGTCGCAGCACTCGCCCACCGGCAGCTTGCCCGCGGACTTCGGCCAATACACGCTGCCCATCGACGTGAAATACGAACTGGACGCCTGGGGCCGCGTGCGCCGCTCCATTGCCGCCGCCCGCGAAGAGACCCAGGCCAGCGCGGGCGATCTGGAAACCATCCGCCTGAGTCTGCACGCCGAGCTGGCCGTCGATTATTTCGAAATGCGCAGCCTGGATGCCCAGAAACAGCTTCTCGACGAAACCCTGGTGGCTTACCAGAAAGCCCTCGAGCTGACCCAGAATCGCTTCGATGGCGGCCTCAGCTCGCGCGCCGAAGTGGCCCAGGCGCGCACCCAACTGGAGACCACGCGCGCGCAGGATATCGGAGTCGGCGTGGCGCGCGCCACCTTCCAGCACGCCATCGCGATCCTGGCCGGCCACACTCCCGAAAGCCTGGCGCTGCCCCCGTCTCCTTTGCACGCTACCCCGCCCGCGATTCCCGCGGGGATTCCCTCGCAACTGCTGGAGCGCCGCCCGGACATCGCCGCCGCCGAGCGCCGCGCGGCCGAGGCCAACGAGCAGATCGGCATCGCGCGCGCCGCCTTCTTCCCCAACCTGATCATTACCGCTACCGGCGGCCTGGAAGGCAGCACGCCGGTAAATTGGCTGACGTGGCCGAGCCGTCTTTGGGCGGTGGGACCACTGGTGGCGGAAACCATCTTCGATGCCGGCCGGCGCCGCGCCGTCTCCGAATCGGCCGCCGCCGCTTACGACGAAACTGTCGCCAACTACAGGGAGGCGGCTCTGGAGGCCTTCCAGCAGGTGGAAGATAATCTGGCTACCCTGCGCGTTCTGGAGCAGCAGGCGCAAGCCCAACGCGTGGCCGTGGAAGCCGCCGAGCAATCCCTGGATCTTTCTCTCAACCGTTACAAAGGCGGCCTGGTGACTTATCTGGAAGTGATCGCCGCGCAGAGCATCGCGTTCCAAAACCAATCCACCGAGGTGGACATCCTGCGCCGACGCATGGATGCCACCGTGCTGCTGATCAAAGCCCTCGGCGGAGGTTGGGACGTCTCCAAGCTGCCCACGTAGGGCGGACGCCCTCGTCCGCGGCCGACGCCCTCGTCGGCCTGCTTGCGTTGTCCGGCAGCGGGACGAGGGCGTCCCGCGGTCGCGGTAGGGACAGCGGTTGCCCACTGCCCCCCGCACAGACCCGTGCTGGCGCTCCTAACGCACACGGTTCCTACCTCGGATATGGGGATGGTTAGCGTCAAAGCGCGC
>Ga0181521_10005278_pt1 | contig 14446 bp, 16 predicted proteins | sample PEATcosm2014_Bin_32_FD_119764 | JGI IMG/M metagenome (GOLD analysis project Ga0181521, IMG submission 119764) | Peatland microbial communities from MTU Mesocosm Facility, Houghton, MI, USA - PEATcosm2014_Bin02_60_metaG | ecosystem: Environmental > Terrestrial > Soil > Wetlands > Peat | place...
CGTGATCGACTCCGACGCGCACCGGACGAGCACACTCGCGAACATGCGCTGGGGGGTGGCCACGGCGCGGCGAGCTTGGCTGACGAGGGAGCAGGTGGCCAACACGCGGCCTTGGCGGGAGCTGGCGCGGCTGCGCGGACGATCGACCTGACCGCGTCGAGCGCCAGGTCAGCCCACGGTACCCGGGTCGTAGAAATGGGGACGGCGCGACGGGCAGTAGTAGGCGAGCTTGCCGGCCGCGGTGTCGTACCGCACCACCCACACGCCCGTGCCGTCGCTCAGCCGCGTGCACGTCGGGGGAGCATGCGCGGTCACCGATTCGTGGACGAGGGTCGCGACGTTCACAGAGTTGCTGAATTCGGGCTTAGGGGTGAGCACAGGTGACAGGTCGGCGATCCGCGCCAACGGTCGAAGTCCCGCCTCGGAGAAGTCCGGAGCCGCGCTCTGTTCGGCGCTCCACGTGACGGTGCGCACGCCTTCGCGACGCAGCTCTTCGAGCAGGCCGGGCACGTCGCCGTCACGACTGGGAGAGGACGCCAGGAACCCGGTGGTTGAGAACAGGACGATCTGATCCGGAGCCTGCTCGGTGCCGGGAAGCGTGCGGACCAGCGCGACTTTCACTTCGCGACCCACGCCGAAGTCGATGCCGAGCGTGTTGGCGCCCACGCCGAGCGCCAGCAGGGCGATCGCCCCGACGCGAGCCAACCGCGGCAGAGATGCGATCCACCCCGTGGCGATGACGGCCAGATAGACGAGCAGCGGAAGGCCATAGCGTATGTCGTGATGAGGCGTGAGCGTGATCGCGAGCCAAGCCGTGAACGCTCCGACGAGCAGCTCGAGTCGTGCCCCCCGCTCGCCATCGCTGCGCACAAGCGCGACGAGCATCCACACGGCGCCTCCCACCGCGAGCAGGAAGAGCGGCGCGAGGAGCTGGAAGTTGAGGACGTTCCAGAAGTACCACAGGAGGTTGTCCGTCGACAGCGTTGGCGGGATGTTGCCCGGCGGCGCACCGGAGGTGTTTCCGCCGAGTTCGAGCAGCGTTCCCAGTTCTGAGAAGTGAACGACGTACCAGGGCTCGCCGATCACTATCGCGACCAGTCCGAAGCTCGCGAACCCGCTCCAGTTTCGCCATCCGCCGTGAAGCAGCATGAAGGCTATGAGACCGGCCACGAACAGCGGGAACTGCGACTTCACGTTGCAGCCCAGCCCGACCGCGAGACCCGCGGCGGCCGCGACACCCGGACGGCTGAAGTCCCGGCTTGCCAGGAGCAGCCAGACCGACACCGCAACAAGTGCGGTGAGCGGCGCGTCGAGCATGAAGACGTGGAACAGCGAGATGAGCAGCGGCGAGCCGAGCACGAAGACGACCGCGAGCATGCCCGCCAGTGGGCCGAACAGAAGTCGTCCGGTCTGGTAGCAGCCGAGCGCAAGCAGGGGGACGAACACGAGGTTCTCGCCGACGATCGGCGACGCGACGTTCTCGCCGCCGACGCGTGTGGCGAGCGCTCCCACGAGATGTCCGAGGGTCGGATAGATGGCTGGCTGGGTGAACGGTCCGAGCAGGTTCCCGGCGGCGAGCATGCTGTGGAATTCGAACGCGGCTTCCAGGTGAAAGCCGGCGTCGTAGATGGGGATGCTGCGATCCTGCGTCAACCACCAGCATGTGACCGCGATGAACGCCGCTGCCGCAGTGATCGCGCCCCACGCGTATGAGCTCCAACGCAAGGCCTATTCCGCCAACGCAAGGCCTATTCCGAATATCGGGCGAAGTTTGGGATCGGGGAATCATAGCCCCGACTCATCGATCCGCGCGATCGAGCAGGCGCGGCAGCACCTCATCGGCAGCCACGCGATCGACCGCCTCGCGCGTGAGCGGCGCGAGCGCCTCGCGTGCGCGCTCCGCGTAGTCGACCAGCGGATCGGACAGGGCCGTCCGCAGCGCCTCTTCGAGATTCTCGCTCGCCAGGCGCGCGTCGAGCTCGCGCGCGATCGGCAGCGCCGCATACGGGCCGGGCGCGGGCGTGGTGACGAGCAGGCACCCGTCGCCCAGCGCCTCCAGCTGCGCGATCCCGTAGTCCTCGCGGCGCGGTGCGCACACGAACACTCGCGCGCGGCGCACGAGCGCGCGGTACTCCGTCGCGCGAAGCGCGCCGACGGCGCGCACGCCGCTCTCGGCGTTGATGCGAAAACCCGCCAGCTCAAGCTCCTCGACCGACGCCCCCGCCACGACCAGCTCGCGTGGCACCCCCGGCGGCAGCTCGCCGCGCACGGCGCGCCACGCCGCAAGCACGCGATCGAGACCCTTCTTCGCCGGGTTGGCGGCGTACGCGATCGCCGCGATGTCCCGCTCCGGCGCGGGCGGCCCCGAGGGCTCGACCGGCACCGGCAGCACGAGCGCCCGATCGCCTCGGCGCGCCGCTGCGGGCACCTCCTCCAGCCCGCCCTCGCTCCACGGCAGCAGCAGCGGCGCCTGCGCCAGCCTGCGGCGCTCGAGCGGTCGCTGCCACAGCCCGTGGCGTCCCGGCCGGTTGCCCGCCGATGGGGCGTCGAAGCGAATCGCCCCCGGCCGCGGCCACAACAGCGCGGCGGTCGTGCTCGAGTAGATGATCGCCCGCGGCGGCAAACCCTGTTCGGCCAGAGCCCTGCTCGCAGCCGCCCGCGCCGCGCGCGCCCACGCGAGGTCGGTGAGCATCAGCGTGCGCGTCGGCTTCGGCGACAGCGCCCGGGCAATCTCCACCCGCGCCCCCGCCCTGACGAGCGAGTCGCGCAGCTCCTCGTCGGCTCTGCGCAGCCCCTCGGTGGAGCCGAGCGAGACGATCAGCACGTCGAGCGGGCCCGTCGCGGGCGCCACCGGCCGGGCCGCCGCCATCTCAGGAGATCGCGCCGTCGAAGCGCTCCGGGCGGGCCGTCTTGAAGCCGGGCGTGCGCACTAGCTCCATCGGGCGCACGGGCGAGGTGCGACGCACGTAGAAGCTCGCTCCGTCGCGCTCCTCGATCGCCTCCACCGCAGCGTCCTGATGGCGCCACGCGAGCGCCCAGATGATCGCGAAGCCGGCCGCGATGCCGGGGATCTGCGGCGCGAGGAACGCGAGGCCGCCGGCCAGCAGCGTGAACAGCGCCAGCGGCCACAGGCGGTTGAGCAGGATCGCGCTCGGGTGGTGCTCCGGCAGCGAGCTGCTCGCCCGCGCGCCCGACAGCAGGCGCGCGATCGGCGGGTTCGTCTGCGCGTGGCGGCCCATCCGCAGTCCCGTGGCCGCCGCCACCAGCCACCAGCCGACCGCGATCGCCGCCAGCTGCGTGTCCGAATGCGCGCTCGCCGCGACCACCGTCACCGCCGCGAGCGCCGTCGCTGCGCCGGCGCTCAGCAGCACGGCCGTCCTGAGGAAGTCCACGAACCGCACGGCGCTAGATGTTGGAATCAACCATCTAAAGCAGCGCCTCGAGCAGCTCGCGCACGCCGCCCGGACCGTCGACCGTCAGATCGGCCTCCGCGGCCAGGCCGGGAGGCGCTTCGTCGGAGCTCACCGCCACGCACACCGCGCACGCGAGGCCCCCCTCGTCGACCAGGGAGCGCAGGCCGCGAAACGCGTCGAGGTCGGTGGTGTCGTCGCCGACGTACATCGCCGCGGCGAGCCCTTTGCCGCGAAGCAGCGTCGCGATCCCCAGCCCCTTGTCGAGCACCACCGGCGGGCGCACCTCCAGCACCTTGCGCCCCCAGTGCACCGCGAAGCCCTGCTCCTCAGCGCGCCGCGCGATCTCCTGCACGGCCTGCGCCGCCGCCTCCTCGTCGGGCGCCCCGCGCCAGTGGAACGCCGCGATCGTGTCCTTGTCCTCGCTGCGCACGCGCAGGCGCTGGTGCTCGGGCGTGAACACGCTCGCGGCGAACTCGCGCACGCGCGCGGTCCACGCCGCCAGCTCGGGATCCACCTCCGGGCGCGTCGCCCCGGGACGCAGCAGCTCGCCGCCGTGGTTGCCCACGTACGCGATCGTCCCGATCGCAACGATCTGGCGCGCGGTGCTCGCGCGCCGGCCGCTCACGCAGCCGACCACCCGGTAGCGCCGCGCGATCTCGATCAGCAGTCCGCGCGTGGCCTCCGGGACGTGCGCGTCGGCCGCGTGGCGCACGATCGGCGCGAGCGTTCCGTCGATGTCGAGCAGCACTGCTGAGCGGGCGGGATCGGAGCGGATCGGCTCGAGCGCCTCCACCAGTGTTGCGGCTGGGGACACGGGGTCTAGTATGGCGCGCAGTGTCAACGTCTGGGCTGCCGGGCCGTCCGCTCGGGCAAGCGGCCGCGGGGCCGTCGCTGCAGCACTCGCTGAGGCTGATGGCGATCGGCACGCTCGCCGGGCTGTTCAGCGGCCTGTTCGGCGTCGGCGGCGGCAGCGTGATCGTGCCGCTGCTCGTGCTGTGGCTCGGCTACGGCGAGCGCGCCGCGACCGCCACCTCGCTGGCCGCGATCGTGTTCATAGCCGGCTTCGCCGCCGCCTTGCAGGGGCTTTACGGCAACGTGCGCCTGCTCGACGCGGTGCTCGTCGGCGTGCCCGCCATCGGCGGCGTGCTGATCGGCACGCGCCTGCAGCAGCGCCTGCCCCCACGCGCGATCGCCCTGCTGTTCGCCGCGGTGCTCGTCGCGAGCGCCGTCGAGCTGGTCATCAGATGAGCGGGTGCGCGTCATGATCGGCGCGATCGCCATCGGCCTGGCCGCCGGGGTCGTCGCCGGGCTGCTGGGGGTTGGCGGCGGCGTCCTGTTCGTGCCCGGGCTCGTCCTGTTCCTGGGGCTCGACCAGCATCACGCCGAGGCGACGTCGCTGCTCGCGATCGTCCCCGTGGCGATCGTCGGGACCTACCGCCAGGATCGCTACGGCAACGTCGTGCGCCGCGACGCGCTGCTGCTCGGGCTGCTGTCGCTCGCCGGCGCCGCCGCCGGCGTCGCGCTTGCCAACGCCCTTTCCGGCGCCGTTCTGCGGGACGCGTTCGCCGCGCTGATGGTGCTCATCGCCGCCCAGCTGGTACAGCGGGCCGGGGTTGACCGGCACGGCTCGAAAAAGGCGTAGACTGAGCGCATGGGACTCGACAATCCACTTCACATCGCTTTCCTGCTCATCGTCCTGCTGCTCGTGTTCGGCGCCAAGCGCCTGCCGGAGATCGGCCGCTCGGTCGGTTCCGGCATGCGCGAGTTCAAGGACTCGATCAGCGGCGACACGCCCAGGCTCACCCAGACCACGCAGCAGCCGCAGGCACCCGCGCAGCCCGTCGCCACGCAGGCGCCGGTGGCCGCGCCCGTGGCCGAGGCGGTACAGGTTCCGGCGGCCGCACCGCCGGTCCAGGCTCCGGTCGAGTAGTCAAAGCGTCTGAGCGGTTCGGGCGCTCGGCGCCCGCGCTTTCGCAGGGCCGTGCCGCGCCGCCGTCATCCGTGCGGCATCAGCCGCACTCAGCCGTGCAGGATCGGCCCGGTTTCGACGGCTTCGAATTCCGAGCCGGGAACCCGCTTGATCTCTTCCAGGTTTTCGTCGTTCCAGCCGGGGTTGGGCGCGCCGGTGATGAACCACGGCGAGCCGTTGTCGGCGACGATCAGGCCGTAGCGCTTGAGCGCTTCGAGGATCACCAGCGACTCGCCGCTGAAGCCCGCGAGGCTGTAGCCAGCCTTCAGGCGCAGCCGAAGGCCCATCGGCGGCAGGCTCGGATTGGAGCTGCCAGACGCGAAGTGGGTCGCGGGATGGATGTAGCCGTCCTGCGTCTCCGGCACCGTCACGCGCAGCGCGTGGTCGATCTGACCTGAGGCGACCTCCGGGTAGCGCGCGAGCAGCGGGAAGATCGGCAGGCCGGCTGCGTCCGCGGAGGTCCAGCCTTCCGGGCGCAGCGCGTCGCTGCGCAGGTTGAACACCGCACCGTTGAACGCCGTCCATCCAGCGCCCTTGCGATGGGCTTTGTAGAGCTCGTAGAGCACGCAGCTGCCTTCCTGCACGACGAGCACGTGTTTGTCGCCGTGGCCGTTCTTGCCCCCACCCTCGATCGGCGCGTTCGCCGGCACCGGGTACGGCCCCGGGTTCGATTCCGCGCCGTATTTCGTGAACCTGATCGGCACCTTCGGCTGTTCGGGGCCGACCACCGTGTACGGGATGCCGTAGCCCGGCTCGGTGCCGAAGTCCGGGTGCAGGTGCGAGCTCAGCCCGATGCTCGCCACGTAGTTGGCCGAGTTCGGGCTCACCGGCGCGTTCGCGATTTCCTGGTTGAGCGGGTCTTCCGCGGGCAGGATCGGGCAGCCGTATTCGAGCGGCGCGCCCGCGCGGTGCATGCGCGGGGCACTCGCGGTCGAGGAGCTCGCCAGGGCGAGCGCGAGCACGGCGCCCAACGCGAGAGCCGCGATCGCGGCGGTGAAGCTCCGTCTCACCCCCATCACGCTACCCAAGCGGGCGGCTGCGGGACGATCGTCTGGACGACCGTTGCCACAAAACTACAGTCCGAAATACTTTAATCGACTGTAGTTAACCGAGCATTGCTTCGTCTCGGATCAGCTCGCAACCGGCGAATCGCCCTGCAGCACCGACGGCCGGGCCTCCGCGAGCAGCGGTGCGCCGCAGTGCCAGCAGAAGGCCGCGCCGCGGCTGTGCACGGCGCCGCAGGAACGGCACTGGCCGTGGACGCCCGCCTCGGCGGTCGCGAGCAGACGCTGCACCTCGCCCAGCTGGGCGTCTACCTCCTGGAGCTCCGACGCTTTGCGCGCGAGCACGTCCAGGCGGTAGTGGTCGCGGATCGCCATCTCGTATGCGAGGCCGCCGAGGTCCCATGTCAGCGACGCGACCCGCTCCGCCAGCTCCAGACGTCGGCGGCGCAGCTCTGACATCGAGCCGCTCGGCGTCGGCAGCCCGCCCGCGGGCAGGACGATCCCACCCGCGCTCTGCTCCGTGCTCGCGCCGGAGCCCACGCCCGAGCCGGGGCCGGCCGAGGGCGCCGGGGGCCGCGCTGGCACGGGTGGCCTGGTGCCGTTTCCGCCGTGTGCGCTCATTTGACTTCGATCGGCGCGGTGCTGATTTCGCTGAGTTCCTTCTCGTGCGCCTTACCTGTCGAATTCTTGAGTTTTTCGATGGAGGTGTTGCTGACTTTCTTGGCTTCGGGCGCTTTCGCGGGCGCTTTTTCTTCGGCCTTTTCTTCCGCCTTGGCTTCGGCTTCTTCCTTGGCTTCTTCGCCCTTGGCGGACATGCTGGATTTGGCGCTCGCCGCCGGCGCGGTGGTGCTCGTCGTGGGCGTCGTGCCGGTTCCCGCGGCGAGCGCCGCGCCGCCGAGGCCTTCCACTTTGATCACCTGCGGGGCCGACGGCGCCTTGCTCTGCGTGACCCAGTGGCCGACGAGCAGGCCGACGATCATCGCCAGCAGCAGCACCGACAGGACGGCGAACAGCGGCGCGTAGCGGCGCAGCCACGCGGGTCCCGTGGCGGGCTCGAGGTAGGGCGTATACGCGACGGGCACGTTGCCCACGCTGCCGGTGCCCAGCTGCGGCTGGCGCTCGGTCTCCAGGACGTCCAGGAACGCGAGTCGCACGGGCGAGCACGGCTGTCCGCAGGAGAGGCAGTAGCGCTGGTCGGCGACGAGCGGAGCCGAGCAGTTGGCGCACGTGGAGCTTTCGGAGGGCACCGGGGCGAGGTTCGTCATGGCGCCGCCGTCCCCCTGTGCGCCGCGACCGGCGGCGTGCTCATCCAAAGGCTCCGCGGACGTATTCGCGCGTGCGCTCCGCGCGCGGATCCTCGAACAGATCCTCGGTCGTCCCGTACTCGACGAGGTCGCCGAGGTACATGAAGGCGACCTTGTCGGCCACCCGGTGCGCCTGCGCGAGGTTGTGTGTGACGATCACGACCGCCAGGTCGCGCCGCAGTTCGCCGATCAGCTCCTCGATCACGCCCGTGGAGATCGGGTCAAGGGCGCTGCACGGCTCGTCCATCAGCAGCACCTCCGGCCGGGGGGCGATCGCGCGCGCGATGCACAGGCGCTGCTGCTGGCCGCCCGACAGGCGCAGCGCCGGCCGGTCGAGGTCGTCGCGGACCTCGTCGTAGAGCCCCGCCCGGCGCAGCGCGTCGATCACCAGGGGCTCGAGCTCACGCCGGCCGGGGCGCTTGCGCCCCTGCTCGCGCAGCGCGAACGCGACGTTGTCGAAGATCGACATCGGAAATGGATTGGGCTGCTGGAAGACCATCGCCACGCGCGAGCGCAGCGTCGTGTCGACGAGGTCGTGGATGTCCTCGCCGTCGAGCAGGATCTCGCCCGAGCGCGACGCGCTCGCGGTCAGCTCGGTCAGGCGGTTGAGCGTGCGCAGCAGCGTCGTCTTGCCGCAGCCCGACGGCCCGATCAGCGCGAGCACCTCGCCCTGGTGGACCGACAGCGACACCGACTTGACCGCCGGCTTGCCCGCATAGGAGATGCTCACGTCGCGCAGGCTCAGGCGCTCGGGCCCCGCCGCCGAGGACGGCCTGCGGACGGCCTCGCGCTCGGGCACCGGACGCGCCGGCGCCGGCGGGCGGTCGAGCACGATCGTGCGCACCGGCGGCACCGTGCCGTCGCCGAACGGCGACTTGATCGGCTGCGGCTCGCTGGCCAGCGTCTCGCTCGCGAGCGGCTGCTCACGGCCATCGGTCGCGAAGCTCCAAGGATCGAGAAGCATCTCGTCAGGACTCATCGAGCACAATCTCCATTGCCTTGACTTTGGCCATCAGAGCACTGAGGTTAGCGGCTTTTCGGCCATTTGTAAAAGGTCTTCCGGGCATCTCTAGACGACCGCTCCGACCACCGGCATGCCGGTGGCGCTCGCCTGCGCGCGGCCGATCCTGTCGACGAGCAGGTTGAGCGCGAGCACGAAGACCAGCAGCAGGAAGGCGGCGGCGTAGGCTTTCTGAGGGGCGCCACCTTCGCCCGCTGGCGAGTTGTCGTAGATGTAGGTGGTCAGCGACGAGCCGGTGCCGCGCAGCAGGTTGACCACCGGGACCGATCCCTGCGTTTCGATGGTCAGCGTCTCGCCGAGCAGGATCAGCACGATCGCGGTCGAGCCGATGATGCGGCTGATGCCAAGCGTGACGCCGGTGGCGATGTTCGAGCGCACGCTGGGGATCAGCACGCGCCGGATCGTCGTGATGCGCGTCTTGCCCAGCGCGAAGGCCGCCTCGCGCATGTGCCCGGGCACCGCCTGCAGCCCGTCCCGCGTGGCCGCGTAGACGGGCGGCAGCGCGAGCAGCGACATCATCGCGCCGGCCGCCAAGAATGAGCGCCCGTATACGCCGCCGCCTTCGGCGGTGAACGAGAACGGCGCGAACAGCGACAGCTGGAAGAGCGCGAGCCCGAAGATCGCGATCACGATGTCGGGCGTGCCCGCGACGATCTCGATGGTCGACTCGACGACCCGCGCGAGCCAGCTCGGCCGGCCGTACTCGGCGACCCACACGGCGCTCGAGAGCGCCAGCGGCAGCGCGAGCACGATCCCGATCGCCGTGAGCACGATCGTCCCGATCAACGGGTCCAGGATGCCGCCCGACGCGGCGCCGCTTTCGCTGACTTTGGGATGGGTGAAGATCAGCCCCGGACGCAGGTACTGGATGCCGCGATAGCCCATGTACAGGACGATCGCCGCGGAGATCGCGCACAGCGAGATGCCCGCCGTCCACGCGGCCGCGAGCGCAATCCGATCGCCCCAGCGCCAGCTCATCGGCGAGGAGCGCCGGCCGCGTCCGCTCGAGCCGCGCCCCGCCGGCGCGCCGGGCCCCACCTGCTGCACTCCTGGCGAGAACGTGCTCATCCGCGCGTCTGGTACTTGCGTAGCGGGAGCTTGACCAGATAGCCGGTCACGGACAGCACGAACGCCGAGAACAGCAGCAGCAGCGCACACGCGTACACGGTGGCGCCCAGCGCCGGCGAGCCGATGCCGTCCCGGTAGTCGACGATCGTCGAGGCGAGCGTGCGCAGCGGCTCGAAGAAGAAGATGACCCCGTCGACCGGCTTCGGCGAGAAGAACTTGCCGCCCGAGACCATCTGGATCATCACGGCCTCGCCGAGCGCGCGCGCCGTCGCCAGCACGGCGGCCGCCACGATCGCCGGGCGGATCGCCCGCAGCGTCACGGCGCGCACCGCGCGCAACGGGTTCAGCCCGAGCGCCACAGCGCCCTCGCGCCACGACGGCGGCACCGAGGCGAGCGCCTCGCAGATCAGCGCGATCATGATCGGGGTGATCATCACCGTGAGGATCACCACGGTGACGAGCAGCCCGGCGCCCGTGAGCTGGACGACGTTCTGCACCGATTCTTTCTCGTGCGTGGTGATGATGTGCTGGCCGACGAACGGCACGAGCACGAGGATCCCGATCAGCCCGTAGATGACGGAGGGGACCGACGCCAGCAGGCGGATCATCGGGATGACCACCCGGCGCAGGCGCGCCGGCGCGAGCTCGACGATGAACACGGACGAGAGCACCGCGATCGTCATGCCGAGCACGAGCGCGAACGCGGTCGTCAGCAGCGTGCCGTAGATCAGCGGCCACACGCGCAGGTGGAAGACCGCCGCCGCGGGGTTGGTGGTCGCGGCGGTCATCCTGTTGACCTCGGTTTCGAGATCGCCGCCGCCCAGCAGCCAGCTGAGCCCGTTGTGGTGGAAGATCGGCCAAGCCTTCGTCGCGACGAACACGGCCATCGCGACGACGACGACGCAGACCAGCAGAGAAACCGCGCCGAGCAGACGCTCGGCGCGGTTATCTGGCCAGGGCTTGCGAAGCCGTTCGAGCATCCGCGGCTAGCCGATCGGAACCCACTGGCTGGCGATGATCTTCTTCGCGGCGCCAGACTTGTCGATCCAGTTGATGAAGGCGGCGGCACCGCCCTTGGCGGGGCCTTTGGTGACCTCGAAGAAGACCGCCACGCCGGCGTACTGGCCGGATGCCGCGGTCGTCTGGTTGCAGGCGACGCCATTGAACTCGACCGGGTTCAGGCCGCCTTTGTTGGCCTGGTAGTTGGACAGGAAGCCGATCCCGCCAGGGGCGGCTTCGACCGCCTGGCGCATCTCACCCTCGGTCGCCTCTTCGGTGGCGCTCGACTCGACGCCTTTGCCTTCGAGCAGCAGCGACTTGAAGCTGGTGAGCACCCCGGCCACGGACGTGCGCGTGAAGACTTCGATCGGGCCGCTGGCGGTGGCGCCGCCCAGCGCGCTGCTCCACGTCTTCGTCTTGCCGGTGAAGATCGAGGTGACCTGCGCCTGGGTGAGGCTGGTCACGGGGTTCGATTTGTTGGTGACCACGCAGATCGCGTACTTGGCGATCGGGTAGAAGTCCAGGCCGGCGTCAGCGCTGGTCGGTTCCTGCGCGACGTCGGCGATCGTGTCGCTGCCGTTTTTGACGTTGTTCAGGCCGACGGTCGTGCCGCCCTGCGTGATCTTGAACCTGATCTTGTGCGGGTGCAGCTTGACGTACTTGTTCGCGAGCAGCTGCACGAGCGGGTACGAGGACGTGGCGCCGCTGATGGTGACCAGTGCGGTGGCGCTTGCGGCCGCAGGCGCCGCAACCCCGACCACGCCAGCCACCGTGAGGGCGACGGAGAGACGGCGGATTCGATGCATTGAAGAGAGGCTCCGTTTCGAGATCGATTGACAAACAGTTGACAACGTCGAGGGGCGAACATAGCATATCTCCACTGATCTGATCGAGATTGGCTATTTTATGGATAAGGTCCGAAACCGGCCCGGCGATTCGCGCCGGCCGACACTTCGAGCCTTTCAATTCACGATTATTCCGCTCCACTCGATGAACAACCCGCCCGACAGCCAAAAGTCGCCCTTCCGCGCCCCCTCGGCCCGCGTGACCGCCGCGCTCGCCGCTGCGATGCTGGGGGTCGGCGTGGCCGTGGGCGCCGCCATCGGCCCGGCTCCGGCCCCCTCCCAGGCCAGCCCGAGCCTGCCGCTGCTGATCGCATCGCTGGCTCGCGGCGCTGCCGCGCGGGCGGCGCAGGCCACGACCGCGAGCGTGCAGCCGCCGGCGATCACCGCCGAAGCGACGCCCAGACGGAAACGGCGCAAACACAAACACGCGAGCGCGGAAGAAGCGTCGAGCGCCGCGACCACGACCTCGACGACGGAAACGGAAACGACGACGCCGACCTCCACGACGCCGAAGAGCACCAAGAAGGCGAGCACGCTGCCACCGATCACGCACGTGTGGCTGATCGAGCTCGCGGGCACCTCGTTCGCCGCCGCCGCCGCACAGCCCGCGACCGCCCCCTACATCGACACGCAGGCGGTCCCCGCGGGCACGCTGCTCAGTGGCTGGTCGGCCCTCGACGGCGGCGCGTTCGCGAACGAGACGGCGCTGCTGGCGAGCGAACCGCCGCAGCTGCTCGACACGATCGTCCAGCCCGCGTGCCCCGAAGGCGCGGCGGGAGCATCCTGCGCGACGGAAGCCGGGGCGTTGAGCGCAGCCGATGAATTCCTGAAGGCGACTGTGCCGACGATCGCCTCCGCCGCGGACTTTCGCGAAAGCGGGCTGATCGTGGTCACGTTCGCCTCGATCGGCAACGCCACCGCGACCGGCCTGCCCGCCGACGCGTCAACCGCGACGCTCACCACGCAGCCACCCGCGGGCGTCCTGCTCATCTCGCCGTTTGCATCGGTCGGCGCCAAGCCCTCGACGACCTTCAACCCGACTTCACCGAAGCAGAGCCTCGAAAAGCTCCTGCGGCGATGACAGACCCATCAACCAACGAACGGAGACCCCCGTTGCACCTCATCGAACCAGCCCACCGCAAAGCGACATGGTGGCTTGCCGCGATCGTGGGCTTTCTCGCCCTGCTTCTCGCGACCCCGGCGATCGGCCATGCCGAAGAACCCAACCCCAACAACTACAACTGCATCGGCAAGATCGCCGCCGGTGAACCCGAAGCAGGCAACGAAGAACAGCAGGTGCAGTACGCGTTCTACTGCAACGGGCCGATCACCGGCTACCAGCTGCAGTCGCAGATTCCCGTCACCGGGATCGAGGGCCAGCCGGTCGTGACCTCCAACGCTACGTCCAAGCCGCTGTCGCAGACGTTCTCCTGCTCCGGGGAAGCCCCCGGCTTCGCGCTCAACTGCGTCGGCCTGGCCAAAGAAGGCTACGAGACGATCACCGGGCAGTTCTCGATCGGCACGAAGCTCTGCAAGGAGCCACGCGTCGATCCGCTGCTGACGGTGACCTACGCGTACCTCGAAAAGGGCGTCGTCACGCAGGCGATCTCCGGGCCGTTCGACCTGGGCCGTCCTTCCGGCTGCCCGCCGGACGCGTACTCGGGCTACAACCGCCTCCACCCCAAGCCGACGGTCAGCCCCAAGAAGAAGGGCAGCAAGGGCAAGGCGAAGGGGAAGGGCAAGACGAAGGGCAAGAAGTCCAGCAGGAAGAAGTGAGGCGCCCAGCCACATGAGGCGCCCGCGCCGGCGAGCTTCGCCAGAGCACTGAGCCAAGCCGATCCGGGCGGCGGCGCGCGACCTGCGCGCCGCCCGCCCCGGCGGCTCTACGATCGGCCCATGAGCCGCTCGCGCCCTTTCCGCCTCCGCCGCACAGGGCCCGGCCGGCAGCTGGCGGCGTGCGCGAGCGCGCTCCTGGCGGTCGGCCTCGCGGCGTGCGGCTCGTCGAACACCACCGGCAGCGCTGCCGCCGGGGGCGCTGCCGCGACGGCCGCCACCGCGAGCTCGAGCGCTGTCTCGACCACCGCCTCGAGCCCGGCTTCGACCCCGACCACCGCGCCGTCGACGTGCGCGTCGACGGTCGCAGGCACGCTGGGCCAGATCGCCGAACGCATCTACCACGTGGCGGCGACGGGCGGCGACGTGGCCGAGGCGGTCCACCGCGTGCAGAGCTCCGTGCTTCTCGCGAACGCGATCGACGCCGGCAACGCGAGAGGCGCCGACGCCAACCTGCGCGCGCTGCTGCTCGACCAGATCGCCGGCGTCGAGATCGTCCGCGACGGGCGCGTGTTCGCGAGCGCCGGCTCGGGCGCGGCGATCGCGCCGATCCGCGGCTCGATCCCGGGCACGAGCGCGAGCTTCGTCCTGTCGGTGCAATCCGACCACGACTTCGTGCAGGTCGCACACCAGGTGACCGGCGCGCAGATCCAGGTGAGCGACCCCGCGAACCGCTGGCTTGCGGGCACGATCTACACGCCGCCGCCGGCGGCGGTGCCGGACAGCGGACCGCTGAGCTACGGCGGGCTGAGCTACGAGGTGGCCTCGCTCGCCGGCACGGCCTACCCCTCGGGCGCGGTGCGGGTCGCGCTGCTGGTGCCCGCGCGGGACATCTCCTGCCCGAGCTCCACCGCGCAGACGCGCGTGGAATCGCTCGGGCACGCGGGCGAACGGATCTACCAGGAGGAGCGCAGCAGCCCTGACGTCACGGCGACGCTGCGCAAGCTCGAACACACGCCGTTCTTCCGGCGCGCGGTCGCCGAACGCAGC
>Ga0181521_10005279_pt1 | contig 14442 bp, 13 predicted proteins | sample PEATcosm2014_Bin_32_FD_119764 | JGI IMG/M metagenome (GOLD analysis project Ga0181521, IMG submission 119764) | Peatland microbial communities from MTU Mesocosm Facility, Houghton, MI, USA - PEATcosm2014_Bin02_60_metaG | ecosystem: Environmental > Terrestrial > Soil > Wetlands > Peat | place...
AGTGCCTCTGCCATCTTGTCTTCGTCTTCGACGATGAGTACTCGCATGGTCCGTTTCCCCATGTTGCGCTCGGCGCCGCCTCCCCTCCCAACAGGATGGCACACCGACTGGGAGAGTACTCGCGGTTACGGCGCGAAAGCAGATCAGGGTGCCATGGTAGGTGCCGCCATCGTGCGCCCCAGTGCTTCCTCAAGAATATCCGCAAGCAATAGACAATTAAACTGAAGATACTCTGAAGGTTTCATGACGAGCGGCGTAGGGAAATCTACAGAAATAGTTCAGTTTTCGCTGGAAGCGGGCCGGCCAGGGCCCAACGGGCGGCCTCAAGCGCCGCCTGGCGCGGCAGGCATCGCGGCGGGCGCGTTCAGGACGATGTCGATGGCCGGCGCATTCAGCAGCGCGTTGTGGATCAGGCACGCTTTCACGGCCCGCAGAATACCCGCCTGGTGTTGCGGATCTAGCTCGGGCGCGGAATTGGAGGAACACTTGGCTGGCTGTCCAGGATGTATCCAATTCGTCCAAAGCCTGAAGCGTAGTGTGCAACCTTGCCGTCAGTACGGGGAATGCCGGACGGCCCCGCCGATAGATCCGGAAGCGATGGCCGGTTTCCGGCGGGCCTACCAAGAGATGCTGGCCAGACGGCGCAATTCCCAGTAGAGCGCCGCGCCAGCCTGAACCTGGACTGCGATCACATCAGGCCTGCGCCGGCCCCGCTGGCCGATGGCCTGCTCGGTGGGAATGCACTTATCTGCCCATTGCGTGCCTGGAAGTTCGACCTTTCGACCGCCCCTGCCCACTGCGATCAGGGATGCGTGAATTCGTTGGCGTGGGGGATCAGTTCGAAGTATGTGCTGCTGGGAAGATTGGTGTGCCAATGGCGGGTGAGATGAGCGTAGCCGCAAACGCCCAGGAACAGAACGGCGATTCCGGCGGCCACAAGCCACGCCGGCACCCGTTTCGCGCGAGGGGTTGAGAGGAACAGCGCGCCCGCCGCCGGGCAAACGGCAACACACTCCAGGCAGCCGGTGCATTCGGCGGAACGGATCGTGACCAGGCGGTCCACCGGCAACACGTTGGGGCAGGCTTTGGCGCACTTGGCGCAATCAATGCACAGGCTGGGATCGCGCCGGATGCGCAAAGGGCTGGCCAGCGCTGCGAAGCCCATCAGCGCGCCGTACGGGCACAGACAGCGGCACCAGAAGTTCTGGATGAAGATCGAAGCGATCAGCAGTATTGCGGTCACGATGCCGCCGGTCAGGCCCAGGAAGCGGAAGAAGTTGAGCATCTTCACGTCGTCCACTAACCCGTAAGGGCCGCTGAGAAAGGTGCGAATCGCGGGGACCGGCATCGAGCCGACCGCATAGAGAAACAGGCCCAACAGGATGTATTTCAGGCTACGCAGGGCGATGTCCGCAGGGCGTGGCAAGCAGAAATTGCGGCCGAAGGCGCGGCGGCCCAGGCGCCACAGGTACTCGGAAACGGTTCCCACCGGACACAGCCAGCCGCAGAAGCTCTTCCGAAAGATCCACGATGCGGCCAGAAAAGCGATCAGCAGGAACATACCGGCAGGATGGAGTGCCGGCACACTGCCGGACATCAGCAGGACCTTGAGGTTCATCAGGGAGGCGATCGGCAGCCACCCTTCGACACCGGGCGGACGGACGGCGTACGCGGAATGGCCGCCGGTTTCGTAGTAGCGGACGAAGAGATAGAACTCGACGCCGATCCAGACATTGAGCGCCAGGAAGGCAAGCTGGAAGCCGCGACGCAGCGTCTGGGAACGGTCCTTGGCGGCGCGCTTCACCAGCTTCTTCCGGATCTTGATCGGCGGTGATGCGGCGGTGGCAGCCATGGGCGCCTCTACCCTTAGTGCGAACGTTCCATCTCGATCGCCCGCGGGAAGAGAACGTTGTTTTCCAGATGGATGTGCTGGTGCAAGTCGGCTTCGAAGGCCGCCAGTGCCTGGTAGAGCGTCTGGAAACTGATGCAGGCATCGGGCGGCGCGGCATAGCCATTGCTGATCTCGCGCATGTTGCGTAGCGCGCTGCCGGCCCCATCGTGCTCGTTCATCATCATCGCGACCGGATTGCGCACGCTGCCGAAGGGAGGCGGCAGGACAGGCTCTTTCGCCACCACGGCCTCTTCCATGCGCAGGATGTACGGGAAGAGAACCATCTCCTCCTTCATAAGATGAGTAGTCAACTCTTCGGCGAGGCCGCTGAAGATCTCGCGCAGGCGCGGCAATTCGGGATGGTTCCCGCCGTGCACCGAGCACACCTTGTCGAACAGCGGGCACAAACGGGCGATTTCCTCGCGCGTATACACGTGGTGTGTGCTCTGGATGTGCGCGAGCAATTCGGAAAGGGGCTCGGCTTGCCAGTTTCGCCCTAACGCGCTGGCAGACGCAGCCTGGCTCGCCGCCGTCAAAGAGTCCGCCACTTGGTTGATGGACACATGAGCTGCCTGGCACGCCTGTTCCAAAGTTTGACCACCGCCGCAACAGTAGTCGATGCCCAGCTTTTCAAACACGCGGGTTGCAGCCGGGTTCTCCAGCGCCAGCTCGCCTACCGTCTTTTCCGTCGTAACGCTCATCGTTTTTCTCCTCGATGAATCGAGCGTACTCCGGTTGGGCATCCCGCGCCTATGACTTTTGTCACAGGGAGATGCAAACTCCGGCGCGGTGGCGATGGGTGCAGCCTATTCGGTGGGGTCCAGTTCGGCTTCGAAGGCCTTCAGATTTGGGATAACGGCGCGGCGGCCTTCCAGCTTCAGAAGTCCTTCCGCCTGCAAGTGTGAGAGATTGCGCGAAACCAGCTCGCGGACGGTCCCAAGTTGCGAGGCCAGTTCCTGGTTAGTGCCAGGCAGTGAGAACTCAACCCCCGTCGCCGACGCCGTTCCTTGGCGCTGGGCAAGACTTAATAGAAAGGACGCCAGACGCTGGCGCACAGTTGTGAACGACAGCTCTTCGATAATCCCCACCAGCCGCCGCAGGCGCGCGCCGACCACGCGGAGCACTTTGAGAGCGACTTCGGGATGCGCCAGGCACAGGGCCTGGAAATCCTGCTTGCCGACAAAGAGCAGCGTAGCGTTGTCAACCGCGGCTCCGGAGGCCGGGTAGCTGCCGCCATCGAAAACCGGCACCTCGGCAACGGAGCTGCCCGGGCCATCGATGCTGAGCACCTGCTCGCGGCCGCCGGACGAGCTTTTGAAGATGCGGATGTTGCCTCGCTCCACGATGTATAGTCCCACGCACGGCTCGCCCTCGCCGAAAACCATTTCTCCGGGCGCGAACTGGCGCGGCACGGCGCGTTCGGCCAGGAATCGCAGTTCCGAATCCGTCAGGCCGGAGAAGATGGCGACCTTCGCCAGCGTCGGCCGATAGTCCGCGCGCTCCTGAGCCACGGTGCCTATTGTAGCGAATGCATCGGCGAATGCTGCTATTCGGGCCGAGGCTCCTAATCCTGGGTCGTCCTGGCGCGGCCTCCGAATGGATGGCGCAGACGCAGGACTGGTTCGCGCGCGCCCGGTTTTCAGTCGGTGTCCCGAATCGGTGGCCTGTCGCATCTCGGAAATGGATCGTGATACGATATATTCGTGAATGCAGACAGCGATCTAACCATTGATCGATACCGCGACCTGGCCGAATTCCGCAGGCAGATCCGGCGGTTTCTCCATTTCAGCGAACTGACAGCGAAGGAACACGGCGTTGAGGCGCAGCAACATCAATTACTGCTGGCCGTGCACGGTCTGCCGGACGGCACAAACCCGACGATTCGGGAGATTGCCTCGAGGTTGTTCATTCAACATCACAGTGCGGTGGAACTGGTCGACCGGCTGGAGGGTATTGGAGCGATCGTGAGGCATCCCGGAACCCAGGATAAACGCGAAGTGTGGGTGCGGCTGACGCCGGCTGGCCGCGCGGTCCTGCGAAAGCTCGCGTTGGCCCACCGCACCGAACTGGAACGGTCTGGTCCCGAGTTGGCGCAGGCGCTGAACTCGGTGCTGCGGCACAGCAGGAGGGCGGCGGCATCATGAGCAACCGCGGCGTCATAGAGAAAGGCCCCAGCGCCCATTCCCAGGAATTAGGCGATTTTACGGCCACGGCGCGCGTGATTCCGCTTTCGGCGGCAGCGATCGGCATCGGCATCTTAAGCACGTTTGTCGCATGGGCGTTGCTTCGACTGATCGCCTTTTTCACGAATGCTTTCTATTACGGGCGCGTGAGCACGGTCTTCCGTTCTCCCGCGGCCAACCACCTCGGCTGGTTCGCTCTGTTGATCCCAGTGGCGGGCGGTCTCGTCATCGGTCTCATGGCGCGATACGGTTCGGAGCGTATTCGCGGGCACGGCATTCCGGAAGCGCTCGAATCGATTCTGATCAACGGCAGTAAAGTGAAGCCGCGGCTCGCGATTCTGAAGCCGGTTTCGTCCGCGATCTCGATCGGCTCGGGCGGTCCCTTCGGCGCCGAGGGTCCGATCATCATGACGGGCGGCGCTCTGGGAAGCGTCATCTCGCAACTCTTCCGGCTGACACCGGCCGAGCGAAAGACGCTGCTGGTTGCGGGCGCGGCCGCGGGAATGTCCGCCACATTCGCGACGCCCATCGCGGCCGTGCTGCTGGCGGTTGAGTTACTGCTGTTCGAATGGAAACCGCGGAGCGCGATTCCGGTGGCTCTAGCGAGTGCGACAGCGGGCGCGGCGCGACGCTACATTCTCGGCCTGGGCCCGCTCTTTCCTGTGCCGCACCACGCCATCTTCATCGGTCCGCAGGGCCTTCTGGGATGTGTCCTCGCCGGCCTGCTGGCGGGTGGCCTCTCAGCCCTCCTGACGATCGGCGTCTACGCGGCCGAAGACTCGTTCATGAAGCTGCCGATCCACTGGATGTGGTGGCCGGCGATCGGCGGCCTGGCGGTCGGATTGGGCGGGATGATCTTCCCGCAGGCGCTGGGCGTTGGGTACGACACGATCCAATCTCTGCTGCAAGGCGACGTGCCGCGCGCGGTAATCGCCGGCGTGCTGTTGGTCAAGTCGGCGATCTGGGTGATCTCGTTGGGCTCGGGAACTTCCGGTGGCGTGTTGGCGCCCCTGCTGATGATGGGTGCGGCGTTGGGAGGCGTTGAGGCGATGTTCCTGCCGAACGAAGGCGCCGGCTTCTGGCCGCTGATCGGCATGGGAGCGATTCTGGGCGGTACGATGAGGGCGCCGTTCACGGCGATTCTGTTTGCGCTGGAACTAAGCGCGACTTCTTCAGCAGGGGGACGCCGCCCTCGCTGGCTATGTGGCGCGATTCCCCGGCACGGACCTCATCCAGCGCCTTGTTCATGTTCGCCACGATGTGAAAACGATCGAGGATGTGAAGCGCTTCGGAGCATTTCTCGCGAATGGCTTTCAGATAGGGTTCCCACATATCGGAGCAGACGAACACGATCTTCGAAGCCAGTTCGTCGCCGATGACAGCGAATCCCTGAAACGATTCGATGGTTCTTTCACGGCCCACCCAAAGCAAGCGCGTGACACCGAGATCGATCGGATAAACCAGCGTCAGGTACTTGTGGCCTTTGGCGTATTGGATTTCATCGACGCCGATCGCATCGATTTGACTCAGGGCCCGGTGCTCCAGCCCGAAGGTGACGACGTATTCCACCGCGTCGAAAACCTTTTCCCATGAAGTGCGGAACGCCTCGGCCGTTTCCTTCCACGACAGTTTGCGCGCCCAGCGGGCCAGAAACAACATGTACGCTCTGGTCAGGGTCCGCTTGCCGTCGCCCCAGGGAACTTCCTCGACAAAGACAGACTGGCAGCGGCGGCAATCGACGCGCCGCATGGAGTAGAGCAGAAAGACCACGATCTTGAACACTATCGACGGGATCTGAACGGCTGGCCCCGTTGATGGATGGGGCTGGAAGGAGATCTGCCGCCGGAGGAAGAACTGGTGGCCTGTTTTCCGGCCCTTTCTGGAACAGCTAGCCTCTTCGGATCCATCGCCCAAGACTATTCGACCCAGACAATTCAGCCCAGATTCAGTTTAAAGGACCAAAAGATGGGGCTGGGTGTATACTGAACTCGACCCGTGAGTCCGAAATGGAAACTCCAGGTCAAAGCACACGCTTGGAGTCTTTTGAAAATGCGACACGCGATGATGACTGTCCCCTTGTTATTGGCCGTCGGCGCAATGCCGGCATTGGCGGCCACGCTGCCGGCCTATTGCGGCGGGGTTGGCGCGAGCAGCTATACCCCTCCCGCGGTGACCATTCCGCCGGTGATTCTCAATCGCGGCACGGTGATCACGGTGACGAATACCTCGATGCTGATTAATGGCGACACGTCCTCGGTGGCGGCGCTGGTGGCCAACCCCGGCCCGGACGGAATTTCTCTCCAGGAAGCGGTCATCGCGACGAACAATGACCCTGGTACATGGAACATCCAGTTCGCCCCTGCCCTGAAGGGCTCCACCATCGTCGAGGATTCCGGGCCCATTCCGGGATTAGCCTTCTTATCCGGAGGCAATGTCACCATCAACGGCGACATCGATGGCGATGGACAGCCCGATATCACGCTTACCAGCCTGTCGGGTACGTCCGCGGGTTTCTTTATTGCTTCTGGGGGCAACACTCTCAACGGGTTTGTTATCCAAGGCTGTGGGACCTGTGTTGAGGTGCGGCGGCCGTCGGTGGGCCTCGGGTTGGCGGATGCCACCGGGACAACCTTCTCCAATATCACTATCAGCAACATGGTGATGACGAACATGCAAAACGCCGCAATCCTGTTCTCTCCAAACAACGGCCAAGCCCCCACATCCGCCACGGAGAACACTTGGGACCATGCGCTGATTACCGGCAACACCATCACCGGCAGCGTCTCCGGCCCGCAGTTCGGTATCGCTATGAGCGTCAACAGCGGCGACACGTTGCAGCACACCACCATCGCCAACAACAGTTTGGTGCTTCCTACGCCCCACGCGATAGGCGTTACGGTCAGCGCCGATGGTGGGGTCGGGACGACCAGCCAGGTGCTCGATACCTTGATCGCCAACAACTCCATTTCCGCCGCTCTTCCTTCAACGGCGATACTCATTGGAGACGGGACTGGCACCAGCGTCTCCGGGGCGTTGATTGACGGCATGCAGATTATCGCCAACCACATAAGCAACACGGGCACGGCTAACGCCGGGGGCATCGGGCTGGATGTCGGAGATTCGCCCAGCGACAATTCGGTGCCGACCCAGTACAGCGAGAATAATATTGCCAGGAACATCAGCATTCTTGCGAACACCATCGCAGGACCAGGCGTGGGAATCGGTGTTTACGCGGCGTCGGGAACGACGATGAACGACGCGATCGCCAATCTTTCCATACTGGGTAATACGTTACTGAACAATGCTTCGATCCCGAGCGGGCCGACCACCGGAATTAGCCTGCAAGCCGGCGGTTCCTTGGGCGCGAGAGCACCCGCGACCGGGAATACGCTATCCAATGTGCTGGTCCAGGCGAATACCATCCACAACTCAACTCCTCCCGGAAATGCCGGCAGCGGCTACAACGGCGGCTACTTCGAGGGCGCGATCCAGAGCGCGGGGGTTTCTGTAGTGGCGGGAATGAGCGCGCAGGGAAACAGCGTCAACGGTATCTCGATTGCCAACAACGACGTGAACACCCCGTTCCTAGGAATCGCCATTACCGGAGGAGTTGGAGGCGGAACAATTCCCGCCGGCGCCCCTATCATCTCAGCCGATAATAATGTCGTATCCGCCGCACAGATCTATTGCAACCAGCTGGACCAGGTTCCCACGCTCGGCGTCACGCCCACCTCGGGAATCAAGGGTATCAACGTGGCGGCCGGAGTGGATCTCGCCAGTGGAAACCAGGTGCAGCAGTTGCTCGTGGTAGACAATCTGGTGGCGGGGGTGCTTGGCGGTGCGTCCACTTTCCCCTACCTGGGCAGTGGTGGGTCGGGAGATACGGTATCCGTTTCACAAGCCTCTATTCCGTGGCCTCAGTTCATGCCGGCAGACCTGGTCAATGCTGCCACGTTTCAGCAGGACGCGCTGGCTCCCGGCTCCCTGGTCAGCTTGTTCGGTCTCAACCTGAACGGGGCAACCGTGCAGTTTGATGGCATTACGGCTCCCATGCTCTATACCTCTTCGTCGCAACTGAATTTGCAAGTGCCCTGGGAGTTAGAGGGCAAGTTGACTACGTCGGTCACGGTTGCAGCCAATTCCGTCGCGACCGCGCCACAGTCGGTCGCGGTGGGCCCGGCGGACCCCGGTATCTTCTCCCTGGGCGCGCCAGTGGGCGGGCAAGGCGCCATCGTGACTCTCGCCGGAATCGTAGTGGATGCCAACTCGCCCGCCCATGCCGGCGACTACCTGGAGGTTTACGCCAACGGGCTGGGGGCTGTGAGTAACACACCACAGACCGGCGCCGTAGCCGTGGCAATCCCCCTTTCCGGCATGACCAGCTACCCAACTGCGACTATTGGCGGCGTGCCGGCTCCGGTCATTTGGGCAGGATTGGCTCCCGGCTTCATCGGGCTCTACCAAGTGAACGTGCAGGTGCCGCAGGGAGTAGCTGCCGGTGACGCCATCCCGGTGACGCTGTCGATCGGCGCCCTTGCTTCGAATACCGTTACTATCTCCGTCCGCTAGCCCTTGATCGCAGCGGCTTCAATGGACGCTGGCATCGTCGCATCTCGGCGCAATGGGTCAGCTCAACGTGGTCATTCCGCTTCAGAGGCGCGCCGAGAACTTGTGGGCATTGGGCGCAGGATCGTCCGCATGGAGCAGCTTGGGGGACTGCGACACGCACGCCCGGACTCGCCGAACACCGGCTGGCACAACGCCTCGTTCCGGGTTTGGCCGACTACATGCAAACGCCGGAGTTCGAAGACGGTCTGGAGAAGCTTATGCAACTCGCGGCACGCGAGCAAACCGTCATCATGTGCGCCGAGGCGGTACCCTGGCGCTGTCATCGCTCACTCATAGCGGACGCACTGAAGGTACGCGGCGCGCAGGTCGAACATATCATCAGCGCAAGCCGGATACAGCCGCACTTGCTTACTGGCTTCGCAAAGGTCTCGGGCATCCAGATCACCTATCCTCAGGAGACAAGTTGACGTCAGAGAATGTGTGGCGGTGAGATGAAAGCGGTCGCTCTGGTAGCTACTCAGCCTCTGGTAGCGTTCGGATGCTGTTTCGTCCAGTTCTGGGATTGGTTCTTTCGAGGTTTCCCGACCGATTCCCGTAAGGCAGAAGCGCAAGGGTATACTATTGCAGAGTAAGATGTCCAAATACGTTCTTCTGCAGTAACCTTTGTAACGGTCCTGACCTATACGAACGCTCCACCCATCCCGAATGGAGCGATTACTTCACCAGGAAGGACGCCGCTCGCGGGCTGCCAGCCAACTATATTCGCAACCCTGCGGAGCTGAAAGCCCTGACCAGCTACTTCGCCTGGGCGGCCCGGGCGGTTCTGGCAGTACTTGCTGGCCGTTGGCCTCCTCTTCTGGTTGTTTCTGATGTTTCGCGCGCTCAAGCCCGCCTTCAAGAGCCCTGACAGGCGCGAACTGTCCTCACTCTTTCTTACACGGCCGTGGCCATCCCAGTCTTCTACCTGCCCGCGCTGTTCTATGGCCCGCACACCAACTTCGCCGTCATCGACAACTGGCGCTTCTGGATCATCCATCTATGGGTGGAGGGATTCTTCGAACTCTTCGCGACGGTGCTGGTGGCCATCATGTTCCACCAGATGGGCGTGGTCAGCACCAAGACCGCCACGCGCCTGATCTACCTGGATGCCATCCTGTATCTCAGCGGCGGGATCATCGGCACAGGTCACCATTGGTATTTCACGGGCCAGGGGACGCTCAACATGGGGCTGGCGGCGTGCTTCTCCGCTCTGGAAGTTGTGCCTCTAACGCTTCTAACTCTGGACGCCTGGGATTTCATCAAGCTGAGGAAGGCGCAATGTTCTGCGTGCGGCCACGATCTGGCCTGGGCCCAGAAGTGGTCCGTCTACTTCCTCATGGCCGTGGGTTTCTGGAACTTCGTCGGTGCGGGGATTTTCGGTTTCCTGATCAACTTGCCGATCGTGTCCTACTTCGAAGTGGGCACGACGCTCACACCCAATCACGGACACGCTGCATTATTCGGCGTCTTTTGGATGCTGGCCTTGGCAGTGCTGGTCTTCTGCTTGAGGACCATGCAATCCGACGCCACATGGGAGGAGACGCAGAAGTTCGTTCGGGTGGGCTTCTGGGGCGCCAACGTAGGCCTTGCGCTCATGATTGCACTGGATCTGTTCCCCGGAGGAGTGATTCAGCTCTGGGATTCCACCGCGAATGGGTATTGGCATGCGCGCTGCCTCACCTTTCGCATGGGTGGTACCTACCATAAGCTGGAATGGCTGCGCATGGTGGGCGATGCGGTTTTCCTCTTCGCCGGCGCCCTGTCCATCACGCGCGGCGCGTTGCGCAGCGTGTGGAAGAGGGATCTCTCCCCCGCGGCGTAGGGGCTGTTACCGTGCCGGATCCGCGGGGGCATGGAGGATACTGCTAGTCCCGTAACCGGCAGTGTCGCGGCCGCTAGCCGCACTATACCGCAGGCACAGGTGGTTGCCCGCTCCTTCACGCTGACGATGTCCAGCCATGGTGCCGTTTCAGGAAGAAACTCCACGCCATTGAGTTGGACCAGCCACACAGGGCGCGTCGGCCGTGAAACGTAATCCTGGATACATTGGCCCGTGACGTGCCAGATGGATTGCGGAACGAATGGCAATGCCATGTTCGATCAGTGCGGCGTCGAACTCGGCAACGTCCTGCACGAGCGTATCATCCCAATGCGCTCATTCGGCATTACCGCAGCGTCAAGCGAGGATTAACGTAATGAACAGTAAAATCGAGTAAATGCACCTTGCGGCCGAAAGAGTCCGGCGACCGACGACACTTGCCAGGGATGATTCGACCTGCTCGGAACATACCTGGTCCGTCTTTGAAAGGGAAGGAGCCGAAAAATGCAAATTGGAATGATCGGTCTGGGGAGGATGGGCGCCAACATGGTCCGCCGTCTACAACGCGGCGGCCACCAGTGCGTTGTTTTCGACAAGAACCAGGATAACGTGAGGGACTTAGCGAAGGAAGGCGCGACTGGAGCCGCGTCACTCGAAGACTTCGCGTCAAAACTGAATCCTCCTCGGACCGCATGGTTGATGGTGCCTGCGGCGGCGGTTGACGAAACACTCCACGTCCTCTGCACACAAATGCAGCAGGGCGACATCGTCGTGGATGGAGGTAATTCTTATTACATCGACGACATCCGCCGCGCCAAGGAACTCCAGCCGCGAGGTGTTTATTACCTAGATGTTGGGACCAGCGGTGGCGTGTGGGGTTTCGACCGTGGATTCTGCATAATGATTGGCGGTGAGGCGGAGCCGGTCCGCTACCTGGATCCGGTCTTCAAGACGCTAGCGCCGGGACACGGCGATATCGCACGCACGCCGGGCCGCGAAAATTCCTCCGGCACCGCAGAGGATGGCTACCTGCATTGCGGACCTTCCGGCGCCGGCCATTTCGTGAAGATGGTTCACAACGGCATCGAATACGGCATCATGGGATCGTATGCCGAAGGGCTAAACATTTTGCGGCACGCCAACGTGGGCAAGAGTGCCCAGAGCGAAGATGCCGAGACGACACCCTTGCGCCATCCGGAACATTATCAATACGACTTCAATCTGACCGATGTCTCCGAAGTTTGGCGTCGCGGCAGTGTGATCGCCTCATGGTTGCTGGACCTGACCGCAATCGCATTATTCGGGCAGCACGATCTCTCCGAGTTTTCCGGCCGCGTGTCCGATTCCGGGGAAGGCCGGTGGACCATTACTGCTGCCATCGACGAAGGAGCCCCAGCGCCGGTCCTGAGCGCGGCGCTCTATCAGCGGTTCGCATCAAGAGGGGAAGAGGACTTCGCTGACAAGTTACTCTCCGCGATGCGATTTGGGTTCGGTGGCCATGTCGAGAAGAAGTCATGAGAGCCGCCTCCAAGAAGGCCAATTCGGTGCCGTTGATCGATCTTGGTGGAACGCACGTCAAGGTTCTGGCCACGGGGCAACACAAAGAGCGCGAGATTCCTTCCGGCTCCAGGGTGACCGCCTCCCATTCGGACGCGCTGGTGCTATTCGGAGCGACGGGCGACCTCGCCCACAAGATGATCTTCCCGGCGCTCTATGCGATGGTGAAACACGGTACCCTCAAGGTCCCGGTAATCGGCGTCGCCCTACCTAAGTGGAGTCTGGAGCGTCTGCACAAGCGCGTGGCGGACAGCATCGAGCGATCAGGCGGTGTCGATAACCAGCGTGTCCTCCACCAGCTTCTGTCCCTATTCAATTACGTGAGTGGGGATTATGATGACCCGAACACGTTCGCGGCGATAAAGAAGGCGCTAGGTAACGCTCGGCGCCCGGCGCACTACCTCGCTATCCCGCCCTCGCTCTTCGAGATGGTGATCAAAGGACTCGGTGCCGCGAACTTGGCCGAGAATGCCCGCGTGATTGTCGAAAAGCCGTTCGGACGCGATCTTGCCTCCGCCAGGGCGCTCAACACAGTGGCGCGGAGGGTGTTCCCGGAAGACTCGGTCTTCCGCATCGACCACTTCCTCGGCAAGGAGGCGATCATGAATATCCTCTATTTCCGATTCGCTAATTCGTTCCTGGAGCCGATCTGGAACCGCAACTACGTGGCCAGTGTCCAGATAACCTTGTCGGAGGATTTCGGTGTGAAGGATCGCGGAGCGTTTTACGAAAGCGCCGGCTGCCTGCGCGACGTGATCGAGAACCACCTCTTCCAGATCGTGGCGCTACTGGCCATGGAACCCCCGGCCGATAGGGACTTTGGAGCCGTTCACAGGGAGAAAGCCAAGGTCTTTCGAGCCATGCGCCCTCTGAATCGCGACGACTTGGTGCGCGGCCAGTACGCTGGCTACCGGAAGGAGCCAGGCGTCGCGAAGCACTCCGACGTCGAGACCTTCTGCGCCCTGCGGCTTTTCATAGAGTCATGGCGCTGGGAGGGAGTGCCATGGTACCTGCGCTCCGGCAAATACCTGGCCGAGACCGCAACCGAGGTCCTGGTGGAGCTGAAGCCGCCACCGCAGCGGCTTTTCGCCGACTCAGCGCCAACGACAGGCTGGGCCAACTACCTGCGCTTCCGGCTCTCCCCCAGCTCGGCCATCGCCTTGGCCGCTCGCGTCAAACTCGCAGGAAGAGAGTTCGTCGGGGACCAGCGAGAGCTCTACCTGTTCGAAGAACAGCGGGGTGAGGAAGCGCCCTACGAGCGGCTTTTGGGCGACGCCATGGCCGGCGATGGAGCGCTCTTCACCCGTGAGGATGCGGTCGAGGCCGCCTGGGCGGTGGTCGAGCCAGTCCTTAAGACGCACCGCCGGACTCGCTCCTACAAACGCGGCAGTTGGGGACCGAAAGAGGCTGACGAGTTGATCGCTCCAGATGGCTGTTGGCACAACCCCACAAGGGGAAGTTCGTGATAGAACCCTTGAACCTCTCGACTCTCATACCTGAAATAGACGGCCTCGTCCGTCCATCCCCAAGAAGATCGCGCTGCGCTTCGATCTGGCTCCAGATATGCCGGCTATCGAGGCCGATCGCGGCCAGGTGCAGCAGGCGTTCATGAACTTGGCGCTCAATGCGACGGGGGCGATTGGCACCATCGGGGGCCTGATCACAGTCAAAACGGGCATCCAGAACGTGGACGACGAATACACCCGATTCCACCCGGAGGCCGCGGAACTGCGGCTGGGAAAGCACACTTATCTTGACGTGCGCGATATCGTTAGCGCCATGGACGATGCCACCAGGGACAGGATATTCGACCCGTTGTTCACTACGAAGTTCATGGGGCGGGGATTGGGGCTCGCAGCAGTGGCCGGCTTCGTGCGGGGGCACAAAGCGCGATCGCAGTCAACAGCGCGCCGGGCCAAGGCAGCTGACTTCACCGTTTTGTTCCCGGCAGCCGAGCGTGCGGCCGAGAAGCCGCGGATCGTGGATTGTGCCACTCCCCTCCGGGGCGCCGGCGTAAAGTAAATCCTCGTGGTGGATGAATAGCGACCCGTCCGGGAGATGGCCCAAAAGGGACGCCCTATCCGATGTTGTCGCCTCCGGGCTAGTGATTCCTGCGGCTATGGCCCGAGCTTCCGCCTCCCCTCAAATGGTCAAGGTGACGCGGCACTAACATCCCGCCCGAACAGAATGACATTTTGGGTTAGAGTGTTGATTCTATTGTGTGCAGGAGGTTTGCGCCACAGACGGGAATAGGTTCCCCTCGGCTTCGGAAAGGCTGGAGGATTGATCGAGCGATTTGCCAAAAGTGTATCCGGCGAGCAGATCGAGGGGTCCGCGGGAATGCCGCAGGGTGGCTTCGAGTGAGTTGAAATTCGAATTGCCGA
>Ga0181521_10005283_pt1 | contig 14426 bp, 8 predicted proteins | sample PEATcosm2014_Bin_32_FD_119764 | JGI IMG/M metagenome (GOLD analysis project Ga0181521, IMG submission 119764) | Peatland microbial communities from MTU Mesocosm Facility, Houghton, MI, USA - PEATcosm2014_Bin02_60_metaG | ecosystem: Environmental > Terrestrial > Soil > Wetlands > Peat | place...
CTAGCCTGGCCGCGAGCATCATGACTTACATCATCATCATCAACAGCTACGCCCGCACTCAGGATTTCAACGAGGCAGCAGTGTTCGACGATCTTGGCGACCTGGATGCGTTTTACAAGGCAACCGGCTTGCCACTTACCAAATATCTCATGCGCGTAAATTTACTTCGCCCACGGCGGATTCAAGAAACAACTGCAACCGTTATGCGTAAGTGGCCTCACGCTGCCCGACAACGGACACTCGCGAAGGACACTGATTGGCCGTTATGCACAGTTCTCCGTGATGAATAGTTTGCTCGCCCGTAGCCGATTACGTGCCTCGCGCGCGAGCGGTTGAGTAGGCCAGCGCCAAGTCGCGCTGATTGACGAGTTCCTTGGTGGGAGTGACCGAGATTTTGCCGGCGGTCGGCAGCCGGTGATACTCAAGCGCGGCGGCGCGAAGTTGGTCATCCATTCGAGTTCTCCAGTGGTATACGCCCCGCTGCGGTCCGGGGCAGATCTTCTATCCTTTTTCAGGTGGCAACTAGTGCAAAAGGGCTGTCGTCCACGCTTTCGTGACGAAGGCGAGGCCAACCCCCTTTCCGGGGCCGATCGTCGCAGTTCTGGGATAAGGTTGGCTTTGCGAACCTACAACCTGTCAAGGAGAAGGAACGATGACCGCCAAGCCCAGTATCGCACCGGTGGATCTTGTTGGACAAACACGTCGATGGTCACCTTTCGCGGGAGATGATTGGCTACGTCTGACCTCCTGAACCCAGTATCCATAAGGGTTTTCAGGCACCTGCATCGCATCCCACCGATTTTCCTTCGCTCCGAACGCGGTTCGCCGGCCAGCAAAAATTCGCCCAGCGGCGCCAACACACAGGTCGTGCAAAAATGCTCTCGCTGACGAAAAGATCAGTATTTACAATGGTCTTGCGACCTCGTTAACGATCGAGTGGGAATAATTCAGGATTCAACGGTAAGCCCATGAAAAGCAAAACGCCCAGCAAGCCGCCTACCCTGGAAGACGATCCCGGCATTCCGGTGTCGCGCAGGATCCGCGACCGGATTCGTAAGGCCAACGAGCGGTTCCACGCCAACGACAATATTGCGAAATTCATTGAGCCCGAGGAACTGCGCCAGCTCCTGATGGAGGTCGAGGCCAAGATGCAGGGCGTGCTGGAGAGCCTCGTGATCGACACCGAGAGCGACCACAACACGCAGCACACGGCCCGGCGCATTGCGAAGATGTACCTCACCGAGATCTTCCGGGGTCGTTACAGCCTCATGCCCACCATTACCGAGTTCCCCAATCTCGAGCGCCTGAACGAGTTGATGATTGTGGGCCCGATTACGGTGCGAAGCGCCTGCTCTCACCATCTTTGCCCGATCATCGGAAAAGTATGGATTGGCGTTATGCCAAACGAACACTCAAACCTCATCGGGCTCTCCAAGTACACGCGGCTTTGCGACTGGCTAATGAGCCGGCCGCAGATCCAGGAGGAGGCCGTCGCACGGCTGGCGGATCTGTTGCAGGAGCGAATACATCCCGATGGCCTTGCGGTCGTGATGGAGGCTGACCACTTCTGCATGCAGTGGCGCGGTGTCAAGGACACCGAATCGAAGATGATCAACAGCGTGATGCGCGGTTCTTTCCTCAAGGATGCGAACCTGCGCCGCGAGTTTCTTGCCCTACTGCAGAGAAAGAACGCCTAGGAGGCACCCATGCTCGTCCGACTTCTCTACGCCAGCCGTTCCGCGAAACCTATTGACTCAGGGGTCGTCGAGTCCATCCTGGCGCAGTCCCGCAAGCGCAATCCGGAACTCGGCATCACCGGGATCCTGTGCCAGGACGGCGATGTCTTCCTGCAGGTGCTGGAGGGCGGGCGCATGGCCGTCAATCAGCTCTATAACGAGATCGTGCACGATGAACGCCACCGCGATGTGGTTTTGCTTCACTTCGAGGAGATCATGGAGCGCCGTTTTGCCGGTTGGACCATGGGGCACGTGAACCTGGCCAAAGTGAACCCATCGCTGCTTCTCAAGTATTGCGAGAAGACGGCGCTCGATCCCTATGCGACGTCCGGTCGGGTGGCGATGGCTCTGCTCGAGGAACTGATCGCTACAGCGCAGATCATCGGGCGCGCCGGTTAGCTGTGCGATCACCGATTGCCGACGGATCCGGATTTGCCGCCCTGCCGCTGAAGTCCGCAATCGAAGTTCGGTCCCCTCGCGCGTCGCCGAGATAAAGCTTACGATCGCATGGATGAGTGGCTCAATCAGGCGGGAAGTCTATGCGCGCAGGTTGGAGCGCCCGAACGATATCGCTGATCGAAAGCATTCCGACAAGCATCTTGCCATCAACAACCGGTAGGTGACGGATTCGATTGCTGCACATGAGCTCCATGCACTCGCGAATGGTGTTGTCCGAGGTCACGCAGATGACGTTCTCGGTCATGATGTCCTTGACCAGGATGTCCCAGGGAGCGACACGTTTCGGTACGGCCTTTCGGATGTAGTCGCGCTCGGAGAAGATGCCTACCAGATTTGCACCACTCGTCACCGGTAACGAGCTGATACGACTTGTGACCATCGTTTCGAGTGCCTCTTGAACCGTGGCCTCCGGCGAGACAGTAAATAGTTGTCGGTCTTTGTTTGCCAAAAGCTCGCTTACCACGCGTGTCGACATGGATGACCTCCGCTGATCCTGAATCGCGCCCCTAACGAGTACCAGTGCTGCATCTATTATTCGTAAATAGTCGCGCGTCGCGTGCGGGCGTGTCAATGTCCCTGCGACAGGAAGGTGGTTGAATTTACCGTCGACCACTCACTTGTGTTGGGCATGGGTGTCTCGGAGCCCTTATGGACCCCAATGCGAACGAGCGCATCGGCCTCCGGCGCGCAGGGCAACCAGCAGTTGAAGACGTGATTGAGTTTCAGTGCAATCGCGCATTGGCGTTGTGGACCGCTACCGGGTCGGTGCACGCGACTCGCGGATTCTATCGGCCGCAGCGGACAAAATGCTGGGTATGTCCGCTTCCGCGAAACTTGCCGACCGGCCGGTCTGGCCGCGCCCCGATCGGACCGGCTTTCCGGGGAATCTGTACGTTTTCGCACGTATTTTCGCGTACAACATCGTCGTGTACTTTGCCGCGGTCAGCAACACCCAGTGTCGGGCCAAATGGTCAAGAAGCAGATGGAAGGCGCGAAGGTTGTGCAGGCGGAAATCCGTCGGGAAATCGATCGGGACGAGGCCTCGCGCTACGATCATCGTCTTCATGCCTTGCTGCTTGTGACTGCGGGCCGATCGTGCTCCGAAGTCGCGCAGTGGTTGGGCGAAGACGCGAGTACGGTACGGCGTTGGGTACGGCGTTGGGTGCGGCGATATCGGGCACGTGGGTTCGATGGACTGCACGACATCGAGCGCGCCGGTCGTCCCCCTTCTCTCGACCCTAACCAATGGAAGCGACTTGAAGCGGATCTGCGCAAGATGCCGCGCTATTTTGGCTTCGGTTCGCGCCTCTGGGACGGTCCGACTTTCGCGGAACATCTGCGCCGCTGCTATGGTATTGACCTTGGACTGCGCCAGTGTTAGCGCCTCTTTCGACAGATGGCAGATCGCTCGCGCCGCACACAGAGTGTGCCGGTCTCGACTGTTCTCCCGATGAAGTTCGTTCGAGGTGGCATTTCGGTTAGGCGACCCTAAGCGACCCCATTGCGAACGGCCGCTCCGGCGCGGGCATTTTGACCACCTCTATGACCGCAGTTGGCCGCCAGGCGCTGGTCGGGACCTTGCGCTGCCGATCCGTTGCAGGAGGCCGCGCTGATCAAGCTTAATTGAGCCACAGGCGATTTGTCGGGTTTCGGAGGCTGGAAGCCAGATATCAGGCGGACGACTCGGGCCAGGCGTCGAAGAGTCGCTTGACCTCCTGCGGATGCTTACAGATGTGCAACTGTTCGCGAAAGTGCCGATCACAAAACATCTGTGATGCTTCGGCCAGAATATTGAGATGCTCTTCCGTGGCTTGCTTGGGTACCAGAAGGACGAAAATGTCGGAGACTGGTTTGCCGTCCGGAGCATCGAAAAAAATCGGCAGTTTGAGGCGGATGTAGATAACCTGTATTCGGTCAAGTCCCTTGACGCGAGCGTGGGGAATGGCAACCCCCTGACCCAGGGCGGTTGATCCGATTTCTTCCCGGTCGGAAAGACTTAGTGCCACCGATTCCCGCGCAATGCCATGCACCCATTCCATACGCTGGCCGATTTCGTCAATAAGCTCGCCCTTGCTTGCAACAATGATGTCGAGAAGGATGTCTTTGGGCACAAGCAGATCAGCAATGGTACTACGCATGGGTCTCTTCTTACCGCCCGGCCAGCCATGGCCGGTCGCAGGGTCAACCTTCCGCGCGAGGAACGCGCCGATTGCAGGAAGACGGACGACATCCATGGACAATCCTCGTGCCTCTATTGCGACGCAGTGATGGTAAAAAAATCGATGTCAAATCTTTCGAATTTTCTTTGAAGCGAAGACAAAAAAATTGCAAAAAACGCAAAGCATGTTATTGGCGTGGCAGCACCACCCCTACGGAGATACTCTCGATTCGACCATCAAAAGAGGGCTCGTGCGGGCATGCCAAAAACCTGAGTTGCGCCACCGATCGCCCAGAATGGCCAATCTTTGCGGACTGGCCATATCTACCTCGAGTTGACGTTGAGCGGGTATTTTCGCAGCAGCCCACCGGAAGCCGCACCCACGCTAGAAATCAGCGGCCTCAAAATCCTGCGGACTGCCGTTTCTATGGCCGGAAAACTCGCTTCTGGCGTGAATTGACGAGCCCCGCTTCAACAATTTTGGACGCACCGCAGGGCGGCAGCACACACCAGAACCCGCGGCAACTTGACAGAGCCTCACATCTAGCCACCTCCAAGGTCGCTATCTCGCAAACCACCTCGTTTGCGAGAACCGGGGCGGGGTGCAGGTAATAGGAACGCCTCGCAGCGGTTGCGCATTTGGACGGCCGGAACCGGAAGCGGATGATGAACGATTTATGTCAAAACACGGTACTGTCGGTCCTTGACGGGGGACGACGTGCGCGTACAGTTCGAGCCATACACTGGCGCAAGCTGGTGCTTCTCCCCCGCCGTTATGGCGGGTTGTAGAACGCGGAGGGTGAAGACCCGCCGTGATCGAAACGGCGCAGCGGAAGCTACTGCGCCGTTTTTTATTTTCAGCATCATCGCGAACGGACGGGTCTTCTAGGAGAGTGAGCCGGGGGCGAATGAAATGTAACGAACAGCGCCGATTTCAGCCAAAAGTAGTAGCAGTTCCCGATCCGGCCCCAGTTGACCCGTATCTGGACATCCATTAGCAGGCCGGAGTCAAGGACAACATCAAAGCGTCGCGCCCACGGTGCGTGATTTTCATGCCGCGACCCGCAGCAAAACGAGGTAGTGAGAGATGAGCCTGATTCCGAAAGACATGACTCCGGTTTACAAGGCCACGATTGCCAAGGGCACGAGCGGCCAGCGCTGGCAGCGTCCGGTCTACGTCGATTACCTGCCCCCTTGCAACAACACTTGCCTAGCCGGCGAGAACATCCAGGCGTGGCTCGGCCTCGCGCAGGCGGGTCGATATGAAGAAGCCTGGCGAAAGTACATGGAGGAGAATCCGCTGCCGGGCACGCACGGTCGCGCCTGCTATCACCCATGCGAAAGCGCATGTAATCGCAAGTATCTGGACCAGCCGGTTTCAATCCATTCGCTCGACCGCTTTCTCGGCGATCTCGCGATCAGGGAAGGTTGGAAGGTCCAGGCCGGGCGGCCGACGGGCAAGCGCGTTCTCGTCGTCGGTGCCGGACCCGGTGGATTGTCTTGTGCTTATCACCTGAGACGCATGGGTCACGACGTCGAGATCCGCGACGCTGGCGCGGCACCGGGCGGCATGATGCGTTACGGGATTCCATCTTATCGCCTCCCGCGCGACGGGCTCACGCAGGAGATCGATCGAATCCTCATGATGGGCGTAAAGGTTACCTGCAACTACCGTGTCAACGACGTACTTGCGGAGAAGGAAGCCGGCGGGTTCGAAGCGGTGTTTCTCGCCATCGGTGCTCAGGTCGCGAATCACCTCGACATTCCGGTGATGGACGGCGACAGGATGATCCACGCGCTCACCCTGTTGGAACAGGTCGAGATGGGACATGCGCCCAAGCTCGGTCGGGTCGTCGGGATCGTCGGCGGGGGTAACACCGCCGTGGATGCGGCGCGTGTCGCAAGGCGGCTCGGCGTGGAGGAAGCGGTGATGATCTACCGCTCCGACCGGCAGCACATGAAGGCGCACCCGTCGGAGGCGATGGAAGCGTTTGCCGAAGGTGTGAAGATTAAGTGGATGTCCACGGTGAAACAGTTCGGCAATGACGAGATCACGGTCGAAGAGATGCAACTGTTGCCCGATGGGTCCGGCAGCATCGGCACCGGGAAGTACGAGCGACTGAAGGCGGATTCACTCGTACTTGCGGTGGGTGAGCATGCGGATCTGGAATTCCTGAAGACGCTACCGGGGATCCGGATCGGCCGCGGAGACGTCGTGGAAGTAGACCAACAAATGGGCATCGGCCAACTTGGTATTTTCGCCGGTGGCGACATGATCGGCGGTGCGCGCACGATGACTGCCGCCGTGGGCCACGGCAAGAAAGCCGCGCGCAGCATCGACGCCTGGCTGCGTGGCGAGGTCTTCGTCAAACCGAAGAAGCATGCGGTCGTTGAGTTCAGCACCCTCAACCTCCCGGTGTTCCTCGACGCCGAGCGGCGGCGGCAGGGCGAGATCCCGGTCGAGACGCGCCAAGGATTCGAAGAGGTGGTGGCGGGCCTCTCCGAGTCTGAGGCGCGCTACGAGGCAAGTCGTTGCCTGTCCTGCGGCAATTGCTTCGAATGCGACAATTGCTACGCGTCTTGTCCAGAGCAGGCCATCATCAAGCTCGGCAGAGGTCATTTCTACCGCTACGACTACGATCTGTGCACTGGCTGCGCGGTCTGCTATGAGCAGTGTCCCTGCAATGCAATCGAGATGCAACCGGAGTCTGCCGACGCGATGGTGGCAGGTTCGCCCAAAACGCCGACGAAATTTAAGGTCCGCTCCTGACATTCAACCGGAAGAACAGACATGCCTGACGTTCAATCCGCCGTTATGGATGGCAACACCGCGGCCGTCCACATCGCGTACCGCGTCAACGAAGTCTCGGCAATCTTTCCCATAACGCCATCGTCCGCGATGGCCGAGCTGGCCGACTCCTGGGCGTCGGAGGGAATCAAGAACATCTGGGGAAACATTCCGGTTGTACAACAGATGCAGTCGGAGGGCGGTGCGGCCGGTGCGCTACACGGCTCCCTGCAGAGCGGTGCCCTCACTACGACTTACACGGCGTCGCAGGGCTTGTTGCTGATGTTGCCCAACATGTACAAGATCGCCGGCGAACTGTTGCCGTGTGTGTTCCACGTTGCGGCACGTTCGCTCGCGACGCAGGCGCTTTCGATCTTCGGCGATCATTCCGATGTGATGAGTGCGCGCATGACCGGCTTTGCTATGCTCGCCGCCGCCTCCGTGCAGGACGCCCATGACCTTGCGCTGGTCGCGCAGGCCGCGACACTCGTGTCGCGAGTGCCCATCATGTTTTTCTTCGACGGGTTCCGCACGTCGCACGAAGAAAACAAGATCTCGATCATTCCCGACGAACAGATCCGGGCGATGATCGACGACGAACTCGTGCGCGCCTTCCGCGCGCGGGCATTGTCGCCGGAGCACCCGGTGGTGCGCGGCACCACGCACAATCCGGATACCTTCTTCCAGGCGCGCGAAACGGTCAACCCGTACTACGAGCGACTTCCGGGGATCATCCAGAAAGCAATGGACGATCTCGCCCACATGACCGGGCGACGCCACCAATTGGTTCGTTACAGCGGCGATCCGGAAGCCGAACGGGTCGTGGTGGCGATCGGATCAGGATGCGAAGTACTCGACCAGACGGCGGCCCATCTCAATACCAGGGGCGAGAAGGTGGGAGTCGTGCAGGTGATCCTCTATCGCCCATGGGCGGCGGACGCGTTCCTGGCCGCTCTGCCGAAATCGGTGACGGCGGTCGCAGTACTCGACCGGACGAAGGAAGTCGGTGCGCCGGGCGAACCGCTTTTCCTCGACGTGTTGTCGACGTTCGCTCACGCAACCGCAGCGGGAACGTGGGCGGCAATGCCGACGCTTATCGGCGGTCGCTACGGACTCTCGTCGAAGGACTTCGATCCCGCCATGGCAAAGGCGGTGTTCGACGAGTTGAAAAAGCCGAGTCCAAAACACGGCTTCACGGTCGGCATCAACGACGACGTCTCGCACACCAGCCTCGCGGTCGACACGGCGTTCGACATCGAGTCGCCAAACGACGTACGTGCGCTGTTCTACGGGCTCGGTGCCGATGGCACGGTAGGGGCTAACAAGAACTCGGTAAAGATTCTTGCCCACGCCCCAGCTTGCTTCGCACAGGGCTATTTCGTGTACGACTCTAAGAAGTCGGGCTCGTCGACGATCTCCCACCTGCGCTTCGGACCAAAGCCCATCCGCGCACCCTATCTGCTCAAATCCGCGAGCTTCGTGGGCGTGCACAAATTTGATTTTGTGTTCAAACAGGACGTGCTCGCCGCCGCGGCATCCGGGGCCACCGTGCTCATCAACAGTCCCTACGGGCCCGACGCAGTCTGGAACGAATTGCCGCGCAACGTCCAGCAGCAGTTCATCGACAAGAAACTTAAGCTGTTCGTGGTCGACGCCTCGAAGGTTGCATTTGGCCTCGGCCTGGGCGCGCGCATCAATACGATTCTGCAGACCTGCTTTTTCGCGCTCTCGGGCGTGCTGCCGCGCGACAAGGCGATCGCTGCGATCAAGAGGGAAACGGAGCGGACCTACGCCCGCAAGGGTGCCGATGTCGTGAAGAAGAATTTCGCGGCTATCGACAGTGCGCTCGCCAATCTGCACGAAGTAAAGGTGCCCGCCATTGCCGACGGCAGGCCGAGCCCTCGCAACGCGATTCCGGCAAGCGCGCCCAGATTCGTGCGCGAGGTCACCGCCGTCATGATGGAGGGGCGCGGCGATACCTTGCCGGTGAGCGCGATGCCGGCCGACGGGACGTTCCCCACCGGAACCACGAGATATGAGAAGCGGAACATCGCCGAACAGGTGCCGATCTGGGAGCCGGATCTTTGCATCCAGTGCGGACAGTGCTCGATTGTCTGCCCGCACAGCGTTATCCGCGCGAAATACTACGACCGCACTCGGCTCGTCGACGCGCCTGCTTCTTTTAAGGCAGTGTCCATCAATGCGCGCGGCTATCCGGATTCGCGCTACACGCTTCAAGTCTACGTCGAGGACTGTACCGGCTGTGGTGTGTGCGTCGAGAACTGTCCTGCGCATAGCCCCGACGACGCGAAGATCAAGGCGATCAACATGAAATCACGGTTGGACCATCTCGATATGGAGCGCGAGAGCATCGCGTTTTTCGAGAAGTTGCCGTGGGCGGACCGGACTCGGGTCAACTTCGCCAACGTCCGCGGCGTGCAGTTCCTGCAGCCGCTGTTCGAATTCTCGAGCGCGTGCGCCGGCTGCGGCGAGACGCCCTACCTAAAGCTGCTCTCCCAGCTATTCGGCGACCGCCTGCAGATCGCGAACGCCACCGGATGCTCGTCGATCTACGGCGGCAATCTGCCCACCACGCCATGGACATTCGGGTCCGACGGCCGCGGTCCGACGTGGGTGAATTCGCTGTTCGAGGACAATGCAGAGTTCGGGTTCGGCTATCGGATGGCCATCGACAAGCAGACCGAAATCGCGAGGGGAATCACGGAAAAGCTGGCGCCGCTGCTTAGCGAAGATCTGGTGCAGGCGGTCCTCGCCGCGCCGCAGGTGACCGAGTCCGATTTCCACGTGCAACGCGAGCGCGTGGCTGCACTCAAGGCGAAACTCGCAACCCTCGACGATGCCGACGCCATGAACCTGCTGGCACTTGCTGATTTTCTCGTTCGCCGCTCGGTGTGGATAGTGGGCGGCGATGGCTGGGCCTACGACATCGGCTACGGCGGGCTCGACCACGTACTCGCCATGGGCCGCAACGTCAACGTGCTGGTGCTCGACACCGAGGTGTATTCCAACACCGGCGGCCAGGCCTCGAAGGCCACGCCCCTGGGGGCGTCGGCCAAATTCGCCGCGGCGGGCAGGACGGTGCCGAGCAAGGATCTCGCGATGATGGCGATCGCCTACGGCAACGTCTATGTTGCCCGAGTGGCGATGGGCGCCAACAACGAGCAGGCGGTCATCGCCTTCCGCGAGGCCGAAGCGTACGACGGCCCATCCCTGATCCTGGCCTACTCGCAATGCATCGCCCATGGCACGGACATGCGGTACGGCATGAAGCAGGCGGCGCGCGCAGTGGCAAGCGGTCACTGGCCCCTGATGCGTTTCGACCCGACCATGCGGAGCCGAGGATTGAATCCATTTCGTCTCGACTCACCGCGGCCGCGCATATCCCTCGAGGAATACCGCGGCCGCGAGGTGCGCTTCAAGGTGCTCGAGCAGACCCATCCCGCCGAAGCACGGCACATGCTGCAACAGGCGCAACTCGCCGTCGAGGAGCGGTACAAGCTGTACGAGGACCTCGCTTCGCGCGACGGCAGCCGGTTCCATCCGCACTGGCAGGAGCTGTGACCATGGATCTTTCGACCAAGTATCTCGGCATGGATCTCAAGCATCCAATCATCGCGTCCGCATCGCCACTGACAGCGACCCTCGATGGCATCCGCGCACTGGAGGACGCGGGGGCCGCGGCCGTGGTCATGGCTTCGCTCTTCGAGGAGCAGGTCCGGGCAGAAGATACCGCGTACGCCATGTACACGGACCACGGCTCCCTCAGCCAGCCGGAATCCGGGAGCTATTTTCCGCCACTGCCGGATTACGACCGCGGCATGTCGGGCCACCTCGGTACCCTGCGGCAAGCGGTCGAGGCCGTCGACATTCCGGTGATTGCGAGCCTCAACGCAGTGACCATCGATGGATGGGTCGACTACTCGGCACGGCTCGAACAGGCGGGCGCAGCGGCGCTGGAGCTCAATGTTCATTTCATTCCGGTCGATCCGGCCATGAGCGGCCAGGACGTCGAGGCTCACTATGTCGAGGTCGTGCGCGCGGTAAAGCGCACTGTAAGGATTCCCGTCGCGCTGAAGCTGTCGCCTTATTTCAGCTCGACGGCGCATATGGCGCATGCCCTGACCGGCGCCGGAGCCGACGGTCTCGTGTTGTTCAATCGCTTCTACCAGCCTGATGTCGACCTTGCCACGATGTCGGTCAAGTCGGAACTCCACCTCAGCACGCGCTATGAGACCGGGCTACCATTGCTCTGGATCGCGCTGCTTGCGGGGCGCTTGCACGGCTCGCTCGCGGCCACGAGCGGAGTCGAAGGCGCGCGAGAGGTGATCAAGTACCTGCTGGTCGGCGCGGATGCGGTGATGACCGCCTCCGCACTGTTGCGCAACGGACTCTCTTACCTGCAATCGATGGTCACCGAACTCGCAGCATGGCTCGAGGAACACGGCCATCCCTCGGTCGCGGCCATCCGCGGGCAGAAGAGCGTGAAGCAACTCGACGATATTTCGGAACTGCTCCGGGCGCAATACATGCATCTCCTGACGGAGTACGTTCCGGGGAGACTTGCCGCATGAGGTTGGCAAGACCCCCTGTGACCTGCGCTGTAGCCGTTGGTTGCCGTGGTGAAACGTCCACGCCAATTGTGGTCTGAGTCGAAGAAGCCGCGCGGCGCTTGCCGCGCAAGCGGACTGCGCGAGCCGACCGTGTGTCCCAAGCGATTGGGTTGCGTCTGGCACTGATCGAATGTCTTTTTCGGCGCGCCGCATCGGATCAAACGGGCATAGCTCGAATCTCGCGCGGTGATGTCATTGCACCAGCAGCGCCTTTTAGCCCTGCAATACGACTGTACACCGTCGGCGGGGCCGGCGCCGCCTTTGACAACCCCAATTAGTGGATTGCCGTGAGCCGTTCAGCAGCCAGGACCGCGGGTGTCGGATCGAACTCCACTGCCACGGGCGAACTTGTTCATCACGGACTCCGAAAATGTCCCAAGGCCTGAAATCGACCTTGTCGGCAGAACTCGTTGAGCAGACACGGAAGCGGCCGGGGGCTCGTTTCGGCCGAGGTTGTGTGAAAACTCCCGAACTCACTAAAGTTTTTCAGAAGTGACCCTAAAGATCGATCCAGGATCGACGATCGCCACTATGGGAGGGATCAAGTGACCCCGGAAAAAGTGAGATTTTCGAGTTTTCACACAACCTCGGCCATTGCCGGTCCATAGCGGCATTAGGCAGATTTTCTAAGAGCGGAGGCTGCGATCGCTTGCCCCTGTAAGAAACCGCGGGTAGCGTATGTCCAATTTGAAGATTGGGAGTGCAACAATGAACCGGTCAAAGTTCGTCTACACGTTCGCGGAGGGCGACGCCAGCGACAGGATGCGGCTGGGCGGCAAGGGGGCGAACCTCTGTGCGATGACGCAGATCGGCCTCAACGTCCCGCCGGGTTTTGTCATCACCACCGCGGCGTGCCTCAGCTACCTCGACGGCCATCAACTCCCCGAAGGTCTGATAGCCGACGTCCGGGCGCATATCGCGGAGCTCGAGCACAAGACGGGCAAGGGCTTCGGCAGCGAAGCAAACCCGCTGCTGGTCTCCGTGCGCTCGGGCTCGGCGATGTCGATGCCCGGGATGATGGACACCATTCTCAACCTTGGGCTCAACGCTGCGACCTTGCAGGGGCTAATAGGCGTGACAGACAGCCCGCGATTTGCCTATGACGCGTGGCGACGCTTCATCCAGCTCTTCGGCAAGATTGCGATGGGCATTGGCGATGAGATCTTCGATGGCGCGATGGTCGAGATAAAAAAGAAATACGGCGCGGCGCAGGACGTGGACCTCACCGCCGAGCAGCTGAAAGAGCTCGCCAACCGGTTCCTAGCGATCTACCGCGAACAGACCGGCCACCCCTTCCCCGCCGATCCGTACGAACAGCTCCAACATTCGATCGAGGCGGTGTTTCGTTCATGGAACGGCAAGCGCGCGGTTGACTACCGGCGGCAGTTCCGGATCACCAAGGAGATGGCGAACGGCACCGCGGTGAACGTGGTAACGATGGTGTTCGGCAACATGGGTGAGGACTCGGCGACCGGCGTCGGCTTCACCCGCAATCCAGCTACCGGCGAGAATGCCATCTATGGCGAGTACCTGACAAACGCGCAGGGCGAGGATGTCGTCGCGGGCATCCGTACGCCCAAGCCCATCGCCGAGATGGTCCAGGAGATGCCAGACCTCTACCGTCAGCTCATCGAACTGCGCAATCGGCTCGAGGCGCACTACAAGGAAGTGCAGGACTTCGAATTCACGATCGAAAAGGGCCGGCTTTACTGCCTGCAGACGCGCAACGGCAAGATGAATGCGCGCGCCATGGTGAGAACGTCGGTGGAGATGTTCATGGATGGGCTTATCTCGAAGGATCGCGCTCTCATGCGTATCGCGCCTATGCTGCTTGAGCAGCTTCTGGTGCCCACGCTCAACCCGACGCACAAGGTCGTGGCGTTGGCACGAGGGCTGCCGGCATCGCCTGGCGCGGCGTCCGGCCGGATCGTGTTCGACGCCGACACCGCCGAACAACGCTGCAAGGTGGGCGAGAAGGTGATCCTGGTGCGCGAGGAGACGAAGCCCGAGGATATCCACGGGTTCTTCGCCGCGCAGGCGATCCTTACCTCCCGCGGTGGCAAGACCTCGCACGCGGCGGTCGTCGCGCGCGGCATGGGCAAGCCGTGCGTGTCGGGGTGCGACGCGATTCGGATCGATGTGCGCGAGCGCCGCGCCGAAGTCGGCGGCACGGTCCTCCACGAAGGCGACGTCATCACCATTGACGGCACGACGGGTTATGTCTATCCGGGGCAGATGTCGATGGTTGAGCCGGAGTTCTTCGCCGAGTTGGCGACGCTGTTGTCCTGGGCTGATGAGGCGGCGCGGCTTAAAGTGCTTGCCAACGCCGACACTCCCCGCGATGCCTCCCGCGCCCGGCAATACGGCGCGATGGGCATTGGGCTCTGCCGCACCGAACGCATGTTCAACGACCCACAGCGCCTGCCCATTGTGCAAGAGATGATCCTTGCCGACACGGCGGAAGCACGTCGCGACGCGCTCGAGCGCCTGTTGCCCATCCAGCGCGACGACTTCAAAGGCATCTTCAAGGCGATGACGGGGCTACCGGTCACGGTGCGTCTGCTCGATCCGCCGATGCACGAATTCCTGCCGACAGCGTCGCAGCTCGAATTCGAGATCGGCCATCTGCGCCACTTGCAGCGCGTCACACGGTC
>Ga0181521_10005286_pt1 | contig 14422 bp, 20 predicted proteins | sample PEATcosm2014_Bin_32_FD_119764 | JGI IMG/M metagenome (GOLD analysis project Ga0181521, IMG submission 119764) | Peatland microbial communities from MTU Mesocosm Facility, Houghton, MI, USA - PEATcosm2014_Bin02_60_metaG | ecosystem: Environmental > Terrestrial > Soil > Wetlands > Peat | place...
GACCACTTTGTGCGCGAAATCCGGCCGGAGGAGGACTTCGCCCCCCATGAGCGCCAGGACGCGGCAGCCGGTGCCGTGCAGCCAGTCAATCGACCGGCGGGCAGTCGGTTCCGTCATGCCCTTCACCCGATTGTCGAACGCCCAGCAGTAGTGGCAATCGAGATTGCATTTCCACTCGGTGAACAGATAGGAAATGATGGGATGAAAGTCGCCGGCTCTCACGAGCGACTTGACATAAGGGACGAGCCATCCCCGCAAAGCCCGAGCTACCATCGGTACTGTCACCCGCGTCCGATAGGGGTTGCCGTTGCGCGGGAGAAACTTGGGATCAGGCTCTACGTCCCCGCATTTCTCCGGATGTCTCGGAAACCGGGGAGCTGGCAGGCTCAGAGCTCCCGGGGTTGGTAAAAGTCTGGGCGAGCCGTCCGGTCCGATAATTGGCAGTTCGTGAATTGCGATTCGGCCGCCTTTCACTCCGCTCCGGCCGTTTTCTCCGTCGTCCGGCGCTACCTTCGTAACCGCATTACCGATCATTGTCTTCATTGTCCCGTTTCGCCTCCGTACTCCACTCTGGAAATGCTCCTATGAAGCGGGTAGCCGGTTCCTTGGGGACTAGGGGCAGCCATGCGGTCACTTTGCGCCGGCAACATCCCGCTCCGATGAACCAGACGATCCACATCCATGTGGCCTCCCAGACGCCTTTGCAGTTTGGATTCCTCAACCGATCCCTCTAGATTTCAATATCGAAGCCCCTGATTAGTGCTGAGAAGACGGCATCTGCCCATTCCACGCGCCGAATCTCGGCAGATGCCCACTTGCTGGCCCGGCGGCATCGAAATAGCTGGGGCAGACATAGCCAATTTGCCTGCGGGCATTCTGACAAGGGCCTGAAAATAGACTCCCGGGCTCCACAATTCCCACATGCACCCCGGGGCGAATACATGAACCAGCAACAGAGGAAGCTGATCCGAATTCTCCGCCGCGGTCCCGTCGTCACGAAAAGCCGACAACCTGGGTGCCAATCGACTGGGTCCCTCAAGGCTGCCTTCGTCAAAAGCGTACGCCACAGTCAGATGCGGTCCGCCACTCCAAGCTGATTTGCCGCACGCCACCGGTGGCGCATCGAGCGTCGGCATGTGCTTCAGCACGTGCCATCTCGCGCGGCCGCTTGAATATTTGCAGCACGGGAGATTTCGAGTCGCTCCCCGCGAGAGCTATACGAAGGACAGCCCTCACGCATTTGGCAAGCGCCGTGCACTAAGGCGCCACAGAATCCGGACAGAAGAAATCGCGGCAAGTAATAACCGTGACCTTGAACTGGACGGAAATTTAAGGAAGAGTGTCGCTGTATCGCGCAGAAGGCGTGGTTCCGCGACGAAGAACGAGAGGTGGCCGCTATGACACAGGCGGACGCAAATAAATACAAGGCATTACTCACGGCTAAACGTGCAGAAATCATGAGTAAGTCGGGCCGGCGCGAGGGTCTCTGGATCGTTCAGTCCAACGAACAGATCGAGGCGGTGCAACTGGCCGGTCAACGGGAATTCGCGGCCCTCGCTCTGGAGCGCGAGAGCGAGAGCCTGATGCAGGTCCGCGCGGCGCTCAAGCGCATCGATGACGGCCAGTTTGGGATATGCGTCGATTGCGAGGAGCCGATCTCCGCAAAACGCCTCGCGGCCGTACCCTGGGCTGCCTATTGTCTGAACTGCCAGGAATTGCACGACGATCGAGGGATGATCGGGACTTTCGGCCCGAAACTGGCCGCATGACGCGGCCAGTCGCGTGAATCGATAGGGGACGTCTCGCGCGCTTGTTTTTCGACTCCTGGACACCGTAAGTCCTAAGCAGGAAAGGTTATCAAGGTGAACTTCGTATTGTTATCTCTGGTGCTGGTGTTTGCCATCGCGCTGTACGGTTTATGGTCCAGGCGACTCGCCGGGCAGTCTGATCGGCGACTGTCGCAGGGGGCGCCGGAGCAGGAGTTCGGAGCGTCGCATAGCCCGATCGTAGTCCGGGGCGAGATTTCGGCCGGAAATGCGTCAACGAGTGCGTGGACCGTCGAACTGACGCCGCTCAGGGTCGGAGTGACGCGAAAGACTACGCCAGGACAGGATGGCTTCTTCGAATTCCTCGCGGTAACACCGGGTGAACACGAATTGCGCGTCATTGACGCAGAGGGACGCATGCGTTACCACGATGTGTTCCGCTTGCGCCTTAACCATGAAACGCTCGCCATCAGCGTGCCGTCCGCGGAACCTGTTCAATATCACAACCCGACGCCATTTCAGCGCAGCGGCTGCAACACAAAGTCCCATGTCAGGCAATGATCGAGTTTAGAAAGGGCGTGGCGGCGCTAAAGAACCGGCAAGTCATGTCAGCGGTGGAGCATCTCAAAGCCGCGGTGGCCATCGATCCGGCATTCGCTGATGCGCACAGCGATCTGGGAGTAGCATATCTTCGGTCGAAAGAATATCACCAGAGTGCTGAGCAATTCCAGAAAGCGATCAACCTGGTCCCCAGTCACCAAGCGGCAAATGAGAATCTATGTATGCTCCTTCTCAGGACGAAACGTTATGCGGAAGCAGGGCAGGCCGCGGGCCGCATACTGAGACGCGGTGCCGGCTCCGCAAGAGCGCACTACGTCGCGGCGGTCAGCTTGCTTGCCGGACGCGGTAGCCAGAGCGAGGCGCTCAAGCACCTGCGGCGAGCCGAAGACGCGATTCCCAGGGCGCGCCTTCTGGCCGCAAGCATTTTGGCCCATACCGGTCGGCGCACCGACGCGGCACACGAACTGGAAACATACCTGCGTACCCCAGACAGATACAGCCGTCGGCCGCAGGTCGAAGCGTGGCTGGCTGATCTGAGGCAATAGATCGCACACCCGCGCTCGACTCCCCTCTTGCATCCGGTCCGTCGGACCTGACTGGAAGTTCTTCCTCGTTCTAACGACCCGCGCGAGGCGCACTTACCATCCGGGCCCGCTGCAGCCCATTCTACGCCGTGATTTGTGCCGAGGTCTTGGCACTTGCCTCGGCAGAAGGCGGGGCAACGGAGTTCCGAGTGCGAAATCCAAAAGATCTCTGACGCAACATAGGGATTGCAGTCTGGCCACAAATCTGCGGTACAAACTTTATGCAGCCACTCATCGATTCTTCGCCGGCGCGCCGGCACACATGGAGCGCCGCTCCGCTGATGCTGCTTCTCGGATTCGGGGGGCTGAATGCGAAGGCGGCGGACCTCTATGTACAGACACGCGGTTCCTCGCAAGCGCTCGCGTTTGCTCGACATATCGCGTCGCAAGCACAGCGAGATCCCGTCGCAAGATCCGGAGCAGTAGGAGTTCTCATCGAGGCTTCACTGCCTGAGCTCTATAAGTCGGCCGCCTTGATTGGGGTTCGCACGCCAGCCGAAAACGACACAGCCGAATTCCATATTCTGCAGATCGTCGGTGACGGGGCCGTCACAGAGGAGGTGATCGATCGGTATTTGGCACTGCGCCAGCAGATCGATCTACTGCCGCACTCTCTGGTCGCCATTACTCCCGCCAATTACAAATTTCACTTTGACGGGGAAGTGAAGACGGGAGACACCACGGCATACATCTACGACATTGCCCCAAGGAAGAAGCGGCCCGGCCTACTCGTCGGTAGGCTTTGGATGGACTCCAGTACCGGCGAGGAAGTCACGCTGTCCGGACATCTGATGAACGGCCCGGCAACAGGCGACCTCGTCGAGCTTGTGCGCGACACGAAACTAGTGAACGGATGTGCTTTGGCCCGCGTCACCCACTTAGCTTGGTCAATTCCACTACTCGGCCGCGCCGAAGTGATGATCACGGAGACACTCCTGAGGCCCGGCATTGTGCCGTAGCCCAGTTAGCGCCTGCGATGTTTCTCGGAATCCTGTTCGTCAGGGATAAGTCAAATCACTTCGAATGTCGGTAATAAACATCAACCGCCTCGAAACTGTGCCAGCTCCTGTCGACCCGACTGTCGCTGACACGCAGATTGCGTCCAGGAGATCTTAGTCGCCCGTGAGCGCGACTCGCACCAACGGGATTCATGGAAGCCGGCGTGCTCTTTACTTGGGTGACCGCACTCCAGATCCGCAACAAGCGTCGGGAGTGCTCACACAGGAGATTATATGCGAGTCAAATTAAGTTTTACTTTACTGGTCCTCGGTCTATCGCTGACAGGCCTGACGACGGGTTGCAGGAAGAAGGTCGCCGTCGCGCAGCCCACTCCTCCTCCTCCCGTACAAGAACCTGCGCCGCCACCTGCACTCAGCCTTCCGACGGCTTCGCTCAGCGCCGAACCGGCGTTAGTCGAGGCTGGGCAGGCAGTCACGCTGAAGTGGTCTAGCACGGACGCGACAGACGCGACGATTTCCGGGCTTGGGGCGGTTACTGCCGAAGGCACGCAGGAAGTCCACCCTTCGCAGTCCACAACCTATGAACTCGTCGCAACGGGGCCGGGCGGCTCAGCGAAAGCCTCCGCGACCGTCAACGTCATCGCCCCACCGCTGCCGATCCTCGCGCCGCCGGAGGTGGAACCCAAATCCCTGCTGGTTCGGCTGCAGACGGAGCTCTCCGATGCGTATTTTGACCTCGACGAGAGCAACCTACGTGACGATGCCCGCGCCGCCTTGGAGAAAGATGCCGAGGCGCTTCGCTCGATTCTCACCGATTTTCCCAACGCAGTGATCGTGTTGGAAGGCCACTGCGATGAGCGCGGGTCGGCAGAGTACAACGTCGGTCTCGGCGCGGAGCGGGTCCTGTCGGCCAGGGCGTATCTCGCGGCGCTTGGAGTACAAGCAGACCGGCTGCGGACGATCAGCTATGGAAAAGAGAGGCCGCAGTGCAACGAATCGTCGGAGGCATGCTGGCAAATGAACCGGCGAGTGCACTTTGCCTCCGGAGAAACCGCAACGAACTGAAACTTATCATCACCGACCTCAAAAGCGGCCGCCGCTGGGGATGCTGCCATGCTGCATGCGTCCCCAGCCTTTTTTGGGCTTTCTAACCATCCTGGCTCATTCCAGCCTCGACGCTCCCTTCACCCCACCAATTCGCGCTGTGCCGGCAGCGTCGGATCCGCCGCGCCAAGCGGTTCCGGACAGAAGTCCGGGACCCACCGCGCAACGTGCACGACCGCTTCGGCATACTGGCGTGCGTGCGCCCGCGCCGTGGCGGGTTTGTGACGCAGGGTCGCCAACCAGAGTCCGAATGCCATGCAGGTACGCACTGCATACGGCACCAGGTGCACCGCAAGCCTGCGACGCAGGGGAGAGTCAGCCAGGTGCGTCCCGATCTCGCTATCCCACAGCGCTTCGGTGGCGCCAATCTCCGCCCGGTACAAGTCGGTCGCGAAGTCCGGCATTTCCATCAGCGCCCACACCATGATCGAAGCATTATCGTTTTCGTCAACACAAGCCAGGACCGTTGACTCCGCCATGTTCTCAATACATTCGAGAGGCGGCAGGTTCGGGATCGAGAAAAACCGTTCTCGCAATGCTGCCAGACGCCCCTGCGTGTTGCGCGCGACGGCTGCCTCGAACAGCTTCCGCTTCGTACCGAAATGGACGTAGACCATTGCCTCGGAGATCCCCGCAGCCTTCGCGACAGTGGCTGTGTGCGTCGCCGCGAACCCACTTGCGGCAAACTGCTTCTCGGCCACTCTCAGAATCTGCTCCCGTCGCAGCTCGCCGGAGAGCCTGCGGGACACCCCATTGCTGCCTTGGGCTGGGGGCCTGTTTGAAACCCTCTTATTCATGTGTTCCCTATTCAAAAGCAAGCCTGTCATGAAGAACTGCCGTGCCGAACCAGACGACGATGCAACTGCCGATTTCGCAGCGGAGTCACTGCGACCAGGACCGCTTCCTCACTCCGCCGGATTGAATCTCATCGACGATGTAGGAGCTGTAGACACCGTCGGCCCTCAGATCAACGCCCTTGGCGGCGAGATGCCGAAGCGTCGTACGGCCCTGTTCGTCGATTGCCGCAACGTCTCGCAGGTGAAGCCGCACCGGTTTTCCCCGCAAAAGAGCTTGAATGCAGGAGGCTTCGACCGGTTCGACAGTTTTGCCTGAAAGTTGCCCATCCACCGTGATCGTTGTGATACCCGGTTCCTCTGAGGTCATGATCCGTATCATTGCCCATTTACCTCTCAGATACTTGAACTGCAGGCGGAGAACCAAATAAACAGACGAGATCTCATAAAACTGCTTCACGTGATTCGAACGCCGACGAAATGCTGAACGCGGCCGCATGCACCCGAGGCGGCGCTGCCACCAGCACTCCTGAGGATCGGAGGTTTCCTCGGTTATGCAGCGGCAGCGCCGCCTCAAGCGGGCGCCCGGCACCTCCATGAATATTGCAATTCGATGGCCCCGGTGTAACCGCCCGTCAAGGCCGAAAGGGCACGTACCTCTTGGCCGTCCAGCATCAATCTGCGAGAGTCCATGCGCGCTTGAGGTTGCACAGCCTGTCGTCGTTCCACCAACGCCTCTACCAACCTCATTCGGTGGCAGTCTGCATCTCAATCCCGGAGCATCCTCGTATCCGTTCTAGTGTCTTGCGCGAACATTGTTGCGTTGAACTTGGGAGGCTCTGGTGCCATGGGAATCTCGCCTAGTGACGCGGCAAGTGGCGAAATACCGGCATGAAGTAACCCAAAGACAGGTCTACCAGTACTTCTCACTGGCACGAAGCTCTACCGGGATTTCAGACTCCCTGCTTTCACGGGGCGAGTGCGGCTCACCGTCTCTAAACCGGAATTGATGCCCCGAACCTTACCAATCACCTGAATCCGCGCGCCGTGTACAACGATATCGGCTCGCCGATGCTCCGACACTTCGTCGGGTTTCAACACAGGGTTATCGGAATGCTGATCGACATCGTCAAGTGATGAAACGCGCAGCCAAACACCAATGCGCCTGGCAACGGTCGTGCAGCATGCTGCGTTGGAGGTCCCTGATGGCAAGACATCTAGGCAAAACGCACACGAAGGAACCGGTTGCTGTTGCACCGCCTGAAGCGCAGCTTTCGCCGAACGCGGGTCCGGAAGCAGAAGAGCTTGCCCGATTGGCCTACCAGTACTGGCTGGAACCTAGGTCTCCAACCGGGACTCCGGAAGAAGACTGGTTTCGGGCCGTGGAGGAGATCACGCTACGACAACAGCGCCTCGCACAGAAGTGCAGCAACGGTTGACGCACTGCAAGAGGGTGATCCTTCTTTGCAGGATGTCAATCCGGGCTACCACCCGGCCTGGCTGCCACTGCCCTACGTGCAATCACGACGGTCGGAGTGAACGCGGCGGCGTTCCACCAACACGCCGAGAGTCTCTGGCTCGCGCCGGCCAGTTTCCTCCCAGCGGGATGATTTGAAGCGAGTTTTGAAATCGGGGGGCGGAAAGGGATGTACGTTCCGCTTGGCGGCGAGAGCGGCCGCCAACAACAAGGCCAGGATCCCGGATTTCCCTGCAGCTATCGCGATATCTGGAACGCTACTGGACAGTCATTCGTTTTGGCGCGGCGCCTCCGCTGACTACGTCATTCTGTCAGCAACGAAAGCGGCGAGTGACTGTGGAAGAGTGGGACTACTGAAAGCCAACCCTGTCTTTCGTGCCCTGAAGTTACAGCACTCGATTGACGCCATCCTCCCTCGTGAAAGAGAGACCCGTCTCGTTCAACTTCTGGTCTCCCGACTCCTGCGGGATTGCTGGCGACACCCAGCAGACGGAGAGTACTATTACGGCGGCGCTTACCTTGGATGGCGCCCGGGATAACATCGTTCAAGTTGAATGCACTTAGCCATCCAGGGCAATCCTCGCTGGAAACCGCGGACAAGCGACGGAGTTGTACTGCCTGCCGACGTTCGGCATCACAGATGCATTTACCGCCGTGCGGGGCCTGCTTACTCACGTGCGGGACTAAGGGACCCGCTTAGCCTCGGCGCTGCCCCCGAAGTCGGAAGAGTTCCTCTGGTCTTTTGGTCCCCTCGATGGCGGCGCCGAGCCCTCCACGCGTACGAGCCACGTTGTCGTACCGTGTCGAGACTCGCGTCCGATCGGCTATTCTGGGCCCGCCACACCTCGCACTTCTCCAGTACGAGATAAGGCGCGCAGACCGCGCTTAGCTGCCGTAAGCCCGACCGGCCCTGTCGAACACGATGGTAGTTGTTCAGGAAGTCAGGGTCCTCTGCCTGGACGCTAACAACTATATCCCGTTACCGGACAGCCCTTGGCCGGTGGCGCCGTTTTCGGCACTTGATGCGGCATACGACGGCACTTTCGGCACGACTAGATCGATAAACGGGCGCGTTCATATCGGCGAAATTGGGCACCAAAATGCAATCGCTGGTAACGGGTGGTAATCCCAAATGATCCGCGTCACAAAAACTGAGGAATTGTCAAGAGCGGTCGTAACCATCGATGGAGAGCTCTCGGGCGACTCCATCGCGGTTGTCGAAACCTGCTGCGCCCAAGCCGGGTCGAACAGAAAGCCGGTCCAGCTCTTCTTGCGTGATGTTACATCAATGGACCAGGCGGGCCGAATGCTACTGGCGCGTTTAGCAGCTAAGGGCATCCACCTGGTCGCAAGCGGCATATACACGTCATATCTGGTCGATTCGCTCACCTCTGATATGACAACCCCGGAGCTTGTCCGAGGCGGTGGCGCTAAGGGACACTGAGAACCCCATGAGTTCATGTGCAAGAGCCGCGGGCAGCATTAACGGGAAGATCACCTTTGGGGCGTTAGCTCAGCAAGTCCTCTCGTTGGATGCAGCTATCGAATGGGTCGCCCTGGAAGAAGCTGGCCGAGAACCCCGCTGGGCTTGGCGCGATCCGCGGACCGGCAGCATGCGGGCGGGCACGACCGCGAACAGCGCTCAACTCGTCGATCCATTGCTGCTCATGATCGCGGAGAGTAGTGATGACCTTTACGGCGGCGAGACAGCCGCCAATCCGCATCGCTTGCTCTTTGTAGTCCTTGCCTACGGCGACTTCGTACAGATTGTCGCACGTTTGGGAAGGGACGCCCACCTAAGTGTTGCGGTGTCACCAGGTATCAATGCGTACGTTTTAGGAAGGAAGCTAACGACCCTGCTCAACCGCTGTACGCAGGGGTCCGTGATGCATTGACGTCGATGGAAATGTATCAACATGACCGCGCCAAAGCGTTCCAGTTTGTTCTTCAGGGGAACTTAGTCGGCGAACGAGTTCAGGAACTGGAGCATGCTTGGACTACGGCGAAATCGATCCTGAAGGGCAAGGAACTGGTGGTCGACGTCTCTGGCATCGCCTATGCGGACAAAGTGGGTGTGGACCTCCTGGCTCGCATGCGGGCTTCAGGGGCCCGCCTAACCGCGGCGCTGCCGCCGGAATCCGAAGAGTTCCTCCGATCTTTAGGACTACCGGCAGCAGCGCCGAGCGGTGGGTCCATCAGGTCCAGAGTGGTGCAGTTCTTCCGCGTGTGCCGAATAAGCTGATTGGCAGCGTTCCAGGCATTCTCGCCCGAACTGGCCAGATGGCGAATTACGGCGAATCCCGAGCGGCTCGATCCGCGAGGTTGGTTTCGAGAATTTCGATGTCCACAGAGAAAAGCGACGTGATCGACACCATCAGCACCAAGAGGACTACTGGCGAAGTGATCCCGACGGTCAACGACCACTACGACTGGTCGGACACCGCAGGCTTTCACCTCCGAGAAGGTGTGCCGAAAGTGCGCAAGCGACTGGTAGTGAACGCGGACGACTTCGGTTTCACGCCCGACGTGAATCGCGGCATCGTGGACGCGCACCGCCGCGGAATTCTGACCGCCACAACCCTGATGGCCAACGGATCGGCCTTCGACGATGCCGTGCGCCTCGCGCGCGAGACACCGACACTCGATATCGGCTGCCACCTCGTGCTGATCAGCGGCAGTTCACTCGTTACGGGGAAGCGCTACCCCCTTACCGCGGCGCAACTGTTGGCCGCGTTGGCGCGGCGCGAAATTCGGCCATATGAAGAGTTAGCCGCGCAGGTACGGCGGCTTGTCAACGCCGGCATCCGCCCGACGCATCTGGATACCCATAAGCACATCCACCTCGCGCCGCCCGTGTTGGATGCGGTCGCGCGCCTGAGCAGGGAGTTCGACATCCGGTGGGTGCGCCAGCCGTTCGATTTTCCGCTGAACGCGCTCCGTGCCGGCGTCCCGCGCCTGAAACGGATGACCAGCGATGCGTTGGGACTGATGCGCCGCCGTTTTCGTCGCGTACTGGAGCGCCACGGATGCCGGACGACCGATCATTTCGCCGGGTTCCAGATCACCGGCCGGTTCCGCACGGCGGAACTGGTGCAATTGCTCGCGTTCCTTCCGGACGGCAGCACGGAGTTGATGTGCCATCCAGGGTATTGCGGGCAGGCGCTTCGGGCGGCGCGCACTCGTCTGAAAGAGAGTCGCGAGCGTGAGTTGGAGGCGCTGACGGCGCCGGAGACACGAGCGGCGCTGGCGCGGAACGGGATCGAACTGGTGCCGTATGTCGGGTTGGAGTAGCGGGGGGGAATTCGCGATTCGAAGGTCATATTTCGTTCGCCGGCCGTCGTCTGGTGTCACCTCGAGGTGAGTTCGCATATTGCCGAGGCGAGCGATATTATGGCTGGAAATTCCGACATCCTCGGCCTCCTCAGACTGGGCCGGCCACTTTCACGCGCAGCGGAAGCGGCGCAAAGCAAGGGGCAATCCTGAGTGTCCTGCCCGTAGGGTATTAACTTAAATGTGAGGACGCCGGCGTCGACATATCCGCGCAACCTTGCCATATAGAGTCTTGCCACCTTGAATGCGGTGTCGAGCAGGCCGCCGGGAGCCTGACGTTTGAGGAATGCGGAAAGCCCGCGTGGATCACCACCATGCCGCCCATCGACAGGTCCCGCCAATGCCCGATATTCCCGACTCGCCTTGGTGCGATAGTAGCCGTCGACGTGGGGAATGATGTCCTTCAAGTACTCCTGCGAGCACTTGTCATCGGTGCCGATGGGCGAAGGGTCGAACGTCCACAGCCTCGCGTGTTCTCGTCGAGTGAGTCCGAGGTGCCGTTACAGCACACTGTTTACATGTGGCGTGCTACCCACGGACAGTCCGCCGCCAACGCTGATCATGTTTGCATATACAGACTGACTGGTGGTCAGCCAGCGATTCTGTAACGGCGCGTGGACCAACCCCTATTGGCGAACCGCAATGTGTGCTTATTGTGTGCCGACGCCAAGCGGAGAATCCGCCGAGTTTAAGGCCCGTAGCTTATCGGGGGTAGCGTCCGGCTGCCATCAACAGCTGCCGTTCGACAACCCGCTTGTCGAGGTTGAGTTTAAGTAGTCGTACGGTTGCCTCTCCCTCCGCCGTGAGTGGCTCGACTAGCTAGCGCTCCCCTAAGGACAAAATGGTCTTGCCAACGGTGGCGCCGCGGGTGGAAGAGACTCACGAACGCCCCGGTCTGACGATCAAGAGAGCCCACGTCGCTCCCCTTCCATGCATTGCATCGAAGGCAAGCGTAGGCGAGGTTGTCTACTTCTGATGTACCGCCATGCTTGCGGCTGATGATATGGTCTATCTGGTGTGGCGAATACGAATCGTCTTCATGAAGAAGGCAGTACTCACACCGATGCCCGGCGCGTTCTGCAACGAATCGCCGCTGCGATTCGCTCAAGTCAGTTGCCAAGCTGGGTGTGTTGACGTGCCCGCGCTTTTGCCATGATCATGATGTGCTCAAGCTGCAGGTAGTCCTCGAGTTCGGATTGCTCCTCAGACGAGATGCTACCGTCGTTCGAGCGCTCCACCAATTCTGCCACCCGCTGCTGGACACTGTCGGAAGGACGGAATGCGACTACGGCTTCCGGCGTGGTACCTGCCGCGATAAAATCGATGATTTCGTCGTATGATTTGGCGGCGCTCATCGTCTAGGCCGTCGGCATTGCGTCACCGACCCCTCGTCCCCTGCTCCTCTTAGCATACCTCTGAACGCGCCACAACGCTGCGCTTGCTCTACAAGAGCTCGAATCGGAATCGGGACTCACGACGCTCAGTCCTCCAGCGTTGCCCAACCCCCTCCCGGCGACGAATCCCCGTACGTCGCAAACCGCACGGCGCTGCACGGGCAATAACGAAATCGATGAGCACTGCGAGCCTCAAGCGGCAACGGTCTGAGATCCGCGTCGAACTCACAGTGGGGCGGGTTGATCGCTTGCTTGCTCGGGATCTCATTGACCCGTGACAACGGCCTCGTTCCTGGTCAGGGATTCGATTTTTTCGGATCTGGGTCGGGCAAAGACAAGTACAATAGCGCTTGGATGATGCGTGAGCGGGAGGTCGGCCGGAGCAGAAGTAAACCTGCGGCGAGAGAGCCGGGAGTTGGCGTCTCACGAGAACCGCCCACCCAATTGCCCACCCAGAGAGGTATTTTTGGTGCTTAAGTTGAAGTTTTACACGAAAATATTGGTAAAAATATACGTGACTGACCACGCGATTTGGGGCAAAATTGACTTATGCCCTTCCCCACCACGTTGCTCGAAGCCGTTCAATATTTCGCTACCTTCGAGAACTGCAAGACGTTCATGGTGGCGATCCGCTGGTCGGACAGCATCGTCAAATGCCCCGCCTGCGGATCGGCGAAGGTGACCTGGTTGGAGAATGCACGTCTCTGGAAGTGCTACTCGAAGCACGCGCGGCCTAAGTTCTCTCTGAAGACCGGAACCATCTTTGAAGATTCTCCGTTAGGCCTGGATAAGTGGCTTCCGGTTATCTGGCTGCTGGTGAACTGCAAGAACGGCATTTCATCCTGGGAAGTGCATCGCGCCATCGGCGTGACTCAGAAGACCGCGTGGTTTATGCTCCAGCGCGGCCGGCTCGCGCTCCAGGATCTCTCGGCCAACAAGCTGGCTGGCGAAGTGGAAGTGGACGAAACCTACATCGGCGGCAAGGCGCGCAATATGCACAAGGACCGCAAGCTGAAAACCCTCGGCGGCAAGGGCGGAGGCGCGGTCGGCAAGACAGCGATCCAGGGCCTGCTGATGCGACACGGAAAAGCCCACGCCCGTGTGGTCGGCGAAGCGAAGCGCGGAGTCCTGGTCGAGAACGTGAAAGAAGTTGTGGACGCCGGGTCGAAGGTTTACACCGACGAGGCGGTTGCCTACTTCGGGATGCTCGATGAATTCGACCATCAAATCATCAACCACGCTGAAGCCTACGTGAAGGGCAATGTCCACACCAACGGCATCGAGAATTTCTGGAGCCTTCTCAAGCGTGGCCTGAATGGAACGTACGTGAGCGTGGAACCTTACCACCTGTTCCGCTACGTGGACGAACAGGCTTTCCGCTTCAACAATCGCGACATGACGGATGAACTGCGCTTCCGCTTCGCGATGCGACACATTGTCGGGCGCCGTCTCACCTATCGTGAGCTTACCGGCAAACTGGAGGAAGGGCCGACAGTCGAGGAGCCGTTTTAAGCGCGACGGACGCGGGCCAAAAAAATGAGCGAATCCTGGCAGACATTCCGAATCGAGGAACTCGATACGATCGTCTTCGCCTGCCCGCAATGCAAGACGGAAATCACTTTTAAGGCCGGGGCAGACATCCTGAGTCGGCAGGAGCGTCCGTGTCCCGGTTGCAATCGCGAAATGCCCGACGTTGGACTGCTGCTCAGTATGTATCGCCAGTTTTACGAGAGGGCCAGAGGCAAAGTCGTGTTGAGGGCCAAGCATGAAAACTTACTGGCAGAACCTTAAACGTGGCTGGCCGGTGGTTGTCAGCATTCCCGCTGGTTTTATCACTTGCTGGCTCGTTGGATTTCTTTGGCTGGGCCTGATCGGTAGCGCCGAGGCGGTCCAGATTGGACCGGGGTTCGACCGCGTAAATCTGCCTGGAACCATCATCGGCGCGATTGTCTTCGCTCTCTTGTTGAGTTATGGAGTGAGACGCCTTCGAGGAGTCTAGGGCTGATGGCGTCCTTAGTCGATTCCGGCGTCCTTCGCCCGCTTATCGAGTTCTGCCGAGCGTTCCGTCAAAGCGAGATATTCTTCAACTTCGGGTAGCAATCGTTCGATAGATTCGCGGGCGATCAGTTCCTTTAAGCCGCGCAACCCAGCAGGGAAGTTTTCTGTCGAACCCTGCGAGAAGTATTTTCCAAGAAGCAGCAGGTCTTTTCCGGTCGATTCAATGTTGCTCTGCAGCAGGGCTCTCTGCTTCTTGGCTGCGGCGCGCTCCAGGGCGAGCTTGCCAGCGGCCATAATCTCATCTTCGCGGCTCATGAGGTGCCCTGCTTCTTTGTAGCAGTTCACGTGGTTAGCGCCGCTGTGGGAGCAGAGAAGGTGCAGCAGTCTGATGACGGTTGCAGCGTACGGCCTCAGAGAGGTAGGCCAGTACGTGGCGCTGCTGTTTCTTGCAAGTC
>Ga0181521_10005287_pt1 | contig 14418 bp, 14 predicted proteins | sample PEATcosm2014_Bin_32_FD_119764 | JGI IMG/M metagenome (GOLD analysis project Ga0181521, IMG submission 119764) | Peatland microbial communities from MTU Mesocosm Facility, Houghton, MI, USA - PEATcosm2014_Bin02_60_metaG | ecosystem: Environmental > Terrestrial > Soil > Wetlands > Peat | place...
CGGGCTGGCCCGCCGTCGACACCGTAAAACAGGTGGAACGAACCGCGGACGGCGCACTCATCAAAGCCACCATCCCGCGCGCAAGCATCGTGATGGCGCAAACTCCGCAGGGCTTTCGCTACAACATCCTGAAGAAAGCGTTTGATGACGCCCTCGCCGACGGCTTCCTCGGCACCGACGAGGCCTCACTGATCGAGCGCGCCGGCCTGCCGGTCGCAGTCGTAATGGGCTCGCCGCGCAATATAAAAATCACGACGCCAGCCGACATGGAACTGGCAGAGTTCTATCTGAAAAGCAGTGGATAGTGGTCGGTGGTCAGTGATCAGTAACTGGCCACCGACCACCGACCACTGACCACTAACTATGACCCCACAATTTCGCATCGGCTACGGTTGGGACTCGCACGAATTCAAGTCTGGCATTCCGCTCAAAATCGGCGGCGTGACTCTGCCGCACGACAAGGGCCTCGGCGGCCATTCCGACGGCGACGTCCTGCTGCACGCCATCACCGACGCGCTGCTCGGAGCCATCGCCGGTCCCGACATTGGAGCGCTGTTTCCCCCTTCCGACCCGCAGTGGAAGAACGCCGACTCCGCCGTGTTTCTCCAAGAGGCGTTGAAGCGCATCAAGACCGCGGGCTACGAACTCGTGAACCTGGATTCCACGCTGATCCTGTCCGCTCCAAAAATCGGCCCGTACGCGGACGCGATTCGCAAACACGTCGCCGAGTTGTGCGGAATTCCCGCGGACTGCGTAGGGATCAAAGCGAAAACGCCCGAAGGCATGGGTACCGACAACGCCGCGATCGCGAATGTAGCGGTTTTGCTGAAGCGCAGTTAGCTGCTAGCAGACTCAAACTCCTTCGCCAACTCCGCCCGCTTCGCTCTCGCCGCCTCAATGAACGCGCGGAAAATCGCGTGCGCCGACTCCGCCACCTCCGGCCCATCGTTCACACTCCGCTCCGGATGCCACTGCACCGCCAGCACAAAATGTCCGGGAACGGTTCCTTCCAGAGCTTCAATGATTCCGTCTTCCGCGGAACGCGCCACCACTCGCAAACCATCGCCCACTGCGTCCGCGGACTGGTGATGCGAAGAATTCACGGCAACTGTTTTGTTCGCGCCCACAATCTCCGCCAGCCGGGATTGCGGCTCGATCTTAACCGTGTGCGCCTTCGCCACCGTCCGCCCCGCGCGGTGGTTGATCGCCGACTCGATGTGCTGCACCAGGGATCCCGCCCGGTACACATTCAACGACTGCAGTCCGTAGCAGATGCCGAGCACAGGCTTGCGCATTTTGTAGGCATCCTGCAACAGCAACTCGTCCACCGCGTCTCGTTTGGCGTCAGCGGGCGCCGTTTTCTCGTGGCGATCGGCGCCGTACTTTTGCGGATCGACATCCGCCCGGCTGCCGGGCAGCAGAACGGCGTCGCAGCGCGCGACCTGTTTCATCACCTGTGCCGGCGTCTGATCCAGTTCAATGCGCACCGGTTCTCCACCTGCTCCGCGCACGGCTTCTTCATACTTCGGCAGCGCGCGTTCGGCGTACAGGCGGTCGTCCTCGCGATCACCGGAATGCGGCACCGGAATGGCAATACGCGGCGCGGTTGTTTTCAGGTCGCCCATGTTCAACTCAGACACCTTCAGCTTACGCGCTCGATCCCTTCCAGCGTTTTCCGCTGCCGGTAGTTGCGAATTTCCATCGCCAGCGACAGCACCAGCACGATCGCACCGGCAGTGATCGCGCACGGAAACGCGATGTGCCGGTAAGCGAACGTGAGGTTGGGCGCGACGTGCTTCACCTGCGAGTACACTACGGTCCCCATAATGCTCAGCAGCAGCGCAACCGCGAACGACAGCACGGTGAAAAGAAACGTCATCGCGAATACGCGCGCCGGAATTCCAATCCAGCGCGGCCCGTCCGAGCTCGTTTTCGCCATGCTCCTAAGCTACACCATCGGTCCAGACCATCGCGACTGGCACGGTGGCAGTCGTCCGTCGCCACCGCACGCCCATACGCTACAATACTGCCATGTCGCAAACCGCCTCCGCGATCACCCGCAGGCCCGCGGAGATCGTGCAAAACAGCCCGGTTTCACAGGCGCCTAACGGCATCTGCTATGCCCGCTCGGGCGAAATCACTATTGCCGACAACGATCTCGAGCGCATGATTGCGGCGGTGCCGGTGCCGGTGGCGGCCGCGCTCAGCCGCAAGGCGTACTACTTCGTGCCGCTCACCGTAACCCAGGGCGATGAGACCGTGATTGCCGACCGCTACGACGTGGCGCTCAGCGACAACGCAGTTTGCCATCGCAACCTGGATCTCGGCGATGCGCAGTGCGTCTTCATCTCCACCCGCTTGATGGACGACAAATTTTCGGTGGCGTTCGAGTTCTACATCAACGTCGGGCATGCGCTGGTCGAACGCGCCGGCGTATCCCAGAATTTCGCCGACCTGGCCTGGCAGCAAGTGGAGTCCGGGGTGCGCGGCGAAACTTCGCTCGACGCATGGGAGGCGCGCAAGTTCGCCACCGCGCACGGTCCGGACGCGGAGAAATTTAGAAACGACTACCTTGCGGCCAGCTTCGCGGATGCGATTTCGATCTACCTGCTCTCGCTCTATCTCGACGTCGATTACCACGATCTGCGCGAGCGCGACTATCCGCTGCTGGCCCCAGCTCCGATGGCCGAACGGCTCCGCAAGATCGCCGAAATCTTCCCGCCGAATCCGGGATTCGAGTTCAACATTTACTATCGGCGACGGGCTTAGCAATGGAAAACAATGCAGAGGCCGGGTGTGGGACCGGTCCCTGTTCTTCGATCTCTGCTCCCTCGCTCGGAGTAAAATAACCTGGAGTCGCCTATGAAAAATTCTGACATGTCCCGCCCGCTCTATGAAGTTGATCCGCAGATTTCGAACGCTATCGACAACGAGGTTCGCCGTCAGCACGAAGGGCTGGAGCTGATCGCTTCGGAAAACTTCGTGAGCGAGGCTGTACTCGAGGCCGCCGGTTCCGTGTTCACCAACAAATACGCGGAAGGCTATCCCGGCAAGCGGTATTACGGCGGATGCGAGTTTACCGACGTGGTGGAAGAACTGGCGCGCGAGCGGGCCAAGAAACTTTTTGGCGCGGAGCACGCCAACGTGCAGCCGCACTCGGGATCGCAGGCCAATCAAGCGGCTTACGCGGCGGTGTTGCAGCCGGGCGACACGATTCTTGGTTTGAATCTCGCTCATGGCGGGCACCTTACGCATGGGCATCCTCTGAATTTTTCGGGTAAGACGTACAAGATAATTCCGTACGGCGTGACCAAGGAAACGGAGACGATCGATTACGACGACCTGGAGAGGATCGCCACCGAGCAGCGCCCGAAGCTGATTATCGGCGGCGGCAGCGCTTATCCGCGGATCATTGATTTCGCCCGCATGCGTCAGATTGCGGACAAAGTTGGCGCAATCTATCTGGTGGATATGGCGCACTTCGCGGGACTGGTGGCGGGGGGAGCGCATCCTTCGCCGGTACCGCACGCGCAGATTGTGACTTCGACCACGCACAAGACGCTGCGCGGGCCGCGTTCGGGCATGATCCTGAGCAAGCAGGAATTTGCGGCGCCGATCGATAAGACAGTCTTCCCCGGTACACAGGGAGGACCGTTGGTGCACATCATCGCCGCGAAGGCGGTGTGTTTCCTCGAAGCATCGCAACCGAGTTTCCGCGACTACGCCCGGCAAGTCGTGGCCAATGCGAAGGTGATGGCCGAGACGCTGGCGGCCGATGGTTATCGCATCGTCTCCGGCGGAACGGACACGCACCTCATGCTGGTGGACGTTTTTGCCAAGGGCATGCTGGGCAGCGAAGCGGAGAAAGCACTCGGTGTGGCCGGCATTACGGTCAATAAGAACGCGATTCCATTTGATACGAATCCGCCGATGAAGCCGAGCGGCATTCGCATTGGCTCTCCGGCCGTGACTACGCGCGGCATGAAAGAGGCGGAGATGCGGCAGATCGCGCACTGGATCGCGGAGGCGCTCGATCATCGGACGGACGCCGCGGTGCTCGCGAAGATCCGCAAGCAGGTGCTGGGGATGGCGGAGGAGTTTCCGCTATATGCCGAGCGGCGGGCGCGGGCGCAGGCCGAAGTCAGGGCTTAACATCATAATGAGTTGTCATCCCGAGCGGAGCGAGGGATCTGCATTTTGCGGCGGACTGCAGATCCCTCACTTCGTTCGGGATGACAAAGTCTGGTGAGAATCTGGCGAATTTCCTGTGCCCCTTTGCGCCCCCTGTGGTTAAATCCAAGCTGTGAAAGTGGCCATCGACATCCGTCGCATGACGGAATTCGGGATTGGCACATATATCCGGAACGTGGTTCGCACGCTGGCGCGCCTGGACCGCGAGAGTAAGTACTTTCTCATTGGATCGCCGGCGAAGGTAACGGAATGTGGCGCGCTGCCGCCGAACTTCCACACGGTTGCGCTGGACGGCAGCGATGACACGCTGAAGGGGAATCTCGCTTTCCGGGCGATCGTGCGGCGCCTGGAGTGCGACGTGGTTCACATTCCGCATCTGTTCTGGATTCCGCGCGGGCTGGGTTGTCCTTATGTTCTGACCGTGCACGACCTGTTGGAGCACATGTATGGATCGCGCAACGCTTCCAGTTTGCGGCGCAGCCTGCACTTTTATCTGACGCGGCGCGTGCTGCGCAAGGCGGCGCGCGTGATTGCGGTGTCGCAATTCACCAAGAACGAAATCGAAAAGCTGCTGGCCATTCCCGATGCCCGCATCGAGGTGGTATACAACGCGATTGACGAGCGTTTTCTGCACGGCCATGCCACCGAAGCGGATCGCGAACTGATTGCCCAGCGCTATCTGGTGAACTATCCGTTCATTCTGTACGCGGGCGCGATTCGGCCCCACAAGAATGTGGTGCGCATCATCGAAGCGTTTTCGGCGCTAAAGAGCGAACTGCAGAAGGAGCAGCAGTTCCCGGATCTGAAGCTCATCATCATCGGAGACGATCTTTCGAGCCATCCGCGGCTGCGACGCACCGTGGTGCGCAGCGGCGTGCAGAACGACGTGCGTTTCCTGGGATTCGTGCCCATCGAAGTGCTGCGCATTTTTTATGATGTAGCCAAGATTTTTGTGTTTCCATCGCTCTACGAGGGATTTGGGTTGCCGCCACTGGAAGCGATGGCGCACGGAACTCCAGTGGTCACTTCGAACACTTCGAGCCTGCCGGAAGTGACGGGGAACGCGGCCTTGCTGGTGAATCCGGAAAACGTGTTTGAGATCCGGCGCGCCTTGCAGCGCGCGCTGCTTGATCCGGCACTGCGCGCGCGGATGAAAGAACGCGGCTATGAGCAGGCGCAGCGATTTTCCTGGATCACTTCGGTGACGAGAATCCTTGAGATTTACCGGGAAGTGACGGGCGACCGTGTTTCCCGCGGGGTCGCCGCGGATTGAGGTTGTGTGGTGGCGGGGCTCCGCTCCGCCCGGACGGGGCAGAGCCCCGTCCCCACACTCCCGTATAATGAAAATTCCCGCGATGAATTCTGGCGCTGCGCGCAATCTCGAACCGCCGGCAATTGAGACCACGATCCATCCGACAATGCCCCCTCCAACAACGACCCGTCCGAACCGGTTGCTTTCAGATTGGCGGATTTCCGTGCTGGTGTTGGTCGGGCTGTGGGCGGTCATCTACATGTCCGGACTCTCGCGGCCCGCCTTGCTCGACGATGCCGACACGGTGCATGCCGAGGCGGCGCGCGAAATGCTGCAGCGGCACGACTGGGTGACGCTGTACACCAACGGCATCCGCTACCTGGAAAAAGCTCCGCTGATGTATTGGGGCGTGGCTACGAGCTACCGCATCTTTGGGATCAGCGATTGGAGCACGCGTTTGCCCCTGATGCTCGGCGTCCTGGGACTGCTTCTCGCGACCTACAAGTTAGGCCGGTATGCCTTCGGCGAATCGGGCGGCCTGTATGCCGGGGTGGCGCTGGCCACATCGATCGGCCTGTATATTTTTACGCGCTTTCTGATTCCTGAGATACTCGTCGCGCTGTGGCTTACGCTCGGGTACTACTTTTTTTTGCGGTCGCTCGAAGAAGAACGGCCCTCGCGTCTGGTTTGCTGGGGATTCGCCGCGACATGCGCCCTGAATGTGCTCACAAAAGGCCTGATCGGCCTGGTGTTTCCGGCGGGCGCGATCGGGCTTTATCTGCTGCTCACGGGGAATTTGCGGCACTTGCTGAAGCTGCGTCTGGTTTCGAGCACGCTGGTGTTTTTCGCGATCGCCGCGCCTTGGCACATTCTGGCGGCGCTGCGAAATCCGGCGCAGGGCGAGGTGCGCGGATTTCTGTGGTTCTACTTCATCAATGAACACGTGATGCGCTTCCTGAACAAGCGCGTGCCGCCAGGGTATGACACCGTACCGCTCGTGCTGTTCTGGGGCCTCCTGCTGGCGTGGCTCCTGCCCTGGAGCATGTTCCTGCCGCAGGCCCTGCGGCAAGTCCCGTCGCGGTGGCGCGAGCTTCGCAGCAAGCTCGACCGGCGGCAGCGCGCCAATCTGCTTTTCTTTCTTTGGCCGCTCGTCATTGTAGGGTTCTTCAGTTTCTCGACGCGGCAGGAGTACTACACCATCCCCGCCTTGCCCGGAATGGCGCTTCTGGTGGGCGGTTGGCTGGCTCGCGAGTCCACGGTGGCGGCGAGCGCGGCGGAGCGGCGGGCGGGAAGGATTTCCTCGGCCGTCTTGTTTGTTTTTGGCGTACTTGGGTTCCTGGCCGGGATGTATCTTTTGTTTGTCTCTCATCGGCCCGTTCCCGGGGCCGACTTGGCGGACCTGCTCAAGAAAAATCCGCTGGATTACGATTTCTCGTTGGGGCATGTGCTCGACCTGACGCCGCTGGCGCTGGGCGCGTTTCGCGGACCGTTGTTCGGAACATCCTTTGGGCTGCTTCTAGGCACCGGATTGAATTGGTTTCTGCGGCGGCGCGGACGGCCTTTGGCCGGCAATGTTGCGCTCGCCGCCATGATGGTTGTGTTGCTCGCCTGCGTGCATTCCTCGTTCCGCACATTCTCGCCGATCCTTTCTTCTTACAATCTCGCGGAGGCGATTCGGAAACAGTTTCGGCCGGGCGATGTGATCGTAATCGATGGGCCGTACCACGAGGCCTCCACGCTAAATTTTTATACTGGAGTGCAGGTGCACGTCCTGCACGAGCCCAGCGGAAATCTGTGGTACGGCGCGAAGTTCCCCGATGCGCCGCACATCTTCGAGACGCCGGCATCGCTGGCGGCGCTGTGGAGGGGCCCGGCGCAGGTGTTTCTGTGGACGGACCAGGAAGAGCCGAAAGAACTGAGTGGATTGGCGTCCTTCTTATTGGCGCGCAGCGGGGGGAAATCCATCTACAGCAACCGGCCGCCTCATGACTAGCCTGATCACCGTCATCCTGCTGGCCCTGCTTGCGGGGGCCGTGGTCTATTCTCTGCTCGCGGTGGTGGCTGCGTATCGGTATCTCGCGGTCACACACCCGGCCGCCACAAGTTCCGAGCCCATCAGCATCCTGAAGCCATTGGCCGGTGCGGATCTCGACCTCGAATCCAACCTGCGCACATTCTTCGAGCAGGATTACCCTGCGTTTGAGTTGCTATTTGCAGTGCGCGAGCCCGGCGACCCCGCAGTCAGCGTGGTGGAGAAGCTGCGTCGCGAGTATACGCACATCCCCGCACAACTGCTGGTGACCGGCGAGCCGCCGTATCCGAATGCCAAGGCGTTCAGCCTGGATCGCATGTCGCAGGCAGCCGCGAACGATCTGGTGGTCATGAGCGACAGCGACACACGCGTAACTTCGAGCCTGTTGCGTACCGTCTCGGCGGAATTTGTGGACAAGAACCTGGGGGTGTCGACGTGCCCGTATCGCGCCGTGCCCGGTCCAAGTCTGTGGTCACGCCTCGAGGCCACCGGCATGAACACGGACTTCATAGCCGGGATTCTGGTGGCGCGGATGCTCGAAGGCATGAAGTTTGCCGTCGGGCCCACGATCGTCGCGCGGCGCTCGGTGTTGCAATCCATCGGCGGCTTCGAGCGCCTGAAAGACTATCTGGCGGAAGATTTTGTGCTCGGCAAGTTTGCGGCGGAAGCCGGGCACGGGGTCATCCTGTCGTCTTATGTGATCGAGCATCACATCGGGGACTCAACTTTGGCCGAGAACATCGCGCACCGGCTGCGTTGGGCGCGCAGCACCCGCCGATCCCGGCCCGCGGGCTACGCGGGACAGCTTTTCACCATGCCAGTTCCTCTGGCACTACTGGCCTGCGCGGTCGCTCCCCGCCTTTGGCCGGTTTCGCTGCTGACGGTCGCGGTACGCGCGATAACTGCTTATGTTGTCTCCGCGCGCGTGTTGCGAACCAGGATCAATTGGCTGCTCGTGCCGATAGAGGATCTGCTGGGCTTCATTTTCTGGATCTCCGGATTTTTCGGCAACACCGTGGTTTGGCGGGGCCGCAGATATCTTCTTCGCGCCGACGGGCGATTCGAATTGCTCTCACAGTAAAGCCCGGGGTCGGATCATGGCCCCGGATCATCGCCGCAATGAGCTCAGCTCGGAGCGATTGTCCGGATCAGCTTCCCATCCTTCAGAACAAACGAATCTCCTCGCCAGTGGATGCGGTTGCCCACAAAACTTGCGACCCAAACGAGCGGCGCAATCAGGTCTCGCAGCGGCAGCAAGAAAATATTGCGGAGCAATTCGCGGCGGAAAATCTGGCGATCGTGGAGCACGACCCACGCAGCAGCAAATCCAACGCCGAGCCGCGCGGCGAACGTCACGATAAACAGCAGCCACGCCCACGCGGCCCCGTGGGCCGCCAGCAGCGCCAGCAATGCCCATGGCAGGCCGAAGGTGAAAAGCAGTCCGGTGTATCCCCAGCGGCGAGCGTCGCGAATGGTTCGCGACCAGCGCAGTTGATGGCGAAAAAACTGCCGCAGCGTGTAGGCAGGCAGAAATGTGTCTACGGTCGCGGCGCTGAGTTCGACTTGCTTTCCGGTTGCGGCGATGCGCCGGCCGAGTTCATAGTCGTCGGCCAGATAGTCCAGCAACGCTTCGAAGCCGCCGATGGTTTCGAGATCACCGCGGCGAAAGGCCAGCGTAGAGCCCAATCCGAAGTGCAATCCTTTCTCGAGGAACCGTGCGCTCAGCACGCCCGGCACAAAGTCGGTGTTGATGCCCAACGCTTCCAACCGGGAGCCGAGGGTCGGGCTGGCGACGGCGCGGTAAAGACAGGTCACCAGTCCCACAGAAGTGTCGGCGAGCGGCGTAATCACCTTCCGCAAATAATCCGAAGGGACGCGGATGTCGCTATCGTTCACCAGAAGGAGTTCGTGGCGTGCCGCGGGCAACATCTGCACTAGATTGCTGACTTTGATATTGGCGCCCAGAACCCGATCGCACACGATCAGGTCAATCGCGCAATTGGGATATTTTGCCTGGAGCTTCCGCACAACCTCGATGGCGGGATCGCCGGGATCGTTGACCCCGAAGATCAATTGAAACTGCGGATACTCCTGTTCGCAATGAGTGCAGAAGCTCTCCCAGATTTCGGGGTCGACGCCTTTCAAGGGCTTGAGGATGGAAACTGGTGGGAGCTGGCTTTCCGGCAGCGGAGCCGGCTGGAGTTTCTCGCGCCTGTCTTTCTTGCGCTGATCTTTCTTGCGCTTATCTCTGAGGAAACTGGCCAGCGCGAGCGCGGACAGGAAATAGAAAGATAGACAGCCGACGGTTCCAATCACGGCCACAGCCTCAAGCACTGCTCTTGCGGTTAATGGCGGTGGCGGCATTAGTAGCATGTTACTCGTAGCGCAGCGACTCGATGGGATCGAGGTTGGACGCTTTCCACGCGGGATAAATCCCGAAGATCAGTCCCACCGCGGCCGAGGCGCCGAAGGCAAACATCGACCAGTACACCGACATGGTGGCGGGAAGCGATGGAAACGCAACCGGAACGATGGCGGTGATGAGCGCGCCCAGCAAGAGCCCAATGACTCCGCCGACGGCCGTGAGCATAACGGCTTCGAGCGTGAATTGCAGCAGAATGTCGCGCTTACGGGCTCCCATGGCTTTACGCACACCGATTTCGCGCGTGCGCTCGGTCACCGAAACCAGCATGATGTTCATCACACCCACGCCGCCAACGATCAACCCTACACTCGAAACCACAAACATAAAGATGAAGATCATGCCCGTGATCTGATTCCACACATCGGAAATCGAGTCTTGGGTGAAGATGGCGAAGTTATCCGGCTTCTCGGCCGGGACCTTGCGGCGGCGGCGCAGCAACGCGCGCATTTCGTCGGTTGCCTTGGGCATGTCGGCGTGCGAGGTGGCTTTGACGCTGATCCAGTACTGCTTCAGTTCGGGGTGCAACTTCCGGAATGTGGACAGCGGGAAGAAAACGATGTTGTCATCCGGATTCTTTCCTCCGCCGAACACGCTCTTGCGGATTTTCGCCACCGCTATTACGGTGAACAGCTGCCCCTCGATGTCCAGCTCTTTGCCGAGCGGCTGTTCACTCGGGAAAAGTTCTTCCGCGGTATCGTGGCCGATGATAATGACCGGGGCGCGGCGCTCTTCATCGATATCGCTGAACCAGCGACCGGAGTCGAGGGCGACGTCAATGACATCTTTGTAGGAACTGGTGTCGCCTTCCAGAATCGTGTGCTTGGCCTTGCGGTCTTTGTATTTGACGGAGTAAGTGCCAGTGCCGAGTTCCGGCCGGAAATAACGCACGCCGACGGTGACCGCCTTCACGTGAGGCAGATCGCGCATCGCCATGGCGTCGTCGAAGGTCAGTTCCTTGCGGGTGCGCATCTCTTCCGTCGGTCGTCCGAAGGTGAAAGGCTCCAGGTGAAAAGCGAAAATGATATTCGAGCCCAGGCTGGTGATGACCTGGCTAACGTTCTCGTTCAGGCCGCGCACGATCGACGAAATCCCGATGACGACGGCGACCCCAATCACGATGCCAAGCACGGTCAGCGACGAACGCATTTTATTGCTGCGGATCGTGTCGACCGCCATGTTCAGGCCTTCTCCGAGTTCGCCTTTGACCAGCATGACTTCAGAACCTTTTCACCGCCGAGACATAGACTGCGCCGGGAAAAACTATTTCTTTATGTCTCAAATCGCAGCGCTGTGATTGGGTCGAGCTTGGCGGCGCGGCGCGCGGGATACACGCCGAAAAAAATGCCCACGCTTGCCGCCACCGACACACCTGCCACGACTGCCCAGAGCTTGATGGCGGAGGGCATCCCGATGGCGAGCGTGACGCCTTTAGCGATGGAAATGCCGAACAGCACGCCGATCGCGCCGCCGAGCAGGGCCAAGGCGACGGATTCGATCAGAAACTGCAGCAGGATGTCACTGCGGCGCGCGCCCATGGCCTTGCGGATGCCGATCTCCCGAGTCCGTTCCGTCACCGAAACCAGCATGATGTTCATGATTACGATACCGCCCACCACCAGCGAGATGGCGGCGATTCCAATCATGGCGTAAAAGAACGTGCCGCTGAAGTTCGACCAGATACTCAGCAGGCTGTCGTTGGTCTCGATGTCGAAATTGTCGTCGTCGCCCGGGCGAACGTGGCGGCGGGCGCGCAGGACGGTGCGCGTCTCGTCCATCGCCTCTTCGAATCCGGCGCCGCTGGCCGCGGCCTTCCCCGAGATGCGGATACTTTCGTGGGAGCCATTCTGTTTCTGAAACGCGGTGATCGGCATGAGCGCATAGTTATCCATGCTCTGGCCGAGCGTCTTGCCTTTGCGCTTACCGACGCCGATCACGCGATAGACCCAGCCGTCGATACGAATTTCCTTGTTGAGGGGATCCATGCCGGGCATCAGGTTGTCCACGATGTCCGGTCCAACGACGACGACGGCGGAATTGTTGCGCACATCGATATCGTTGAGCATGCGCCCGGCGGTGAGGTCGATATCGAGAATCGGCACCATGGAAGGCGTGAGGCCGCGGACAAGGGTATCGCTGATGGACTGCTCGCTGCACTTAACATGTCCGCTAAAGTTAATTATCGAGGCTCCCACCCATTCGCAATGCTTGCAGGCTTCGAGGACGGCTTGGTAGTCCTCCATGGTGAGGTTCTTGCGCTTCTCGCCCTCGAGAAATTTGTCGATGTTGGTGACGGCGGGTGAATTCTTGAAGACGATGAAAACGTCGGCGCCCAGATTGAAAATCTTGGTCGCGACGTAACCATTGATGCCGTTGACGAACGTGACCACGGCAATCACGGCGGCCACTCCGATCACCACGCCGAGCAAGGTAAGAGCGGAGCGCAGTTTGTTCGCCCACAACGACAGGAACGCTATCTTTATAGCTTCGGAAATGTTCATGGGCCAGGTCGCAGGTGTCAGGTCTCAGGCTATGGACGTCTCGCCGCCCGGCTCTTTGCCTGGCTATCAGTTTAACAGCATGGCATTGGTCTCCTGCGAGCTGAGACCTGGCACCTGAGAATTCGTTCTTGGCAGCATTCACAGGGCGAGTGTGCTAGGTGGAGAATGGGATGGACTAAAGAGGCAACCTCACACCCTGCCGGAAGCAAGGCGCATCGAGAGTTTCACGGATACAAACGCCACCAGCAGCGCCAGCACGGTCCAGCTCGCCGCAATCTCCAGGTTCCGCTGCAATCCCAATCCGAAGATGGGCGTTAGCACGGACGGTAAGGACATAGAAAAGTGTGCGCTCGTTGACGCTCTAAGCAACTGCGCGATGGCCACAACTAACGTAAGGAAAACCAGCGCGAGCGCAAAGCCCCCAACCACCAGGCCGGGCAGAGCGCGCTTCCAGGGAAACGGAATCGGCGGCGGAGCCGCAGCCTCGCGTCGAACCGCATCCATCACGGAGATGGCGAAGCCCGACGACGGGAGGATTTCCTCTTCGCGGGAAAGAATGCGACTAATCTCGCCTTCATCGTGTCCACTCAAGCGCGTCATTATGCCTCCTTCAGGCGGGGCACAGCCAACAGTTGCGGAAGTTTACTGCGCAAAATTTCCCGCCCGCGAAACAATCTCGCCTTGACCGTGCCCTCGGGCAGTCCGAGACTCCGCGCCGCGGTGGTCACGTCCATGTCGTGAAAGTAAAAAAGAATCAAGGCCTCGCGATACTTCGCCGGCAGAGCACCAACCGCGCGCCGCACTGCTAAATCGCGATCGTGATCCTCGAGGCCTCCGTCAGAAGCGCGCGCGTCCGCAGGTTCGGCGATGTCTTCGAGCGACACAGACACAATTCGTGCCGGGATGCGGCGAAGCTCCGAGCGATAGAGGTTCGTTGCCAGCGCGAACAGCCAAGTGGAAAAGACCGCATCTTTTCGCCACTGGCCGAGTGCGCGGTAAGCACGAAGAAAGGCCTCCTGGCCATCTCCTCGGCTCGACCGCGATCGCGGCAAAAGCGATAGGCCAGGTTGACCAGTGGCCCCTGCCAGCGCCGGACGATCCCTTCAAAGGCGGAAATGTCGCCAGCCAGAACTCTTTCGACATCGGTCTGATCGTCGCTCGCGCTCACGCTGGACTCTGCCTCAAATGGTATGACACGGCGCCGTTACGCCCGGTTGCATTATTTCAAGAATGGCCGCGAAATAAAAAAGTGCAACCGGAACTGCGGAAGACCGGTCCTACCCGATGTAAGCGGAAAAACCGCACGCGGAGGATCTGATGGACACCAATCTCGGAGAGGGCATCGTAGCCGTTATTGCTCTTCTCATCCCAATCGTCGGAAGCATAGCGCTGTTCTCGTTTCTGGGAGTGGCGACATGGGCCGATGCACGCCGCAAAGAGAGGGAAACATTCTACAAGAGTGAAACGCTGAAAAAAATCGCGGAGAGCTCAGGCGAGGGAGCCAGGGCCGCGATCGAACTAATACGCGAGCAGGAGAAGAACGCTGCAAAACGCCGCTTCGAAGGCATGAAGCTGGGCGGCTTGATCACGGCCGTCGTGGGGATCGGTGTCATGGTGCTTCTGCACGGGTTGGTGCAAAGCCAGCCGGTCTATCTCGCCGGACTGATTCCATTTCTGGTCGGCGTTGTCTTGATGTTGTATGGATTCTTCCTCGCACCCAAGCCGCAAGAGTGAGAAAACGCAATCCGGCCGGCACTCTCTGCCTGCGCTTTCTGCCTGCACTATAATGAATTTGTTGGCAGCCGGACCGGACGGTCGCTGTTGCAAAACAGAGGAAAGTCCGAACTCCGCAGAGCAGTGTGCCGGATAACGTCCGGGAGGGCCGGTTTAAGCCGGTTCGACGGAAAGTGCCACAGAAAACATACCGCCCGGGCCGCAAGGCTCAGGTAAGGGTGAAAAGGTGCGGTAAGAGCGCACCGCCGGCGCAGTAATGCGGCGGGCAGGGCAAACCCCACACGGA
>Ga0181521_10005290_pt1 | contig 14417 bp, 13 predicted proteins | sample PEATcosm2014_Bin_32_FD_119764 | JGI IMG/M metagenome (GOLD analysis project Ga0181521, IMG submission 119764) | Peatland microbial communities from MTU Mesocosm Facility, Houghton, MI, USA - PEATcosm2014_Bin02_60_metaG | ecosystem: Environmental > Terrestrial > Soil > Wetlands > Peat | place...
CCCGCGGGCGGGCTCCTCAAGTGTTGACGGCGGCTGCCGATAAGAGAATCGGAGGAATATGTCACTTCCAATAGCGGCCCTGGGGGAGAGGGTGTGGGATCTGCCACCGCTCATCCTGCACCCTTTTAACGAACGGGTCCCACCCTCCGCCCTACTGGAAAACTCCAAGGCCGCCCTCATGCTCTCCGGCCTGATTCCCAACGACGGTTCGGACCAGGAAGACCTCAAGCGCCGGCTTCTGGCCGGCCGGTATTCCGAGATTCGCATGCTCTATTTCCTGGGCAAGGACGTATTCCGCTGGATCGAACAATGCGTCGAGTGGGGGCAGCGGGTGCCTGAGCTGAGCGGCGCCGCGATCCGTCCGCAAAGTTTCGCCGCGCTGCTGACCGCGGACCCGCCGGAAGCGGTGAAGGAGAAACTCGTCCGGTGGGGCGTGGCGGATTACGTTTCCATCTTCACGCGCGCCATCGGGCTGAACGCCATGTTCATCCAGCCTCCGGCCTTCGACACCCTGTCGGAGGAGTTCCTGCGAAACTACCACCGCTACGCGGACGGCCTGTGCCAGTGCTACATGGATTCCCAGCCGTACGGCACGGTGACATCGGCGAATTTTCACTTCGACCTGTACGCCTCCGGCGAGTACTCGCGCCTGCTCGAATCGGAGTGGGCGGACGCGGAGTAGATTGGGGCGGGGACGCCGCGGTTGAGGTTAGAATAAAAACATCATGCAATTTCCCCGCTTGGTTCTGGTGCGCCAGAAGCTTCCCGACCGCCGCATCGCGGATGTGGCCTCCGAAGTGCAAGCGCAGTTGGCCGGTTCCGGCTTTGCCGGACGGTTGAAACCCGGGTCGCGGGTCGCCATCGGCGTAGGCAGCCGCGGCATCCATAGCATCGCCACCATCGTCCGCGGCGTGGTGGAGTACTGGAAAGGCCAGGGGATGCGGCCGTTCCTGTTCCCCGCCATGGGGAGCCATGGGGCGGCATCGGCCGAGGGGCAGGCGGACGTGCTGGCGCACTACGGCATCACCGAGGCCAGCATGGGGTGCCCGGTGGTGAGCCAGCTCGCAGTAGTCTCGCTGGGCAAAACCGCCGACGGGATCGAGGCCTTCATGGACAAGATGGCCTTCGAATCCGACGGCGTCATGCTGGTGGGCCGCGTCAAGTGGCACACCGATTTCGCGGGCAAGATCGAAAGCGGCCTGTTCAAGATGATGGCCATCGGGCTGGGCAAGTTCGGGGGCGCGCAGCGTTATCATTCCTACGCCTACCGCCTGGGTCTGGAGCACGTCATCCGCAGCGTCGGCCGCCAGGTCCTCAAGTCCGGCAAGATTCTGGGCGGTCTGGCCATCCTGGAGGACGCCCACCACAACACCGGCAAGCTGGACGCCGTGCCGGTGGAAGCCATGGAGCAGCGCGAGGAGGAGAACCTGGCGCTGGTCAAGACGTGGATGGCGAAAATCCCCGTGGATGCCGACATCCTCATCATGGACGAGATCGGCAAGAACATCAGCGGCGCCGGCATGGATACCAAGGTGTGCAACCGCAGCGTCCAGTGCGAATACAACCCATGGCCGGATACGCCCAAATTCGAGCGCATTTTCGTGCGCAACCTGAGTGAGCTGACTTACAACAGCGGCGTCGGCCTGGGCATGGCGGACGTGGTGACGGACCGCCTGGTGAACCGCATCGACTGGGAACCGACCTGGATCAATTCGCTGACGGCCAACACGCCTTCGGCGATCCGCACCCCCATCCACTTCCCCACGGACCGCGAGTGCCTGGAGCGCATCGTCCCCACGGTGGGCAAGATCGACCTCGACGAAGTGACCTACGTTTGGATTCGCAACACCATGGAGCTGGGCCGGCTGGCATTGAGCGAAAACCTGCGCGGCGAGATCCAAAAGAACCCGCTTCTGGAGATCGAAGCCACCATCGACTTCGACTTCGACGGCCAGAGCAACCTGATCAGCCCCTTTATGCCGGTGGAAGAGACGGCGGGGACGCGTTAGGCGCCAGTAGACGCTCGGGGGTAAGCACCCCGACGCTGAGGTGCTTGACGCTGGGGTGGTCACCTTTGAGGCCCGCTAGGGTGTATACTGGCGGCCTGGGACTCCAAAATGGAAATCCCGGTCGAGAAGTTCTCGCGCTTTGGTTTGCTTCGGAGGTCAAAATGAAAAAGTCAGTATTGTTGTGCGTGCTTGCCGCCCCTCTGATGACGGGGCTGCTCGCTCAGGACATTAACAGCACCATAGAAGGCACGGTCTTGGACCCCAGCGGCGCCTCGGTGCCGAAAGCCAAGGTCACCGTCACCAACACGGACCGAAACCAGGTGCTCCGCGTTCTGACAACCGACGCCAGCGGCGTGTATTCCGCGCCGTTCCTCCCGATTGGCACCTACTCGGTGAAGGCGGAGGCGTCTGGTTTTAAAACCAACACCCGTACGGATATCGTCCTGAATGTGAACGATGTCCTCAAGATTAATCTGGTCATGGAGGTCGGCGCGGTCACGGAGACCGTAGAGGTCAGAGAGGCCGCCACAGCCGTGGAACTCGGCACGGCCGCCAGCGCCACCACCATCGAAGGCACGCAAGTACGCGAACTGGCGCTGGGCACGCGTAACTTCGCGCAACTGGTGAGTTTGATGCCCGGCGTGAGCAACCAGTCGGGCGTGGACGAGTTGTTTGTGGGCACCACTGGCGCGTCGGGCACCACCGCGACCCTGCCTTATTCGGTGAACGGCCTGCGCAACTCGGCCAATGCCTGGACCGTGGACGGCGCGGACAACGTGGACCGCGGCAGCAACCTGACACTGGGCTATTTTCCCAGCATCGACGCCACCGACCAGTTCAAAGTGGAGCGGAGCTCGTATACCGCCGACACCGGCCGCGCGGGGGGCGCGCAGATCAACCTCGTCACCAAGAGCGGCACCAGCCAGTTCCATGGCAGCGTGTACGAGTTCTTCCGCAATGACGCGCTGAACGCCAATACATGGACCAACAATTCCAACAACGTGAACGTGGTGGATCGAGTGAATCCCATAACACCGTGCACGGCGGCCAATTACACCGATTGCTACGCCAAGCGTACGCCGGTGCGCTGGAACGATTTCGGCGGCACCTTTAGCGGTCCGGTTCCGTTAGGCCATTACAACAAGGATAAGAACAAGACGTTCTTTTTCTATTCGGAAGAGATCAGGCGCATCATCAACTACTCCACTTTCAACCCCACCCTGCCCTCCGCCGGGATGCTGCAAGGCACCTTTATCCAGCCGGTCTGCATCACGGCCATCACCAGCGGCGGGGTGGTTTGCCCCGCCGGATCGTCGCCGGTGACGCAGATCCCGACGACCCTCTTCAACCCCAATTCAGTCGCTTACATCAAGGACATCTTTAGCAAGCTGTCACTGCTGAGCGGCACCACCACCGCCGCCACCACGGCCGGCTTCTTTCCCGAGCGCACTCTCCTCAACTACCGCGAGGAACTGGTAAAGATCGACCAGCGCTTCAACGACAAGTTCTCCGTGTGGGGCAAATATTCCAACGACACCATTCCCACCGTCGAACCCGGCGGGCTATTCAGTTGTTCCACGATCCCCAATAGCTGCATCACGCACACCAACTCGCCCGGACGCGCTGTTGTGTTCCATGCGCTTTACACCTTCCGGCCGACGCTGCTCAACGATTTCGGGTTCAACTTCACGCAAAGCGCCATTCTGTCCACGCCGGAAGGGTTGACGAACAAGGCCAACAGTCCCGACATTAACCCCACGGAACCGTTCGCCGACCCGGAGGGCGTGGTGCCCACCGTGACCTTCACGAGCGGAACGTCTGTGGTCGGTTACGGCCCGTACACCGATTACAACCGAAACTACACCGTCCGCGACGATCTTACCTGGGTTAGGGGCCGTCACATGTTCCGGTTCGGATTTGCCACCAACCGGTACAACAAGACCGAGAATGCGGCCAGCGGCCAGGGATCATTCGCCTTCAGCAACGCCGGGGCGCCCACGGGGACCAGCGCCTTCCAGCAATCCTGGGCCAATTTCCTGTTGGGGAACGTCTCCACCTTCACCCAGCCCTCCATGGACGTCACTCCCGACGTCTGGGCATGGCAGCATGAAGCTTACGCGCAGGACGATTTCAAGGTTACCTCGCGACTGACGCTTTACATGGGCGTGCGCTGGAGCTTCTTCGGCCAGCCGACCGACAGCCACGGCCTGATGGACAACTTCGATCCGGCCCTTTACAGCCGCGCCAATGCTCCCGCCATCGATCCCTCGAACGGCAACTACGTGACTCCGATCGCCGTCAGCAACCCATCGACGAATGGAATCATAATCGGCGGAAAGAATTCGCCATTCGGGGGTGAGATCGCGAACAACCCCATGAAGAACTTCGCTCCTCGCCTGGGCGTCGCCTGGGATCCGTTTGGCACCGGCAGGACCGCCGTTCGCGCGGGCTATGGAATCTATTACGATTCCGGCCTGTTCGGCACCTACGAACAGAACATCTTCGCCGATCCGCCTTTCGTGCAGAGCGTGACCTACTCCAACGCCTCCTTCAGCAGTATCACTGGCGGCACCCTTGGCGTGGTCGCCGCTCCGTTGGGGCTGCACGCCACGCAGCTTCCCGCCCACATTCCCTACGCCCAGCAGTGGAACTTCACCATCGAGCACAGCTTGGCGCGAAACACGTTGCTCTCGGTAGCGTATGTCGGCTCGAAGGGCACGCATCTGCTCGGCATCGTGGACATTAACGAGGCATATCCCGGCGCCGCTTTTGCGGCCGGTCTGCATTCGACGACCGGCACAGGCGCCAACGCTCCCGGAACAACCGTCTTCACCACCTCCGACGATCCGCGCATCAATGCCGTGCGCCCCTATTACGGCTGGAACTACATCAATGCCCTGGAGACGGCATTCGATTCCAACTACCACGCGCTGCAGGTGAGCTTCCGCAAGGACCTAGCCAGCGCGGGCCTGTTCAACCTGGCCTACACCTGGTCGAAGAACCTCACCGACAACGCCTCCGACCGCTCCAATGCGCCGCAGAACAGCTACAACTGGCATGAAGGCGAGTATGGGCCATATACCGGAGACCGGAAGGAGGTTCTGAGTGCGGACTACGTGTACGTGATCCCCATCTTTAAGAGCAGCCACGGCCCGGTTGGCCAGGCGCTGAAGGGTTGGGAGCTCTCCGGCATTCTCTCGGCCTATACCGGGACGCCGGCTACGGTCACCACTTCGAGCGTCGATCCGGCCGGGCTCGGAATCCTCGGCAGCAGCTCAGCCAGCTCGCGCCCCGACATGATCTGCGATCCGCGTGCCAATGAGCCGGGCAAGTACGCCGGTTCCGCGCAGAGCAGCGCACAGGGCCTGACCTGGTTCAACACGGCCTGCTTCGTGCCGGTTCCGCAGGGCGCCATCCGGCCTGGAAACGCGGGCCGCGGCGTCATCCGCACGCCCGGTTTCTTCAACCTGGACGCTTCCCTGATCAAGAACTTCAAGATCACCGAGCGGCTGAAGTCGGAGGTTCGCCTCGAGACTCTCAACACGCTCAACTGGGTGAACCCAAGCGGGTTTGCCAGCACCAACATCACCAGCACGGTGTTCGGGCAGATCAGCGCATTCCGGGCGCCGCGCCGCATGCAACTGGCACTGAAGTTCAGTTTCTGATGTGACGTGGGGCAGGGGCCGGGCATGCCCGGCCCCTACGGCAGAATCGCGAGCCGTTTCCCGACCTTCCGGAACGCCTCCAGCGCGCGGTCGAGTTCCGGCTTGGTGTGGGTGGCAGTGACGATGGTGCGAACCCGCGCCTTGCCTTTCGGCACCGTGGGGAAGCCGATGCCCGTCGCCAGCACGCCCTCCTCGAACAGTGCGCGCGAGAGTTCGTGCGCCAGCTTGGCTTCGCCTACAATCACCGGGGTGATGGGGGTTTCGCTGTCGCCGGTATGGAAGCCAGCCGAAGTCAACCCATGCTTGAAGTATCTCGTGTTATCCCATAGAGCCTGAATACGTTCCGGCTCCTGTTCCAGAACGTCGAATGCCGCCAGGCAGGCGGCGGCCACGGCTGGCGGATGGGAGGTCGAAAACAGGAATGGGCGCGCGCGGTGGTGCAGGAATTCGATGAGATCGCGACTGCCGCAGACGTACCCGCCGAGCACGCCGATGGCTTTCGAAAGCGTACCAACTTGCACGTGGACGCGGCCGTGCAACCCGAAATGATCGATGGTGCCGCGGCCGTTGCGGCCCAGCACGCCGGAAGCGTGGGCGTCGTCCACCATCATGATGGCGCCGTGCTTTTCCGCGGCTTCCACCAGCGAGGGCAGCGCGCCAATGTCGCCGTCCATGGAAAAGACGCCGTCCGAGATCAGGAGTTTACGGCCGGGCGCGGAGTCGAGCGCCGCCAGAATCTTCTCGGCCGCCGCCGCGTCCTTGTGCGCGAAAACGTGAATTTTGGCCTTCGAGAGCCGGCAGCCATCGATGATGCTGGCGTGGTTCAGCTCATCGGAGACAATGTGGTCTTCCGGCCCGAGGATGGCCGCGACCGTGCCGGCGTTGGCCGCAAAACCGGACTGAAACACGACGCAGGCCTCCACGTTTTTGAAGCGGGCAATGCGTTCTTCGAGCTCCAGGTGCAGGCGCATGGTGCCGGAGATGGTGCGGACGGCGCCCGACCCCACGCCGTACTTGCGCACGGCCTCGATGGCGGCCTCCCGCAGCTTGGGATGGGTAGTCAGTCCCAGGTAGTTGTTGGAGGCGAGGTTGACGACCTGTTTGCCGTCAAAGCGCGATTCCGCGGCGCTGGCCGATTCGAGCACGCGCAGGCGCTGGTAGGTGCCTTCCGCCCGCCACTGTTCGAGTTGGTCGTGAAGATAGGAGAGAGGGTTGCCCATGAGTAGATTATGACGCAGGGAGGGCGCGTTCCCGAAGCGTGGTTTCCACCCAGGAGCGCAACTCGCGCAGCGACTCGCGCGCCGCATGGCGGTCGAGGGAGACGATTGCGTCGTAATCCTCGTAGCGGTAAATGGCGCCGAAGGGTGTCAGCACATCAAGGTTCTCAAACTGGCCAGGCAGCCCATGACCGGACTGTGCCAGCAGAGCCATTAACGCGCCGATCTCGTGGGTTTTTCGGAAGCGGACTCCAACGTCGGAAAGCAGGGCTTTCAAGATCTTCTCGGCGGCCTGCTGGCAATGAAATCCGATGATTTCATCGCTGACTTGATCCGAGGTGAGCACTTCATCCAGCAGTGCTTCGTCCTGGGCAGCCTTGCGGAGCAACAGCAGGGCTTGTTCACGCCGCTTCATAGAGGATTTGGCCTTCGGTGGCCGCCTCGAAATAAACATTCCCCGGCGTTTCGCACCAGTAGTCGAATTTTTCGGCGCTCACCACCAGCAAATCCACCGCGATGTCCAGAGAGCGCAGCAAGCGATTCAGCCGTACCATCTCCGCGGCACGATCCAAAACGCCCTCCTCGACTACCATGACGTCGAGGTCGCTCGCTTCACCCGCATCGCCGCGCGCCTGAGAACCGAACATGATGATGCGTTTGGGCTTGGCGGCCTCAATGAGCAACTCGGTCAGCCGCTTGATAGTCTCGATGTTTCGGGTTGGGGCTTTGGTGTGCAAACCTGGCTCCTGGCTTCGGTTTCGCACTGGTGAGCCGGGCGGGACTCGAACCCGCGACCCTGTGCTTAAAAGGCACATGCTCTACCACCTGAGCTACCGGCCCTCGATGTTGCGGCAATGCGAAACGATACTTGTTCAGTTTATCAGACCGCGGCTATACTTGGTCCAGACAACCGATGAACCGGCTGGCGCGCCGTTTTCTATTTCTCGGGCTGGCGATCGCGGCAACACTGCTGATCGGGACGGTGGGGTTCACCCTCATCGATCACTACCCCCTTTTCGACGCCTTCTACATGACCCTCATCACCATGACCACGGTGGGGTATAGCGAGATCCATCCCCTATCGCACGCGGGACGGGTGTTCAATTCTTTCCTGATCTTTTTCGGCGTCACCACCATCTTCATCGCCATGGGCGCCATGACCCAGACCATCATCGAGCTGGAATTCGGCCATGTCATCGGCAAGCGGCGGACTAAACGCATGATCGACAAGTTAAAGGACCACTACATCATCTGCGGCTACGGGCGCGTGGGGCGCGGCGCGGCCGAGGAACTGCAACACTCGGGCGTCCCGTTCGTGGTGGTGGATATCAGCCCGGAACGCGTGGAACGCGCCCTGCAGTCGGGCATGCTCGCCCTGGCGGCCGATTCCACGCGCGATGAGACCCTGCGCCAGGCGGGCGTCGAGCGGGCTCGCGGGCTGGTGGCGGCCCTGGCCACCGACGCGGACAACCTCTTTGTGCTGCTTTCCGCCAAGGGCCTCAATCCGCGCATTTACGTGGCCGCGCGCGCGGCCGAGGAGGGCGCCGAAGGGAAGATGCGGCGGGCCGGCGCGGATGCCGTCTTCGCTCCCTACTCCATCGCCGGCCACCGCCTGGCGCAGTCGCTGGTGCGGCCGCACGTGGTGCAGTTTCTCGACTTCACCACCCACGACATCGGCATGGACATTGCCATCGAGCAAGTGCGCGTTTCCGAAACCAGCGAGGTGGTTTCGAGGACCATCAGGGAGATGCAGTATCGCCGCGACGTCGGCGTGATCGTCATGGCAATCCGCAAGGGCGACGGTCACATGCTCTTCAATCCGCCGGCCGACACCGCCGTCGAGGGGGGCGATTACCTGATCGTCATGGGTCGCCAGGAAAACTTGCGCACTTTGGAAGTATTGCTGGCCGAGCCTGGCAGAACCGCGCCATGAGCCGGCCCGCGTTTGACGGGAGTCGGCGGGAATAGAGAAGCCCATAAGGGGTCGCGGTAGGGACAGCGGTTAACCCGCCGCCCCCCGCACAGACCCGTGCTGGCGCTGCTAACGCATGCCCCACCGCGGTTCTGTACGGTATAATGACAGCGGCTGTGTATAGCCGGTTATGTGGAAGCGTTTTCGTGGATTCGTCGATTCCGTTGTCTTCGCGGGCCTGAAGCCGGACGCTCCCAGGGAGCAGTCGAAGCGCACGCGGTGGCTCGGCCCGCTGCGCGGTTTAGTGGACCGGGTTCTTTCCAGGCCGGCGCCCTCCGACCCCCTGTATCTCAGCAATCGCACGTTCGACCAGAAGGTCAAGCTCTGGCTGGCGATCGCCGTGCCGTGCCTCATTCTGGCAGGCGTCACGGTGCTCGGCCTGAGCCACTTCTTTCGAGCCAAACTACCCGGGCCTGCCCCCGAACCGTCTGCCGCGGTACTGGCGGCGAAGCTCTTTCCGAATGCGGACAAGACCATCAAGATCCAGGTCGACCGGGACGTGCAGGTGTTGGATGCGCATGTCGAAAGTGAGGATGGCATGAAAGTGGTCGGCACTGTCAAGAACAACACCAACCGCCTGATTCACACGACCACGATTATCCTCAACCTGACCGATATCATGGGCTCGCATCTGGGAGCGGTGAGCGCCCAGGTGGACAACCTGGCGCCCAACGCCACTGTGAGATTCCAGATCCCCATCGAGCAGAAAGACGCTGCTTCCGCGCTGGTGCGCGAGGTCTCCACCCAATAAGAGACTGTCGGAAATCGCTCCGTGAAGGTCGCGGCTGGGAAAGCACATCCGCGAACGTATGATTGTGTGAAATATTGTCCACCAGAGTGTAAGGGGAACGATGGAGCAGTTCCACAACGCCGCAACTCGATTATTGTCGTTATCTAGCCTCCGGTTCGACCCTACTCATGGGCTATGCAGTGCCACTGCCTGCCGGGCTTCCTGTAAGCGCTCCCGTAGGGTCTTCTCCCGCCGGAAGGTATCCGCTCCCGTGACCGCCCGGATCTTGGTCCCGTCGTGCATCACTTGTTTTAAGTCCCCCAAGCCCGCTTGCGCCAGCAGCGCCAACAACTGCGCAAACAGTTCGTCCAAAGCAGCCCGATGCTCGATCCGGGAATCCGACAGGCTGTGGTGGTTGACCGCCTGCCACCCTCCCAGGCACTGCATCCCCGGCTCCCACTCCATCAGCCGCTCGATCTCCCGCGCCGAACTGATCCCTTCGCTGTAGGCATAGATCCACAAGCTGACCATCAACCGCGGGTCCCAGGCCGGCCGCCCCGCGCAACCGGCGGTGGTGCGCAACGACTCGGTAAACCGGCTCAGGTCCATACGTCCGACCAAGTCCCAGATGGCTCGCGCCTTATGATCGGCGGGGATCAGTTCCTCGAAAAGAACTTTGTAATCGCGCGACGACAATTTTTCACAGGTTCTAAGGGAGCGGTTGGCTACATCCGCGGAGGGGCGAAGAACTGGAGCGGCTCGAACGAGGCGATGCGCCACTTCTTGCCGGGCTTCTCGACGCGGCACTTCACGCGCTGCTGGCGCCGCTCCGCCACCGCGCCATCCTGCCGATCCACAATATGAACCAGCCAATCCAACTCCACGGCGCGGCTGCGATCATCCCCCTGTTCCTCCACCAACTCGATCGACGACTGCACTTCGGCCGCGCGCAGAAGGGCCGTAACGCTGGCGCGGAGCGCCTCGTATCCCGGCATGGCGGGATCGAAAGCGTTCATAAATGCGATGGCATTGGCCTCGCTCAGCGCCGAGGCCATGGAGGTAAAGAGGTCCCAAACCTGCTGCGCGGAATCGGCCCGGAGGCGGGTCGCGAGGGGAACCAGCAGCAGAGCGCGGCGCGTCATTTCAAGTCCTGTAACTGGCATTGATTTGGATGTAGCCCTCGGTCAGGTCGCACGTCCAGAAGCGCGCCGTGCCCTTGCCCTTGCCGCGGACCGTCACCCGGATTTCGCACTCGGGGGCGTCCAGCTTGCGCTTCAACTCGGGCTCGGAAAATGGCGCGGCCAGGCCTCCGCGGCACACCATTACGCCTTGCAGGTAGACGTCCGTTTTGGAAGGATCGAAAGCTACTCCGGCATTGCCCGCGGCGGAGAGGATGCGCCCCCAGTTGGGATCGGAACCCGCCACCGCCGTTTTCACCAGGGGCGAATTGGCGATGGCGCGCGCCATCCGCACCGCGCCATCGTTATTGGAGGCTCCGGAAACCACGATGGTGATGAACTTGCGCGCGCCCTCACCGTCGCGCGCGATGGCCTGCGCCAGCGACTCCATCACGCGTGCGATCCCCTCTTCCACTTGGGGAAGCTCGCGGGGGTCCGGGCGCACGCCGGAAGCGCCGTTGGCCAGCAGCACCAGCGTGTCGTTGGTGGAAGTGTCGCCATCCACCGAAAGGCGGTTGTAGCTGCGTTCGACGCCGCGCTTCAGCATGGCGCGCAGTCGGGCCGGTGGGATGGACGCGTCGGTCATGACGAACCCCAGGGTGGTGGCCATGCGCGGCTGGATCATGCCGGAGCCTTTGGTCATGCCGGCGGTGCGCACCACACCGCGGCGCAGGCTGGTTTTGGCGAATGCGGTCTTGGGCACGCGGTCGGTGGTCATGATGGCGCGGGCGGCGGCGTCGAAGCGATCGGTGCCCAGGCCGCCGACGAGCCTCGGCAGGGCGTCGATGATTTTCCGCGGATCGAGTTCCACCCCGATTACGCCGGTGGAGGCCGGCAGGACCTGCGAGACCGGCAGCTTGAGAAGTTTCGCGGCTGCCTTGGAGGTGGCGAGCGCCACCGCGTCGCCGGTGCGGGTGGCGCAGTTGGCGTTGCCGGCATTCACCAGGATGGCTCCCACTAGGCCGCCCGACAGCTTCAAATGACGCCGGCAGAGCTTCACCGGAGCGGCCTGGACGCGGTTCTGGGTAAACACGGCGGCGGCGCTGGCAGGGAGCCCCGTGACAATCAAGGCCAAGTCGTCCTTCTTCACCTGGCGGATGCCGGCGTAGGTGGCGGCGTAGGCGTATCCGAGCGGCGAATTCAAAGGTGCAACCCTCCTATATCCTCATTTTCGGCCAAACGCTGGCCGTTGGCAAAATCGGCGGCGGAGATGCGTTTGCGGCCTTCGAGCTGAACCTCGAGAAGTTCGAGGGCGCCGGAGCCGCAGCTTACGATTAGCGGCTTGACGGATGAGATGCGGCCGGGGCCGAGAACCGGGGGCCGGGGGACCGGGCGCGATTTCCAGATATGCAGAGTCTGGCCGCGAAAAGTGGTGTATGCGCCGGGCCAGGGCTGCAATCCGCGCACGCGATTGTGGATCGCCTGGGCGGGCAGGCTCCAATCCACCACGCCGTCTTCTTTCTTCAGCAGGCGCGCGTAGGTGGCCTGCGACGAGTCCTGTTTTTCCGGAACGATCGTGCCCGCCACGAGACCGGCGAGGGTTTCCACGAGCAGATCCGCGCCCATCGCGGCCAGGCGTGCCCCGAGTTCCACGGCGCTCTCCTCCGGCCCGATCTCCGTCCAGCTCTTGAGGAGCATGTCGCCGGTATCGAGGCCCGCGTCGATGCGCATAGTGGTGACGCCCGTGCGCGATTCGCCGTTGAGGATGGCCCATTGAATGGGTCCAGCCCCGCGGTACTTGGGCAATAGCGACGCGTGTACGTTGACGATTCCGAGCGGCGCCAGGTCGATCACCGTCTGAGGAATGATCTGGCCGTAACCCACCACCACCATGGCCTCCGGCTGGAGCGCGCGCAGGAATTCGACGGCTTCCGGCAGCTTCACGCGCTCCGGTTGGCGGACGGCGAGGCCCAGGCGCGCGGCGGCTTCCTTCACGGGCGGCGGAGAGGGGTGCTGTCCGCGGCCGCGGGGCCGGTCGGGCTGGGTCACCACCGCCAGCACCTGGTGCCCGGCCTCCACTACGCGCTGGAGCGTGGGGACGGCGAAGGCTGGAGTTCCCAAAAAGACCAGGCGCATCCCGCGTCTCAGCCCCAGTCCCCGGCGCGCTGGAGTTTCTTGATCTTGCGCTTCATCAGGTCGCGCTTCAGCGCGCTGATATGGGTGATGTAGAGGCGGCCATTGAGGTGGTCGGTTTCATGCAGGAACGCGCGCGCCAGCACGTCTTCGCCGGTTCTTTCAAACTCCTCGCCGCGGGCGTCCCTGGCGCGCACCGTGACACGCTTGGCCCGCCGCACCTGCTCGCGAAATCCCGGGATGCTGAGGCAGCCCTCCTCGCCCTCCTGCTTGCCTTCGACGCGAACGATCCGGGGATTGATCAAGACGAGTTTGTCGGCCGGATTCTCGCCATTGGAGACGTCGATAACGGAGATCTTCCTGGAGAAGCCGATCTGCGGCGCGGCCAGCCCAGCGCCTTTGGCGGCATACATCGATTCGAACATGTCCTCGATGAACTTGTGCAGTTCCGGGGTGTCGAACTCGGTAACGTCCTCGGCCTCGCGCTCCAATACGGGATTGCCGAACTTCACAATTGGGTAAACCATAAGACTCAAAAACTCCTCACCTGCTCGAGGTAACCTTCGAAATTCCGCCGTGTTTCACCCAGCGAGTCGCCGCCGAACTTTTCGAGGAACGCCTGGGCCAGCACCATCGCCACCATGGCCTCCCCGATGACGCCGGCGGCCGGCACCACGCACACGTCGGAACGCTCGTAAGCGGCCAGCGCCGGTTCGCGGGTGGCCAGGTCGACGGATTCGAGCGGCCGCCGCAGCGTGGAAATGGGCTTGAGCAGCCCGCGTGCCACGATGTCCTGGCCGTTGGCGATGCCGCCTTCGAGGCCTCCCGCGCGATTGGCGCCGCGCGTAAAGCGGCGCGCCTCGCGATCGTAGTGGATGGTGTCCTGCACCTTCGATCCGAAGCTGGCCGCGCCCTCCGCCGCGCAGCCGATTTCGACTCCCTTCACGGCCTGAATGGAGACGATGGCCTGCGCCAGACGGCCATCCAGGCGCGAATCCCACGTCACATGCGATCCCAGCCCCACGGGGACGCCGCGCGCCACCACCTCGAAAACGCCGCCGACGGTATCGCCGGTGCGGTACGCCTCATCGACCACGGCTTTCATGCGGACTTCGGTTTCCGCGTCCACGCAACCGAGCAGGACTTCCGGCTGGCGGCTGAGAGCGACAATTTCCTCCCACGAGGTCGCGCGCTGGAGCCGAACCGGGCCCACGGCGACGACGTGGCTCAACACCTGGATGCCGAATTCCCCCAGCAGCGCCTTGGCCAGCGCGCCCACGGCGACGCGCGCCGCCGTTTCGCGGGCGCTGGCGCGCTCCAGAACGTAGCGCGCGTCGTCGAAATCGTACTTGATGGCGCCCGCCAGGTCGGCATGGCCGGGCCGCGGCCGGGTCACCGGCTTGCGCTGGTCCCCGGCGCCCCCGGTCGCTTCCACGGGAAGCGCCTCGGTCCAGTTTTGCCAGTCCCGATTGGCGATCAGGATGGCCACCGGAGAGCCGATGGTGCGGGAATGGCGGACGCCCGCCACGATCTGGGCGCGGTCTTCCTCGATTTTCATGCGGCCACCGCGGCC
>Ga0181521_10005293_pt1 | contig 14413 bp, 11 predicted proteins | sample PEATcosm2014_Bin_32_FD_119764 | JGI IMG/M metagenome (GOLD analysis project Ga0181521, IMG submission 119764) | Peatland microbial communities from MTU Mesocosm Facility, Houghton, MI, USA - PEATcosm2014_Bin02_60_metaG | ecosystem: Environmental > Terrestrial > Soil > Wetlands > Peat | place...
TCCATGAGTATGGGCCGCCGCGCCGATCCCACTCCCGGATCGACCACCACCACGTGCACTGTCTTCCTGGGGAAGTTGCGGTACGCCTGGGCGATGAGGTAAGCGCCTTCGCCGATCTGGAACGGCGCCGCCTGGTGGCTGATGTCCACCAGTTGCGCGTGCGGGCAGATGCCCAGGATGACGCCTTTCATCGCGCCGGCGTAGTGGTCGGAGAGGCCGAAATCGGTGGTCAGCGTGAGGATCGGTGGCGGCATTGGTAAAATGAACTCAGTGCAGCGCTTCTATTTCGACCACAACGCCACCACGCCCGTCGCTCCCGAAGTACTGGAGACGCTGGTGACGTGTCTCGGTCAAGTGTATGGTAACGCTTCCAGCATCCATCATTTCGGCCAGGCCGCCAAGCAGCGGCTGGAGGGGGCGCGGCGGCAACTGGCGTCGCTGATCCACGCGAACCCCGCGGAGCTGGTTTTCACCAGCGGCGGCACGGAGGCGGACAACCTGGCGTTGCTCGGATCGCGGCCGGCGCACATCATCACCAGCGCTATCGAGCACCCCGCGGTGCTGGCCACCTGCGCGCAGCTCGAGCGCCAGGGCACGGCCGTCACGGTTCTGGCGGTCGGCTCGGGCGGCCTGGTGAATCCCGACGATGTGCGGCGCGCGCTGCGGCGGGATACGGGGCTGGTCTCGATCATGCACGCCAACAACGAGCTGGGTGTGGTGCAACCGATCGCCGAGATCGCGCGCATCACGCACGAGGCCGGAGTGCCGCTGCATTCCGATGGCGTGCAGGCGCTGGGCAAGATTCCGGTGGACGTGGAAGCGCTGGGCGTGGATCTCTATAGCATGAGCGGCCACAAGCTGTACGCTCCCAAGGGGGTGGGCGCGCTCTACGTGCGCAAGGGGACTAGCCTCGCGCCCATCGCCTACGGCGGCCACCACGAGCGCGACCGGCGCGCGGGCACCGAGAACGTCCCGGGAATTGTGGCCCTGGGAGCCGCGGCCGATCTGGCGGCGTGCTCGCTCGCGGAAGAATCGGCGCGGATTGGCGCGCTGCGCGACCGCCTGGAGAACGCCGTGCTGAATCGCATTTCCGGCGCCGGCGTCAACGGCGCACGCTGGAACCGCACACCGAATACCAGCAACCTGTATTTCGACGGCATTGATGGCGAAGCGCTGGTGATTGCGCTCGATCTGCGCGGCTTCGCCGTGTCCACCGGCTCGGCCTGCTCTTCGGGGGCCATCACGCCTTCGCACGTGCTCACCGCCATCGGGCTTTCGGCCGACCGCGCCAGAGCCAGCCTGCGCTTCTCGCTGGGCCGCTCCAATACCGCCGCGCAAGTGGATGCGCTGGTGGACGCGCTGGAGGCTGCGGTGGCGCACCTGCGCAGAATTTCCGTGCATGCCTGAGCAGCCGATTGCGGTCGCCATGAGCGGTGGAGTGGATAGCTCCACGGTGGCCGCGCTGCTGGTGCGCCAGGGCCGCTCCATCGTCGGCATGACGATGCAGTTGTGGAACCAGCGCCGCCTGCCGGAGCTTTCGACCGAAGGCGGCGTGGGCCGGTGTTGCTCGCTTGACGATGTTTACGACGCGCGCCGCGTGGCCGAACAGGTGGGCATTCCTTACTACGTGGTGAACTTCGAGCGGCAGTTTGAAGAGCAGGTGGTGAAGCCGTTCGTCGAGGAGTACCTGGCGGGCCGCACACCCGTCCCGTGCACCCTGTGCAACAACTACATCAAGTTCGACCGTTTTCTGGAGATGGCCGATTCGGTGGGCGCGCGGCAGATCGCCACGGGGCACTACGCCCGGGTGCGCTTCGATGAGGCGTCTGGCCGCTACCAGTTGCTGCGCGCGGTGGACGATTCGAAGGACCAGACCTATTTCCTCTGCGGCCTGACGCAGGCGCAACTGGCGCGGACGCTGTTTCCGCTGGGGGAACTGACCAAGCCGGAGGTCCGCGACCTGGCGCGCTCCATGGACCTGGCGGTGGCCTCCAAGCACGACAGCCAGGAGATCTGCTTCGTGCCGAACGGCGACTATGCCGCGTTCATGGATGCGTATTTAAAGGATACCGGCCGCGACCTGCCAGAGACGCGCGGCGCTATCGTCACAACGGACGGCCGCCAATTGGGCGAGCACGACGGCGTCCATCATTTCACAGTGGGGCAGCGAAAAGGCCTGGGCATCGCCGCCGGCGAACCGCTGTACGTGATTTCGACCGACGCGGCGTCGCAGCGGGTGGTGGTGGGCGGCAACGAAGACTTATTGTGCTCGCGCTTTTTCACCAAGCACGTGAATTGGATCTCTATCGCCGGCGTGACCGCGCCGGTGCGCGCGCAAGTGAAGATCCGCAACAAGCACTCGGGCGCACTTTCCACGCTGTATGCCACGGAAGACCCGGCCCGCGTGGAAGTGGTTTTCGACGGGCCGCAACGCGCTGTTACGCCCGGCCAGGGCGCGGTGTTTTACGATGGGGACCTGGTGCTGGGCGGGGGATGGATCGAGTAAGTGGGACAGACCATCGGGTTTCGTGGTCTGTCGGTCTTCTCCAGATCACGAAAACTGACAGGCGACAAAAACCGATCGCCTGTCCCACCTTGGATTCCTACTTTCGCGCCGGCGAGCGCGCGTTGCGCGCGAGGTAGCGTGTCCACCAGAGTTCCTGGCCCAGGGCGTCGAAGCCGCTTGTCCAGGCGGCGTGGAAGACTTGCGCTTGCGCGGCGCATCGTGCGGTGAGGAACCTGGAGATCCGCACGCGCAGGGGAGAAGGCTTCATGGCCTGGCCGATCCATCGTTCGGCGGTGGAGCAGTCGTTGACTTCGCCCAACAGCTGCTGGATGTGGCGGAGCGCTGCCAGGCGCGTGTCCAGGCCAGGGCCGTAACAGGGGCGGAACAACTCCAGGGTGTAGCGCAGGCGCTTGGTTTCGAGGCGGATGGCGTGCAATTTGGCGGGCGGCGGGTTGTCCGCAAGCAATTCCCGCACACGCGCGAAATAGGCCGCCGCCAGGCGCGGCAACTCACGGCGCGCATTCGCCGCGGCGGCGGTGCGCGCATCCCATCGTGCAATGTGCCGTTTGCTCATGGTCACAGCTCCAGCCGGCTGCGCCACTTGCGCGAAGTATCGTGGCTTTTCCAGCGGCGGATTTGAAGCGACAGGTCGCGGGCCGCGTGGCGCCGCTCGGTTTGGAGGCGCGTTACGGCGGCGGCGCGGTGCGAGATGCCGGCCTGCCCAAGTAACTCGATGGCCATGTCGCGGTCGCGCACGGCGGCGGCGGATTGCATCAAGGCGCCGAGCTCGCGGCGGATCTTTTTCCAATAACGGTCCGGATAGAGCGGCGCGAAGGTGCGGAGGCAGCGGCTCAGCCGGCGAATGGCAACGCGGAGATCGTGGACCGAATCCGGATCGGTGTGGCGCTCGGCGCGGTTCAACTGAAAGGCCAGGCGGCGGAGCAAGGTAGCGGTCTGGGCGCGCGCGTAGTCTCGCATGTCAATTATCAGTCGAGCATATCAATCGCGCGCCCGAACCACCGAAATCGGCCGGTTGTAGATCTGGCGGAAGGCCTCGCCGGCGCGCTCGGCGGCCCATTGTTCCAGGTCGATGTCGTGGCTGCTGTGCAACTGGAGAACCACTTCGCCATCGCGCACGCGGCACTCCACGCCGGTGATGCGCTGCTGGCGGCTGCGGTTGAGGTTGTCGGCCAGCCGCAAAATCGGAGTCATCAATAACAGTATGCGCCTCTCGTCGGCGGTCAGGGCCTGGTAAGCGCCATGCACCGGGTTGGGCAGCGACTTGCGGTGATAGCGGCAGAGGCTGGCCACCAGCATCCGTTCGCGCGCGGTGAAGCCGGCGATATCGGAATTCGATATCACGTAGTAGGAATGCTTGTGGTGGCCGCTATCGCTGACGTAGTGGCCCACATCCACCAGGTAGGCCGCGGCTTCGAGGAGTTTCCCGCAGGCCGGCGGCAGGGAGTGCAGCGGTTGCAGCGCGGCGAAGAGCAGGCCGGAGATGGCAGCCACTTTGCGGGCGTGGTCGAGCGAAACGCCGTAGCGGCGGCCCATCTCTTCCACTTCGTGGCGCTGGTCGCGGCTCAGGTGGGCGAGTTCGGCGCCGACGTTGCGGGCGGCCAGATCGGCGATGATGCCATCGCGCACGCCGGCCCGGGAATAGTACACCGCGGGAAGCTGAAATTCCTGCAGGAAGTCGAGAAGCACGGCCACGCCCGGGACGATGATCTCGGCGCGGCGCGGGCCGATGCCGGTCACCTTGCGGCGGGCAGGCAGGCTGAGCACCGCCAGCTTCTTATACAGCTTGCGGACCTGCGGAGTGGGGACGCGGAGGCGGTCGATGCCGTCGCGCTTGGAGCGGGCGATGCGGGCCACCGCGCTGGCTACGGCCGCGGCAGTGGCGGAGGTGGCGATGACGCGATCCCACCGGGTGTGGCCCAGACGCTCGACCGCGGTATAGAGCTTGGCCCGGATGTATTCGTGCAGTTGGTGCAGTTGGAGCGGCGTGGGCGGATCGTCCTTGAGGAAGTTTTCCCGCAGACGCACGGCGCCGAGCGGCTTGGAATAAGCCTCCCGCAAACGGCCGTCTTCGGCGCCGATAATCTCGGCCGAGCCGCCGCCGATATCGATCACCAGAGTACGCTTGCCGGTCTGCGGCCAGTTGCTTTCGATGCCCAGATGGATGAGGCGGGCCTCTTCGCGGCCGGAGATGATTTCCACTGGCGTGCCGGCGGCTTCCGTGGCGCGCGACAGGAAGGCCTGCTGGTTTTGCGTGTCGCGGATGGCGCTGGTGGCGACGGCACGCACGCCCACCACATCCAGCTTGCGATAGAGCGCGGCCATGCGGGCGAGCACTGTAGTGGTGGCCTTGAGGGCCTCATCGCTGACGGCGCCGGTGCGGAAGACGCTTTCGCCGAGCCGCGTGACTTCGCGCTCGGAGGCCAGGATGCGGGGTGGCTTGCCCGGCAGCACTTCGGCTGCTTCCATGCGAATGGAGTTGCTGCCGATGTCAATGGCGGCATAGCGGGGCATGTATCCATGCTAATCGACCGCGGGCGGCGGCCGTTGCAGGGCCGGCAATTCCGTGACGAAATCGTAACGGTGCGTGAAATCGCGGCACGCTCCACGGCTTGTACAATGGGTGCATCCTTATGAAACGCGCATTTGGACTGGTGGGCGCCCGCGTGGCGCTCGGTATCGCATTGGTATCGGTGGTGGCGCTCGTCAGCTCGCAGCCGGCGCCGCGCGAACACGTCGGGCCGCTCGACGGCGGCGGCTTCCTGCTGAACAGCGGATGGGTGGTCGACCCGGTGGGCAAACAGGTGCCGCTCGATACGCTGCCGATGTCGTCGGCGCTCTCGCCGGACGGCAAGTATCTGCTGGTGCTGAACGGCGGTTACCGGCCGCCTTCGATTACGGCGATCGATGCGGCCACCGGGGCGGTGGTTGGCTCGACGCCGGTCGAGGACGGATGGCTGGGCCTCACATTTTCGCCGCGGGGAGACCGCGTCTATGTGGGCGGCGGATCGAAGGCAGCGGTCTTCGAGTTTGCCTTTGCCGGCGGGAAACTGGCGGCGGGCCGCACGTTCGCGGTGGTGCCGGCGGACAAGGCGACCAACCGCGACATGATCGGCGACGTGGCCATGACGCCGGACGGACACCTGATCTATGCGACCGATCTGTATCACGATTCGGTGGTGGTGATCAATCCGCAATCGGGCATGGTGATCGACCATATCAAGACGGGGCGGCGGCCGTACCGGATTCTATTCCATCCGGACGGCAAGTCGTTCTTCGTGACAACCTGGGCGGACGGCACGCTGGAGCAGCACGACACGGCGAGCGGCAACCTGCTGGCGCGCGTGCCGGTGGGCGCGCACGCGACCGACATGGTGTGGCGCAACGGGGGACCGCCGGAGACGGATGGAGATGGAGACAAACCGGCGGCGGCTTATGCCGCGCGCGTGTTTGTGGCCGCGGCCAACACCAACAGCGTGTACTCGGTGGCGGTGACGGAGGCGAAAGAGCTGAGCGTGGTGGAGCGCATCAACGTGGCCATGACGCCGCGTCAGCCGCTGGGCATGACGCCATCGGGCCTGGGGCTGAGCCCCGACGGCAGGCGCCTGTATGTGGCGTGCTCGGACGGCAACGTGGCGGCGGTGGTGGATGTGAGCGGCCAGGTGAGCCACGTGGACGGATTCATTCCGGCGGGGTGGTATCCGACGGCGGTGCGCGTGCTGCCTTCGGGCACGCTGGTGATCGTCAACGGCAAGGGTTTGCGTTCCTATCCCAACCCCAACGGGCCGAGCCCGCGGACCGACGTGGCGCAGCCGCACGCCGGCTCGAGCAAACCGGGATACGTGGCGTACATGCAAACCGGCACGGCCTCGTGGATCGAGCCGTTCACCGATGAGCAACTGGCCCAATGGACCAGGAAAGCGCTGGCGCAATCGGCTTATAAGGACGCGAAGCTCGACGAGCCGAGCACGCTGCCGCCCATCCAACACATCCTTTACATCGAGAAAGAGAACCGCACGTACGACCAGGTGCTGGGCGACATGAAAGAGGGTAATGGCGACGCGTCGCTGGTGCTGTTCGGCGAAAACGTGACTCCGAACCTGCACAAGATTGCGCGCGAGTTTGTGCTGCTGGACAACTTTTATGTGAACGCCGACGTGAGCGCGGACGGCAACAACTGGTCCACCGCCGCCATTGCGCCGGATTGGGTGCAGAAGCTGTGGCCCACCGAATATGCCGGGCGTCACAAGTTGTACGACTTCGAAGAGCAGGACCCGGGCGCCCTGCCGCCGGCCGGCTATATCTGGACCAACGCGGCGGCCGCCGGCCTGACGGTGCGCAACTACGGTTTCATGGTGGACAACAAGCACTTGATCGCGGCCGCGGGCGCGGACCAACTGCAAGGGATCAACGACCCCGTGCTGACGAAACTGACCAACCGCAACTATCGCGGGTTCGACCTTAGTTATCCGGACGTGGAGCGCGCCAAGACTTTTCTCACCGACCTGGCGGAGTTCGAGAAGAGCGGCGAAATGCCGCGCCTGATGGTGATGCGTCTGCCCAACGACCACACCTCGGGCCTGGCGGCGGACCGGCTGTCGCCGCTGGCGATGGCGGCCGACAACGACCTGGCCGTGGGGATGATCGTGGAGGGAATATCGAAATCGCGCTTCTGGGCGAACACGCTGATCTGCATTCTGGAAGACGATGCGCAGAACGGCCCCGACCACGTGGATTCGCACCGCTCGCCGGCGTACCTGGTATCGCCGTACGTGCGGCGTCACGCGGTGGACAGCCACATGTACAACACCACGTCGATGCTGCGCACCATCGAGCTGATCCTGGGGTTGCACCCCATGACGCATTTCGACGCGGCGTCGCTGCCGATGAACGCGGCGTTCCAGGCGAAGGCGGATCCGGCGGCCTACACGCTCGAGAAGGCGCGGACGGCGCTTGACCAGCGAAACCCGCCCAGGGCGCCGGGCCTCGCCGAGAAGATGAATTTCGACCGGGAAGACGCCAACGACGACGACGAGCTGAACGATCTTCTGTGGCGGGCGATTCGGAAGGACGCGCCGCCGCCGCCGGTAAGGAGTTACTTCGGGAAGTAAGGGGCGGCCGAGTGCAACCCCGGCCCGTATCGCGTATTATGGGACCGGATGGGCGTCGACGAAACATTAGTGGAAGAGATTGTGCACAGGGTTCTTGCGGTGGCGCAACCCGACAGAATCATCCTGTTCGGTTCGGCGGCCACGGGGCATATGACGAAGGACAGCGACATCGATTTGCTGGTGGTCGAACCATCTCCTGCCAACACGCGCGAGCGCAGCGTGGAGATCCGCGATGCGGTTGGCAACATCGGCTACCCGGTGGACATCATTGTGATGCGGACAGAGCGTTTCGAACGGACCAAACGGGTGATTGGGGGCATTGCGTATCCGGCAAACAAGTATGGCCGTGTGATCTATGCAGCCGCTTGATCCGGCAGCCGAGGCGTTGCTTCGCGAATGGATCGAGAAGGCCGACGCCGATCTGGAAGTCGCACGGCGGATCACTTCAGAAGCCACGGGTAATCTTCGAATCCGGGAAATCGTGGGCTTCCATTGCCAGCAGGCCGCTGAAAAGTACCTGAAGGCACTCCTCACCCGTCGCCAGATCGAGTTCCCCAAGACCCACGACATCAAGACGCTGCTGCATCTTGCCGGTGTCCCGGTCGCGGACTCCTTGAGCGGTGCGAAGTGGCTGACTCCGTTTGGCGCGGAGATTCGCTATCCCGGCGACACCGCCGAGATGCTGCCTGGCGACGAGGTTAGAGCTATTGAAATCGCGAACAAAGTAAAGCAAAGTGTACTTGCGATCCTGGGCGGGGACTGAACAAAAAGCCCGACCAAAAGAAGAAATGCGTCCGTCCCCTTAAGCCCCCTTAAGCCAAGGAGGCCTGTCCCACCGGCTAGCTGAGCGTCAGCCGCGGTTTACCCAGCTTGACGGCGTTCTCCATCAGCTTCAGGCCGTGGTCGCCTTCGGCAGTCAAAATGGATTCGGGGTGGAATTGCACGGCTTCGATGGGCAGGTCGCGATGGCGCACGCCCATGATGACGCCGTCGGCGGTTTCGGCCGTGATCTCCAGACACGCGGGGAAGGTCTCGCGGCACGCAAACAAAGAGTGATAACGGCCCACTTGAAACTCTTCGGGTAGGCCTTCGAAGACTCCCACGCCGCGGTGACGGACGGTGGAAGGCTTGCCGTGCATGGGATACTCGAGAACGCTGAGCTCGCCGCCAAAGGCCTCGACGATGCCTTGCAGGCCAAGACACACGCCGAATACCGGTACGCCATAGCGCACGGCGGTGAGGACCAGGTCGGGAACGCCGAAATCGCGCGGGCGGCCGGGGCCGGGTGAAATCAGAATCAGGCTGGGGGCGACCTGCGCGATCAGCTCCGGCGGAAAACCGGCGCGGTACGTGACCACTTCGGCGCCGGTCTGGCGCGCGTAGTTGGCCAGCGTGTGGATGAAGCAATCGTCGTGATCGACCAGCAGAAGTTTGACCCCGGCGCCGATGGGTTCGCGCGCGGCCGCGGCGGCGGACTTCGCGGGAGCGACGGCCAGCGCGCGGAAAAAGCCGGTGGCTTTCATGCGGGTTTCGCGCTCCTCCATCGCCGGGACGGAATCGTAGAGCAAAGTCGCGCCGACGGGATAGGACGCCATGCCGTCCTTCAAATAGGTAGTGCGGATGAGGATGCCGGTGTTGATGTCGCCGTTGAGCGAGATCATGCCGACGGCGCCGCCGTACCAGCCGCGCGCGCTTTTTTCGAGGGCTTCGATGGCATGCGCGGCCGCCTTCTTGGGCGCGCCGATCAAGGTGACGGCCCACATGTGGGTGAGGAAAGCGTCGAGGCCGTCGAAGCCTTCGCGGATGCGGCCATGCACGTGGTCGACGGTGTGGAAGACGCCGGCGTAGGATTCGACGAGGCGGCGGCCGATCACCTGCACGCTGCCAGCATCGCAGATTCGCGACTTGTCGTTGCGGTCCACGTCGGTGCACATGGTCAGCTCCGACTCTTCCTTGGCGGATTTGAGCAGCTCGCGAATGTTGTCGGCATCGCGCAAGGGATCGCCGGTGCGCTGGGCGGTGCCGGCGATGGGGCAGGTCTCGACATCCCGATCCTTGACGCGGACGAACATTTCGGGGGAAGCACCGACTAACTGCTCGTCGCCGAACTGCAGCAGAAACTCGTATGGGCTGGGACTGGCAACCTGGACGCGTTCAAAAAGGTCGGAGGCTTTGCCGGAGTACGGCGTGCGGAAAGTCTGGCGGAGGACCACTTCGTAATAGTCGCCGCAGCGCATGCCTTCGCGGACCGTCTCGACGTTGGCCATGTACTCTTCCGGCGTGTGGTCGGAGACAATGGGGCCGGGAGGAAGCGCGGGCGCGGGCGCGATCTCGGCGGCGTCGCGCGGAAGGCCGCTGGTCGAAAGCGCCTCTCGCGAGAAATCGTACTGGCAGCGCTCGATCTGCTCCTTCTTACGGTCCATGAAGTAGATGTCGTCGCAGAGATAGAGGTGGAGATCCTTGTGGCCGTGGCGCGGCAGGCGCTTCTGAATGGGCTCGAACTGGAATAGAAAGTCGTAGCCAAAGGCGCCGATCAAGCCGAGGCGCGAATCGCCGAGGCCGCCGAATTCCTGGATGAGCGCGCGCAGGACGGAAAAGACCGAAGGCTGGCGGCTGCGCTCCTCCTCGGGGAAGAGCGCCGGCAGCGGCTTGAGGCGGCCGGCCAGGATCTCACCTTCGAAACCGAATTGCTCCCAGTGGGGGTGAGAGGCGAGGACCGGCGAGAGCAGTTGCGTGATGATGCGGCCGCGCTGGTTGAGCGGGCGGAACTCGACGCGGCGGTCGAATGAGACGATTTCGAGCGGCGGGCAAAGCGAGGCGATATCCCAGCGCGAATATCTTCCCGGGAACTCATATCCCGAGGAAAGATAGATGCCACGGTGATGATCGAGCTCGCGCGTGAGATGTTTGAGGCCTTTGCGAAAGCCGGCCCGGGAGACGGTGCGAGAGACCACAATCCCGTGGGGAGTCGTGTAGCGTTGTTGGCGCATAGGAGATCCCTGGGGGAAATTAGCTCTCAGCATAGCATTGTAGAATGTAGGTATGGAAAAACCGATGGCCAGCGGCCCGCCGGAACTGTTTGCGCGCATCGACAACTATTCCGTGGACAATGCCGCGGCGGCCGCCGCCGAAGGCATCGTGCTGACCAGGCTCGACCAGGCGGTGAACTGGGCGCGCAAGAATTCCATCTGGCCGATGACCTTCGGGCTGGCCTGCTGCGCCATCGAAATGATGTCGATGAGCGCATCGCGGTTCGATATCGCGCGGTTCGGGGCCGAGGTGTTTCGCGGATCGCCGCGGCAATCGGACCTGATGATCATCGCGGGGCGGGTGTCGAACAAGATGGCGCCGGTGATCCGGCACCTCTATCAGCAGATGCCGGAGCCGAAGTGGGCGATCTCGATGGGGGCGTGCGCAACTTCGACGGGCGTGTTCAACAACTATGCGCTGATCCCGGTGAACCAGGTGATTCCGATCGACGTGTTCGTGCCGGGGTGCCCGCCGCGTCCGGAACAACTGATCTACGCGCTGATGATGCTGCAGGAAAAAATCCAGGGCCACAGCGGCACGGTGAAGCAGGTCCTCAACCTGGCGTAGGGGGCGGTGGGACAGACGATCGGTTTGTGTCGTCTGTCAAGCAGCCGAGGCATGACAGGCCACAAAAGGCGATGGCCTGTCCCACCGTGTAGAATGGTTTACACATGCTTGCCAGGCTGCTTTCCATCGCCATTTTCCTGTTCGCACTAGCGCCGGTCGAGGCGCAGCAGAGGGTTCCTTTTCCCGGGACCATTGAGATTGAACAGTCGCTGGACCGGCTGAATGAGTTGGGAACAGTGCTCATGATCGCGGCGCACCCCGACGACGAGCACACGGCGGTGCTGGCATACTTCGCGCGCGGGCGGCACATGCGGACAGCCTATCTTTCCGTGACGCGCGGCGAAGGCGGGCAGAACCTCATCGGGCCGGAGCAAGGGCCGCAGATGGGGATCATCCGCACGCAGGAACTGCTGGCGGCGCGCAAGATCGACGGGGCGGAACAGTTCTTCACGCGCGCCATCGATTTCGGTTTCAGCAAGACGGCGTCGGAGACCATGGAAAAGTGGGGCCACGACCGCATCCTGTCGGATATCGTGTGGGTGATCCGGCGGTACCGGCCGGACGTGATCATTCTGGTGTTCAGCGGCACGCCGAGCGACGGACACGGGCAGCATCAGGTATCGGCGATCCTGGGAAGAGAAGCATTCGGTGCAGCGGCCGACGCGAACCAGTTTCCCGAGCAGTTGAAATACGTCGAGCCGTGGCGCGCCAGGCGGCTGGTGCGGGCCTCATTCGGCGGCGGGCGTGGCGGGCCTCCAACTGCTCCTGGGGCGCCGGGCACAACGCCTCCGGCGAACGGCGCGACACCACGGGCGAATGGATCGGCGCCACCCGCGACTGCATCCACCCCACCGGCGGGCGGCCGCGGCGGGCGCGGGAGCCAGCAGGCCGCGGCGCTGCCCAACGCCGGTGAAGCCGATACCGGGGGGTTTAATCCGATCCTGGGATATTCATACCAGGAGCTGGCCAACATGAGCCGCAGCATGCACCACAGCCAGGGAACCGGCGCCATGCGGCAGGTGAATCCGGGCACGACGTCGTTCGGGCTGGTGGCGGGAGAACCGTCGTCGAAGGATTTGTTCGATGGCATCGACACCACGTGGAACCGGTTGCCGGGCGGCGCGGCGGTGGGGCCGATTCTCGAAGCGGCGATTCGCAATTTCGAGCCGGCGCATCCGGAGAAAGCCATTCCGGCGCTGGCGCAGGCGCGCCCGCTGATCGCCGCGATAGCCGATCCTCTAGCCAAGATCAAACTGGCGGAGCTGGATGAGACCATCGCGCTTTGCGCGGGGTTGTTTGTGGAGGCGCAGGCGCAGCAGGCGCAGGTCAGCCCGGGCGGGCAGCTCAGCGTAACCACCACGGTGCTGAACCGCTCGACCGCTGATGTGAGTCTGGATGGCGGACGGGTGGAGGGAATTTGGAATGAGCCGCTCGAGATCAAGCCCGCCAAGCTGGGCCATAACCAAAGCGCGCACGTGCAATTTGACCACACGGTGCCGGCGGGCCAGGCCTACTCGCAGCCATATTGGCTGGCGAAACCACCCGCGGGCGACGTGTACCAGGTGGACGACCAGCGGCTGGTGGGGCTGGCCGATACGCCGCCGGTGCTCCAGATGCGGCTGCGGCTCACGGTGGACGGCGCACCCATCGAAGTGGTGCGCGCCGTGCGCCATCGCTACGCGGAGCGGTCGGAGGGCGAGCGTGTGCGTCCGCTGGTGGTGGTGCCGGCGGTGGCGGTGGACCTGCCCGATCCAGTAGCGGTTTTCCGGGACGCGGCTGCCCGTAAGGTGCAGGTGGCGCTCCGGGCCAACGTGGCCAACGCGGCGGGCGAATTGCGGCTGGACCTGCCGGCGGGGTGGAATGCCGAGCCCGCGTCGCAGGCTTTCCAGGTGACGGCGGGTGAAGTGGAGGAAGCGACGTTTGAAGTGACGCCGCCGGCCGGAGAAACCACGGCTACCATGAAAGCCGTGGCGGCCGTGAATGGGCGCGACATCGCGAGCGGCATGCAGGTGATCCTGTATCCGCACATTCCGCCGCAGACGTTATTTCCGCCGTCGGACGTGAAGCTGGTGCGGGCCAATATCGACCTCAAGGCCCACAAGATCGGTTACATCATGGGAGCCGGCGACGAGATGCCGGACGCGCTGCGGCAACTCGGGCTGGAAGTGACACTGCTGGGGCAGTCGGACCTGGAACAGGGCGACCTGGCGCGCTTCGATGCGATTGTGGCGGGAGTGCGCGCGTACAACGTGCGAGCCGACCTGAAAGCCAACCAGGCGAGGCTGCTGAATTACGTGAAGAACGGCGGCACCTACGTGGTGCAGTACCAAACCGGCGACGCGTCGCTGAATCTGGGACCGTATCCGTTCACGGTGCCGGGAGGAACGCGGTGGCGCGTGACGGTGGAGGAAGCGCCGGTCACGTTCCCGCACCCGGATAGCCCGCTGCTGCAATATCCCAATCACATTTCGCAGAAAGACTTTGACGGTTGGGTGCAGGAACGCGGCCTCTACTTTGCGACGCAGTGGGACAAGCAATACCAGACCGTGCTTTCTTCCCACGACCCGGACGAAGACGCAATGGAAGGCGGAGAGCTGTGGGCGCGGTATGGCAAGGGCGTCTACATTTTCACGTCCTATGCGTGGTTCCGGCAGTTGCCGGCCGGGGTGCCGGGAGCGTTCCGGCTGTTCGCGAATTTATTGAGCGCGAAGTAGCGCCCGCTGCTTTTCGCCGATCGCCTGCCAGTCGAAGTTGCGCACGGCATGCTGGTATGCGGCCTGGGCGATCTGGCGGCGGCGATCGGGATCGGCGATAAGAGTGGCGATGCCGGCGGCGAAGGCTTCGGGCGTATCGGCAATCCAGGCGCTGTGGCCGTGCAACAAGCCAAGGCCGGCGCAGCCTGAAGTGGTCGAGACGACGGCGCGCTGCATGGCCATGGCTTCCAGGACCTTCACGTTTGTGCCGGCGGAGACTACGGTCGGCACGAGCGCTAGGTTGGCTTCGATATAGAGCGGGCGCACGTCGGAAACGAAAGCCAGCATGCGGATGCGCGGATCGGGCTCAGGCTCGGGAGAATCGGCGAACGCGCGCCAATATGTGAGGTGATCGGGACCGCAAACCACCGTGACGGCGAGGAGCGGAAACTTCTCGCGCAGCAGAGGCCAAACACGCCCGGCGAAGA
>Ga0181521_10005295_pt1 | contig 14411 bp, 16 predicted proteins | sample PEATcosm2014_Bin_32_FD_119764 | JGI IMG/M metagenome (GOLD analysis project Ga0181521, IMG submission 119764) | Peatland microbial communities from MTU Mesocosm Facility, Houghton, MI, USA - PEATcosm2014_Bin02_60_metaG | ecosystem: Environmental > Terrestrial > Soil > Wetlands > Peat | place...
CCAGCGCTCCTGATCGCTCAGCTTGTCTGCAAAGGCTGGCATGGGGCGCCGCCCCTTGGTGACTTCCCAAAAAAGCTCGCCGTCCGTCAAGTCGCGCATCTTTCCAACGTCCGTGAAGTCGCCGGGAGCAACGGAAAGCTCGGCGGCTTTCGGGCCCTTGCCATCGCCATTTTCGCCATGGCACTTCTGGCAGTGCTGCCGATAGATCTGCATTCCAGCGGCGATGACTTCGGTCGACGGAGGCACGGGATTCTTCAGCTTTCTTGCTGCCGCGAGAGTGCTCCATCCGGTAACGGCATGCAGCAATGCGGCAATACCGACGATTAGAATGACGAACAGAGTGGCGAGCATCAACAGGCGGTTTTTCTTTCTTGTCGACTTGGCGTGCACGAGTTTCGAGGGTAGGCTCGGCGCTCAGTGAGAGATTGATTCCGAGAGGAAATTCTCGCACAGCCGTTCCGGATTTCCAACCGCACGGAATTCCGAGCTCACGGCGAGACGTGGACGGCGCGCAGCACCGAAATCAAGACAATCATAAGCATGGCGACGACGTAAACCCGCAGTCCCCACAAAAGTATCCGCACTCCGAACGAAAGATTGCGCCGGCCAAAACGCGTTTGCCGCTTGGCCGCAACGACCTGGTCTGCCTCCAAGAGCGATAGAACGAGGGTCGGGTCCTTTAGATTCGGACGCTTTCCGCCGGCGGCGGCAAGTTCGAGTTCGCGCGGGTCCTCACCGGGAGCTGCGGAGTCTGATTTCGATCTCTCTTTCATGAATCTAAGCTTCCTTTCGAACGGCATTTCGCCGTTCGCCTGACCTAGCCGCCAAACCAATTCGGAAACACGGTCGCGACACCAAAGCCGATTCCCGCGCAGATCAACAGCACGGTGACAGCCACACCGGCGATGTTTGCCCAGACGCTGTTGACATGCTCGCCCATCACGTCCCGGTCGTTTACCAGAAGCAGCAAGAATGCCAGCGCTGGCGGCATCGCGAGCACGGCGATCACGTTCACCGTCAGCACGACAAATTCGAGCGGAAAACGAGGAACCAGAACCAGGGCCGCCGCGGCGCAGGCGGAGCCCAATAGAGTGAGGTAAAAAGGCCAGGCCTCGCGCAGGGGCCGATTCAGGCTGTGACCGGTTTGCAGGACTTCGCCGAACGCGTATGCGGACGATGTGGAGATTGTGATCGCCGCCACAATTCCGGCTTCGAAAATGCCCAGAGCGAAAAGGGAAGCGCCGATGTGGCCGATCCAGGGTTCGAGAGCTTGCGCGAATTGAGCGGCCTGGAAATCACCTGCGCTAATTCCATGGTGAAACAGCGGTACCGTGGCGAGAACCGCGGCGATGGCAAAGGTAGTGGCCAGAAAAACGCCCAGGAGCGTATCCAATCGGCCTGCGTTAATGTCGCGCGGCTGCATACCTTTGTCCACGACCGCGCTCTGCTGGAAGAAAAGCATCCACGGCGTCACCGTTGCGCCGATATCCGCGAGGATCAGCAGGAGAATGTCATATCGGCTCCCGGTGGGCAGGGGAGACCATGTCAACAGCGCGTGCGCCGTTGCATGCCAGTCGGGATGCGCCAGGATCGCGGCCGGAATGAAGAGACCGTTGAAAATTGCCAGACCCATCGTAATTCGTTCCCAGGTCCAATATCGCCCGGTCGCAATCGCGCCGAGGACGATTACAAGCGCTCCCCCTACGGCAATGCCGGGCCGAACACCGAAAAAACCCAATCCGGCTCGCACGCCGATGAATTCGGTAACGAGCGTGAGGAAATTTCCCAATACGAGATCGCCCATGGAGAAAAATCCCCAGAATCTTCCGAAGCGATCGAAGATCAGTTCGGCGTGCCCCCGATGCGTGACCGCACCCAGGCGCACCGTCATTTCCTGGACCACAAATCCCGCCAGAAACGTAAGCACGATGAAAGGAATGAAAAACCCGACCCCGAACCGCGCGCCCGTGGCCGAGTAAGAAAGCATGCTCGGCGCGTCGTTCTCCCCCAAGAAGACGAGAATCCCGGGCCCGATGAGCAGCCAGAGCAAGCGGGATCGTCCAAAGATTCGGGAACCGCGCTCGTTCCATCGGGCGCGTGCCACCTGCCAGCGGTCCCGAGCGCGGTCCCAATCCTCGTGTGTCAGAATATCGGCAAGGTCGCCGGCAGCGGCCGCGGATTCCGTGGTGGGATGTGCGTGGCGGTAAGCTGGGACTTCGGTCTTGTTTTTCGAGCTGTCCATAGTTAACTGCAATAAACCTTCGGTATAAACTACGCTTAACCAATCCGCACGTCAATTCCCGTTAAGTGGAATGTTTCCGAAAAAGAGGCGGGCGCGATTCAGGCTTTGCTATAGTGAACGGGAGGCCCGGGACGCAGGGCAAGGAGAGAGCGAATGGCCGAAGCGCCGAAACAGCAGATGCAAATCAAAGCCGATGAGAAAGAATTGCTCGGCCAGTATTCCAATCTTGCCGTCATTCACCACAACGCCGAGGAGTTCACGCTCAACTTCATCTACATGTTCCCGACAGTGCCGCAAGGCAAACTCGTCGCGAGCCTGATCGTGAGCCCCACGCACGCGAAGCGGCTGATGAGGGCGTTGCAGGAGAATGTGGCGCGATACGAGGCTCAGTTCGGGGCGCTGCCGGAAGGCCCGGGTCCGGCTCCGGAGCCCAACGTTGGATTCGTGCAGTAGCGCGGCGAGGTGATTGGACGTTACTGGACCGGGGCGGCAACCACCCAGGCTCCGCTCGGCTCGATCAACTCAATGCCGATTGCGAATCCCGCTTCCGGGACTCCCTGACAATAGGCGACGCGGGCGAGTGCGCGGAACGAACCTGCAAAGGTCGTGATTGTCAAACGGTCGTTGGTTTTCCACCGTCGCGAACTCAGCACGCGCGCCCCACGCGAGCTTACGTTTTCCGTAAACGTTGTTTCCGTGCCCGGCAGTGTTGTGTGACCGCTGATGTGAACCCCAATTTCCATGGGAACGCGCTTCTCGCGGCGTGCAATGGTGAAAGTCTTTGGAGCGCCTAGCCCGAGCGCCATGTCGATTTCCCCCGGTCCTTTATAGGCAAGCCACCACCTGTTTCAAGCGCAGTTTTCTTTCGCCCCGGTCCTTCATCCGATACAGCGCCCGATCAGCCGCGCCCAGAAGTTGCTCAATCGATACTCCGTCTTCCGGGTAGATGGCTTGGCCCACGCTGACCGAGATGAACGGCTCCTGGCCGTCCACCATAAGCCGCTCGCAGATGCGCGCGGCGGCCTGCTCGGCTTCCCGCTCGCCCGCCTCCGGCAAAACCAGCGCAAATTCGTCGCCGCCGTAACGCGCCGGCGTGTCGATCGCCCGGCTGCCATTCCGCAACACCATTCCCAATCGCTTGATGGCCCGGCTTCCCGTGAGATGGCCATACTTGTCGTTGATCTTCTTCAGGCCGTCTAGGTCGAAAAGCAGAACGGCAAAGCGGCGGCCCGTGCGGCGGGAGCGCTGAATCTCATTCTCCATCACGTCCAGCAGCTGGCGATGATTCGCGAGCCCGGTGAGTGAATCCGACACGGCCATGCGGCTGACCTGATCGAAGAGTTGGGCGTTGTCGAGCAAAGTCCCACCGAGAACGACCACATAGCTTGAAACCATCAGAACGTGGGCCAGCGTGTAAGGCGCGTCGAGGATGCGCTGCGACTGGCTCATCGTGATGTGGCAGAGCACGTTCAGCCCGGCGGCGATGAACAAGGCGCGGTCGAGGGAAGCATGCGCGCGCCCAAGCCTGCGCCCGTACCCCACAGTCGCCGCTACGTAGATTGCGGCGGGAAGCAAGTCCCACGGCCGCGGAACGATTGCGCCAGGCTGAATTCTTGGCGCGTGCGGCAGCATGAAGTAGAAGACGCTCGTGAGATACGCGACCGCTCCGACGGTCAGCGTGACGCCGGCGATTTCTTTTCCGGGATCGCGCGAGACGGGAATCCGGCTCTCGACCACCAGCGCGGCGAGAAGCAACGCTCCGAGCAGTGTCCGTCCGGCGAGCCATCCGAGGGAAATTTCGTTTCCGGCGAAGGGCGTGACCAGCATTCCTCGATAGAAAGACAGGCTCGTCCCGGCCTCGATCAGCCCCGCCAGAACGAATCCAAAAGCCAGAATCAGTGAGATTCGATCGTGAGTACCACGGAACCGCACCATGGCGTTCGCGGCGAACGTGAAAGCAATCAGACTGCCCGCCATGTCGAGGTAGGAATCCAGCAGGGGGTCGGCCAGGTAGGAAGAGCGGCGCAGGATCAACAGAAGAACGCAGTACGCCGCCGCAGCGATCGCCCCAACGAGGACGAGGCGAACCTGAGAATACTCTCGCAGTTTTCCCCGACTGCCCACAACTCCCCCAGAACAACAACACGTGCCCGATATATCGAGTGCAAGCGACATGCCGTTTTCCGTCAGGGTCCGAGTGCGCCTTAACTACCGTATTTCGAGCAACATCGGTCTAGCATCGGGCGTTCAGAATGTCGAACGTCAGTTCGCAATATTGGGAATGGGATAGAAGTGTTACAGGGTTAGGCGCTTCTTACCCACCGCTCTACGCCTTGGGAGGAACCGGCGGTAGGTCGAAAGCCTGGATGGTGCTCTGAAAGTTCATCTTTTTGTGAGAGCCGTCGCAGAACGGCTTGGATTGAGAATGGCCGCAACGGCAGAGGGCGGCGTTCGCGCGTCCGCCGAGACCAAACTGTCTGCCTTCCTGATCCACGATTTCGAAGTCGCCTTCGACCTTCACGGACCCATCGTTGCGAACCGTAAGCTTTGTGGCGGCCATTCAATCCTCCGACAAGATCTGCAGAGCCCGACTTTGACCTTCATCCGGCGTTCAGTATTTCGGAACCGACGGGTCCACTTCGTCCGACCAGGCGAGAATACCACCTTTCAAGTTCCATATCTTCCGGAAGCCCGCTTTCTGGAGGAATTGCACGGCGTCGGCCGAACGCTTGCCGCTCCGGCAATGAGCCACGATCTCGCGCGAGCTATCGAGCTCGTGCGCGCGCCGCGAAAGCTCGCCGAGCGGGATCAGATGGCCGTCGATGTTGCAGATCTGGTATTCGTGCGGTTCGCGCACGTCGAGAATGTAGAGATCGTCGCCGCGATCGAGCCGTGCCTTCAGCTCGCGCGGGGTAATCTCAGGAATGTTTGTCGCTGTCACGGGCGCCTCCTCGCCGCGAATGCCGCAAAACTCGGCGTAATCAATCAGTTTTGTCACCGTCGGATGGTTGCCGCAGACAGGGCACTCAGGATTCTTCCGAAGCTTCAGCTCGCGGAACTTCATGCCCAGGGCATCGAATAACAACAAGCGGCCCACCAGAGGATCGCCTTTGCCGATGATGAGCTTCAGTGTCTCGGCGGCCTGAATCGTTCCCACGATTCCCGGCAGCACTCCCAGAACTCCGCCCTCGGCGCACGACGGCACCAGACCCGGCGGAGGCGGCTCGGGATAGAGGCAGCGATAGCACGGCCCGTCCGGGTAGCCGAATATCGTGATCTGGCCCTCGAACCGGAAGATGGAGCCGTACACATTCGGCTTGCCGAGCAGGACGCAGGCGTCGTTGACGAGATAGCGCGTGGGAAATTGTCCGTGCCGTCCACGACGATGTCGTAATCTTTCAGGATGTCGAGCGCGTTCTCGCTCGAGAGGTGCGCCTCAAACGTATCGATCTGTATATCCGGATTCAGATTGCGCAGGCGATCCGCAGCCGCTTCGATCTTTGGCCGGCCGACGTCGCTCGTGCCGAAAAGAACCTGGCGTTGAAGGTTTGTCGAGTCGACCACGTCGAAATCCACCAGACCGATCCGGCCCACGCCGGCGGCCGCGAGGTATAGGCCGAGGGGCGCGCCAAGCCCGCCGGTGCCGATGCAAAGCACCTTCGCCTGCTTGAGCTTGAGCTGCCCGTCCATGCCCACTTCGGGCATGATCAGGTGGCGGCTGTAGCGCATCACCTCTTCTTTCGAAAGTGACACGGCAGGCTTGCCCGACGCTGGTCCCGCTGGAATCCCTATTTTCGTTGCCATTGAAAAGCTCCCCGATTCGTCCGTTCGTTCAAACCGTTCGTTCAAGAATCGTTCAGTTGCGCGCGCCGCCCGCAATCGACGGCACGATGCTGATCGTATCGCCTTCCTTTACGCGCGTCTGATCCTTCTGGAGGTAGCGGATGTCTTCGTCGTTTACGTAGACGTTCACGAAACTGCGCAAGCGGCCGTCGTCGGCGAACAGATGCTTCTTTAGTTCCTCGAACTGGCCGGTCAGCGCCGAAAGCGCCTCGCCGACCGTTACCGCCTGCACGTGGACGCTCTCCTGCTTGCCCGCGTACTGGCGCAGTGGCGTCGGAATGATGACCTTGACTGCCATTCACCGTCCTCCTTGTCGTCTCGATACCGCCGATTAGATGCTCGCCGAATGCGCCGTGATCTCGATGCTTTCGGAATCGTACCCGGCCCGGTCGTCATGCAGGCGCCAGGACGTCGTGTCGCGCGGCTCGCCTTTCTGAACGCTTACGATGATGTAGCTGTACCACGGCCACGCGTGGTCGCGGTCGTATTCGCTCGGGCGCGCCGGCGCGTCCGGATGCGAATGATACCATCCGATCAGCTCGAGATGCTTCTCGCGCGCCGTCTTTTCGGCCAGCCGGACGTCGTCCGCGGTCACCTCGAAGCGGTTTCGCGGGGAATCGTCCCGCCGGTTTGCGAGCGGCAGCAGGTCGAGCACCTCGCGCGCGTTGTCGCCATCGCGGCCGAGCAGAGCGCCGCAACACTCGTGCGGATAGGTTTCGACGCCGTGCGCGTGAATCCGGCGAAACATTTCGTCCCGAATCTTCAGGCTTGCGCCGCTCACTCTTCGCTCCAGAATCGCTCGCTCAAGTATTTTTCGCCCGAATCGGGGAATACCGTCACGATCACGGCCGATTCGCCGCGCGGCAGCCGCCGAGCCACGTCCAGGCACGCGCAGAGCGCGGCTCCGGCGCTCACTCCCGCCAGGATGCCTTCCTGGCGCGCCAGCCGCTTTACTATTCGCTGGGCGTCTTCCGTGCGCACTTGGAGGTTCTCATCCGCGAGGCTCGCATCGTAAATGGGAGGAACGATGGCCGTCGCCATGTGCTTCAAGCCTTCGAGACCGTGAAAACCGGAATCGGGCTGCATGCTGATGCAGCGGATTCGCGGATTCAGCTCCTTCAATCGCCGCGTCGTGCCCACAAAAGTGCCGCTCGTGCCGAGGCCGGCCACGAAATGAGTGATCCTGCCATGCGTCTGCTCCCAGATTTCCGGCGCGGTCGTCGAATAGTGGGCCGCGGGATTCGCCGGGTTGCCGTACTGGTTGGGATAAAAGTATTTCGCCGGGTCCGCATCGTAGATTTCCCGCACGCGCCGGATCGCGCCGTCCGTGCCTTCATCGCCCGGCGTGAACACGATCTCCACGCCGTACGCCGCGAGGATCTGCTTCCGTTCCGGCGAGGCGCTCGACGGCAGGCAGAGCTTCACGCGATAGCCCAGAGCCGCGCCGATCATGGCGTAGGCGATTCCGGTGTTGCCGCTGGTCGCGTCCAGAATCACTTTTCCGGGTTTCAGGGCGCCCGTCCGCTCGCCTTCGCGGATCATGTAGTACGCCGCGCGGTCCTTGACCGACCCTCCCGGGTTGAACCATTCCGCCTTGGCGTAGAACTCGACCTCGGGGAATTCCGTGCCCGTCCGTTCGAACCGGATCAGGGGGGTATTGCCGATGCGGTCGACGAGGCGCTGTCCTACGCCCGTGCGGGGCCGTTCCGGCGATACCAACGGTTTGTTCGCTGTCGTCACTTTCGTCGTCCTATGCTCGGGAAACTTCCTCGTATTGCGCTAATTCGGGACAGTTTAGCAGATTACAGGCTGGGTCTACAGCGACACGCGCAGGACGCCCGGCGGGGAAGGCTTGGCGAGATTCGGGCGGTGAATCCGGGCATTTTCATACTCCATATGATGCTCGATGGCACGGCCCGGAAGCAAGCCTTATCAGTGGGGCGTCGCCGCGCCTTCCGTCTTCTCAAACGCCAATAACAGATTTCCCGGCATGCCCGAAGTCCCCGTAAAGCCCGATAGGACGAACAGCATATCCCCCGAAACAACCGGACCGCTGCCGCTCATCGACCCCCCGTGCGCCTTCACGCCATTCACCGTCGCCACGCTCGGCTCGGTGTCGAAGTCCCACCGGATCGCGCCATCTTTCGTCGAATACGCCCGCAGATGCCCGTCCATCGAGCCGGAGAAGACCACGCCGGGAATCACGGTCACGGCGGCGAGCTGCCCCGCGCTGCATCCTGCCTGCCCTTCACACGCCGGCTTCGGCGGCATCACCTTCCAAACCAGTTTTCCCGTCCGAATGTCGATCGCTGCCAGCCCGCCCGCTGGCGGCCGGGACGAGCCGGGGGCGATCGGAGTCATCGTGGAGATGTCGGAATTCGCCGCGTACACGTTGGTTCCGTCTGTCGCCGATCCCCACTCGATTCCGCCCAACCCGCTGCCGGCGCCTACGCGAACCTGCCAGAGTTCTTTCCCGCCGTCGTCCGGATCGAGGCCGTACATGACGCCCGTCTTCTGCCCCGCCAGCAGAACGCGATGTCCGTTCCCGAGGTCCTGCAAGATCGGCGACGAGCCGAAATCCACGTCCGGTCCCATCTTCGGGCAATTCGTGTGTTGAGGAGAGATGCAGCCGAAGTTGAAAACATCGCCGGAAGTTTTCTGCTGCACCCACAGCCGTTTGCCCGTGGCCAAATCGAAAGCCACGATCGCATCGGTTGCTTCGTCCGCTGGATCCACGTAGGCGTCGCCGGTCCCCACGTAGAGCGCGCCCCGTTTCACGTCGATCGTGGGCGAATCCCAAATCCCTGCGCCCGCCGGCGCGAACGTCGTGTGACCGTTCGCATCCGTCGTCGGCGATGGCGCCTTCGCGATGGCGTATGCCTTCCAAATCTGTTTCCCCGTCAGCGCATCTACCGCCACCACGTTTCCGCGGAACGTGCAGCATGGATATGACGGGTCGCCGCCGGTAAGTTCCTCGTTCCCAGTCAGCGGAACGTAGAGTCGTCCGCCGTAAAGTTGCGGTGCGCCCGTGATTCTGGCCGTCGGATGCGGATCGACTTTCACCTTCCAGACCAGAGTCCCCTTGGCTGCATCCACCGCGTAGAGGTTCGCCTCGCCGTCGCCGAAGTACGCAAGTGCACGGCCGTTGGGTTGCGCAGCCACCGTAATTGCCGCTCGCACCGTCGTCTCCGCCTTGTACGTCCAAATCGTGCAGCCCGTCTCGGCGTCCAGCGCGTAGATCGTTCCGTCGCCCGAGCCGATGAACACGCGGCCCGCTACCACCGTCGGCTGCCCTAAAGCCGAGCTTGCGTTCGGGATTCCGAACGCCCACTTCACTTTCAGCGCGCCCACATTTCCCGGTCCGATGCTGGTATGCGTTTGATAGCGCGTATTCAGCACGTCCACGCCCCAGCCGTTCCAATTCTGGGGATTGGCCAACCCTTGCGGGGTGAACGCCGGCGCCCTCGCGCACAGATTCACGCTCGAAACATCCGCGGACACTTTCGACGAAAGAAACGCGGCAATCGCGCGGCGCTGCCCTTCGTTCAATTGGTTCCCGTAGACCACCATCGGCCCGGATTCGAGCGTCTGCAAAATTTCCTGCTGCGTTTTCTGCGCGAGAATCGCCGGGCTCGGCGCTCGGTTTCCCTCGGCCGGCGCAGCCTGATGGCACGCCGCGCAGTGCTCTTTGAAAAGCGCCGCGCCGTCCGGCGCCGCTTGAGCGCGCGCCTGGGGCGCGATCCCCGCCACGGCAAGGAGCAACCCGCAAACGCATAGCGCGAGGGCATGTTTGATTCTTCCGGCGGTGCTTTTCATCATTTGCACGTGAACGGTTATATCGGCTTTGGCCCCGAAGAGCAATCCCGCTGCCCGCGAAGCCCCGGAGCCGCAAAAGCAGCAACGATGTGATTCGATCGCGCGCCTTTCCTTCGTAGGGGCGCAGCATGCTGTGCCCGGCAACAGTGCTTGGCACCCGTGCGCCATTCTCCGCCGAGTCTCTGAGGCCCATGTGGAGTACGGCCGGTATTACTTTTTGCCTTTACAGACCACCCGCGGAATTCATATCCTGAACAACCATGTGGTACGTCAACAAGCTCTTCGATCAGAAACAAGTGGAATCCCTTTCGGCGAAGGGCTTCCTGGTCCGCAGTTCGGGCGGTGTTGTCCGCATCGAGAAATATGGCTGCGGCGCCGAATTGCGCAAGTCCCCGGCCGGACGCTACCAGATGACCATCATCCCCTCGATTATGGCGCAGGGGCAATTCACGCGTCTTTGGGACGCAGGCTACCAGAAGTTTCTTCTGACAAACGATGGGCACAAGGTTCCGATTCGCGTGAAACAGCTCGGAGACCTGCGCCGCTTCAATGAGGAGCTGCGCACGGCGCTCGGCGTGCCGACCTACTACAACGAAGCCCTCGGCTCGACCTGCCACTACAGCGTGTATGACCGCGTGAAGGGCCGTACGGGCGATGTGCCCGACGAGAGCGTCGGCGCGCACGAAGAAGCCGAACACTAGAACTAAGACTGGTCAGCCCCGCCTGGTCCGAATCTGTACTCTGGTACAGCCCCAATCCGCATCGCGCAGTGCTAGGCTCGCATCGCACTTTTGATTGGCAGAGAAAAAATGAAAGGAGGGAGGTAGCAAGACCCAAATGGCTTGGAGCGGAGCGCATGTCCATCGCAGCGTCTTGGCTTCCCGCCTCTTACCCGCCATCGACCTACAGTTTTCTAATCGCAAAATTCCATTATTAGAATCCCGCCTAAGCTGCTGGAAACAAACGATCGCGGCCGTTTCTAATCGAGAATTTCTCAGGGTTCGGCTTTCTTGAAGAAAGCTCGCGCCGCTCTTTGACAATCAAATATCGGAACATGAAGGCCGGCTCATCCGAGCGAGGCGCCCGCCAGCGTTGACAAACCGGATTCCACGCGCATAGCATTGCACGCAGGATCGGGCAATCGAATAGGCGGGATCATCCGCGGCGAGGAGTTCCCCATGTCTGTGTATCTGGAAGAGTTGTCAGCGGTAGGCGCGGTCCGCTTCCCGGACATTCCTCTCTATCAGGGTTTCGGCGCGCCAGTGCGTCTCCAAGCGGATCTTCGAGATTGCGAAGTCACCTATGGCGCGGTTCCGAAGGACCTTAACGGCATTCTCTATCGCTGTGGTCCCGACCGCCAGTACCCGCCGATGGGGGGCGACGACATCTTCATCGACGGCGAAGGCATGGTCATCATGTTCCGCTTCGAGAACGGCCACGTGGATTTCAAGAGCCGCTACGTCCGCACCGAGCGTTACCAGATCCAGGAAAAGCACCGCCGCACGCTCTTTGGCCGCTACCGCAACCGTTACACGCGTGACCCCATCGCCAAAGATTGCAATCCGGGGGCTGCCAACACGAATGTGGTCTGGCATGCGGGCAAGCTGCTCGCCCTCAAAGAGGACGACATGCCGTACGAGCTCGACCCCTACACTCTCGAGACCATCGGCCGGTACGACTACAACGGCGGCGTCAAATCCGTCTGGCTTTCGGCTCATCCGCATCTCGACCAGACCACGAACGAACTTCTAACCTTCGCTTACCAGGCCAAGGGCGACGGCACCACCGACGTGGCCTATTACGTCATCGGCCCCAATGGCAAGGTGAAGCACGAGGTCTGGTTCAACGCGCCGTGGGCTGGAATGGTCCACGACTTCGCCATCTCCGATAAGTACGTAATCTTCCCCTTCTTTCCGCTGCTTACCGACGTGGACGTGCTGAAGAAGGGCGGGCCGTTCTACACTTGGCACCGCGATCTGCAAACGGTCGTTGCCATCGTGCCGCGCTACGGCAAAGCCGATGAAGTGCGCTGGTTCCGCGGCCCGACGAGCTTCGCCGGCCACATGATGAACGGAAGCACGAACGGCTCGAAGGTCAGCCTGGACGTTTGCCTCTCGCAGGGAAGCTCATTCTTCTTCTTCCCCAATCACGACGGCACGCCGCCAGATCCACAGGCGGGCATTCCTCACCTGAATCGCCTGACCTTCGACCTCGCAGGCAATACGGAAGAATACAAGACGGAGCAGCTTTACGACTTTATGTGCGAGATGCCGCGCGCCGACGATCGGTATTACGGCAACGGGACGTACCGAAAGGGCTACGTTATTTGCCGCGATCCGAGGGTCCCTGGGGCAGGAAACATCGGATTCGGCGCCGTCGGGCAGTTCGATCACAAGAACGGGACCGCGAAACTGTGGAATCCGGGGCCGGATTCAGGCGTTCAGGAGCCGCTATTTGCGCCGCGCCGCCCGAATTCGCCGGAGGGAGACGGTTACCTGCTGGCGCTGGTGAATCGTATGGCGGAGAACCGCAGCGATCTCGCCATTCTCGACGCGCAGAACGTCGAGGCCGGTCCGGTCGCGATCGTGAAGCTGCCGCATCGCGTGCGCATGACCTTCCACGGCATGTGGGTCTCTCAGGAAGCGCTTGAGAGCGGGCGTTATTCCGTGGCTCGGACTTCGTGAGCAGTTGAGCGGCGCCCGGCGCTTGTGTCCCGCCTGCTCGCGTGATACACGGAAGAGCAGGGAGGAAACGCATGGCGCAGGTCGTGGCGCTCGTCGATGATTTGTTCTTTCAAGCGAAGCTGCTTGAAACCGCCAAGCAGGTCGGCGTCGAGCTTCGCACCTGTACCACTCTCGATGCGCTCGCTGCCGAAATCGAGCGCAGTTCCCCAAAACTTGTGGTCGTGGACCTTAACGCCCGCGCGAATCCTCTGGAAGCCATCGAACGGGTGCGGGCGGGCACCGGCGACATCCCCTTGATCGGGTTTCTCTCCCACGTGCAGGTCGACCTCGCCGAACGCGCCCGCGCCGCCGGATGCCGGGACGTGATGCCGCGATCGAAGTTCACGCGCGACCTGGCAACCATCCTCGCCCGCGCGAAATCCGAGTCTTCATGAAGGCACGACGTTCCTCGATATCCGCGCTGGCTGTCGCGATCGCGGCCCTCTTGTTCGCACTCCTGGGCGTTGCGATTGTGGTTTTCTTGTCTGCGCTTCTGTTTTCCACGGCGAAGGGTGCGCAAGACGAGGGCCATGAATCCGACCCCGCTTCCGCGCTTTCGGCCGCGCTTTCCGCCGCTTGCCGCGCGAACGAAACGCAGTTCGCGAACTACCTCACGGCTGACACCGCCGCGGCATTTCGCGCGCTGCCATCGGAGCAGCGAACCGCATTTCTGAAGCGATTCTCGCTCGCCGACGGGCCCGGGAAACCGCTGCTTTCTTCCGACCCCCAAAATCACACGGTCCTGCGATGTGTGGCCAGCGAGGGAACCGCTGAATTCCGCTTCGGCGACGTCCGGACCCGCGAGAACCTTGCATTCATCCCGGTCAGCGTCGTCGATGGCCCGCAGAGCCAATTTGGACTCGTGCGCGAGAATGGCGGCTGGCGGCTGCTTTCGCTCGGGCTCGTGCTGCTCGACATTCCGCAGCTCTCCAAGCAGTGGGCCGAGGGAGATCTTGCGGCGCGCGAAGATTCCGCCGTCGCAACGCTCCGCCATCTCGCCGAGGCGATCCGTGCGTATCGCGACGCCTACGGGAAGTTGCCGGATTCGCTCGCCCAACTCGGCCCGGCTCCCAAGGGCGAGATTTCGCCCGAGCAGGCATCGCTCCTGGACAAAAACCTGGCGGCTGGCAGCGCGGGCGGTTATCAGTTTCATTATCGGATCGTTTCCGCTGCCGGGCAGGACGATCCCGCGTTCGAACTCGTCGCGACGCCGGGCGACTACGGCAAAGCCGGCCGGCGATCATTCCTTCTCGACGCCGCCGGGAAGCTTCACGGCGCAGACAGGCACGGCGCGCCGGCCGCGGCCGATGATCCCGTGGTTTCCGACGATCAGAGCAACTGATCCACGCCGAAAAGCGGCGAGTCGTACCCGGCCGCGTCGGGTATAATAGCGGCCAGCCATTTCCAATTTTTTCTGCCGCCCATGTCCACCAAAACCGCGCGCGAGAAGCAGACACCCGAGGAGGCCGTCAGCGCCGCGAACCAGCGCTTCTACGCGGCGTTCGAATCGCTCGATCTGGCGGGGATGGAGGCGGTCTGGGCTCATGACGAGCGTGTCGAGTGTGTGCAGCCGGGCTGGGATCTTCTGCTCGGTTGGGAGGAAGTGCGCGAGCGGTGGGCGCGAATTTTCAAGAATACGAAGCGCGTCCGCGTGGCGCTCAGCGGCATCTGGGTCCGGGTGGAAGGCAAAGTGGGATGGGTGGCTTGTACCGCGCGTGTGACCACGGCGTTCGCGGAGGGTTTCGACGAAGCAACGGTGCAGGCCACGAATATCTTCGTGGAACGCG
>Ga0181521_10005308_pt1 | contig 14386 bp, 12 predicted proteins | sample PEATcosm2014_Bin_32_FD_119764 | JGI IMG/M metagenome (GOLD analysis project Ga0181521, IMG submission 119764) | Peatland microbial communities from MTU Mesocosm Facility, Houghton, MI, USA - PEATcosm2014_Bin02_60_metaG | ecosystem: Environmental > Terrestrial > Soil > Wetlands > Peat | place...
GGGTGGCATCGCACCGGGTGGCGCGAAGGGAGCAAATCCGTTTAGTTTGACGGCCCGACGCGCCTGGGCGGCGAGAATGAGCGTATACACCACCGCCCCAAGACCTAGGAAGCCGAGCAATTGATAGACCACGAAGCCAAGCACCGGAACGAGGTACAGCGCCAGCACGATGACACCGCCGATGAGCACGGCCGACGCCGGATGGGCCAACGGGCCCGCGGGGCGTTGGCCCAGACAGCGCCGGCCCAGCCACGCGAGCATGACCGCTTTGCCGAACAGTCCGGCACATACCAGTGCGATCACGACGAACGGCACGGCAGCAATTCCGATAACCGTGATACACAACAACACCAGCAGCACGGGTGCCAGCAGCACCGTGAGCAGCGCGGCCAGCGCCGTCATGCCGGGCCGCACCTCGATCGTTTGCACGCAGCGGGTCACGCTCTCGCGAAAGAGGAGCGCGCAGCACACATACAGCGCCAAGAGCGCCAGTGCGATGCCCCAGGCCCAATCGATCCCCGGCACCAGTGCCAGCGGGCGTCCGTAGAATAGGCAATGGTCGATCCACGGTCGCAGCCAACCAAAGCCGCTGGCGCTGCCGGCCATACCGTTCACGCTGCCATGAATGATTGCGGCTGGGTCGCGCTGCACGGTGCCACCGACGGCAACGACGTCGCCGCCAATCTCCGCATGCGGTCCAAGTTCAACGTTACCGAACACAGCGACCACATCTTGACCAACGGTGCTGTCGACGTAGGTATTGCCCAGAACCGCGACCGCACTGTCTGTCACCGGTCCGCTGACCCGAGTATTGCCGAGGATCGACACGACTTCCCCTGCCTCCCCCTCGCTGGTCGACGAACCATTGATCGACACGACCGAGTCGGCACGCTCCCCGCGGGGCAAATCCGTGTCATGCCCGATGTTGACCAAATCCTTGTCGTGGCGGTGGCGCCACTCGAAACGCTCGTGTGCGAGATGCTCCATCGCGTCAGGCGGCGCCGGTTCGGCGGCATTTGGCGTGTCCGGCGACGTCACCGCAGAGTTCGGCGTCTCCGGCGCTGTGCTCGCCGCGGGCTGCGCGTGAAGCATGGCGCTCCAAACGGGCAGCATCAGCGCGAGCAATGACGCGAGTCGTCGCGAACGGGGCGTGTTCATGATCTCAAGTCACCTGCGATTTCGAAGTTACGATAGAGCGTGCGGTACGCAGCGATGCCGAGCCCGAACAATGCCGTGTACAGCAGACCGCTGACAGCCAGGCCGTCATAGATCCATTCCGGCGGAACGGCGCGCGCCAGCGATGCGGCCCATTCTCCCGTGGCTCCGACGACCGCCGCCGTGGCTCCGACGACCGCCGCCGCCATGGCAACGCACAGCAGGACGAAGGCGGCGCGCGCGACCTGCGGCCAGTGCACAAAGCTGCGGCGCCACCAGGGCATCGCGGCGCGACGCTGCAACTCGCCGAGAACCCGCGACTCCAGCGTCTGCGGCGCCCGACGCAGGGGCACCGCGCGCAATGTGCGGTGTAGCAACCGCTCCAGTTCCTGCTCCGCTTGGGTGGGTTCGTTCACGGGGCGATACCGCTCGATTGCAGCATGGGCAGCAACGCGGCACGGGCGCGCCGGATATCGGTTTTGACCTTGGCGAGAGAGACACGCAGCCGTACGGCGATCTCCTGATAAGAAAGATCCTCGAAGTGGTAGAGCACCAGTGACACGCGTTGATGCTCCGGCAATCGTCGCAACGCATCGTCAATCACGACGCGCTGCTGGTCCGCGCCGAGGTCCGCGAGCAGCGTGTCCGGCAGCGGCAACTCCGGTTCCGGGGAGTCCTCGTCCGCTGCATTGAGCCTCATCTCGGAAAACAACCGCCAACGCTTGCGGTATCGCGTGAGGTGGTTCAGCGCCAAATTGGTGGCCACGGTCCGGAGCCAACCGCCGGCCGTCGGGCTCGCTTGCAGATGCGCGAAGTTTTCATAGGCCTTGATGAAAACCTCCTGGGAAATATCCTCGGCCTGCGCATCATCGCCCGCCAAGCGGGCGGCCGTTGAGAAAACCATGTCCTGATAGGCACGCATGAAGGTCGTGAACTCGATTGAGCGGCTGGGCTCCGTAGATGGCGTTTGCACGGGAGTATGTTCGTTTAGACCCATAACACGGCTGGGTCGAAAAAGTTGCATCGCACACGGCGCAAGCCATTGCCGCGAACGCGCTCCGGTGCCTGGGCCCGTGGTCTAGGAGCCTAGCGATAGCGTCCCATCAGCTTTTCCAGCGCGGCACTGCCGGGGGCAAGCTTTTCATACGGAATGCGATTCAGCGGCATGGCGCTCGTCTTATTGAGCGTGTGAAACTCGGTGGTACTCGTTTCATCGATGTGGATCAAACCGGTCACGTATTCGTTCTGCTTGAGCTTGCCGTCGATGAACCCATATGCCGCACTGCGATCAGTCGGGTCATAGCTCGATCCGAGTTTGCGCAATACGACCCGGCTGCCATCGTGCAGTTGCACCGGTATCGATTCGCCGTGTGGATAATCAACGGCAATCTGCTCCGCAGGGGGCACGAAATCCGCCTCCATGGCGGCATGGTAATGCTCGCGCGTAAAGGTGTAGCTCTTGGTGGAGCCCTCGTGATCATTGAATGTGACACAGGGCGAGAGCACATCGATGAGCGCGAACCCATTATGACGCATTCCGGCTTGAATCAAAGGTACGAGCTGCGCCTTGTCGCCTGAAAAGCTGCGCGCAACGAAGGTGGCGCCGAGAGACAACGCCAGCAACACGGGATCGATGGGCGGAGTCTGATTGACATCGCCCTTCTTCGCCTGGGTTCCGATATCCGCGGAGGCGGAGAACTGCCCCTTGGTCAAGCCGTAGACGCCGTTGTTCTCGATCAGGTAGAGCATGTTCACATTGCGCCGAATCGCGTGCACCAACTGGCCCAAGCCGATCGACAAGGAATCGCCGTCTCCCGATATACCGATGTAGGTCAGCTCCCGATTCGCCGCGTTCGCGCCGCTGGCGATCGACGGCATGCGTCCATGAACGGAATTGAAGCCATGCGCGCCGCTGACGAAATAGGCGGTGGTCTTGGAGGAGCACCCGATACCCGAGAGCTTGACCAACTGCTCGGGCCGCATGTCGAGTCCCCAGCATGCTTCGATGATGGCAGCGGTGATCGAATCATGTCCGCAGCCTGCGCAGAGGGTGGACATGCTGCCTTCGTACTGGCGGCGCGTCAGCCCCAAGGCGTTGGTGGGCAACGAGGGATGGGCTACTTTCGGCTTATTGATGAATGACATGGCGTTCTCGCAAGCCTCGTTAGCGCGGGCTCTTCGTGGTGACGGCCGACAGCCACGGCGCGTCGGGAAGCGTTGCCCGTATGCCGGCGACGATGGGCTCGCAGGACATGGGGAAGCCGCTGTAGCTCAGAATGGACTTGAGCTTGGACTTGTCGACGGCGGTTTCGAGGGTCAGCAGCGATCGTAATTGCGCGTCGCGATTTTGCTCGACGATGAAAATCGTGGCGTGCAGGCTCAAGAAACTTTCCACGTCGAGGCCGAAAGGGAACGCCTTTACGCGCAGGTAATCGACGTAGATTTTCTGGCGGGCGAGCACATCGATCGCTTCGCGCACGGCGCCGTCGCAACTTCCGACGCTCAGGATGCCGATCTTGTTGTCGCCCTTGCCGATCAATTCGGGCTTGGGCACGTACTTGGCGGCGTTCGCGAATTTGCGCTTCAATCGATCCATTACGACTTGGTATTCGGCCGAATCCTCGGTATACCCACCGTACTGGTTGTGGCCCGAGCCGCGCGTGAAGTAGGCGCCCTTCGGGTTCATGCCCGGCAGCGTGCGGTAGGGAATGGCATCGTCGTCGCGATCCACGTAGCGATAAAATTTATCCAGACCCGCCAACTCCTCGGCCGACAAGACCTTGCCACGGTCGGGCCGATAGGCGTCGTCCCATTTCAAATCGCGGCACATCCAATCGTTCATGCCGATATCGAGATCCGAGAGGACGAACACCGGGGTCTGCAAGCGTTCGGCCAGGTCGAAAGCCTGCACGGCCATGTAGAAGCACTCCTCCGGATTCGCGGGGAACAGCAGAACGTGCCGGGTATCGCCATGCGAGGCGTAGGCGCACAGCATGATGTCGGCCTGCTGCGTCCGGGTCGGCATGCCGGTCGAAGGACCCACTCTTTGCACGTCAAATATGACGCAGGGCACTTCCGCGTAGTAAGCAAGTCCCAAGAATTCGTTCATCAGCGAAATGCCCGGCCCGCTGGTCGGCGAAAAAGCTCTCGCACCATTCCAACTGGCGCCCAGCACCATGCCGATCGCGGCCAGTTCGTCTTCCGCCTGGATGACCGCATAATTGCGCGTACCGGTTTCCGGATCCACTCGATAGCGCTCGCAAAACCCCTTGAAAGCATCCATCAACGAGGTGGACGGGGTAATCGGATACCACGCTCCGACAGTCGCGCCCGCGTACACACAGCCGAGGCCGGCCGCGGTGTTGCCGTCGATCATGATGTGGCCGCGCGTCTTGTCCATGTGCTCCACGCGCAGCGGCAGCGGACATTCCAAGTGCTGCTTGGCGTAGTCGTAGCCCAGGTGCAACGCCTTGCTGTTCGAGTCGAGCAGCTTCGGTTTCTTGCCGTAGCTTTCGCGCATGAGACCGTTGATGACCTCCAGATCGACATCGAGCAACGCGGCCAGTACACCCGCATAGGCAATGTTCTTGAGCAATATGCGGTTGCGCACGCCCTCGAAGTTCTCGTTCACCAGTTTGGCCAACGGCACGCCGATCACCGTGATGTCTCCCCGCTGCAACAGCGTGCTGCGCGGCCAGGTGGCGTCGTAGATCAGATAGCCGCCGGAGACCACCTCACGCACGTCCTTCGTATAGGTCTCGGCGTTCATCGCCACCATGATGTCGACCCGGCCGGCGCGCGCGGCATATGCATCGCGTGTCACTCGAATTTCGTACCAGGTCGGCAAGCCTTGAATGTTCGAGGGAAAGTAATTCTTCCCCGTGACCGGGACGCCCATGCGAAAAATGGCCTTCATGATCAGCGAATTTGCACTCGCAGAACCCGTGCCGTTCACATTCGCGAACTTGACGACGAAATCGTTCACTCGTCCCGGCACATTGATTAGATTCGGCATGTAGCGCTCTCATCTTCCGCAAGAGGAATTTTGATCGTGGATTTTTGCATGTCCCAGGCGGCGGTGGGACAGCGCTCCGCACACAACCCGCAATGCACGCAGACGTCTTCGTCCTTGACCATCACACGTCCCGTATGCGGCAACGCGCTCGACACATACAGGGCTTGCTCGGCATTCCGGGCCGGAGCCTTGAGTCTCGATCGTAACTCCGCTTCCGTGCCATTCGGCGCGATGGTCAGGCAGTCGACCGGACAGATATCGATGCACGCGTCGCATTCGATGCAGAGTCTCGCTGAAAACACGGTCTGCACATCGCAGTTGAGGCAGCGCTGCACTTCGAGCGCGGCCTGTTCGGCGGTGAATCCCAATTCGACTTCGACGTTGATCTTCTTGAATCGCTCGATCAATCCGACGTGCGGCACCAGCCGTCGCTCGGCGGCATTGTATTCGTTCTTGTACGACCACTCGTGCATGCCCATCTTGCGGCTGCTCAACGTCACGCCGCGCGGCATGCGATTCGCGACCGCTTCGCCGCTGCAGTGCTTGTGCATCGAGATGGCGGCTTGGTGGCCGTGTTCCACCGACCAGATGATGTTCTTCGGGCCGAACGCCGCGTCGCCCCCGAAAAATACGTCGGCACGCGTGGATTGAAAGGTCACCTTATCGACCTTCGGCAAATTCCATTTGTCGAATTCTATTCCGATGTCGCGCTCGATCCACGGGAAAGCGTTTTCCTGGCCAATTGCGAGGATGACATCGTCGCACGGGAAGAACTCCTCGCCGAGCACGCGGGTGGCCTTGATATCCCCGTCGAGAATTTCATATTCGAGATGCTCGAACATCATGCCCGTGAGATGTCCGTTCTCGACCACGAAGCTCTTCGGTGCGCGATTGATCACGATCTGCACGGTCTCGTGTTCGGCGTCCTCGAGTTCCCATTCGGAGGCTTTGAAGAACTGGCGCGGCTTGCGCGCCATGACCTTGACGTCCTTCGCGCCGAGGCGTAGCGACGTACGGCAACAGTCCATGGCCGTGTTTCCCACACCGATGATGAGCACGCGTTCGCCGATCTTGTCGATGTGCTTGAATGCAACGGATTCGAGCCAGGCAATCCCGATGTGAATCCGATCGGTATCATGCCGTCCCGGCAATTCCAGCTCCTTGCCTTTCGGCGCGCCCGTACCGACGAACACCGCGGCGAATTCTTCGGCATCGAGCAACTGCCGCATGCTGTTGACCGGTGAATTCAATCGCAGGTCGGCGCCCATGTTCACGATGTAGCCGATTTCCTCGTCCAGCACGTTGGCCGGCAAGCGAAACGCCGGAATGTTGGTGCGCATCAAGCCGCCCGCGACCGCGAATTGTTCAAAAATCGTCACCTCATAGCCCAAGGGCACGAGATCGTTTGCGACGGTGAGCGATGTGGGTCCTGCGCCGATACAGGCAACGCGCTTGCCGTTCTTCACCTGCGGCGCGCGCGGCAGCAGCGCGCTGATGTCGTCCCGCTGGTCGGCCGCGACCCGTTTCAGACGGCAAATGGCCACGGGCTTGTTTTCGATCCGGCCGCGCCGGCAGGCGGGCTCACAGGGGCGGTCGCAGACCCTCCCGAGAATGCCGGGGAACACGTTAGAGGCTCGATTCACCATATACGCGTCGGTGAACCGGCCTTGAGCAATCAGCCGAATGTATTCCGGGACGTCGGTATGTGCTGGGCAAGCCCACTGGCAGTCCACCACCTTATGGAAATAATCGGGTTCCCCGGTATCGGTCGGTTCCATGTTTCCTCATTTTCAGATCGCACCCCCCCAAAAGCCGACGAAAGTATAGGCGCCGGGGGGTTCGATGTGGGTGAGTTAGTACACATAAACCCGCGTTTGTTCACAAAAAACGCGAGAGAAGTCCGCTGCAACGCTGCGCGCGTGACGCACACTTAATGTGCTGCAATTTGGGCCTTGGCCGCCCGAAACCCTTGCCCGCGCAGCACCTGACCCGGCAGCGCGCGGGTCGCCACCCCGTCGGCGATGACGGGCACCCCATTCACGAGCACCCATTGCATGCCCACCGACAGCTGGTTCGGTGCGGAGAATGTTGCCCGGTCGGTAATGAGCTGCGGGTCGAACACGACGATGTCGGCCCACAGGCCGGCCTTGAGCACGCCCCGGTCATTGAGGCGCAGCCGGGACGCCGGCAGGCTGGTGAACTTGCGAATGGCCTCTTCGAGGCGCATGCGTCGCTCCTCGCGCACGTACTTGCGCAGCACCCTCGGGAAGGTCCCGTATGCCCGCGGATGCGGGAACTCCTTGCCCAGCAGGCCATCGGGTGACGTCCCCTCGCTGTCATTGCAAAACGACACCCACGGTTGCACGGCGGCGAGTGCAATGTCCGGTTCGCTCATGGCGAACACCGCCACGGAGGTATGCGCCTCATCCTCGACCAGGATGTCGAACAGCGTGTCCATCGGGTCGGTGCCGCGCGACTGGGCGATGTCGGCCAGCGTCCGGCCCTGGATGCCGAGCAGCTCCGGGTTGAGCACGGTCGTTATCTGGATTGCCTCGGGACTGGCAATTGACTGCCATTCGTTGTCCCAGTCCGTGGACACCGTGGCGAGTTCCTTTTTCAGGCGCGCGCGGATTGCCGGGTCCTTGAGTCGCTCGACCAGCTTGGCATCGCCGCCATCGTGCGCCCAGGGCGGAACGAATGCCGACATGTCGTTGGCCCAGGCGGGGTAAGCGTAGGTATCCGCCGCGATGTCGACGCCGGCGGCGCGGGCCCGCTCGATGCGCGCGACGATCTCGGGCATCAGCCCGAAGTTGTTCACGCCCCCGGCCTTCAGGTGCCAGATCTCGACGGGTATGTGGGCTTCGCGACCGATGCGGATCGTCTCCTCGAGCGCGGCCATGATGGCCTCCTGCTCGGAGCGCATGTGCGTCGCGTAGATACCGCCGAATTCCGCCGCTGTGCGCGACAGTGCGATCAGCTCTTCGGTGCTGGCGTACGGCGCCGGGGCGTATTCCAGTGCGCTCGATACCCCGACCGCACCCTGGCGCATCGCGTCCGCGACGAGGCCCTGCATCTGAACGAGCTCGCCCGGCGTGGCGGCGCGATCGCCGTAGCCAACGACCATCTCACGCACGGTGGTGGCACCCACATAGGAGGCGATGTTGATGCCGATGCCCTGTTTTTCCAGCCGCGCAAAATAACCCGTGAAATCCGACCAGTCCAGCTTGAGCTGGTAGTGCGCGAACTGGGCCGCGTTTTGCTTGGCGATTGCATCGTTCACCGGTGCGACCGAGTTGCCCTCGCCGGTGATCTCGGTCGTGATGCCCTGGAAGATTTTCGAGGGCACGTGTGGGTTGACGAGCAGCGTGAGTTCCGACTGCCCGAGCATGTCGATGAATCCGGGCGCCACGATCCGCCCGGCGGCATCGATGCGCTGCTTGGCTCGCGCCTGCTCGAGATGACCGATGGCGACGATGCGGCCGGAACGAATGCCGATGTCCGCCGCATACCACGGCGCGCCGGTACCGTCGACCACTCGGCCATGCTCGATGATCACATCGTAGTCCGTCGGCGGCAGGTCGCGGGCAAGCGCAACGCCCGCGCAGGTCGCGAGCAGCAAGCCGCACAGAGGGCCTCGCCACCGCCGGGGGCCTCGCCACTGCCGGGGGCCTTGACACCGCCGGGGGCCTCGCCACCCCCGACACCGAGCGCGTCCCATCATGATGACCCGGCCGAAATACATGATGCCGATTGTTGCACGATCCCAATTGTTGCACGATCCGTAGAAGCGCAGTACATTTAATAGCTTACGCTCAGCATTTGAGCAGGTATCGAGTTTACCGGCGGGCGGTCACCGCGAAAGGTAGGTTATGGCGACACAAGCGCGTTCGATTGCCTCGCTCACGATTTCCTTTGGCCTCGTCGCCATTCCGGTCAAGCTGTATTCGGCCACCGTATCCTCGGAGAGGATCTCCTTCAATCTTCTCAGACAGAAGGATGGCTCCCGCGTCAAGCAGCAATATATTGCGGTAGCCGATGGCAAACCCGTCGACCGTTCGGAGATGGTCAAAGGGTACGAGTTCGCCAAAGACCAGTATGTGATGTTCAGCCCGGAGGAGTTGAAGACGCTGGAAGATGCGACGACCCATGCAATCGACATCGGGCAGTTCGTTCCTCTGGAATCCGTCGACCCTGTCTATTTCGATGGCACCTACTACCTGGCACCCGACAAGGGCGCTGCGAAACCTTACACCTTGCTGGCAACCGCACTTCGCAAAGCCGGACAGTGCGCGGTCGGACGCTGGGTGTCCCGCGGCAAGGAGCACATCGTGGTGATCAGGCCGATCGCCGACGGCCTCGCCATGCACCAGCTGCATTTCCAAGCGGAGGTTCGCGACCTCAAGGACTTGGGCATCGAGCCGGCGCAAGTGTCCGAGCCGGAACTCAAACTGGCGCAGCAACTCATCGATCACCTCGCCGCCAAGCGATTTGACCCCAACGAATACCAAGACGAGTTCAAGGGTCGAGTCGAGGCGGCCATTCAGAAGAAAGTCCAAGGCAGGGAAATCTCGCTCGCCGAGGCCCCGGTGGCCGCCAACAACGGCAACGTGATCGACTTGATGCAAGCGCTGCGTGCGAGCCTCGATGCGCGGGGCGCGAAAGCGGCGAACTTGAAGGAGCGCAAAGCACCCAAGCGCGCCGCCTCCTCCGCGGCCGCTCGCAAATCCGCTCGACGATGAAATGCATGAATTCGACTCGAAAGATCTCAAGCGGCTGTTTGGCATTCCCGCGTCCCAAGTACGCTCTTTAATCCGCGCAGGGCACATTCACCCGCAGAAGAAGGCCGGCCGGCTCAGCTATTCGTTCCAAGACTTGATTGTGCTGCGTACCGCCGGCACGCTCCGGGCTGCGAAAATACCCGCTAAAAAGATCAACCGCACGCTGCAGCAGATCCGCGCGTCGCTGCCCGGCACCTTGCCGTTGAGCGGGCTATCCATCGTCGCGCTGGGCGACCGCATCGTGGTGCGGGAGGGTCAAGCGCTGCGGGAGTCCGAAACCGGTCAATATGCCTTGGCGCTGGAAGTCATCGACAAGGGCGGCGAACTCGTCATGATCGATAAGCGCCCCGTCGCAACCCCGTCGGTCGATTCCGCCGAGGAGCATTTTGCACGTGCGCTCGCGCTCGAGGAAAGCGACGCGGATGCGGCGCAGTTGGCCTATGAGGCGTGCTTGGCGGCAGACCCGGGCCATTTGGAGGCGCGGCTCAATCTGGGGCGGCTCCTGCACATCGCCGGCCGAATTCGCGAGGCGGAGCAGATGTACCGCGGCGCCGACACGACGGACCCCGTCTTGTCATTCAATCTCGCGGTGCTGCTCGAGGACCTCGATCGGGAGTCGGATGCCATGTCGGCATATCGCAACGCAATTGCACTGGATCCACGACTGGCCGACGCGCATTTCAATCTGGCGCGGCTTCACGAGCGCGCGGGCAATCCGAAAGACGCGTTACGCCATCTGCTCGCGTACCGGCGCCTGATGGACGAGCAAGGGGCCTAGGGGCGAGAGGCCCGCAGTGGGGTATACGATTCAGCGCAGCGTCACCGCCACGCGCTGACTGATGCCACACAGCAGCTCGTACGGTATGGTGTTTGCCCATACCGCAATTTCCTCCACCGGCAATCCGGCTCCCCACAGGATGACCGGGTCGCCCAGCTGCGGAATTCGCGCCAGATCGGTGACATCGATGCCGATCATGTCCATCGATACGCGGCCGGCGAGCGGCGCCCGTTCGCCGTTGACCAACACGGGTGATCCGGAGGCCAGGCTGCGCGGGTAGCCGTCGCCGTAGCCGACCGCGGCCACCACCAAGCGCGTGGGACGGCCGGCCGTCCAATCGCCGCCGTAGCCCACGTGCTCCCCTGGCGAGAGGTCTTTGACGGCGATCACGTGCGAATGCAGCGTCATGGCCGGTTTCAAGCCGTAGTCTGCGCCGATCACGCCGGCGAATGGGGAAACACCATACAGCAGCAAGCCCGGCCGTACCCAATCGACCTGAGCGTCCGGGAAACTCAACATACCGGCGGAATTGGCGATGCTGCGCTCACCGGGGAGCGAATGGGTGGCCTCGGCAAAGCGGGCCAGCTGATCGGCCGTCGTGGCAAGCTCCGGGTTGTCGGCAGAGGCCAGGTGCGTGAACAGATTGACGGGGCTTTGCACCCCGGGTAACGCGCTCAAGGCCGCAAGCGCTGCGCCAAATGCCGAGCCTTTGAAGCCGAGGCGATTCATGCCGCTGTCGAGCTTGAGCCACACCTTGAAACTCGTTCCCGCCGCCGCGGCCCGCAATAGATCGATTTGCTCGGCGGTGTGCACCACCAGTTCGAAGCCTGCGGCGGCGGCCGCGTCCAATTGTTCGCGATCGAAGACTCCCTCGAGGAGCAGGGTGCGATGATGGATGCCGGCATTGCGCAGTGTGAGTCCTTCATCGACGCGCGCCACGGCGAAGGAATCCGCCGCTTCCAGTGCGCGCGCGACCGCGACGAGTCCATGGCCGTAGGCGTTCGCCTTGATGACCGCCATGACGCGCGAATGCGGCGCCCACTGTTGTACCGCGTGCAGATTGTGCTTGAGCGCGGCGGTATCGACCGTCGCACTGACCATCGGCGTCACCGACGCCTCAACGCGGCGTCACCGGCGCCCCAGCGCGGCGTCACCGAAATACGCCCTCGGCATACGACTCCGGCGCGTAGTTCTCGAACTTGGTGTACTGCCCGAGGAAGGTGAGCTGCACATCGCCGGTCGGGCCATTGCGTTGCTTGGCGATGATGATGTCGGCGATGCCCTTGCGCGTGGTGTTCGGGTCGTACACCTCCTCGCGGTAGATGAGCAAGATCAAATCTGCATCTTGTTCCAAAGCACCCGATTCGCGCAGGTCCGACATCACCGGCTTCTTCTCGACGCGCTGCTCGACGCCGCGATTGAGCTGCGACAGCGCGATGACCGGCACCTTCAATTCCTTGGCCAGAGCTTTGAGCGAACGCGAAATTTCGGAGATCTCGGTAGCGCGATTCTCCTTCGTGCCCGCAACCTGCATCAGCTGCAGATAATCCACCACGATCAAGTCGAGGCCGCGCTCGCGTTTCAATCGCCGCGCGCGCGCGCGCACTTCGGTGGGGCTGAGGGCCGGCGTCTCATCGACATAGATATTGGCGCCGCCGAGCTGAGTCATCGCGGAATCGATGCGCGGCCAATCGTCTTCATGCAGGCGGCCGGAGCGCAGGTGACCTTGGTTGATTCGCCCGAGCGACGAGATCATGCGCAGGGTCAGCGATTCGGCGGACATTTCCATGCTGAAAATCGCAGCCGATTTATTCGAGCCGAGCGCGGCGTTCTCCGCGATGTTGACCGCCAGCGCGGTCTTGCCCATGGATGGGCGGCCGGCGACGATGATCAGATCACCCGGCTGCAGTCCGGAAGTCATGTCATCGAGATGTTTGAAGCCGGTCGAAATGCCCGTCAGTTTGCCGTCGGAGTGATAGAGCTCATCGATCCGATTGACGACGTCCGGCAGGATGCTCTTGACCGTCCTGAATCCGACTCTGCCGCGCGAGCCGCGCTCGGCGATCTCGAATACCGCGCGTTCCGCATCATCGACGATTTCGCGCGCCTCCCGCCCTTCGGGTTCGAGCGCATGGCCGACGATCGAATTGCCCGCCGTAATGAGCTGCCGCAACACGGATCGCTCGCGGACGATATCCGCGTAGGCGCGGATATTGGCGGCGGTGGGCGTATCGCGCGCCAATGATCCGAGATAGGAGAGGCCGCCGACTTGATCGAGCAGTCCTTTGGCGTCCAGATGCCCGGACAACGTCACGGCGTCGCAGGGCTGATTGCGCTCGATCAGGCCGGCGACGGCCTCGAAGATGAGGCGGTGATCGTTGCGGTAAAAATCTTCGGCAAGCACCCGGTCGGCAACCTGGTCCCACGCCGCGGCATCGAGCATCAGACCGCCGAGCACCGACTGCTCGGCCTCGATGGAATGCGGCGGCAGCCGCAAACCATCACCGGCCGCGGCGCTCGAACCCAAAGACCGGTTGCCGACGCGAGCGGAGGCCACGTGCAATCTGCGCGCCGCGGCTTTGCCGGCCGCTACTCTTCGGCGACGATTGTGACCGTCAAGGTCACATCAACGTCGGTGTGCAAGTGCAACTGCACTTGGTGCTCGCCGGTGGAGCGGATCGGCCCGGTCGGCATGCGCACTTCGCTGCGCGCAATCGGTTGCCCCGCTTGGACCGCTGCCTCGGCGATGTCCGCCGTGCCGATGGATCCGAACAATTTGCCTTCCGCGCCGGCCTTGGCCGTCAGTGTGAGCTTGAAGTTCTCGAATTTGAGCGCGCGAGCCTGCGCCGCCGCCAGCTCTTGATGCGCTTTGGCTTCGAGCTGGGCGCGCTGCGCTTCGAACTTGGCAATGTTGGCGGCCGTCGCCATGGTCGCCCTGCCCGTCGGGACCAGAAAGTTGCGGGCGTATCCCGATTTCACTTTGACGCGGTCGCCGATTTGGCCGAGGTTCGCGACCTTCTGCAACAATATGATATCCATGTGCTAGCTCGCCGTGTTAATGCTGATCGGTATACGGCAGCAACGCCAGGTAGCGCGCACGACGAATGGCGAGCTGCAGCTGCCGTTGATAATGCGCGCGTGTGCCCGTGATGCGGCTCGGAACGATTTTACCGGTTTCAGTGATATAGCTCTTGAGCGTCGCCAGATCCTTGTAGTCGATCTGCTTGACGTCATCGGCCGTGAATCGGCAAAACTTCTTGCGGCGGAAAAAACGTGCCATGTTGTGCTCCTGTTACCGTACGCCCATCGGCAGGTCGTCGTCTTCGCCCTCGTCGCCGAAATCATCGTGGCGGCGCGCGTTCTCGTCGGGCGCGCGCGCCATCGGCGAGGCCTCGGTGACGGCCTCGTCCATTTTCACCACCAAGCTGCGCAGCACCGCATCGCTGAAGCGAAAAGAGCCGGTGAGCTCGGCCAGCGTCTTCTGATCGCATTCGATGTTGAGCAGGATGTAGTGCGCCTTGTGCACCTTGGAAATCGGGAAGGTGAGCTGACGCCGGCCCCAATCCTCAAAGCGATGCACCTGACCGCCGCCGGCGCTGATCATGCCTTTGTAGCGATCGACCATCGCAGGAACTTGCTCGCTCTGGTCCGGATGGACCA
>Ga0181521_10005309_pt1 | contig 14385 bp, 8 predicted proteins | sample PEATcosm2014_Bin_32_FD_119764 | JGI IMG/M metagenome (GOLD analysis project Ga0181521, IMG submission 119764) | Peatland microbial communities from MTU Mesocosm Facility, Houghton, MI, USA - PEATcosm2014_Bin02_60_metaG | ecosystem: Environmental > Terrestrial > Soil > Wetlands > Peat | place...
AAGTTCGCGGAGGGCGATTGGCGTCCGATCATACTCGTCGACGAACACCAGGAACCGCAACGCGTCTTCGAGCTGTACCGCGCAGCGGACTTTTGCCTGGTCAACAGCTTGCACGACGGCATGAACCTCGTGGCCAAGGAGTTCGTGGCCGCGCGCGACGATGAGGACGGCGTGCTGATACTCAGTACCTTCGCGGGCGCGTCCCGGGAATTGACCGAAGCGGTCTTGATCAACCCGTTCGACGTGAACGAAACCGCAGATGCCATCGAGATCGCGATGCGCATGGGCCGGGAGGAGCGGCGCAATCGGATGAGTCTGATGCGGCGGACGATCAAGGAAAACAATGTGTACCGGTGGGGCGGACGCATGTTGATGGATGCCGCGCGCATACGTCAGCAGCAAAGCCTGCCGTCGGCGACGCGCCGCTACGGCACATCGAACCGCTGAGCCGTGCCGATGCGCTTGGGCGCTTGCCTAAACGCCAAGTCCATGACGGACTGAATCAAAAAATGAACCCTTAGCATCGTTGGATGTACTCACGTTCGATGCGATCGAAATCGCCTGCGAGCGCGACGAATCGGTCCTGCTCGAGGCCATTGCCGCGGGCGAGTGCCGCGCTCAAGAACGTTGAGGGGGAAACAATGCAAAAGCCCATTTTTTTAATTGCAGTCGCGTTTCTCACGCTATTTCACATGACCGCAGCGTCGGCCCAGATCATCACGACCGTCGCGGGTCGTGGGCCTTATGTGCAAGCGAGCGCGCTGTCCGTGCCGATCCCCGGGCCGCGGCCCATCGCAGTCTCGAAAACAACCGGGTCGGTCTATTTCGCCGCAGCGTCGACCGTGTACCGGTACGATCCTGTGCCCGGAACCATCACGGCGGTTGCCGGAAACGGAACCTATGGCTATAGCGGAGACGGCGGTCCGGCGACCAGCGCCCAACTGAAAACCGTGTCCGGATTGGCGCTGGACAAGGGGGGCAATCTCTTCATTCTTGATTATGCCGACAACCGGGTTCGCAAAGTGACGTCGGCCGGCGCCATCTCGACCGTTGCCGGCAACGGCATCGCGGGTTCGACGGGCGATGGAGGGCCGGCGACCCGCGCGCAGTTGTCTTGCCCCTCGTACCTTGCCGTTGACTCGACTGAGGATCTCTATATCGCCGACTACTGCAACGGAGCCGTTCGCAGAGTGGTCAATGGCATGATCTCCACCGTCGCGGCAACGGTGGGTTCACACCCGTTGGCGGTAACCGTCGATTCGCTGAATGATCTTTATTACATCGACGACAGTCGGGCGACCCCAGCCGGAAACGTCGATGTGCTGAGAAAACTCTCGATCGGCGGCACCGTGTCGACGATCGCCACATTGAACAACACCGGTTGCGAAGCGGGCCTGGCGATCGATTCGCAAGATAATTTGTACACGGCCGATTATTGCTTGCAGAACCTGTACGAGATTACCAGCGGCGGGGCCGTGTCCGTCATCGCCGGTACCGGCAGTCCAGGAGGTTTCAGTCCCGATGGAACGCTCGCCGCATCCGCCCGCCTCGCTGCACCTTCAGACGTGGCGCTCGATGCCAACGGCGTCGTGTATTTCACGGATTTCGGCAACAGTCGGGTGCGCAAGTTCAGCGTGGACGGCACCTTGATGACCCTCGTTGGCAACGGCAACGGGGATGGAGGTGCGGCGATCGACGCGCCTTTTGAGCATCTTCAGGCCGGCATTGCGGTCGACTGGCAGGGAAATGTTTACGTAGGCGACGATTCGCGCCTCAGAAAGATCTCCGCCAGCGGCGCCATTTCGACGACCGCCGGCAGTTCAGCTCACGGTGCCGGCGGCGATGGCATCGATGAACAGGATGCGGTCTTCACCGCCATCGGCGGTATCGCCCTCGAAGCCACGACCGGCAGCGAGTACATTGCGGATTCTCACAACAATCGAATTCGCCACGTTGATGCGAGCGGTGTGGTGTCCACCATTGCCGGCACCGGAGGGGTCGGCTACACCGGCAATGGCGGCAGCGCACTCGATGCGACCCTCTATCGTCCGAGTGCGGTGGCTGTGGATCCGGCGGGCAACATCTATTTGGGCGGAGTTTGTCAGGGCGGTTTTAGCTGTCTAGAGGCAACGCCCAACCCGCAGGACCTGTCCGTCATCAGAAAGATCGACGCATCCGGGATCATCACCGCCGTTGCGGGGAACGGCATTTCCGGATTCGGCGGGGACGACGGTGCTGCGACGAGCGCCAGCCTTAATCATCCCCTCAGTTTTACGGCAGACGGCAGCGGCAACCTGTACATCGCGGACACGTACAACCATCGCGTGCGCAAAGTCGATGCATCGGGAACGATCACGACGGTTGCGGGAAATGGCGTCGCCGGCTTTAGCGGCGACGGCGGGTCCGCGCCGAGCGCGAGCCTGAATTATCCACAGGACCTCGCGATCGATTCCTTTGGGACCCTCTACATAGCCGACACCGGGAACAACCGCATACGCAAGGTCACTGCAGCCGGCGTCATTTCGACCTTTGCCGGCACCGGCGTCGCGTCATTCGGCGGGGATGGCGGCTTGGCCGTGAACGCGGGACTGAACGGGCCCACTCGGCTGGCGCTGGCCCCCTCGGGCAGCCCGCTCTATGTGGTGGACGCAGGCAACTACAGAATTCGCAGTATTCAGAGCGAAATTGCAACACCGGAGTTCTCCGTCGCGGCAGGCACCTACGCCCCGGCGCAATCCGTAAGGATCACCGATGCGACAGCGGGCGCAGCGATCTACTACACCACCAACGGGACGACGCCGACCACCGCGTCCAGCAAGTACCTGGAACCCATCACGGTCAACGTGAGTGAGACGATCAAAGCAGTCGCCGTCGCCAGCAACCACACCGAGAGCGCCGTGGCCTCGGCGAAGTACATCATCGAACAAACCGCGACGCCGCTGTTCGCGCCCGCCGCGGGTACTTACGCGACCGAGCAGAAGGTGACCCTCACGGATGCAACCCCCGGCGCAACGATCTACTACACCACCAACGGGACGACGCCGACCACCGCGTCCCGCAAGTACCTGGAACCCATCACGGTCAGCGTGAGTGAGACGATCAAAGCAGTCGCCGTCGCCAGCAACCACACCGAGAGCGCCGTGGCCTCGGCGCAGTACACCATCGAAAAGCCAGCCGCAACTCCGCTCTTCGCGCCCGCCGCGGGTACTTACGCGACCGAGCAGAAGGTGACCCTCACGGATGCAACCCCCGGCGCAACGATCTACTACACCACCAACGGAGCGACGCCGACCACCGCCTCTACCAAGTATTCGGCAGCGATCACCGTGTCCGCGACGGAGACCATCAAGGCCATCGCTGTGGCCACAGGGTCTTTGCCCAGTGCGATCGCGTCGGTCACTTACACCATCGAAAAGCCGGCGACGCTCACCCAGCTGCAGGAACAGATCTTTGGTCCCCTCTGTTCCGGTTGCCACAACGGAGCGGGTAGCAGCCTGCCCGGGGTACAGAATCTGACCTCGGCCGCGGCGACCTACAAGTCGCTGGTCAACGTGGCGAGCATCGAGCAACCGACTGTGCTGCTCGTCAAACCGGGCAATCCCGCCACCAGCTACCTGATCCAAAAGCTCGAGGGGACGCCCGGCATTACGGGCGTGCGCATGCCCGACCGGGGTCCGTATTTATCGCAGGCGACGATCGATCAGATTGAATCCTGGATTACGGCAGGAGCGCCGAACGATTGAAAATCAATGACTTGTGCTCGTCGATGGCACTCCCAAAGTGGTTCCGTTGGGGCTGACACGCATTACCAAACGAACAAGGCCCTGTAATTCAAGTATTCGCGTAAAAGCGCGATATCAGTTGATACGGAGTCGTACGGACGCAAGATGCCATGCGGTTGCCAACCCCGCTGTCCTACCAAGCGCCGCGATCTCCATGCGCAAGGATACCAACGATGACTGCCGGGCAACCAGCAAATGATCTCCCACGCACTGCCGAATCAGGCTCGGGCGCAGAGCGGCTATCGCAGCTGGAAGTTGAAATGGCGAGTTTGCGCGCTGATAACACGGCCCTGCGGGAGCAGCTCGCGCTGCGCGATCACGCGCTCGACTCCACAACCAGCTTTTTCGTGATTACAAAACAAATGGCCCCGGAACCCATTATTGTCTACTGCAACAAACGGGTGGCAGAACAACACGGCTTTCGCCGCGAGGAATTGATAGGTAAGAGCGTCAATGTCTTGACTCAAATGACCCGATCGAATGGCCGCAACACCAATTACCGATCGGACGTTAATGCGACTTTTCGCGCCGGTCGCACGTATCGCTATGAAGACGAAGTGATACGTTCAGATGGAACTACGTTTTGGCAGGGGGTATCGATGACGCCGATATTCGACTGCACGGGGCAATTGACACACGCTGTGGGCATTGGCGCAGACATCACGGCAAAACGCGACGAGATGCGCAAGAAACAAGAGCTCGAAGCCAGGCTCGTGGAAGAATTGAAGGAACACAAGCGGATGGCGCTGGAACTGCAATTGGCGCAAAAACTCGAATCCGTGGGGCGCCTCGCCGCAGGGATTGCTCACGAAATCAATACGCCCACGCAGTTCATTGGCGACAACGTTCGGTTCCTCCAAGATTCGTTCGTCCAGCTACTCGATCTTGTCGATCAACGCGCAGTGCCGGTGGTAAGCGGTAACGATGGCGTTGTGCGGACGCCCGTGAATGGCGCGGCGCGGGAAGGACCCGATGTCAGCTATCTGCGCGACGAGATTCCAAAGGCGATTTCGCAGTCCCTGGAGGGCATTGAACGAATCGCAAAAATAGTAGGGGCGATGAAGGAGTTCTCGCACCCAGGTGTCGAAATGACACCGGTCGACCTCAATCGTGCGATCGCGAGCACGATTACGGTGGCAACCAACGAATGGAGGTACGTGGCCGACGTGGTCACTGAGTTCGATCCGCGTCTACCGCTCGTATCCATCATGCCCGGTCCATTCAATCAAGTCATCCTCAACATGATCGTCAATGCGGCCCACGCCATCGGCGACGTCGTTGCGGACGGCTCTTCAGCGAAGGGCACCATCACGGTAACGACGCGGCAGCTGGACGGCTGGGCCGAGATTGGGATTACGGATACGGGGTGCGGGATGCCTGCAAACATTGTCGCCCGAATCTACGATCCCTTTTTTACGACCAAGCCCGTCGGAAAAGGAACGGGCCAAGGGCTGGCGATCGCCCACGACGTGATCGTTCAAAAGCACGGCGGGACCATTACGGTTCAGAGTGAACCGCGGGTCGGCACCACGTTCACGCTGCGAGTGCCGCTGAAGGCTGAAGGCCGTTCGGCGCCGTAGATGTCATTTTTCCACGCCGCTTGCCGGGGTTGCGACCTCGAGGGGTAGGCGCAGCGTGAACGTGGTGCCGACACCCGGTTCGCTGTCGACGGAGATGGTGCCACCGTGTTTCTTGACCACAACATCGTGCGCGATCGCGAGTCCCTGCCCGGTGCCCTTTCCAACCGGCTTGGTGGTAAAGAACGGATCGAAGATTCTGTTGATTATCTTCGCTGGCATGCCGCAGCCTGTATCGCTAATGCGGATCTCGACCCAATCCTCAATTCGACGAGTAACCACAGTGATTGTACCCTTTGCGAGCGCGCCCTCGCCCATCGCAGCGCTCACGGCGTGGGCGGCATTGACGAGGATGTTCAAGATCACCTGGTTGAACGCTCCGGGCATGACGGGTACCGGCGGGAGCGCCGGGTCGAAGTCCGTCTTGACTTCGGCTATGTATTTCCATTCATTACTCGCCACCGTGATGGTGACGGCAATCGCGTGATTGAGATCCACAGGCGTCTTCTCGAGTCCGGGATGAGAAAATTCCTTCATCGCGCTCACAATCCTCGCGATTCGTTCGATGCCCTCCAAAGACTGTGCGATGGCCTTCGGAATTTCATCACGCAGATAGCTGACATCGGGTCCATCCAAGGCCGCCGCAATAGGAGCGGACGGCACGATGCCGTCCTTGTGGTCCGCCACCAGCGTGGTGAGCTTTCCCACCAGGCCGAGAACCTCTTGGAAGGACTCCTGGAGAAACCGAATATTGTCGCCAATAAACTGTGTCGGTGTGTTGATTTCGTGGGCGATACCCGCGGATAGTTGCCCGATCGACTCCAGCTTCTGCGCCTGGGCCAGTTCCCGCTCGAGAGTCTTCATCTGGGTGACATCCTGCGTGACGGCGACGGCGCCAAGACACTCGCCACTCGAACCGACGAGCTGCCGGGCGCTGTTGACAGTCATTCGAGCGACGTTCCCGGGCATCGCGGCCACGAGCTCCATGTGAGTGACCGTCTCACCGCGCAGCGCGCGCGCGAGTGGTCGCTCCTCACGCGGTACACGCGTTACGCCATCGGGAAGGAAGGCATCGACGCCAATCGGGTACGGGCTCGGCGCGCCGGAGCTGAAGTCATCTGCTAGTGCGATCGCGAAGAGATCGTCGGCCACCCGATTGTGCAGAAAGATTTGTCCCGCCACGTCGCAGGCAAGGATTGCGACCGGGACATCGGCGATGACCGCTGCGAGCAGGTTCTGGTTCCGTAGCAAGTCTGCTTCCATCTGTTTGCGAGCGGAGATGTCCTGGAAGAAGCCAACCGAGCACGTGGGAATACCGTTCTCATCGCGAACTAGCGTCGCGGTCACGCGAGTCCAGACGACGCTTTGGTCCTTGCGGACGAAGCGCTTCTCTTGGAGATTGAATTCGATCTCGCCGCGCCACAGACGTCCGATTTCCGTCGAATTGACGGCGACATCTGCGGCGTAAGTGAGCTCCGCGATAGACTTCGTCTCGAGCTCACTCGCGCTGAAGCCCAGCATATCGCAGAAGGCCCGGTTGCTGCGCAGGAACTGGGCGTCGCGGCTCGCATAGGCGATGCCGATCGGCGCCTGCTCGAATGTATCTCGAAACAGCGTTTCCGCCCGGTGCAGGCTCGTGCGCGCCCAGACGCGCTCCGTAATATCAGTAATCGCGCCGACGAAACCGGCGATTCCGTCGGCGGCGACGACCTGCTCAGTCAGCACACGGCTGGCGCCGTCGCGCGGTGCGCTGCGCCACTCGAAGGTCACGGGCCGCGGGTTCCGGCAATAGTCGGCGCAGGCCGCTTTCATCCGCGATCGATCGTCGGGGTGCACGCCATTGGCCCAGTCATCGAGGCTCTCCTCGGGCCCCAGATTCAAAATCCGGCGGTATTCGGGATTCGCGTACGTGATGCAGCCGCGCGCGTCGGTGTGATAGATCGCGACCGGTGCGCTCTCGAGGAGCCCACGGGCGTGGACGAGTTCCTCGCACAGCGCCAGCGTCGCGGCCTGTCTCGCGAGCGCTAACAGGGCGGCGCGCTGCTCGGGATTGAGCCGGCGCGGGATGACGTCGAGCACGGCCAGCGTGCCGAGTACTTGGCCGTCGGCAGCGATTATCGGCGCGCCGGCATAAAAGGCCACCAAGCGCCCGTCGACGACCGGCTTTGTCGCGGAAAACCGCTCGTCCTCGGCCACATCCGGGACTTCGAACAGCTCCGCAACTCCTAGCACGTAGTCGTCAAATGAACTGTCGTTCGTACCAGCAGCGGAATCCGCTCGCCCGCCGGATCGATGCCAGGTGATGTCGACGCCGGGCATCGTGAGAGTCACCAGTGGGGAGTCACAAGCGAGCGCGGCAAGTGACGCGACGTCGCGCATGGCCTGCTCGGTGGGCTGAATGGACGGATCGCCGCGCGAGCCTGTCTTCCCCGTCACGGGTTCCAGGACGCGCAGTGTGTCGGCCAGGCTGGTAGCTGAAGCGTCACTCACCGATTGCATTGCGTCTTTCCGGCCTGGCTTTGTTCGTGAGTCGCCGTCGACACAGTGCAATAACGTCAACGCGGATAGCCACGAACTTAAGGCGGATTCGGGACGATGCCGACTCGGCCCCTGCGCCGTCGCCCTGGCGTCGGACCCGCTCGGGGCTCGCCCGTTTTATCGGCTGCCGCACCGGATAGTTGAGGTGCGTGCACATGACTAAGCGGTCAGTTCGGCCAAATGCCGTAGATTGCAGGCTACCGTCCCTTCATTGCGAGCTCGATCTCGGCCAGTAGGTCAGTTACCTCGCCCTCGCCGTCGGACTCATCGATGACCACGGCGCCGTGCTCATCCGTATTGAGGCGCAATAAATCGGGGCCCTTGCGGTTGAGCCTGGCAAGCATGGCTGCCTGTCTTTGATACTCGCGTAACAATCGTCGACTTTGCTCTTCGAGACGCTTGTGCGCCAACGCCCGCTGGATGGTGAATACCAGGTCCGTGGGATTGCACGGCTTGATAAAGAATCGGTAGACCTCGCCCTCATTGATCGCCCGCACGGCGGCATCCAGGTTCGCCTGGCCGGACAGTATCATCCGGATGGTGTGGGGGAACTGCTTGCGAACGATCGACAAGAATTCGGAACCGGACATGCCGGGCATTCGTTCGTCGGACACAACGACATCGACGTGCTGGCGTTCAAGTAATTGCTGTGCTGCGGCACCTGATATGGCGGTGAGAATTTCATACGGTTCTTGCCGAAGCGCTCGCTTGAGCCCGTCGGTGATGTTGGGCTCGTCATCCACCAGGAGAATGGTGGCGGTGCTGCTTTTGGCGGTCATATATTGCGTTTCACTTGTATGGCGCTTCACTCGAGTGCGGGAATCAGCGCTACGGAATCATGCGGGTACCAGCACGCGGAACGGTTCGGCCACCCCGACCCCGTCGGCGATGCTGCTGAGTCTGACAATCAGCGTGCGTGTAATCTCTTGGCCCGACGGAACCAAACGGATCCCTTTCGGGCTCACGAGGTCCTCATCGAGGATCATGCCGGGTGCCAGGTCCCTCAAGCGGATTTGGCGAACGCCGAGTTCCCGGCTGGCCACATGGATCGAAAGCAACGCCTTGATGATTGCCGCGGGCAAACCGAGCTTCGATCCTCGCAGGGTATCCGCCGCGGCCCCGCGACTCGCCCCGCGCGTAATTAGATGATCGAATTCGATTACCGTTCGCAATAGGAGCTGACCGGTGCTGCGCACATCCCATTGGCCGATATCGGCGGGCTTGCCGGCAAAACTCAATGAGCCGAACTGGGCCGTAACGATCGCCGCGACATCCTCGAGCCGCGGAATCGCGGCAAGCAGCTTGCCGGCGACCTCCGGATGCGCTTCGTACAAGCGCTTTTCCTCATCGGCCAAAACCTGATCGGCCTCGACCTTCGACAGTATGTCCTTGGGCAGCGCCACACAACCGATCTGCGACACGTACGCGGCCAGCCCCCACTGCCATCGCTCCGGTAATGCGAGGGCGGCCGACAGTTCGATCGCGTAGCGCTGCAAACGTGAAGCACGGCTCGAGGCGGCCGGGCTTACCATTCCCAGAATCTCGATGAGCATTTTTACCGCGCCGCTGAGCGTCTGCTCGAGCAGCACTTTCTCCGCGGTGACAAGTCGATGCTGTCTGAGGCCATCCTCAACTGCGGCAATCAGCTGCTCGGGTGGACAGGGTTTACTGAGGAAGCGATAGATGTGGCTCTCGTTGACTGCAGCGATTGTGGCCTGAAGATCCGCCTGGCCGCTCAAGATCATCCGCACGGTGTCGGGCACTTGTTCGCGCACTTTTGCGAGAAATTGCGCGCCATTCATGCTCGGCATGCGCATGTCGGAAACGACCAGCGCAAAAGGCCCCGCCTCGCGCAATTGACGTAAGCCGTCGGCGCCACTCGTCGCCGTTTGTATGTCGACGTGTTTGCGCAGGGTGCGCTGAACGGCCTCCAGCACGTTCGGCTCATCGTCCACGAAAAGAACGCGGTCGCTCATGCGGCGGTTCGCTCGCTGTCCAACCCGTCCAGCGCCGCCAACCATAGCGGCAAATGATCCGACAGTCCGAGCCCTTCCAGCAATCCCGGTTCAATGCCGATTTCTACCGGCCGCGCCGCTGTCGCGCGGCGTCGACGCGTGAGTTGATCGGCGACATGTACAAGTACCGTCAGATCGAGCCCGGTGCCCGTTCTACGATTTGGTGTGTGATGCTGCGCGACGGCCTCTACGATCTGACCTGGAAAACCCCACAAACCGAGCAGATAGGCACCCACCGCTGCGTGATGCTCTTCCACCTGCGCGATGGCTTCTTGGTTTGAATTCATTGGCTCCGCGGTTGTCGCGACGCTTCGGGAGGCAAACACGACTCTGCCCACATCGTGCAGCATTCCAGCCAAAAATGCCTCCTCTATCCGGATGCGGGGAAGCCTTTCGTGGAGGGCGATCGTTCGCGCTGCCGTAGCCGTGTTCAAGCTATGCCGCCAGAGTCCCGCCAGACTCACGCACTCTCGTGCGCTCGATGCGCTTTGGAACAGGCTATGCCCCAGCACCAGCGCACCGAGCGTATCCAATCCCAGATAGGCGACTGCTCGTTCGACGCTGGAAATCGATTGCCGTGCGCCGAAGAAAGCCGAATTGACCAGCTTCATGATATTGGCGGTCATCGCGACATCGCGGCCGATGATACGCGCGGCATCTGCGGCCGACGCGTTGGGCTGCTGCAAGCAGGCCGATATGTCCTGAAAAGACTGTGGACAGCTCGGCAGCGTGCCGACATGACCTACCAAAAGGGCGAGCACATCGCTGCTCAGCAGGTTTCTCAATGCTTGGGATTGCGCGATAGCCGCCTTGAGCGTCGTGCTTTCACAAGGCTTCGCAATGTATTGGTGGGCCGTGCCCACCGACCGCATGATGGACCCGGGATCCGCGTGACCCGACAGCACCAGGCGTACCGTCTGCGGATGGAGCCTCTTGACTTCGGCCAATAACTCCCAGCCGTTCATGCCGGGCATGCGCATATCGCTGACGATGACGTCCGCGGGCTTTTTCGCGAGGCTGTCGAGGGCGGCGGCCCCGCTCGGCAGGAATTCCATGTTCCACTCGTTTCTCATGCTGTGCATCGTTCGACGCATCGCCTGCAGTACGTTTACTTCATCATCGACAAAGACGATACGGATCATGCCGCCACCTGCTCGACGCCGAGGCGGTCGGCTGGTGCATCAATTGGCAGCCGACCCTGGCCGGTACCCATGCCAACTTCTTTGGTCGTAGAAAAGGGGTCGAAGATCTCATCGCGAAAGGCTTCGGGAATGCCGGTACCGGTATCGCCGATCGAGATCTCGACCTCCCGATTGACGCCGAAGCAGTCAGCGCAGTGCATCAATAACGGAACTTCCCGAGGAGTAAGCTCACTCATGCAGGTCTAGCGGCCAGGAACCGATTTTCTAAAGCAGTGAGTTCTCCTGTATGGTGTCCGTTTTCGCTTTATGTGCGTCCTGAACCGGAACCGAGAGCTACAAGCACCGCGCCGATCCGATTCAGTCGGTCTTCAGTGTTTCCGGGCGCCGCGGCCGCCGGCCGCGTGTTTCGCTCTGGCTCGTGGATTCCTTCGGTGCCGGCAATTCGACGACTTTGCGCAAGTTCTCGTAACTTGCGGTCTTGTGGGGAATCGCCATCGCCTCGACGAAGTGGTGCTGAAAGCGCGGCTCGATCGCCGTCTCCACTTTCTCGATGCGTCTCACCAGAGCTTCTATGACGCCCCGTGACGTCGCATCGAGCAGCGCGATGCGCGCGCCGGTTCCGGCGGCATTGCCGGCCGAGCGCACGTGCTTGAGATCGCAGTCGGGAATCATGCCGAGAATGGTCGCGTACTTGACGTCGATATGGCTGCCGAATGCGCCGGCGAGGCGAATGCGATCGACATGGTCGATGCCGAGCCGCTCCATGAGCAGCGCAATGCCCGCATACAAGGCGGCCTTCGCCAGCTGAATCGCGCGCACGTCGTTCTGCGTGATCTTCATCTCGACCGCGTTCGTGTCGAGGGCGCCTCGATGCAGCAAATACGCGAAAGTTCTGCCATTCGCGACGATCCGCGGCGAGCGCGCGGCCAATCTGCCGTCGAGGACGCCGTCCTGATTGATGATGCCGGCGAGGTACATCTCCGCAATGACCTCGATGATGCCGGATCCGCAAACGCCCGTGATGCCGCTGGCCGCGGTGGCTTGATTGAAACCGGGTTCGTCGGACCAGAGGTCGGAGCCGATGACTTTGAAACGCGGCTCGAGCGTCTCGCGGTCGATGCGCACGCGCTCGATCGCGCCCGGCGCCGCGCGCTGGCCGCAGCTGATCTGAGCGCCTTCGAACGCGGGTCCGGTCGGACTGGAGCAGGCGACGAGGCGCTGGCTGTTGCCTAGCACGATTTCCGCGTTCGTGCCCACATCCACGAGGAGGGTCATCTCATCGGCCAGATCGGGACGCTCCGCGAGCACCACGCCTGCCGCATCGGCGCCGACGTGTCCCGCGATGCACGGCAGCACGTAGATGCGGGCATTGCGATGCAGCTTCAGGTCGATGACGTTCGCCCGCAGCGTGAGCGAGTGATCGACGGCAAGCGCGAACGGGGCGCCGCCGAGCTCTACCGGATCGATGCCGAGCAGCAGATGATGCATGATCGGATTGCCGACCAGCGTCGCTTCGAGGATGTCCTCGTGCGAAACGCCGGCGCTGCGCGCCACGTCCACCGCGAGCCCGCAGAGCGCTTCGCGCACCGCCGCGGTCATCAAGGCGGCGCCGCCCGGATTCATCATGGAATAGGAGACGCGGCTCATCAAATCCTCACCGAAGCGGATCTGCGGATTCATGACGCCCGCCGACGCGACGACCTCGCCGCTCGTCAAATCACACAGGTGCGCGGCGATGGTCGTGGAACCGATGTCGACCGCGAGGCCGAAGGCAATTTCATGCAGGCCCGGCCAAATCCCGATGATTTGCTTCTCGGCGTGCACCGCCACGGTGACCTGCCATGATCCGGCGCGCAAGGCCGGTTGCAGCATTTGTATCACGGACAAATCGCAGGTGAGATCCTTGAGGCTCCATTCCGCATCCAATGCCTCGAACAGGCGGCGCAAATCGCCGGACGGATCGTGCATATCCGGCTGCTTCACTTGCACGTAATGCAGGCGTACGACGGGATTCAGCTCGATCGCACGTGCGTCGGCTTCTTTGCGCACCACCTGGCGATGCACTTGGCTGCTGGCGGGTACATCGATGACCACATCGGCCGCGACGCGCGCCGAACAGGACAGGCGCCTGCCTTGCGCGAGCGGTGCGCGCCGCGAGAAGCGCATTTCCGGCTCGCTGAACGGCGACAGGCTGGCGCTGGACGAGGACACACCATGTTTGGCGAACTCGCCTTCCGCGACCAGCACCTGGCAGCGACCGCACAGGGCCCGGCCGCCGCAGACCGAATCGATGTCCACACCTAGGCTGCGCGCTGCCTGAAGCAGCGGCGTACCCACCGGAAAATGACCCCGCTTGCCGGAGGGCATGAATACGACGAGCGGATCCCGAGTCGTCACGCGAATCTCCGATCCTAGGCCGGCCGCCGGCGATGACCGCCTTCGCGGCGGCCGCGCGGAGCGTCCGCCGCCGCGACGGTGCCGGGCGGAGCCGCCGCCGGCGGCGCGTCGCGGAAGCGGCGAATCCAGCGTGCGCAGTCGGGATCGTGGCCAAGCATGACGTCGGCGCCCATGCATGCTCTGACGACTTCGATATGCAACGGATTGGTGATCGCGGAGGTGAGCCCCGCCCCCATGGCCATGGTCAGAAACGCGCTGTTGATGCCGTCGCGGTTCGGCAGCCCGAAGCTCACATTCGAGGCACCGCAGGAGGTATTGACCTTGAGTTCGGTGCGTAACCGGTGCACGAGGCGCATGACCTGCACGCCCGCCTGATTGATCGCGCCGATCGGCATCACCAGCGGATCGACGACGACGTCGCAGGCCGGAATGCCGTGGTCCATCGCGCGCTCGACGATTTTCTTGGCGACCGCATAGCGCACATCCGGATCTTCGGATATTCCCGTCTCGTCATTGGAAATGGCGATCACGGCGGCGCCATATTTCTTCACGAGCGGCAGCACGGCCTCCAAGCGTTCGTCCTCGCCGGTCACCGAATTGACCAACGGCTTGCCTTTGTAGACGGCGAGCCCGGCCGCGAGCGCGGCGACGATCGATGAATCGATCGACAGCGGCACATCGGTGATCGATTGCACGAGTTGTATCGCGCGCGCGAGAATTGCCGGCTCATCGGCCAGAGGAATCCCGGCATTGACGTCGAGCATGTGGGCGCCGGCCTCGACTTGAGCCCGTGCATCCGCCTCGACGCGGCTGAAGTCGCCGGCCGCCATCTCGGCGGCGAGGATCTTGCGCCCCGTCGGGTTGATGCGCTCGCCGATGATGATGAAAGGTCGATCGAAGCCGATGACGACTTCCTTGGTGGCGGAACTGATAA
>Ga0181521_10005314_pt1 | contig 14375 bp, 10 predicted proteins | sample PEATcosm2014_Bin_32_FD_119764 | JGI IMG/M metagenome (GOLD analysis project Ga0181521, IMG submission 119764) | Peatland microbial communities from MTU Mesocosm Facility, Houghton, MI, USA - PEATcosm2014_Bin02_60_metaG | ecosystem: Environmental > Terrestrial > Soil > Wetlands > Peat | place...
GCCGTCGAGTTCGCGCGCCGAGGCGGCAACCCGGCACTGATCGACCTCAACATGGCCGATCTCGAGGAGACCCGCCGGCTGTGTGCCGAACAGGGCGTCACCGCCCGGGCCTACAGCTGCAACGTCACCAACGAGGCGGCAGTCGCCGCGACGATGGACGCGATCGTCAGCGACTTCGGCGGCCTCGATGTGCTGATCAACAACGCCGGCATCATCAAGGACGCGCTGCTGATCAAGGTCAAGGACGGCCAGGTCGTCGGCAAGATGAGCCTCGACCAGTGGAACGCCGTCATCAACGTCAATCTCACCGGCGTGTTTCTGTGTGGCCGCGAAGCTGCCGAGCGCATGATCCGGGCTGGCCGCGGAGGCGTGATCATCAACATCTCGTCGATCTCGAAGGACGGCAACCTCGGGCAGACGAACTACTCGGCCGCCAAGGCGGGCGTCGCCTCGATGGCAACCGTCTGGGCGAAGGAACTCGCCCGCTACGGCATCCGCATCGGTGCGATCGCCCCCGGCTTTTGCGCCACCGACATCACCGCCGGCATGCCGCCGGAGACGCTTGCGAGGGTCACGGCGCCGGTACCGCTGAAGCGGCTCGGCAAGCCGGACGAGATCGCCCAGACCGCGGTGTTCATCGTCGAGAACGACTTCTTCACCGGGCGCACACTCGCGGTCGACGGCGGCCTGCGGCTCTAGGCCGGCTAGTCAGCGGCGTACCGCTCGCGCGACAATCCCGCCATGCAACCCAGCGAACTCAAAGCCGTCGTCACCGGCGGCGCGTCCGGCCTCGGTCTTGCGGTCGCACGCCGGGTCATCGCCGACGGCGGACGCGCGGCGCTGCTCGACGTCCAGGCGCAAGCCGGCGCCGCAGCGGCCCGGGAGCTCGGCGCCGCGGCGACATTCATTCGCTGCGATGTCAGCGACGAGGCCGGCGTCAGCACCGCGATCGGTGCCGCGCATGCCGCGCTCGGCGGCCTCAATCTGCTCGTCAATTGCGCCGGCATCGTCGGGGCCGGCAAGCTGCTCGGCAAGGAAGGACCGATGGCGGGTTCGTTCTTCGCCAACGTCGTCGCGATCAACCTGATCGGCACCTTCCACGCCGACAAGGCAGCCGCGGCGCTCATGCAGGGCAACACGCCCAATGCCGATGGCGAGCGCGGCCTGATCGTCCACACCGCCTCGGTCGCGGCCTACGAGGGCCAGATCGGCCAGATTGCCTACTCGGCCACCAAGGCCGGCGTCATCGGGCTGGTGCTGCCGATGGCCCGCGAGCTCGCCCGCTTCGGCATCCGCGTGATGGCGATCGCACCGGGCATCTTCGAGACGCCGATGGTCGCGGGCATGAGCCCGGAGCTGCAGAAATCGCTCGGGGCGCAGGTGCCGTTTCCGCCACGCCTCGGCCGGCCCGCCGAATACGCCGACCTCGTGCTCGCGATTGCCGCGAATCCCATGCTGAACGGCGAGACGATCCGCCTCGATGGCGCGATCCGGATGCAGCCGCGCTAGGCGACGGTTGCCTTTCGGCGGCCAGCGCCCCGGCGCCATAATCGCGGCCCTACGAGCCCGGACTGCTGTCCCCATGCGTATGTACCGATCGACTGCGGGCGCTCTGGCCGCCGTTCTCACCGGCTGCGCGCCGGTGCCCGCGCGCCACGGCGCGCCGCCGGCCGCCGCGCCGGTGGCGGCAGCGGCGCAGATCAGCGTGCCGGTCGAGTACTACCGCCTGGCGAACGGCCTGCGGGTAGTGCTGTCGCGCGACCCATCGGTGCCGACGGCGACGATCGCGATGTACTACCACATCGGCTGGCGAATCGAGCCGCGCGACCGAACCGGATTCGCGCACCTGTTCGAGCATCTGATGTTCCAGGAGACGACCAACCTCGCCAAGGGCGAGGCGAACAGGATCGTCAGCGGCAACGGTGGCGTCGCGAACGGCTCGACGCACTTTGACTACACCAGCTACTTTCAGGTGGTGCCGAGCCACGTCGTCGAGCCCGTTCTGTGGGTCGAGGCCGAACGGATGCGCGGTCTCGCGCTGACGCCTGCGAGCCTGCAGAACCAGAAGGACGTCGTCAAAAACGAGGTCCGGGTCAACGTCATCAACCAGCCCTACGGTGCGTTCCCGTGGCTCGACCTTCCGCAGCAGGCGAACCTGAACTGGTACAACGCCCACAACTTCTATGGCGACTTCAAGGACATCGACGCGGCGACGCTCGGCGACGTGCGGGCGTTCTACGACGCCTACTACGTGCCGTCGAACGCTGTGCTCATCGTCGCCGGCGACTTCGACAACGCTGCAACCCGCGCTGCGATCGCGCGCTACTTCGGTCCCCTTCCCGCCCGGCCGGAGCCGCCGCGTCCGGACGTCAGCGAGCCGCGGCAGCTCGAGGAACGCAGCGCCGTGCGCACCGATCCGCTCGCGCCGCGCCCGGCGCTAGCGGTCGGCTACCATGTGCCGGAACGCAACACGCCGGAGTGGTACGCCTTCGGCCTGCTCGACCAGATCCTGCTGCAGGGCGAGGACAGCCGGCTGTGGCAGCGCCTCGTGACGGAGCGCGGCTACTCCGATTCGGTCGAAGGTGGCGTCAACGTCAGCGGCAACATGTTCGACTACGAGGGCCCGGCGCTGTGGACGGCCTTCCTGGTCCACGACCCGGGCGTCACCGACTCCCGGATCCTCGGCGATGTGGACGAGGTGATCAGGCGCCTGCAGACCGAACTCGTCGCGCCCGACGAACTCGAGCGTGCGTTCACCAAGATCCGTTCGGCGCTCTACGACGTTGCGGGCAGCTCGACGCGCTTCGGGCTGGTCGAACTGCTCGCCTCCTTCGCGCTCTACGACGACGACCCGGGCAGGATCAACCGCCTGGAAGCCGAGTTCCGCAAAGTCACGCCCGAGCTATTGCGTCGCACGGCGCGGCAGTACCTTGCCCCCGCGAACCGCACCCGCCTCAGCCTGCTCGCCGGGCGCGGCGTTGCCGGGCAGACGCAATGATCCGCCGGATGACCGCCGTCGTGCTCGGTGCGATTCTCGCGGCGGCTGCCGGCCAGGCAGCCTCGCGCGAGAGCCCGCCGCCCATCGGCACGCCGCGCCCGTTCGTGCTGCCGAGCAAGCGGGAGCTGCGGCTCCCGAACGGATTCGCCGCGACGCTGGTGCCGTTCGGCGCCATACCGAAGGCGACGCTGATGCTGGTGCTCGCCACCGGCAATATCGCCGACGGGCCGAAGACCGGCCTCGCCGACCTCGTCGCCGACATGCTCAAGGAAGGCGCCGGCGACCGTGACGGACCGGCGCTCGCGCGGCTCGCCGCGGAGATGGGCGGCGCGCTCGAGGTCGAGGCAGGCCCGGATCAGACGACGCTGACGCTCGACGTGCTCGCCGAGCGTTCGGCCGATGCCGTCGCGCTGCTCGCCGACCTCGTCCGCCGGCCGCGCCTGCCCGCGTCGGAGCTGCCGCGTCTGAAGGCCGATCTCGCGCGCACGGCCGCAATCGCCCGCTCGCAGCCGCAGGAGCTCGCCGGCGAGGCCTATGCGCGCCTGATCTGGGGGGGCGACCATCCCTACGGGCGGACGCTGCCGACCGAGGCCACGATCGCCTCGATCGGCATCGAGGATGTGCGTCGCTTCGTGGCGGGTGAATTCGGCGCGGCCCGCGCACACTTGTATGTCGCCGGACAGTTCGAGGCCCCCGCCGTCGAGCGCGCGCTCAACGAGCACTTCGGCGACTGGGCCCCGGGCAGTCCCCTGGCCGCGCATCCGGCGGCCGGCTCGCGCGCCCGGACGGTCAAACTGATCGACCGGCCCGAGGCGGCCCAATCGACGATCATGCTCGGCCTGCCCGTTGCCGGCCCAGCGACGCCCGGTTTCATGCGCCTGTCGGTCGCCAACGCGCTGCTCGGCGGCTCGCTGCTGTCGCGGCTCGACCAGAATCTGCGCGAGGACAAGGGCTGGACCTACGGGGCCGCGAGCCGCATCACTCCGTACGCCGGCGGCGCGGCGGTGTGGACGCTCGCGACGGATGTCAATGCGCCGGACACGGCGCCGGCACTCGCCGCGATCTTCGCGGAGCTCGAGCGCCTGAGGACCACGGTGCCGTCGGCCGAGGAGCTGACCGCAATCCAGAACTACCGCGCCGGCACGTTCGTCATCGACGCCTCGAGCCGGGGCGGACTGATTGCGCAGCTCGCGTTCTGCGAGCTGCAGGGCTTGCCCGCCGACTGGCTGACCCACTACGTCGCGCACGTCTACGCGGTGACCCCCGACGACGTGCGTGCTGCGGCCGCCGAGTATCTTGACCCGGGCGCGATGACCCTCGTCGTGCTCGGCGACCTCAAAACGCTCAAGCCCGCAATCCTCGCGCTGCCGGCGCTGCGCGGCGCCGCGATCCAGTGACCGTACGACGACCAACCCGCTAGTCCTGCTGCGAGAGCCCCACGCCATGGCCGACACCCACATTGAACGCGACCAGATGGAGTACGACGTCATCATCGTCGGTGCAGGCCCGGCGGGCCTGTCGTGTGCGATCCGGCTTAAACAGCTGAAGCCCGCACTCAGTGTGTGCGTGCTCGAGAAAGGCGCAGCGGTCGGGGCGCACTCAATGTCTGGTTGCGTGATGGAGCCGCAGCCGCTCGATGAGCTGCTGCCGCAGTGGCGGCATTCGCCGCCGGGGATCTGCGTGCCGGCGACGCGCGACGAGTTCAGCATTCTGACCGCCCGACGCGCGCTCCGCTTGCCGACGCCGCCGCAGATGCGCAACCACGGCAACTTCATCATCTCGCTCGGCCTGCTGACTCCGTATCTCGCTCAGCAGGCCGAGGCGCTCGGCGTCGACATCTTTGCCGGTTTCGCCGCCGCCAAGGCGCTGTTCGACGGGACCGGGGCGGTCGCCGGCGTGCAGACCGGCGACATGGGGCTCGACAGTAGCGGCGAGCCCGGGCCCAATTTCGCGCCGGGTCCCGAGGTCCGCGCCCCGCTGACGGTGTTCGCCGAAGGCGCGCGTGGCAGCGTGACCAAGACGCTGGTCGCGAAGTACCGGCTCGATGCCGCGGCGTGCCCGCAGACCTACGGCCTCGGCTTCAAGGAGCTGTGGCAGGTGCCGGAAGGCCGGGTCGAGCCGGGACTCATCCAGCACACGCTCGGCTGGCCGATGGACAGCGGCACCTACGGCGGCAGCTTCCTGTATCACCTCGACCAGAACCGGGTGTACGTCGGTTATGTCGTCGGCCTCGAGTACCGGGACCCCCGCTTCAAGCCCTTCGAGGCATTCCAGCAGTTCAAGAACCACCCGTCGGTCAGGTCGCTGCTCGAGGGCGGCGAGATCCTGACCTACGGGGCGCGCACGATTGCGGCCGGCGGCTGGCAGTCGCTGCCGCAGCTCGAGATGCCGGGCGCGATCCTGGCGGGCGACGCGGGCGGGCTTGTGAACGTGCCGAAGATCAAGGGCGTGCACCAGGCGATCCGCTCCGGGTCGCTCGCGGCGCTGCATATCGCCGAGACCGGCAGCAGCGAAGGCTTCGATGCACGCTGGCGCGCCTCGCCCGGCGGCCAGGAGCTCAGGAAGGTGCGCAACTTCAAGCCCGGGTTCAAGCGCGGACTCTGGTTCGGTCTGGCCAATGGCGGCTTCGAGACCGTCACGGCCGGACACTCGCCGTGGACGCTCACGAACGACGCCGATCTCGCGCAGCTGCAGCACCTCGATCACTACACGGCACCCGACCGCCACTGGCAGGCACAGCGCGCGCTGAATCCGCGCGACCGCCTGGCCGCCGTGTTCTTCGCGTCGACGACGCACGCGGAAGGTCAGCCGGTGCACCTCAAGGTGCGCGACCTCGCGATCTGCGCCGACCGGTGCGCGAAGGAGTTCGGCAATCCCTGCGAGAACTTCTGCCCCGCCGGCGTCTACGAAATGGTCGAGGACGGCCGGGGCGGCAAGCGCCTGCAGATCAACGCCGGCAATTGCGTGCACTGCAAGGCCTGCGACATCAAGGACCCCTACGGCATCATCACCTGGACGACTCCGGAGGGCGGGTCCGGGCCCAACTACCAGAACCTGTAGCGCGCCGACGGGGCGGGCGGGCGTTCGCACGCTGCGCGCGCGAGGGCCGGGCCCGGGATGGCGGGATCCTCCCGATGCGCGCCGTCGCGCCGGCGCTGCAGAACGGCCTGCTAGTCGGCCGGCAGCGCGGCCTCGCGTATCGAAGCCGATTCGCTCATTTCGACGAGCACCGCGCCCTCGGGGACGCGGTCACCCGCCGCGAAATGGATCCGCGTGATGGTCCCGGCGCGTGGCGCGAGCACCGCGTGCTCCATCTTCATCGCCTCGAGGACCATCAGCGTCGCGCCCGCCTCCACCGCCTGACCGGCCGTCACCGGCACCGCGACGACCGTGCCGGGCAGGCGGGCGACGAGTTCGCCCTCATGCACGCTCGCGCGGGCGTCGACATGGCGGGCGTCCACGACCTCAAGATCCAGGCGCCCCGCCCCGCGCCACAGGCTCAGGCGGTCGCCGGCCCGGAACACCTCGACGTGGCGCCGCGCACCGCCGGCGAGGACATCCAGCCCTGTGCCGGAGCGCGTGATCTCGTAGTGCTGCTCGGTGCCAAGCGTCCGAACGCGCCAGCCGGTGGCCTCCCGCACGATCTCGACGGAGTGCTCGGCGGCGCCGGCACGCAGCAGCCAGGATTGCGCTGCCGGCAGGTTCAGCCGAAAGGCGTCGCGCGTGTCCCATGGCGAGGGTCGCGCCGGCGGTGCGGGATCCGGCATCGCGACGATCGCGAGAGCGCCGAGCGCGAGCTCCTCCGCGGTCGGCGCGACGCTGCGCGCCAGTCGATCGCCATGCTCGGCGACGAAGCGCGTGCTCATCTCGCCCCGCTGGAATGCGGGTTCCTCGAGCGCGTCCGCGAGCCAGCCGGCGTTGGTGGTGACGCCCACGATCCGCAGCGCCTCAAGGCCCCGCGACAGCGCGGCGAGCGCCTCGCCGCGGTCGGCGCCGCGGCCGATCACCTTGCCGAGCAGCGAGTCGTAGTGGCTCGAGACGCTATCGCCGGTCTCGAAGCCGGCATCGACCCGCACTCTGGGCACGCACTCCGGCCAGCGCACGTATGCGAGCGTGCCGGCGCTCGGCACGAAGTCGCCGGCCGGGTCCTCGGCGCAGACCCGCGCCTCGATCGCGTGGCCGCGCGGCGCGAGCGCCCGCTGCGTGAACGGCAGCGCCTCGCCCGCGGCGATCCTGAGCTGCCACTCGACGAGATCGAGCCCCAGGACTTCCTCGGTCACGCAGTGCTCGACCTGCAGGCGCGTATTCATTTCCATGAACCAGAATTCGCCGTCCGCGTACAGGAACTCGATCGTCCCCGCGTTCACGTAGCCGACGGCGCGCGCCACCGCGAGTCCCGCGGCGTGGAGTTTCACGCGCACCTCTTCCGGGATTCCCGGCGCCGGCGCCTCCTCGATCAGCTTCTGGTGGCGCCGCTGCACCGAGCAGTCGCGGGTATGCAGATGCAGCGCATGGCCGTGCGAGTCGCACAGCACCTGGACCTCGACATGGCGCGGCGCCGGCAGGTACCGCTCGATCAGCAGCGTCGGGTCCGCAAAGGCGCTCTCGGCGAGGCGCCGGGCGCCGGCCAGCGCCTGCCTGAGGTCGGCGGCGCCGGTGACGATCTGCATGCCCTTGCCGCCGCCGCCGCCGCTCGGTTTGACGATCAGCGGAAAGCCGACCTTGAGCGCCTCCGCCTCGAGCCGGTCGAGCGCCTGCTCCTCGCCGTGATAGCCGGGCAGCACCGGGACACCGGCCCGCCGCATCGCCTCCTTGGCGGCATTTTTCGAGCCCATCGCCGCCAGCGCCGCCGCCGGCGGACCGACGAACACGATCCCGGCCCGCGCGCAGCCGGCGGCGAACTCGGCGCGCTCGGACACGAACCCATAGCCCGGGTGGATCGCCTCGGCGCGCGACAGGCGCGCCACCGCGAGGATCCGGTCGATCGCCAGGTAGCTCTCGCGCGCGGGGGCGGGACCGAGGTGCCACGCCTCGTCGGCGAGCCGCACGTGGCGGGCGCCGGCGTCGGCGTCGGAGTAGACCGCGATCGTGTGGATCCCGAGGCGCCGGGCCGTGCGGATGACGCGGCAGGCGATCTCGCCGCGATTTGCGATCAGCAGCCGCCGGAACATCAGCTGCGCCACGACGGGGAACGCCGCGCGAGCGCGGCTGCGATGCCCTCCTGGGCTTCGCTACCGGCGCGCAGCGCGGCGAGGAGTTCGGCCGTGCGCGTGCCGACCCGTTCGCCCGGCGGCACGTGGCCGACCTCGGTGAGCAGCGCTTTCGCCGCAGCGAGCGCCCGCGGCCCGCCCTGGGCGACCTCGGCGGCGAGCGTGAGCGCGATGGCGGCGAGCGCCTCGGCCGCGACGACCTCGTGGACCAGGCCGAGCTCGCGTGCGCGCGCGGCCGTGATCGTCTCGGCACTGAGGAAGTACCGCCGGGCGTTTCTGAGACCGATTGCCTCGACCACATACGGGGAGATGACGGCCGGCATGATGCCGAGCTGCACCTCGGGCAGGCGGAAACGGGCCTCGATCGAGGCAATCGCGATGTCGCAGGCGGCCACCAGCCCGACGCCGCCGCCGAACGCTGCGCCTTGCACGCAGGCAATCGTCGGCTTCGGCGACTCGCGCAGCGCGCCGAGCAGCCGCGCGAGTCGCTCGGCATCGGCGCGGTTCTCCGCCTGCGGCGCGCGGCCGAGCGCGAGCATCGCATTCAGGTCCGCGCCGGCGCAGAACGCCGTGCCGGTGGCGGCGAGCAGCAGCACGCGGGTGCGCGCAAGCGCGCCGTGGCGCGCCACCGCGGCCGTCAGCGCCTCGATCAGCGGCGGATCGAGCGCGTTGCGCTGTGCCGGGCGATTGAGCGCCAGGCGGACGATGCCCGGGCCGACTTCCGCTTCAGTGACCAGTGGGTCCATGGCTACATCCGGAAAATGCCGAACCGCGTCTCCGGCGTCGGGGCATTCTTGACCATGGCGAGCGCGAGTGCGAGGACCCGGCGACTGTCGGCCGGGTCGATCACGCCGTCGTCCCACAGGCGCGCGCTCGCGTAGTACGGGTGGCCCTGGAGCTCGTACTGGCGGCGGATCGGATCGGTGAACGCCGCCTCCTGCTCCGGCGTCCAGTCCTTGCCGCCGGCGCGCAGCTGGTCGCGGCGGATCGTCGCGAGCACCATCGCCGCCTGCTCGCCGCCCATGACCGACGTGCGCGCATTCGGCCACTGCAGCAGCAGCCGCGGCCCGTAGGCGCGCCCGCACATCGCGTAGTTGCCCGCGCCGTAGCTGCCACCGACGACGAGCGTCAGCTTCGGCACCTGGGCCGAGGCCACCGCGGTCACCATCTTGGCGCCGTCGCGCGCGATGCCGCCGGCCTCGGCGCGACGGCCGACCATGAACCCGGTGATGTTCTGCAGGAACAGCAGCGGAATATGCTCCCGTGCGCACAGCTCGATGAAATGCGTGCCCTTGAGCGCGCTCTCGGAGAACAGGATGCCGTTGTTGGCGACGACGCCGACCGGGTAGCCGCCGAGGTGCGCGAAGCCCGTGACCAGCGTGCTGCCGTACAGCTGCTTGAACTCGTCGAACTCCGACGCATCGACGATGCGCGCGATGATTTCCCGCGCATCGTACGGCTTGCGCAGGTTTTCCGGCACGATGCCGTAGAGCTCGGCCGGGTCGTAGTGTGGCTCGCGCGGCGTCTGTGGCGGCGAGCGGTCCGGCGCGGGCTTCAGCCGCGCGACGATGCGCCGTGCGATTGCGAGCGCGTGGGCGTCGCTCTCGGCGTAGTGATCGCACACCCCCGACTCGCGGCAGTGCACGTCCGCCCCGCCGAGGCTCTCGGCGTCGATCTCCTCGCCGGTCGCGGCCTTGACCAGCGGCGGGCCGCCGAGGAACACCTGGCCCTGGTTCCGGACGATGACGTTCTCGTCGGCCATGGCCGGCACATAGGCGCCGCCGGCCGTGCACGAGCCGTGCACGACCGCGATCTGGGCGATGCCGGCCGCCGACAGCGTGGCCTGGTTGTAGAAGATGCGTCCGAAATGATCGCGGTCCGGGAACACCTCGTCCTGCGCCGGCAGGAACGCGCCGCCGCTCTCGACCAGGTAGATGCACGGCAACCGGTTCTCGCGCGCGATTTCCTGCGCGCGCAGGTGCTTCTTCACGGTCAGCGGGTAGTAGGTTCCGCCCTTGACGGTCGGGTCGTTCGCGACGATCACGCACTCCCGGCCCGACACCCGCCCGATGCCGGTGACGATCCCGGCGCAGGGCACCTCCCCGCCATACAGTCCATGCGCCGCGAGCGCCGACAGTTCCAGAAACGGCGCGCCCCCATCGAGCAGCAGGTCGATCCGTTCGCGGGCGAGCAGACGCCCGCGGGACCGGTGTTTCTCGACCGCGCGGGCGGATCCTCCGGCCCCGGCAGCTGCGACCTGTGCACGAAGATCGGCAACGATAGCCTCCATTGCGCCGCTGTTGGCTGCAAATTCGGCGCTTTTCGGATCTATTTGGCTCGTGAGGCGAATCATCTTGCCCTCGCCAGCTAATTGTCCGACAATCATACTATCCCACTCGAACCGGGAAGCCAACATGAGCCTTTCGGGCGCGTGCCACGACGACGACCTCGACGCCGGCCTCGATGAGGAACTCGCCGCGCTCCGCCACGCGGTGCAGCGCTTTGCCTCAGAGCGGATCGCTCCGCGCGCCGCCGAGATCGATCGCACCGACGCCTTCCCCCGTGACCTGTGGCCCGAGCTCGGCCGGCAGGGCTTGCTCGGCATCACCGTCGCCGAGCGTCACGGCGGCACCGGACTCGGGTATCTCGCCCACGTGATCGCGATGGAGGAGATCTCGCGCGCCTCGGGCGCGGTGGGTTTGAGCTACGCGGCGCACTCCAATCTGTGCCTCAACCAGCTGCGCCTGAATGGCAGCGAGGCGCAGCTTGCGCGCTATCTGCCGCGACTCGTCTCCGGCCAGCACGTCGGCGCGCTCGCCATCTCCGAGCCCGAGGCCGGATCCGACGCGGTCGGCATGCGCCTGCGGGCCGACCGGGTCGGCTCCGAGTACGTGCTCAACGGCCGCAAGATGTGGATCACCAATGGCCCCGACGCCGACGTCGTGGTCGTCTATGCGAAGACCGCCCCGGACGCCGGCCCGCGCGGCATCACGCCCTTCATCATCGAGCGCGGCATGCCCGGCTTTTCCGTCGCCCAGAAGCTCGACAAGCTCGGGATGCGCGGCTCCTCGACCGGCGAGCTCGCGTTCGAGAACTGCCGGGTACCCGCGGAGAACGCCCTCGGGCGCGAGAACGGCGGCGTCGCGGTGCTGATGAACGGCCTCGACTACGAGCGGGTGGTGATCGCCGGTGGCCCGCTCGGCCTGATGGCGGCCGCGCTCGACATCGTGCTGCCCTACGTTCGCGAGCGCCGCCAGTTCGGCCGGCCGATCGGCAGCTTCGAGCTGATGCAGGGCAAGATCGCCGACATGTACACCGACCTGAACGCCAGCCGCGCCTACGTCCATGCGGTGGCGCGCGCCTGCGACGCCGGGCGCAAGACGCGTCGCGCGGCGGCGGCGTGCCTGCTGAACGCCGCCGACCGCGCCGTGCGGGTATCGCTCGAGGCGATCCAGGCGCTCGGCGGCAATGGCTACACCAATGACTATGCGACCGGGCGCCTGCTGCGCGACGCGAAGCTCTACGACATCGGCGCCGGCACCCAGGAGATCCGCCGCATGCTGATCGGTCGCGAGCTCATCGGGTCGGCATGAACGCGACCTTCGGCCCGCTGCCGTTCGAGCCCGGTTACCGCCGGATCGCGAGCGCGATTGCGGCGCGCATCCTCGACCGGACGCTCAAGGATGGGGACGCGCTGCCCTCGGAGCTCGAGCTCGCCTCACAGTTCGCGGTCAATCGCTCCACCGTCCGCGAGGCGCTCCGCGAACTCGAAAGCGCCGATCTCGTCGCGCGCCGGCGCGGCACGAAACGCATGGTGGTCGCGCGGCCTGCGACCAATCAGGTTGCCGACCGGGTCCGTCTCGCGCTCGCGCTCAACGACGTGACGGTGCGTGAGGTGTGGGCGATGCTCGAGGTGCTCGAGCCGCCGGCGGCGGAAGCTGCAGCCCGCGAACGCACGCCGGAGACACTCGAGCGGGTTCGGCGCGCCGTCGCCGACTTCGCGGGCCGCAGCGCGGCGGCGCAGGCCGCGGTCGACGGCGTCGGCGAGTTCTTCCGGGCGGTGGCCGCGGCCAGCGGCAATCGCGTGCTGCCACTGATGCACGAGCCGTTGCTGCTGCTGCTCGAGGCCGCGCTGCGGATCCTGATCGACCGGGCACCGCCAGCCCGCGCGCGCATCGCCGCTGCGCAGGCGCACGTGCTCGCTGCCATCGAGGCGGGCGATGCCGACACCGCCCGCACGTGGATGGGCAAGCACGTGCGCGACTTCCGCCGGGGCTTCGAGATCTGTGGCATCGACCTCGACACGCCGGTCCCGGCGCCGGCGGCCGGCTGAGTCGACGGATCGCGCGCCGCGCACGTGGACGGCTGTGCGTGCCGGGAGGCATGATCCCCGGGCCTGTCGCCCGGCTGCAGCACAGGGCCCCGGAGTGCCCCGCCGATGAAGCTCCTCTATTCACCGACCTCACCCTACGTGCGCAAGGTTCGCGTCGTTGCGATCGAAAAGGGGCTCGCAGAACGGATCGAACTCGTCGCCGCCAGCCCCTGGCCCGACCCCGCGCGGATCGTCGGCCTCAACCCGCTCGGCAAGGTCCCGGTGCTGGTGCTCGACGATGGCACGCCGCTGTACGACAGCCCGGTCATCTGCGAGTACCTCGATTCGCTGGCCGCCGCAGGCCCGCTGATCCCGCGGGCGGGCCCGCAGCGCTGGGCCGTGCTGCGCCTCCAGGCGCTCGCGGACGGCGTGCTCGACGCGGCCGTCGCGATCGTGCTCGAGCGCCGCCGCCCCGAGGCGGAGCGGTCCGTCGCCTCGCAGCAGCGCGCGGTCGCAGCAATCCGCCGCAGCGTCGCCGCGCTCGCCACCGAGGTCAGGCCGCCGGATGGGCCGTTTGATCTCGGCCAGATCGCGATCGCCGTGGCGCTCGGCTATCTCGAGTTCCGGCTCGGCGATCTCGATCTCGGCACCTCGCCGCGCGCGATCGGCGATTGGTGGACCGCGGTCAGGGGGCGGCCGAGCCTGGTCGCCACGCAGCCGGCGTAGTGCTGCGGTCGCGTCGCGTGGCTTCGAGGCGCATCGCGCCGCGCGCACGCCGGCGCGGGACTCGGGCCGGGTGAGCCTGCCCGCTGCCTACGGCCGCGAGTTCGCGTACCGCGGCTACACGCCGGATGCGGCACAGATTGCCGCCGTCGCGACGCTCGAGGAGCTGCGCGCCCGGCTGCGGCGGGCCGACCGGCGCGAGCGGCGCTGGCTGTGGCGCGCGCGGGCGGCGCTCGGGCGCGTCCCGCGACGCCTAGCCGTACCCGGCGCCTACCTGTGGGGCAGCGTCGGCCGCGGCAAGACGCTGCTGCTCGACATCTTCTTCGCCTCGCTCGAGGTTCCGGCGCGCCGCGTGCACTTCCACCGCTTCATGCGCGAGGTGCACGGACGCCTGCGGGATCTTCGAGCCTCGCGCCTGCCGGATCCGCTGGCGCGGCTCGCGGCCGACGTGGCGGCCGAGGTGCGCGTGCTGTGCTTCGACGAGCTGTACGTCAGCGACATTGCCGATGCGATGCTGCTGGGCGGCCTGTTCGCGGGCCTGATCGAGCACGGCGTGACGCTGGTGCTGACCTCCAATGTGCCGCCGTCGGAGCTGTACCGGGACGGGCTGCAGCGCAGCCGGTTCCTGCCGGCGATCGGGCTGCTCCAGCGCAACACCACGCTGCTCGCGGTGGATGGCGGCACCGACTACCGGCTGCGGCAGCTGGAGCGGGCACCGCTGTATCTGAGCTGCGCAGCCGACGACGCCGATGCGCGTCTGGCGCAGCGCTTCGAAGCGATCGCCGGCGGGCCGGGCGCGCCGGCCGGCGCGATCGAGATCGAGGACCGGCCGATAGCGGTGCGCCGCCGCGCCGGCGGCGTTGTCTGGTTCGCCTTCGGGTCGTTGTGCGATGGACCGCGCGGCACCGCCGACTACATCGAGATCGCACGCCAGTACCACACCGTGGTCGTCTCCGACGTACCGGTATTCGACGCCGCGAGCGATAACGCGGCGCGGCGCTTCATCGCGCTGGTCGACGAATTCTACGAACGCGGCGTCAAGCTCGTGCTGTCGGCGGCCGCCGCGCCGGACCAGCTCTATCGCGGCGAGCGCCTGACGCTCGAGTTCCGCCGCACCGCGAGCCGGCTGGCC
>Ga0181521_10005316_pt1 | contig 14372 bp, 14 predicted proteins | sample PEATcosm2014_Bin_32_FD_119764 | JGI IMG/M metagenome (GOLD analysis project Ga0181521, IMG submission 119764) | Peatland microbial communities from MTU Mesocosm Facility, Houghton, MI, USA - PEATcosm2014_Bin02_60_metaG | ecosystem: Environmental > Terrestrial > Soil > Wetlands > Peat | place...
AGGCGTGGAGGGAGACGTAGAGCGGGCGAACCTGCTGCCACAGGCGGTCAACTTCGGCGGCAAACTGATCCGGCGGCATATCGTAATTCGAACGCCACATTGCGCCTACATCGTCGAAGCCCATCTCTCTTGCGCCCTGATTGGCGAGAGCGACCATGCGCGTGTAGCGCTTCCGCATCGGCGGCGCAATGGCGTGCCAACCTACCCAGGTGCGCAGGAGTTCCTTAGGGTCGCGGCTGTTGTCGATGATCTTTTCCATGTCATCGAGCGTGAGGCATTTGCCGGACGGGCCGTCGGGGCACCATTTGCCCTTGCCGTAGTCGCCGTCGAGCGACGTATTGATCTGGGCAAGTTCGGCAGAGAGGGCCGGATCGCGGGGAGCGGGAATATCGACCGAGTGCCGGAGGACCTTGATTTTGCGCGCGACGTCTTCGGGGAGTTTCAGACCGTCGTATCGTCGCGATTTCGCGGCCAGCTCGGAGGTGGCGTCGGCAACGGCCTGATCCGCCTGAGCGGCCATCTGCTGGGTGTCGTCGGTGATGAAGTTTTCGTACACCCATTCGGCGCGCTGGTCCTTGATCCAAAGGTCGAGCAGACGCTTTTCGGCGGCGTCGATGAACTGGCGCGCTTCTTCGACCGTGGGCGGCGCGGAGGCAGCCGCGGCAGCGGCAGCCGGGTCAGCAAAGTCTTTCGGGTGGACCGCCATGATGGCACCTGCGATAAGAATGGCCGGAAGAGCGACGCGCACGGAAATCGAACGGAGCCGATTCGCCATCATCATTCCTCCGTGAAACCGCGAGACAGTATACCGGACTGCGGGTTTCGACGGCAGCCGAGCCGAAGCGTTAGCAATGGGTCAGTTTCCGTTAAGCAATCCTTATCCGGCAGCCTCACTTCGTCCCCAAGTAATACAAAACTATGACACTGAGAAGGCTCCAGACAGGCAATACTCATGGGTATGAGCAATCTTCCGACGATCATTCAGGGTGGCATGGGTGCGGGAGTGTCCAGTTGGCGGCTCGCCCAAGCAGTATCGCGGCTCGGCCAGCTCGGAGTCGTTTCCGGAACCGCTCTGGATCAAATCCTCGCCCGGCGCCTGCAAGACGGCGATCCGGGAGGACACATGCGCCGCGGCCTCGATTCTTTTCCTTTCCCCAACATGGCCGAACGCGCGTGGAGCAAATTTAACGTTCCCGGCGGGAAGCCGGCGAGCGCGCCTTACAAAACCCTGCCGATGCACACAAAAGACACCCCGCGCGAGTTGAGCGAGCTTTGCATCCTCGCCAACTTTGTCGAAGTTTTTCTCGCTCGCGAAGGCCACGACAATCCAGTCGGAATCAACTATCTGGAAAAAATTCAGATTCCGCATTTGCCCTCGTTGTATGGCGCGATGCTCGCCGGTGTCGGTTATGTCCTCATGGGCGCGGGTGTTCCACTGAAGGTCCCCGGAGTACTCGATCTCCTGGCTCGCCACAAGCCCGCAACGTACACCCTCCACGTCACCGGCGCCGAGGAGGGTGACGACACTACGATGACGTTCGTTCCATCGGAATTCATGGAGCGTGAACTTGCGCCGCTGGTCCGCCCCAAGTTTCTCGCCGTCATTGCCTCGAATACCCTGGCCACAACGATGCTGAAGAGGGCGAACGGCCGAGTGGACGGATTCGTCATCGAGGGACCGACCGCCGGAGGCCACAACGCGCCGCCCCGCGGGAAGCTGCAGCTTGACGAAGCAGGAGAACCCATCTACGGAGAACGCGATCAGGTTGACCTCGAAAAGATACGCGAGCTCGGCCTGCCTTTTTGGCTTGCAGGCGGATATGGCGCGCCCGAAAAAGTTCGCGAATCCCTGGCGGCGGGCGCGACAGGCGTTCAGGTAGGCACCGCGTTTGCGTATTGCGCGGAATCGGGTTTGAGGGATGACTACAAGCAAGCCCTTTTGGCAAAGGTAATCTCGGGCGATGCACGAGTGGTCACCGATTCGCTGGCTTCGCCCACGGGTTTCCCGTTCAAGGTCGCGCAGTTGGAAGGCACGCTGTCAGAGCGCGACGTCTATTCGGCCAGGCCGCGCATTTGCGATCTTGGCTATTTGCGCGAGGCCTACAAAGGCCCCGACGGCAAAATTGCCTACCGCTGCCCCGGCGAGCCAGTGACCGTGTACGTCTCCAAGGGCGGAAATCAGGAGAATACAGCTGGGAGGACGTGCCTCTGCAATGCGTTAGTAGCGACGATCGGACATCCCCAGGTTCGGGGCGGCCGGTATGTTGAAAGAGGGGTCGTGACCTCCGGGGACGACTTGTCCGGACTTGCGCGATTCCTGCCGCAAGCCGAGATCTACCGCGCTGCGGACGTGGTGGAAAGACTCCTGAACGCTTGATTTAGTCCTGCACTGTAACTGCCCCGTGGCCCTCTCCATTGGCGCGTTATAAGCTCCACTCCACTACGAAGCGTTAGGCGGAGCCGCGCGCGGAGAGAATTTCAGCGAGGGCGGCGATGGCGCGGTCGATGGCGGCGCGATCAACGTCGTAGTGCGTGACCATGCGGATCGTGTGCGGGCCGGTCGGGCCTGCGAGGACGCGGCGCTTCGCGAGATCGGCGCAGAGATCGGCGGCGGTGCGGCCGGTCGAGGTCACGTCGAAAATGAGGATGTTGGTGACGACTTTCTTCGGGTCGATTGCGATTCCGGGAAGCCTGGCGAGGCCTTCGGCGAGATGGCGGGCGTTCTCGTGGTCGCGATGGAGGATTTTCGGAGACTCCTCCAGCGCGATGAGACCGGCGGCGGCGAGGACGCCGGCCTGGCGCATGCCTCCGCCGAGAAGTTTGCGTCCGACGCGGGCTTTGTCGATGAAATCGCGAGAGCCGACGAGCATCGAACCGACGGGTGCGCCGAGTCCTTTCGAGAGGCAGAACATCACCGAATCGAACTTGCGCGTGATGTCCGCAACGCCGCGGCCGAGCGCGACGGAGGCGTTGAAGATGCGCGCGCCATCGAGATGCACGGGAAGGCCGGCGGCGTGGGCGTGGTCGCAAATTTCGTCCGCGATCTCGGGCGGGTACACGGTGCCGCCATGCATGTTGTGGGTGTTCTCGAGTTCGATCAGCGCGGTCTGCGCGCGGTAGTAGATGTGCGGGCGGATGACCGGCTCGATCAGGTCCCAGGTGAGGACGCCGTTGGGCGTGGGCACGGTATTGGGCATGCAGCCGGCGATGGCGGCGACGGAGGCCATCTCGTAGAGGTAGATGTGCGCCTGTGCCTCGCAGATGACTTCCATGCCGGGGCGCGTCCAGGTCTTGATGGCGGTGAGGTTGGCCATCGAGCCCGAGGGGAAAAAGAGCGCGGCTTCGCGGCCGAAGATTTCGGCCGCGCGGGCCTGGAGGCGGTTGACCGTGGGATCTTCGGCGTAGACGTCGTCGCCGACCTCGGCCTCGGCCATGGCGCGGCGCATCGCGGGCGTGGGGCGCGTGACGGTGTCGCTGCGAAGGTCAACGACCGATTGAGCTTCCGTTTCCGACATGGATTCAATGATAGCGCGAGTCGAGCTACGTGCGCTGCGCGGAGTGAAGGATCACGCTTCCGAAATTCCAGGAGGCGATGCGGACGGCGGTGAAGCCGGTCTGCTCCATGAGCGCGGCGAGTTCGGTAGGCGACGGGAACTTGGCGACGGAGCCGGGGAGATACCTGTACGCCTCGGAGTTGCCGGAAATGGCGCCGCCGACGCGAGGCAGAATGTGCTTGAAGTAGAAGCGGAACAATCCCGCCATCGGACCGGAGGCCGGCTCGGTGAATTCGAGAATGCCGACTTCCCCGCCCTGTTTGAGGACACGCGCGATCTCGCGGAGGCCGTGCTCGTAGTTCGCGAGATTGCGAAAGCCGAAGGCGGTGGTGACGAGGTCGAAGCTCGCATCGGAAAACGGAAGATGGAGGGCGTTGGCAGCAGCGAAAACGACGGGGCGATTAGCGTCCTGCGCTTTTTCTCGTGCGCGGGTGAGCATCGGTTCAACGAAGTCGCTGCCCATGATCGGACACGGATTCGAACTGGCCTCAGGGGTTGAAACCCCTGAGGAAGAGTCGGACTTCATGTCGGAGCTGAAGCTCCGACCCCCTAAAGTGCTCTCCCGGTGGGCAGGTTGCCCACCTGTGACACGACGAAGAGCGCGCGAACGGGCGTGGTCGAGGGCGAACGCGAGGTCGCCCGTGCCGCAGCAGAGGTCAAGGACGCGAGCGTCCGGGCGGCGGAGAATGCCGATGAAACGCCGAGCGGTGCGGCGGCGCCAGATGCGGTCGATCGAGAACGAGAGAAGATGATTCAGAAAGTCGTAACGCGGGGCAATGCGCGTGAACATGTCGCGGACGCGCGCGGAGGCCTCGCGTTCGTCATGCGAGCCTTCGGGGCGGGTGCCGGGAAGCGGCGATTGTTTTTGCGCGGCGATCATCGATTACGCAACGGCCTTCGCGGCGATGGCGGGCAGCGCGGCGAACGTGCGCGCGACGAGCGGCCACGGAAGCTCGACGCCCCATTGGGTCTTTCCGATACGGCGCGGCAAGACCCAGCGCACGCGGCCGCCGCGGGATTTCTTGTCACTCGCCAGAATCGGACGGAGTTGCGCCGCGCGAATCTTCCCGAGCGGGGGAAGAGGGCCGACGCTCGCCACCAGCCTGATGATTCGCCCGGCGTCCGATTCCCGAAGGCGGCCGGTGGCGACGGCCAGGAGCGTCGCGGCGATGATGCCCCAACCGATGGCTTCGCCATGGAGGAAGAGCCGGTAGCCGGTGGCGGTTTCGAGCGCGTGGCCGAGCGTGTGGCCGAAATTCAGAATCTGGCGCAGGCCGCCTTCGCGTTCGTCGGCGCTGACGACACGCGCCTTGATCGCAGCCGAGCGCGGAATGATGTAGGCGAGCGCGGCGGGATCGCGGCGGAGGACGGCGTCCATGCGGCGCTCCAGAAACGCGAAGAGCTTTGCATCGGCGATCACGCCATACTTGATGATTTCGTAGAGGCCGGCGCGGTATTCGCGGTGCGGAAGAGTGCGCAGCGTTTCGGGATCGGCGATCACGAGCTTTGGCGGATAGAACGCGCCGATGAGATTCTTGCCTTCCGGGAGATCGACGCCCGTCTTGCCGCCGATCGCGCTATCGACTTGCGCGACGAGAGTCGTGGGAATGTGGACGACGCGCACGCCGCGAAAATACGTTGCGGCGGCAAAGCCGGCCACGTCGCCGACGACGCCGCCTCCAACTGTAACCAGGACCGCGCGGCGGTCCGCGCCCGCGCGTACGAGCTGGCGCGCGATGCCTTCGACGGTCGAGAGGCGTTTCGCGGACTCGCGATCGTCAAAGAGGATGGGACGGCGCGCAGCATCGCCAGGAACCTTCGCGCTCACCGCTTTGCCCCAATACCGCCAAACGCGAGGAGAGGAGAGGACGAACGTGCCAGTTGAATCGCCCAGGCGCGCGATCAGCGAGGAGGCGCGAGCCAGCGCGCCACGACCACAATAGACGTTGTAGGGACCGGCAGAACTGGCTACCCGAATCGTCCGCATAGAGACAGAAAATGTAGCATAGTTCGTCAGCGCGCCCGCCGTGAACCACGGCCCGGCCTGGAACTAATTCCGGCGCGCGTGCGTAGCTCTGGAGTGGGAGAATCAACGGTCATGCTGACGTTTCTCTTGTGGTGCATTTTGTTTGTCATCTGCTGGCCGCTGGCGCTGCTGGCGATCGTGTTGTATCCGATCGTGTGGCTGTTGCTCCTGCCGTTCCGTCTGGTGGGGATTGCGGTGGGCGGCGTGCTGGACCTCGTGCGCGCGATCATCACCCTGCCTGCGCGCGTGTTACGAGGCCCGCGGCACGCGTGAGGCCTGAATTTCCACCGCGCCGGGCAGGTTTGAAACCCGCCCGTCCGAAAACCACCGAAAATCGGGCGGTCAGCGTTTTTGTAGTTCGGCGACGGATTCGAGGATGACGTGGCCGACGATGGCAAGGCTGCGCGCGCTGAGTTTGTCCATGGTGTCGAGTGGCGTGTGCCAGTAACCAAGGGCGACATATCCATCGTAGTCGATGATATCGACAGCAGGAATTTCGCGGCGCAGGAAAGGCTGATGATCGTCCTCGATATTGGTCTCGCGAGATACAAAGATATCCTTGTAGCCCAGGCGAGCGGCCGTTGACCACACAAGATCCGTGAGCCACTTCGTGGAGTTGGCTTCGCGCGCAATCTGGAGATTTTTCTGGCCGATCATGTCGGCGAGAATTACGGCGTGAACGCGCTTGAGATCGCCCGCGACAGCCAGGCGGGCCGAAAGCTCGCGGCTGCCGTAAACGCTGTCGGTGTCGCTCCACTGCGCCTGTCCATCCTGCACCACCTGCGCTTCCTCGCCATCGAGGAATGCAATCCACACGGCGTTGCGCTGCTTCGGACCGGCGCAGAGCAGCTTCGCCATTTCGAGCATGAGACCGGTCGAAGAGCCGCCGTCCTCGGCGCCGACGAAGTTGTAGGCGCGTAGCGTGTCGTAGTGCGTGAGCAGCAGGATGACTCCGTCTCCGGTGCCCGGAGCCTTGGCCAGGATGTTTTTCATTCGGATCGAGCCGATGGGAGTCTGGGCGTTGAAATCGTCGGTGTCGACGGCGCAGCCGAAGCTCTTGAGTTGGTCGATGATGTACGCCTGCGTGCGATGAATGGCGTCGGACTCAGGAGGACGGGGCCCGAACGAAACGAGCTTGTCCGTGAAATCATAGGCGGCGGCGCCGTCGAAACCGCCGGTTTGGGCGGCGGGAGGCGGTGCGTCGGTGGCCGTGACTACTACCGTGGTGGTCTGCTGCGCTGAAGACGGGGGCGCGGCGACAACGGAAGAGTTCGGGGACGGAGCGCCGTGCCCGCAACCCGCGATAAACACGCCGACAGCCGCAATCGCAGCGGTCAGCAGCAGCTTCCGAATAGAAGGCACGCTAGTGAGCCTCGCCTTCCGCGAGGGCGCGGCTGCGCTTGCGCCGCAGGACCGCGTAGGACACGAGGACACCGACGAAGTACAGGACGACGATGGGCGCCATGAACACAAGCATCGTCGTGGCGTCGGGCGTGGGCGTAATGATGGCGGCGACGATCGTGATGACCAGCATGGCGTAGCGAAAGTTTTTCAGCAGGAACTTCGGCGTGACGATTCCGAAAAGCGAAAGGATGAAAACGAGCACGGGAAGCTCGAAAACCACGCCCAGCCCAACCAGGATCACCAGAATCACGTTGAAATACTCGTTGATGCTGATCAGCGGCGCGACGGAGGGGTCGTTCCCGAAGTGGACGATGTAAGTCAAAACCTGCGGAAGCATCACAAAATAGCCGAAGGCGATTCCGCACAGAAACAGAAACATCGAGGAGCAGATGAAGGCGGCAACGGCGCGGCGCTCGTGCTTGTAGAGTCCGGGCGCCACGAACAGCCAAACCTGGTAGAGCACCCAAGGCATCGCTATCACGATGCCGAGATAGAGTCCCAAATTGATTACCAGACTGATGTAGCCGGCCGGACTCGTGTAGTACAGCTTGTCCTCTAGATGGTTCGTGCGCAGCGCGGCGCGCATCGGCTCGATGATGAAAGCTATGAAATGCTTGGCGAGCGCCAGGCCCACAACCATGCCCACGCCCACGGCGGCCAAAGCGCTAATCAGGCGTTTGCGCAGTTCGACCAAGTGGTCGAAGAAAGACATCGACGCGCCGGATTCATCTTCGGCGCGCGGGCGAAGAGTACGCTCAGGCTGGGCGGGGGCCGCCATCGCTCACTTTTTCAGGTTCAGGATTCTCGGCGGATTCGGAGGCCTGCGAGGTTTCGGGCGCCTTGTATGCGCCAGCGAGATAGGGGTCCTGAGCGGCCAGGTCCGGATCCAGGCCCGGGATGAAAGGCTCGGGCGGCGGAGGTTCGGCGGCGCCAGATGCGATCGCAGCGGCATTCGGAGGGTTCGACGGAACCGTACCGGCCGCCGCCGGTGCGACGGGCGCGGCGGCAGGCGCAGGTTGCGATGCGGCTGGTGCTGGAGACGCCCCGCCGATGCGGCGCGTTTCTCCCTCGCGTTCGAGGTCGCGGAGATGCCCTTCGAAAGTAGATCGGAGATCGCCGGTGTGACGGCGGAACTCGGCCATGACTTTTCCGAGGTTCCGCGCGAGCTCCGGCAGCTTTTCCGGGCCGAAAACGACCAGAGCGACGACGAAAATCACGATGAGGTGCGGGATGCTAAGCATTCTGCGGCCTTTATTAACGGCGTCTCCGCGCCATTTCTGAATCATAGAAGAGCCTTACGAGACGTGTCAAACGGTGGGAACCGCGGGTACTGGGTCTTGCCAGCTACTATTCGGTGCTAATAGTGTTGTAGAGTGAGAGCCTAAGATGGATGCTTTTCTGAATCTTGCTGATCATCTTAGGCCGAAGTTGCTCGAAGCCCAGATGCACTGAATCGTTCGGAATGGCGGTGGGCAATGAAGATCTTGCGGATGCTTGTTGTTAAGTTTGCCGCGGCAACGATCTACATCTATACAGTAACGATGAAGAGCTTCCTGTTGCTTGCTTTCGAGATTGTCGTCGCAACGATCTTCTTCTATCTTGCAGTTTCTCTGGTGAAGGAGATGAAAAAGAAGAAGGAAGGTGGCGATATTCTCAGGCCAGCGCTGACCGGGCAGGGACTCAAGAAACACCCTTCAGGGATCGCAAAATGAAGCTGAAGGAACTCCTTTAGCTCCTCATCCTGGCTCCTTCAAGTTCGAACGTAAACTCGTATACGCCCACCTGTAAACTGACCTGTCACTGCGTGCTGTCGAAAATCCTTTCACGATCGAACATTTTGGATAGGAGGCCCAATGCGGCCGCGGGGTGTTGTTGTCTTCCGAGTTGCGCGGGGCGCGCTCAGGGAGCGGCTCCGAGAGGATATGCTATACTGCGGTACGAGGGGCGAAACGAGGCCGCATGGAATCTTCATCGGGATCATCAGGACAGGCAGGCCCAAAGCGCGCATCCGGAGCGTCGGCGACGCGAGGAATTGTGCTGCTGGTGCTGGTCCTGGCAGTGTCGGCGATTCTGGGCGGCCTTTACAACCCGTCCGTGCGAGCCACGTCGGCAGGTTCGCCGAGTTCCGACGATTTACAGGATTCGGTGAAGAGCTTCACGCGCGTCCTCGCGGTCGTCGAGCGTAACTACGCCGATCCGGTGGACACGGACAAGGCGATCTACGACGGCGCGATCCCCGGAATGCTGCACGTGCTCGATCCGCACTCCAATTTCTTCGATCCCAAGCAGTACGCCCTGTTTCGCGAGGAGCAGGAGGGAAAGTATTACGGCGTCGGGATGATCGTCGAGCAGCGCGAGAATCAGACCGTCGTTCAAGCACCTTTCGTCAACTCGCCCGCCTATAAGGCCGGGATTCGCCCGGGTGACATCATCGTTCAAGTCGACGGAAAGAAGTGCGCCGGTTTGACCACGAACGAAGTGGCCGACATGCTGAAGGGCGCCAAGGGCACGACCGTTCACATTTCACTGGGACGCGAGGGCTGGGACAAGCCGATCGAAGTGACCGTGGTGCGCGACGAGATTCCCCGCCCCGGAGTCGAGTTCTACACGACGGTGAAGCCGGGAATCGGCTACGTGCACGTCTCGACGTTCAACGAGACGACGGATAGCGATCTATCCGATGCCCTGAAGCAACTCGACGTCTCGAAACTCGACGGGCTGATCATCGATCTGCGAAACAACGGCGGCGGCTTGTTGAATCAGGCGGTCGGCATGGCGGACATGTTCCTCGACAAGAACGAACTCGTGGTGTCGCACCGCGGGCGGTCGTCACCGGAGCGGCCGTATTACGCCGTGCGGGGCAACCAGGGTGTGGAAGTACCGCTGATCGTGCTGGTGAACGGGCAGAGCGCCTCGGCTTCCGAGATTGTCTCGGGGGCGATTCAGGATCACGACCGCGGGCTGATCGTCGGAGAGACGAGCTTCGGCAAAGGGCTCGTGCAGACGCAGTTCCCGCTGAGCGAGAACACGGCGCTGCTGCTGACCACGGCGCGTTATTACACGCCGAGCGGGCGGCTGATCCAGCGCGACTACAAGAACGTGACGCTCTACGATTATCACTACAACCCGAAGCCGCCCCACGCACCCGAGGTGAAACTGACGGACACGGGACGCCAGGTGTACGGCGAAGGCGGAATCACGCCGGATGCGATCGTGCCGACGCCGAAGCCGAATGATTTTCAGGAGCTGCTGGAGCGGCGCGGCGTGCTGTATCCCCTGCCCTCGGGCGTTGGCGATTTCGCGCGGTTCTATCTGGGACAGAAGCCGGACGTCACCAAGAATTTCACCGTGGACGACGCGGTGCTGGCTCAATTTCGGAAGTACCTCGGCGAGCAGCACATCGCATTCACCGAGGACCAGATTCAGCAGAACTCGGCCTGGTTGAAATGGGAAATCAAGCGCGAGGTCTTCACGACCGTCTTCGGGCTGAACGAAGGTTACAAAGTCGCGCTCGAAAACGACCCGCAACTCGACAAGGCCGTCGAGGAAATCCCCCAGGCGAAGGCCCTTTACGCCAGCGCGCGCAGAATCGTCGCGCAACGCGAAGCTGCGGATGGCGGGCGGCCGTAGCTCTACCTCAGGCAGGCGTTTTCGCGGCCTGCACCACATCTGAAATTGCTCTGGTAGTCGATTGGCTACTTGGGAGCCTGCGCGTCGAGTTGAGCCAGCGTGCTCTTGACGCTCGATGCGTCCTGCGGGGCAGACTTCAGGTATTCCCGCAACTGGGCGGCCTGGCCGCGAGAATCACCCTTGGCCTGGTAAATTTGGGCCATGAGCAGGTGAGCCTGCGGTATGTGGTGCCACGTGTCCAGCTTGATTGCGTTCTGCGCGTTCTTTTCAGCCCGAGACAAGTCCCCGAAATGCAGTGCTGCTGCGGAGGCATAGTAAAAAGAATAGGCGTTGCCCAACGGATCCAGTTCGAGGGCGCCGCTCGACAGAATCGAAACTTCCGGCCAGTTTCCCTCGCTGGCAGCAAAATCAGCCAGACAAAGAAACGGCGCCACATAGTTGGGGTCGACGCTCCGCGCCTGCGAACAGGCCTTTCGCGCGTCTTCTCTCTTCTGCTGGGCGTCGAGAATTTGCCCGAGCACGACCCAGGCGGCGGCAAAATTCGGGTAGAGGCGTAAGGCGTTGCGCACATGCTGTTCGGCCTCGTCGAACCTCTTGCCCTTGAACGCCCCGCAGCCCTTCTGATACTCGCCAGTCGCCTTTCCGGGAACGGCCAGCCGCGCCACGCTCACCGTGGGGCTCTTCGCTCCAGCCTCAGTCCAGGAATTGCACGCCTCCAATTCAGCCAAGCGGCCGGTGTCGATCGGGTTCGGCACCACTGTCGAAACCGCGAAGCCCGCCGACCACCCGTCGGAACCAAGGATCGGCATGGGCGGCGTGGGTCCGGCATCCGACGCGGAATTCGGTGAGAAGGGGTTCGGGGGTTGCGACGTCTGCTTCTGGGCAAGGCTGGGCGTGGCAACCACTACTACGGAAAGAACACAGATCGCCGCATGGCGCACGGCAGCGTACATGGGTACATCATAATCCCGCAGGCAGCCCGTGACGCAACTTAATTTACCGGAGGATGGCGCTTCCCTTATGGGAGGTTGGACGGCACTGGAGAAAGCAGACTGGTGGACGGCAGGGGATTCGAACCCCCGACCCCCGCGTTGCGAACGCGATGCTCTCCCAACTGAGCTAGCCGCCCACCGCGATTTCATTCTAACAAACGGGTGAACCACCGCCAATTGCGATTCGGACCCGCCGCGTTGCGCCCTTCCAATCGCATCACGCCGGTGCTAGCCTTTTGTTAGCAAGTGCAGGAAGCAAATAGACCTGAATTGACCATCAAACTCATTGCGATGGACCTCGACGGAACGCTGCTCGACACTCAGGGGCGGCTGCCGGCGGAGAACGTCCGCGCAATCGCAGAGGCGGATGCGCGCGGGATCGAGGTCGTGGTCGTCACGGGGCGGCGATTCCCCTCGGCGCAGAAAATCGCAAGCGAGCTGACCTGCGACGTCCACCTAATTGCCACCAACGGCGCGGTGATCAAATCGAGCAACGGTGAGACGCACTATCGCCGGCTGCTGCCCGTTGCGACCGCCCGGCAAGTCCTGGAAGCCACGCCGGAGTACCGGTCGTCCGCGGCGGTGATTTTCGACCGGCCTCTTTCGAACCAGGTGATCTTCGAGCGCGTGGATTGGGACAACCCGTTCAGCGGTCCCTACCTACGGCGCTCTCGCGAGCAGGTCGCCGAAATCGCGCCTCTTACGGCGTGTCTCGATGGAGAAGATCCCCTAGAGATCCTCTTTCTCGGCGAGTGCGGGGACATGCGCCGCGCGATGCGCTCGCTCGAGACGCTTCCCATCGCGCCGCAGTACACGCTGGCGCTGACCGAGTACGAAGCGCGCAATCTATCGATGCTCGATGTGCTGAATGAAGGCGTCACAAAAGGCTCGGCGCTCGCGGAATGGGCACGGCGGCGTGGGATTGCGCGCCACGAAGTGATGGCCATCGGCGACAACTGGAACGACCGCGAGATGCTCGAGTTTGCGGGCTTGCCCGTTGTGATGGAGAACGCCGTGCCGCAGTTGAAATCTCTTGGATGGAAGGTTACCCTTTCCAATGACGCCTGCGGGGTGGCAGACGCCATTCGAACCTGCGTATTGAACGCCGACGGACCAGATCGATCGAAAGAGGGGGAACGATGAGAGTCTTTACGGCAACGGGAGCGGCGGTGCTGTGTACGGTGGGGCTGCTTGCGGGAGGACCGGCTTTCGCGCAGCAAGGACCGCCACCCGCTTCGACACACCCTCCCACGATTACTTCCGTGCTGGATACGCAGCTCACGATTATCGAGCGCGAATTCACCGGCGCAGCTCAGGCCATGCCCGAAGACAAGTATTCGTTTGCGCCCACGAACGGCGAGTTCAAGGGCGTGCGGACGTTCGCGCAACAGGTGAAGCACGTGGCAACCGTGAACAACCGCTTCTACGGCTCCATCCTCGGGGAAACGGCTCCCGCGGCACCCGACGAGGGCATCGGGTCGAACGGGCCGGATGCCATTCAGACGAAGGAGCAGATCCTTCAATACCTGCACGAATCCTTCGCGCACGCCCACAAGGCCATTGCCACGATCAACGCGGACAATGCGGTCACGCCCTTGGCCAACCCGGCGGTTCCGTTCTTGAGGACGCGGGCGGCGCTCGCCATCTTTGCCTGCACGCACGCGATGGATCATTACGGCCAGATGGTCGAATACCTCCGAGACAATGGAATCATTCCGCCCGCGAGCGCGCAGCGCCCGCCTGCAAATCCACCGGCAAAACCCTCGGGAGAGTGATGCGGCGGCCCATCTTCGCGGCCGCGCTGATCGCGGCGGCAATCGCGACTCCCGCGGCGCGCGCCGACTACGCCGTACTGCGGTCCGGCGCGAGGCTTCACGTGACGGGATATGAGGTCGATGGCGATCGCGTCCGCCTCGCTGTGGCGGGCGGCACGGTCGAAATTGCCGCGAGCGATTTGATCGACGTCGAACCGGAGGATCTGTTTCCCGCGCCGCCGACCGCGAACGTCGACTTCGGGGTGCGCTACGCCAAGCTGATTCAGGCAGCGGCGCAGAAGCATGGCGTGGATGAAAAGCTCATCGCGCACGTGATCGCGGCGGAGTCGAATTTCGACGCCAAGGCGGTTTCGAGGAAGCGAGCACTCGGTCTGATGCAACTGCTGCCTCAGACTGCCGCGCGATACTCGGTGGCCAACGTGTTCGACCCGGCGCAGAATATCGACGGCGGGACCCACTACCTGAAGGACCTACTCGCGCGGTACAGCGGAAACTTGCGGCTCGCCCTCGCCGCCTACAATGCCGGACCAGAGATGGTGGACCGGTACGGCGGCGTGCCACCCTTCTTCGAAACGCAGAATTACGTAAGGCAGATCACCGGGAAACTCGCCGCAGAAACGCAAGCGCTGCCGCGCAACTGAGCTTCAGCGGCTAAAGCCGCATCGATTTTGCGGCGCTTACGTCGTGGCTGAAGCCACGACCTACAAAGATTCCTGAGATCTCACGCAGTCTATTCATTCGCCCGCTTCCTTGCTTTCACGAGCAGGTTAAACATCTTGACATGGATCAGGCCCTGCGCGTCGATGGGATGCGTTTCGAGGTAGCGATCGATCAGCTCACGCATAAACGCCTGCCGCCTTTCGGGCTCAACGCAATGAAGGTAAGGCATCCCCGTGGTGCGCATCCAGCCTTCAAAGGCATCCCTGCCCTGGTGAGTGACATCGCGCTCGACGAGTTCCAACCGTTCAATGACGAATCCGAATCGATCGAG
>Ga0181521_10005322_pt1 | contig 14358 bp, 12 predicted proteins | sample PEATcosm2014_Bin_32_FD_119764 | JGI IMG/M metagenome (GOLD analysis project Ga0181521, IMG submission 119764) | Peatland microbial communities from MTU Mesocosm Facility, Houghton, MI, USA - PEATcosm2014_Bin02_60_metaG | ecosystem: Environmental > Terrestrial > Soil > Wetlands > Peat | place...
CTCGCTTTGGGCGCGGCGGCGAGCGCGAATGCCATCGGCGGGTTCATTGGGACCGTTTCCGTGCTGGCCGTGCTTCCCGTCGCGAAGCAGCTGGTATTGCTTTTCGGACCGCCGGAACTTTTTTTGCTGGCAGTGCTGGGCCTGATCGTCGTTTCTACCTCATCGCGTGGCAAATTTCTGCGCGGGCTGATGACCGGCTGCTTCGGGCTGCTGATTTCGTTCATCGGATATAACGACGTTACCGGCGTGCTGCGCTTCACGGCGGGCGTGCCCTATTTGTGGGATGGCGTCCATCTGGTGCCGGCGCTGATCGGACTGTTCGCGGTTGCGGAGATGATCCAGCTTGCGATCACCGGCGGCACTATCGCACGGGACGCGAAATCCCTGAAGATCACCAGTATGACCAGCGGGCTGATGGAGACGTTTCGCCACTGGCCGACGGTGCTGCGCGGCTCGCTGATCGGGACGGTGGTGGGCGCAATCCCGGGCGTGGGCGGTACGGTGGCCTCGTTCCTGTCTTACAGCATGACGGTCCAGGCCTCGAAAAACCCGGAGTCCTTCGGGACCGGCAATATTCAGGGCGTGATCGCGCCGGAAGCGGCCATAAATGCGAAAGACGGCAGCTGCCTGATTCCGACCCTGGCGTTCGGGATTCCGGGCGGCATCGAGATGGCGGTCTTTCTGGGACTTCTGGTGCTGCACGGAATGCAGCCGGGGCCGCTGATGCTGATCGATCATCAGGTCGAGATTTACGGCCTGATCTGGGCGCTCACGGGCGCCTGCATTATGGGATCGGCGATCGGCCTCGTGATAGCGCGGCCGCTGGCTCGCCTGACGCTGATCGATTCCCGTGCGCTCGTGCCGATCGTGACGGCGGTGGCGCTGACCGGCTCCTGGGCGATTGATCGCGCCATCGAGAACGTGGTGGTGACGGCCGTGTTCGGCATCCTCGGTTATCTCATGATTCGCTTCGATTACCCGCGGCTGACCATGGTGGTCGCACTGGTGCTGGGCGCCACCGCGGAGCGTAATTTTCACCAGGGCGCCATGATGGGCGACGGAGGCCTCTCGATTTATTTGCACCGCACGGTTTGCGTGGTGCTGCTGGCGGGTATCGCTGCCCTGTTGGTGACGCCCCTGGCCCGAGGCATTGTGAAACGGCGGAGCACGCCCGGCGTTCCCGAAGCGGTGGCCCAATGAGCCGTGGCCCAATGAAGGTGGCGCGATGAAAAAGGCTTTCGGGACGCCTGTGCCGCGGTATCTGCCGGCGGTGGGCCTCGGCCTGATCACCCTGGCGTTTCTGGTCACGGGGTATACATATCCGAAAGACGCGCGCGCTTTCCCGGCGGCCATCGCGTGGACGTTGCTGGTGCTGACCGGGCTCGATCTGATCGCGGTGAGTGATACGGCGGCCGGAGCGCTGATTCGCAGATGGTTCAATCCGGGGCTGAAAACCGCGGAGGTTTCCGAGCCGGCTTCACGCCAGGCCTGCGCCCTGCTGTCGCTGGCCGCGGTTGCGCTCGCGCTCGTGCTGCTGGGCATCGAGATTACGGTTCCGCTTTATGTCTTCCTGTCTCTGCGGTTCGGCGCGGGCCGCTCGCTGGTCAAGTCTTTTGTGATCACGGCCGCGGTGTGCGCCGCGATGTGGCTGCTGTTCGTGTTCGTGCTGCATCTGGATTTGTATCAAGGCTATCTGCTCACGAGATGACGAGCTCAGCCCGCTAAGATGAAGGACAACAACCTATGCATGACTTCTTCAAGCCACACTGGCACGAACCGAAGGGCGATAAGCGCGCCGGTTTCGGCACCTTCAACCGGGTCAGGACGCCCTACGATCTCTACATGGAATACGAGGGGATTCCCGTTTTCCGCGACCTGGGAGTCAGGAACGTGCGCAATCTTCCCCTCGCGCCCTGGAAGCGAATGGGCGGCAACGGCACCTTTATTCAACTCACAGGCACGGAGAGTAAATGGGGCTCGTTCGTGGTCGAGATCGAGGGTCGCGGCGCGCTGAATCCGCTCCACCACATGTATGAGCAGATTTTTTATGTGGTTGAAGGGCGCGGCTCAACGGAAGTCTGGCTTGAGGGCGACGCGAAGCGGCATGCCTTCGAATGGCAGGCGGGATCGCTGTTTTCCATTCCCTTCAACGCCTGGTACCGTCTGGTGAACGCGGGCTCCAGCCCGGCGCTGCTGCTGGGCGGCAACACGGCGCCAAACATCATGAACCTGGTCAACGATGTGGGTGCGATCTTCGAGTGCCCCTATCAGTTTCGCGACCGCTTCAGCGGCGCGGATGATTTCTATAAGCCGAAGGACGATATTGAACCGGATCCGGTGCGCGGCCTGGCCATGCGCCGCACCAACTTTATTCCGGACATCATCAACTGCGAGCTTCCGCTCGACAACCGGCGGTCGCCCGGCTACCGGCGCATTCAGCCGTTCATGACCGAGAACACGTTTTACCTGTGGATCGGGCAGCATGAGAACGGCCGCTATTCGAAGGCGCACGCGCATCCGTCGGCGGCGGTTCTGATTTGTCTGAAGGGCAAGGGTTACACACACACCTGGCCGGAGAAACTGGGTCTGACGCCGTGGAAAGACGGACACGAGGATCTGGTCAGGCGCCTCGATTATGAGCCCGGCGGAATGGTTTCGGCGGCTCCGGGCGGAGCCCGCTGGTTTCACCAGCATTTCGGTACTTCGAAGGAGCCGTTCCGGCTGACCGCCTGGTTTGGACCTAATGAGCCGGGCCGCGAGCCCGGTCCGGCGGGCGAAAAACTGTCGGATGGCAACGCGATCGACGTGGATCTGGGAGGCAATGCCATCCCTTATTTCATGGAAGACCCGGCCATTCGTACCGAATACGAAGCCAACCTCGCGAAAGAAGGCATTACGAGCCGTATGGACCCCGAGTGGTACAAACCCGGTGCGCGTACGGGTGCCTCCGTCGGCGAGTGAGTACGGAGAGTCGGCAAACCCCTGAACCGGGCGGCCGGATTTTTTTCTCGAGTTCGGGCCGTACTCTCGCGGAGGAAGACCGGATTACCGTCCTGACCGCCGGAGTCGACATCGGCTCTTCGACTTCGCATCTGGTGTTTTCCGAGATCGTGCTGGAGCGCCTCGACAGCCGCTATGTCGTGGTCTCGCGCGACACGCTGTACGAGTCGGACATTCTGCTGACGCCTTATGCCGCAAGACCGGATACAAATGGCGACACGATAGATGCTGCCGCGCTGGGGCAGTTCATTCGGAACCAATACGAGAAGGCCGGGATTGATCCCCAAAAGATCGACACCGGCGCGCTGATACTGACGGGCGTCGCGGTCCAGAGGACGAACGCGCGGGCAATCGGGGAACTGTTTGCGCTCGAGGCCGGCCGCATGGTAGCGGTGACAGCCGGCGACAACCTGGAAGCGATCATGGCGTGCCATGGCTCGGGAGCCGTTGCACGGTCAATGCGCGAGCAGGCCCCGGTGCTGAACCTCGACATCGGCGGCGGCACGACTAAGATTGCGGTCTGCGCGGAGGGCGAAGTCGTGGCGCAGGCGGCGCTCGATGCCGGCGCGCGGCTCGTGTGCTTCGACCCGGCGGGGCGAATCAGCCGGATTGAAGCGGCGGCCCGGACCTATGCCGGCGCGGCGGGATTCGAGTTGCGCCTGGGCGATGAGATGGCCGCAACGCACAGGCAGGCGCTCGCTGAAGTCATGGCGGATCGGATTCTGGCGGTGTCGCGCGGCGAGTCTCCGGCGATCGGCGGCACGGCTTTGTTGCGAACCGAACCGCTGGAGACGCATGTCGAGGCAAAGCATGTGATCGTTTCGGGCGGCGTTGCCGAGTATTTTTATGGGCGCGAAGGCGCGGCCTTCGGAGATCTCGGCCGCGAACTTGCGGCGGCCGTGCGCACGAGGCTGGAAGCGGCCGGAATGCAGATCGAGCAGCCGGATCAGGCGATTCGCGCAACGGTGATCGGGGCGTCACAATACACGACTCAGGTGAGCGGCAGTACGATCTACGTCTCTCCGATGAGCCTCCTGCCCTTGCGCAATGTGCCCGTGATTGCACCCGATCTCGATTTTGCCGGCGAGGAGATCGAACCGGCGCGCGTGGCAGCGGCGATCCGCAGCTCGCTGGAACGGCTCGATCTGGCCGGTGGCGAATCGCCGGTCGCGATCTTCGCGCCATGGCGCGGCTCGGCGACCTTCGCCCGCCTCGACGCATTTTGCCGCGGCGTCATCGAAGGCCTGAGCGCCCTTCTGGCCAGAGGGCACCCGGTGGTACTGGTGGGCGACGGGGACACCGGCGGCCTCATCGGCGTGCATTTCCATGAGGAGCTTCGGCTGGAGTACCCGGTCGTTTCGATTGACAGCCTGGATCTGCGCGAATTCGACTACATAGACATCGGCGGCATGATCGAATTTTCAGGCGCCGTTCCGGTGGTGATCAAGTCGCTGCTGTTTCCGAGTGCCGGCCCGCATGGTACCGTGTCGCCATGGCACCGAGCGTGAATCCCGCTCACATCGTCAGTGTGATCGACTTTTCTCCGGCCACGCTGGCCAATATCCTGGCCCACATCGAAGTCTCCACCACGTTCGAGCACTACGTCTATCGTGAAGCCGAACTCGATGCCGTCTGGTCGCTTACGGACTTCTCTTTGCGAACGGAGCGGGACGTGGCGGTGCGAGCCGCGGTCACGGATTTGCATGAGGCCGCACACCGCGCGCATGATCTGCTCGGCGAGCACCGCATCGGCGAAGCGGTCGAATCACTGCGGCCGTTTGCCAACGCTTAGCCCGAAACGCTCCCTTGCGGTCGCGGCTCAGAAAAACCGGTCACCGAGCGATTTCGGGCCCTTACACTTCAGCCAGCATCAGTTCGCGCGCCGCGGTCTCGAACGGCTCTTCGCGCGGAGCCACCACCGACGCCGAACGAACCCAGTAGGACGCGCCTTTGCCGGGCGCGGCGGGTTCCTGGCCCTCCTGAAGGGCGTGTATCTCCTGCAGCAGAAGTCTGCGTGTTGCAATAATTGCCGTATCGCTCGTGCCCAGCCGCTCCTGCGTCCGATCGACCGTCGGACCCATGCTCTCCTGCAGGGCCATGTCCTGCGCCGCGAAACCCTGGATGCCGGTCATGCTGCTTTTTCGCTGACGGTCGCGGTCAATCAGGTAGTCGTTGTCCTTATTGCGCAGGGGGCGGAATGTAGCCGGATCCACTTTCGCGTGAACGAACGTCTCATTGTCGATCTCCGCCCATTCTTCGTCGTTGAGCGGGCGCTCGGGATTCCAGGAGAACGTCCAGACCCAGCAGGTCTCCTCATCTCGCGGCACCCAGCAGTGGCCATGAATGGAGTTGCCTTTCTGATAAGGAATGATCGTGTGGCTGGGCAGCATGAACTGCGTCAGCCGCCAGTAGTAGGTGTCTTCCTCGGCGTTGCGGCGTGCCGCAATCACCAGGCCGTAATCGGTCTTCTGCACCGAAAAGCGCGGGGCCTTGTCGACGAGGTGATATTTATTGCGTAGGTTCGGGCTGTTGCGCATCTTCTCGACGTAGGCATCCGTCATGCGAAATGCGTCGACCGAGGCATGAAGAAAATTCGAGTGGCTCGAGTCGATGCCGCCTTCAATCGCCTGCAGGTAATTGGTTTCCTGGAGGCGCACCGACTTATACCGGTGAGACGCAGGCACGCGGGCCCATTCGAGCCACGGCAACTCGGGTTTTAATTCGGTCGGCCCGAGATAAGCCCACACCACATCGCCGTACTCCACCGTGGGATAGGACTTGACGCGAATCTTATTTTGAAATCCGTATTCGGCCGGTTCGTTCGGAAGATCGGTGCACGTTCCGTTCACGTCGAATTTCCAGCCGTGATAGACGCAGCGCAGGCCGCATTCCTCATTGCGGCCGTAGTAAAGGCTGGCACGCCGGTGCGGACACTTCTCATCGATTAGGCCCAACTGACCGTTGGTGTCGCGAAACGCCACCAGATCCTCTCCGAGCATCTTGACCCGTACGGGCGGACAGTCTGGCTCCGGAATCGAGCTTGAGGGAATCGCCGGCAGCCAGTAGCGCCGGAAATACTCCCCACCTGGAGTCCCCGGACCCGTAAGAGTCAGCAAGCAATTTTCTTCGTGCGTCAACATTTCAGTTTCAGTATCACCCAGGCGGCATATGAAAATCGTGGTACCGTTTGGCCAGCATGAAGGCCGCAGCGCCAGACCCGGTTTCCGCCCCATTGCAAAACTCCGTCGCAAAACTGAAGTGAGCGCGCCCGGTGTCTCGGCTGGCTTATTCCGTTATTACCGGGTGAGTTCCCGAGCCTTCTGAATTGCGTCGTAAGTGCGAACCGGGGCCGCCATCAGGAACCGGTATCCCTCTGCCACCACACGCTCGACGTTACCCGGCGTGACATGAGGATGACCCACGGGCACACCGTATTTATTGCACGTGCCAACGATCTGTCCCATAGCGTCTTTGACGATCGGATGGTCGTATTGCCGCGGATAACCCAACTCCTGGCTGAGGTCGCCTTCGCCGATCAGAATGCAGCCGATGCCTGGAACATTCTTGAGCATGTCATCGAGATTGGCGACGCCGCGCGCACTCTCGATCATGAGAAACACCACGATCTCGCCCCGGGGATTCAGCGGCCACACGTCCGCGCGGCTATAGTATTCCGGCTGCGTCAGCCCCCAATAGCGGCAGGCATTGGCCGGGCCGTCGCCACGCCGTCCTGCGGGCTCGGGAAATTCAGCCGTATTGGGTCGCGCATAGCGGCAAGAGGCCACGGCGTTGTAAGCCTCCTCCGCATTTCCGGTATGCGGCCACACCACGCCATAAACTCCGCGATCGAGCACCTGCTTCGCAAGCCACTGAGATTTTTCGGCTCCATTGGCAGGAATGCGGACCATCGGCGTAACCGCCGGCGCCAGCGACGCCGACGTCACGATCTGCTTGCGGTTAAGCATGTACTGCAGCGTGTCCTCAAGGCCCTGCACGTCCCACGGATTGTGCTCCATCTCGAAGACCACGCCGTCATAGGGCGCGGTGCTGAATTCGATCGCCGTCTGCCGGTCGGCGCGCGCGAAAGAGGCAAAAGCCGGGCGGCCTGCTTCCCAGGCTCGGATAATGTTGTTCAGGCGACCGAGTTCGGCCATCGAAGTCTCCTTATCATGAAAAGGGCGCTCATTCGCATGGAGAAAATCACGATTGAAAAGTAAAATTCGTCTGTCGATGGCGGTAGCCGAATACCCGCATACCGCCGCGGTGCGCAACGGGACGATTCAGGCGGAAGGGATCGATGCCGATATCGTTACCGTCCAGCCGCAAATTGCCGCTTTCCGGCGCATGGTGCGTCAGGTGGAGTTCGACGTTTGCGAGTTGGCGCCAACGACGTATATTATCGCCCGTGCGTATGGCGCGCCGTTTGTCGCACTGCCGATCTTCCTGTGGCGCCGCTTTCATCACGCGGGATTGCTCGTCCGCCCCGGCGCCGGTATCGGGAAGCCGAAAGACCTCGAAGGTAAAAAAGTCGGGGTGCGCGCTTATTCAGTCACAACCGGCGTGTGGACCCGCGCTGTTCTGATGGACGAATTCGGCCTCGATTCCTCGAAGGTCACCTGGTTGGTCGACGACGAAGAGCATGTGACCCAGTTCCCTTTACCGCCGAATGTGGTCCGTGCGCCTGCCGGCCGGTCGCTCGCCGAACTGATGGCCGCGGGTGAACTCGCCGCCGGTTTCGCAGGCAATGCCGGTGTCGGCCGCTCGGGATATCCTCTCTCCGGCTGGAAAACCGTTGAAGCGAATTATCCCGATCTCTTCCCGAATGCCGCGGACCTCGAAGCCGAGTGGTATGCGCGCACGCGAATTTATCCCATGCACGGAACCCTGGTGGTGAAAGATTCGGTGCTGGCCGAGCATCCCTGGGTGGCCCGGTCGCTTTTTGATGCTTTTTCGCGGGCGAAACGCGAATGGCTGGCACGGCTTAGTGCCGACGAGACCACAACCGGCTCGGATGCAAAAAGCGGAATGGCAGAGCTTCGTAAGATCGTAGGTGAGGATCCGCTTCCTTACGGGATGGAAGCCAATATCGCGACCATGCGCGCGCTGGAGGAGACTGCGTTTCGTCAGGGCCTCACGCCGCGGCGCATGTCTCTTGAAGAGTTGTTTGTCGACCCCGAGAAAATTTGATGATCATCGACTGTCACGGACACTTCACAACCGCGCCAAAGACGATTCACGAATGGCGCCGGAAGCAACTGGATTCGATCGGCGATGCGGCTCACGCTCCGAAAAAGTCGGATCTGGTCATCACCGACGACGAGCTTCGCGCCGCCATCGAAGGAGGTCAGCTGAAGCAGCAGCGGGAACGCGGTGGCGACCTGACGCTCTTTTCGCCGATTGCCGGCCAGATGGGGCATCATCTGGGCAATGAGCAAACCAGCACGGTCTGGTCGGAACTCAGCAACGATCTGATCTGTCGCGTCTGCGAGCTTTTTCCGGATAACTTCGTCGGCGTCTGCCAGCTTCCCCAGTCGCCCGGTGTCGCTCCCGCCAACTGCATCGCCGAGCTGCGGCGCTGCATCGAACAACTGGGGTTTGTCGGCTGCAATCTGAATCCGGACCCCTCGGGCGGTTACTGGACTGATCCGCCGCTCACCGACCGCTCCTGGTATCCTCTTTACGAAGAACTGGTCCGGCTGAACGTGCCTGCCATGGTTCACGTCAGTTCATCCTGCAACCCGTGCTTTCACGGAACCGGCGCGCACTATATCAACGCCGACACGGCCGCGTTCATGCAGTTCCTGCTTTCGGATTTGTTCAAAGATTTTCCCGACCTCCGGTTTGTGATCCCGCACGGCGGCGGGGCTGTGCCCTTTCACTGGGGGCGTTACCGCGGGCTTTCCTTTGAGCAGCGGGCCCAGCCGCAGCCGCTCGAAGCACTGCTGGCCAATGTTTTCTTCGATACCTGTGTGTATCACTATCCTGGCGTTGAATTCATGACGCGCGTCGTGCCCGTTGACAACATCCTTTTCGGTTCCGAAATGATCGGTGCTGTGAAGGGGCGCGATCCGAATACAGGCTACTTTTTCGATGACACCAAAAGATATCTCGACGCCTGTACGAACCTGAGCACTGAGGACCGTTACAAGATTTTCGAAGCCAATACGAGGCGAGTCTATCCGCGTCTCGATGCCCGCCTGCGTGCGCGCGGCGGAAGTGCGGGGCAGCAAAAACAGCCCGTGCTAGACTGACCACGGACTAAATCGAAAGAGGAGGAATACATACAGTGGAAACGGTGCTCGCAGCCGTCCGCGTCGCCCCCGGCAAGACCGAAATCCGCGAATTTCCCATGCCGGAGATTCCCGCGGACGGTGCTCTCCTCAAGATGGACGTCGCGGGTATTTGCGGCACAGACGTCAGGCTCTATAAGGAGCCGCCGACAAGCGCTCCGGTGATTATGGGGCACGAAAACATCGGTTACATTGCCCGCGCGGGCGAAGAGTTCACCAGACGCAAGGGTTTCAAGGAAGGCGATCTCGTCTTCCTCGAGCACTATGTTTCGTGTGGCAAATGCGAGTGGTGTCATCAGGGGCAATACCGCCACTGCGAAAACACCGACTGGCGGTATAACCCGAACGCAATCCGCTATGGATATTCTCCGTCCACGATGGCGCCGCACCTCTGGGGCGGCTTTGCCCAGTATGTGTACCTCCCGTGGAATTCCGTCCTGCATCACGTGCCGAAGGGCGTTGATCCGGAACTGGCCGGCCTCGCGACGCCAATGTCGAACGGAATCGAATGGTCGCTGTTCGACGGTGGCGTGGGCTACGACTCAACGGTGCTGATTCAGGGGCCGGGCCAGCAGGGTTTGTCTCAGACCGTGATCTGCCGTCAGGCGGGCGCTTCGCTGAGCATCGTCACAGGCACCGCCCGCGACCGCGCGCGCATGGAAGTGGCTAAGCTGCTTGGCGCCGACTACGTCATCGACGTGGATAAGGAAGATCCGCTCACGCGCATCAAAGAGATCACGGCAGGGAAGGGCGTCGACGTGGTACTCGACTGCACCGCCGGAGCCGGCACTGTGCCTGTGCTGCTGGGCGTCGAAGCGCTCAAGCGCCGCGCCGGCACGATGGTAGTCCAGGGAGAAGTCCCGGAGTTCCCCAATTTCCCGATCGGCCGGATCACATCGAAAGCCATTACGATCAAGAGCGCGCGTGGCCACAGTTTCAAAGCCTGCGAACTCGCGCTCCAGCAGCTTGCCTCGAAGCGTTTCCCGCTTGAGAAGATCACCACGCATAGGTTCGGACTGAAAGACGTTGACCTCGCCATCCGGTCGGTAGGCGGTCAGGGCGTTCCGGATGTGATTCACGCGTCGTTGATGCCATGGCAGTGAGCAGCGATCTCCGCTTGAAAACCGTCACCCGCACGCAGGGCAACAACAAAGCCCTGAAAGACGGCACGGTGAAGCCGCGGACCTGCGAATTCGATTTCATTGAGGTCGATCCGCTGATCCAGGCTTTTCGCCGCATGGTGCGGGGCCTCGAGTTCGACGTCTGCGAACTGGCGATCACTACGTACATCACGGCGCGCGCTCATGGGAAGCGTCTCATCGCGTTGCCGATCTTCCTCGTGCGCGCCTTCCACCACGGAGCGATCGTTTACAACATGAGATCGAGCATCCACAGCCCAAAAGATCTCGAAGGCAGGAGAGTCGGAGTCAACCGCGGCTACACCGTGACCACCGGCCTCTGGGCACGCGCGATTCTGCAGCATCAGTATGGTGTCGACCTGAACACCATTAACTGGGTGCTTTCGGGCGATGAGCACGTCGCGGAGTTCCGTTCCCCGGCCAATGTAACGCCGATTGAAGCGGGCAAAAAAATGGCCGATCTCGTCGCCTCGGGTGAGTTGCCTGCGGCGATCGGGCTCGAAATCGAAGCGCCGGACGTGCAACCGCTGATCCCGAACCCCGAGGAAGCCGGATTCGAGGCGCTGCGCAGGCTGGGTCACTACCCCATCAATCACCTGATCGTTGTCCGCGAAGATCTCCTCGACTCGCACCCGGAGCTTGCGGCCGACGTTTTCGAGGCGTTCGCCGAGTCGAAGCGCAACTATGTCGAGCGGCTGCGCAATGGCCTAATTCAGAACCCGACCCGTGTCGACGATATGCATCGGCGTGTGATGGAGACCACCGGCCGCGACCCGCTACCCTACGGCATCGAGCCCAACCGGAAAACCATCGAAGAGGTGATCCAATATGCGGTCGAGCAGCGCATCATAGATCGCCCGCTGACGGTGGAAGAGCTGTTTCCCGCAAGCACTCACGCGCTGGTCGGATAACCCACGTGCCTCTCGCAAACATCGACGGCATCGCGACGCGTTACGAGGTGGTGGGTTCAGGTCCGCCGCTTCTGATGTTCTCGCCCGGCGGATTCGACGCGACGCTCGGGCAATGGAGCAGCCTCGGTATCTATGCCGCCACCGGGATGCTCAAACATTTATCCAGCCGGTACACCTGCATCACCTTCGACCGCCGCGAGTGTGGTGAGTCGGGCGGACGCATCGAGCGTGTGACCTGGTTCGATTACGCCGTGCAGGGCAAGGGGTTGCTCGATCATCTGAAGATCGAGCGCGCGCACCTGTTAGGCGGCTGCATGGGATGCGGTCCGGTCCTGGCCTCCGCCGTGGCCTTTCCGCAGGCGGCGCTGAGCATGATTCTTTATTGGCCCGTCGGGGGCGCGAAGTACCGGCTCAACGTTCATCGGCGCTTTGCGGAGCACCTCGCCTACGTTCAGGAGCACGGCCTCGACGCAGTCGTCCGCCGGGTCACGGCAGAAGGCAAGCCATTCAATAAAGATCCCCGCGGCGGGCCGTGGGCGTCGCTCATTCGCCGCGACCCGGCGTTTGCGGAAGCCTTTGTGCGGCAGAATCCCGATCGTTACAGGCTCCTCCTGACAGGTATGGTCCGCACGATGTTTGACCGGGACACCGCTCCCGGGGCTGAGCCTGAAGATCTGATGGGGCTCGATATTCCCGCGCTGATCGTTCCCGGTCAGGACGCCTCCCACGCGACGTCAGCGGCCCGCTACCTTGAGGAATGCCTGCCCCGCGCCGAATACTGGGACGTTCCCGTTGCCGCGCAGACCGAGGAAACCGCGCCTCGCCGGCTGCTCGAGTTTCTGGACAGCCCGATTCGCGGCGGTATATCCTAGAAACCGTTATATAGGAGGTTCAGATGAGAACGGGCGCGATTTTACTGTGCATTGCCAGCCTTGCGGTGGCGCAAGCCCCCCCGGCCGCTGCCCTGAAGGGCAAGGTCACATCGCAGGCTGAAGGCGCCATGGAAGGCGTCCTCGTGGGCGCGAAACACGAGGGATCGAATATCACGACCTGGGTAGTCAGCAACGCACAGGGCGAGTTTGCTTTTCCCTCAGCGAAGCTCCGGCAGGGCAAGTACGCCCTGAGTATCCGGGCGGTTGGCTATGAGTTACCCAAAACTTCTGTCGACGTCGGCGCTCAGACAGCCAATCTCGACCTGCAACTGAACCACATCACGACTCCCACGAAGCTGGGACGGCAGTTTTCGAACGGCGAGTGGTTTCAGAGCATACCGGGAACTCATCAGCAGAAGGCACAGCTCGCCAACTGCGTGACCTGCCACACGCTCGAGAGAATTATGTACTCCCGTTTCGAGCCGGACGAGTGGGGCGCGGTGGTTCTGCGTATGAACATGCACACCAACAACTCGTCGCCGATGCATCCCTGGATGCGCCCGGGCGCCGCCGTGGCGCGTCCTCCGGCCGATCCCGGCGCTTTCGCGCGCTATCTCAGCTCGATTAATCTGAGCCAGGCGGATACCTTTTCGTTCCCTCTGAAGACGCTGCCGCGCCCCAAAGGCAAGGCGACGCAGGTGATCTACACGACCTATGACCTGCCGCGCCCTGACGCTTCGCCGCACGACACCGCCATCGACTCCGACGGCAACATCTGGTATTCGGACTTCAACTCGCAGTTCCTGGGCAAACTCGATCCCCGCACCGGCAAAGTCGTCGAATACCCGGTTCCGCTGAACCGGTTAGGGCAGATCGCGCAGGGCGGTCTGCAGATCGCGTTCGACAAACAGGGACGGGTCTACTACGGCAACATGTCGCAGATGCAGCTCGTCCGCCTCGACCCGAAAACCGGCAAGATGGAAACGTTTAAACCACCGTTAACGGAAGCCGAGATCGGTGACAGCCATATGACCATGATCGATCCCTCGTTCCAGGACGTGGACGGCAAGCTCTGGATCAACATCGCCTTCACCACCGGCGAGGCGGGCGGCAGCTGGCACGTCGATCTCTCCACCAACACCTGGACGCGTGTGACCTATCCGCCCAACAGCCCGCCCGCGCAGGCTTATGATGTGGTCGCGGATTCGAAGAACGATATGTACGGGATGCACTTCAACAACAACCGCATCTGGAAGACCGACGGCAAGACGCTGAAGACGACCTGGTTCGACTTCCCGCTGAAAGATGGCGGATGCCGCCGCGGCCATATCGATTCCCAGGACCGCCTGTGGTGCGGTGCCTATAACGCCGATGCGGTGGCCATGTTCGACCCGGCTACGCAGAAGGTCAAAGAGTGGAAAGTGCCGACGGCATGGAGCCGTCCTTATGACGCCGAGTTCGACGACAAAACGTATCTCTGGGCGGCCGGAATGGATAACGACATCGCGCTTCGATTCAATGTAGCGACCGAGGAGTTCACCGAATACCTGCTCCCGCACGAAACTAATGTTCGCCACGTCGATGTGCAGAAATCCGGAAATCTGTCGAGCTTCTGGCTCGGCGATCAGCAGGGCAATCTGATCATTCACATTGAGCCACTGACGCCTTAAAGCGGGCAGAAGCGCATTTCAACTGCCGCGCAGGATTGGCGGAAGTGCATGTGGGTCGAACACACCGCTGCCTCGAAGAGACGGCCGCCGGTTTTGAAGACCGGGAGGGTCACCGGACCCCGCGCACTTCCCTGTGCGGCCAGCGTTAACGAATGATGCAGGCAGCGTTAATGAATCGGGATGCGGCTTCCTGAGCTTCCGTTGGCCGCCGGGCAGCACTCTGCCAATTCGGCGTGCAGGGCGATGTCTTTATATCCAGAAACGGAAATGCCCGGCATGATCAAGCGGCCCGATCATAATAATTGAGCATTTCGCCGAGGCGGCTTCGGCATCGAACCTTTCCGCTGCGATCGACGAGGCTGTGATCGGGGAAGATGAGCAGATTGCCGATGCCCTGGTGATTTCGCTCGCTGTGATAATGCGCAACGAATTCTCGGACGGCGGTTCGAAGAGCATCCTCGCCGAACAGAATCATC